>Ga0335081_10011593_pt1 | contig 14268 bp, 14 predicted proteins | sample Lox_Sample_35_FD_206713 | JGI IMG/M metagenome (GOLD analysis project Ga0335081, IMG submission 206713) | Soil microbial communities from Loxahatchee National Wildlife Refuge, Florida, United States - Lox_Sample_3.5 | ecosystem: Environmental > Terrestrial > Soil > Wetlands | place: USA... | reverse complement strand
GTTCCGCGGACGCGACCAGTTTCCAACGTTGACCTTTTTCTTTTGCACTTCGAATCATTTCCGGCGTGATGCCGCGGATGCCGGCTCGATTCACTTCCTGCGGCGTGAACGGCGTATTCATCAAGACCGTGATCAGCGCCGCGACTTTGATTGCCGCATCCCAGCCGTCAACATCGTTAGACGGATCGGTCTCTGCCACGCCAATGCTCTGACAATAGCTCACGGCTTGATCGAACGTCTCGCCGTTTTCCATGCGCGTCAAAATGATGTTGGTCGTTGAATTGATGATGCCTTTGAACGATGTCAATTCGGCGGCGGGCATCGCTTCGCGAAAAACGGAGAAGACCGGCGTGCCACCCAACACCGTCGACTCGAAATAAAACTTTTTGTTTTTTGATTTTGCGAGCGCGGTCAATTCGCGATAACCATGCACCACCGTGCCTTTGTTGGCAGTGATGGCGTGCATATTCGCATTCAACGCCGCGCGCACGTGGTCAATCGCAGGCTGACCTGTCGTGACATTCACCGGAGAGTTTTCAAACATTACATCCGCGTTGGATTGTTGGATAACTGCTAACGAATCGTTCACGGGCATTGATGAAAGACTCGCCACCGATTGACCCGCTTTGATCAGCGACAATGCTTTCTCGATATCGAGTCCATTTGGATTGACAGCGAATCCGTGTTTGCCGGTGGCGATGCCGGTCACGGAAAACGTAACGTCGTATTGATTCTTTAAGGTTGCGCGCTTTCGTTCCAGCAAATGGATCAATGCTTGGGCAACGTTGCCGAAACCGATGAATGCAAGTTTGTAATTTGTCATGTTTATTCTCCGTAGGGGCGAATGGTATTCGCCCAGGGCGGACGCCGTCCGCCCCTACAATTACACTGGCGGATATGGAAACGATCTTCGTCCCTGCGGCGGACGCGGAAAAACTTTCGATGCGGTCAATGCTCTGGCGCGCGACTTAAGCGCGCTGATCTCGCGCGGGCTGAGATAAGGCTGAAGGTCAGCAAGCAGGCTTTGGTTCGAGGAGAGATGCGAGATGCACGATAATAAATCGTCGGGAATCGTCTCATCTGCAAAATCCCAAATCACCGTCCGCAGTTTATCGTATTCATGGAAACAAATCCCGTGATCAATTGCCCACAGCTTATGCGAGTCGGCATCGAAGAAAACGTGACTGCCTTTGCGGTCGGCGTTGTTGACGAGCAGGTCGAACAAAACGACCGGCTTTAATTGCGCCTTGTCTTCGTCGCTGAAATTGAAGTAATGATACTCGGGATCGTACTCGATATATTGCTGAAGCGAACCGGAGCCGTGCGGACCCTCGGCGCGCAGCGTGGTGAACGGGACAAAGTGAAAGCCGAGCGCCTCGCTGACGATATACGCGGCAACCTCGCGCAAAGCCAGTGTGCTCTCGGGAAAATCCCAAAGCGGTTGCTCACCGCGCGAAGGTTTATACACTGCCGGATAGATTTTGTTTTCATAATGAACATCAACAAGGAAAGTGTAATTGGAGCCAAGCATGAACTGGCCCTTGAGTTTAATTTTGCCGTATTGAAGGACTTGTTGTAGTTTGATATGCGAAGATGCAGGTAATGACATCTTCGTTTTACCTAATTGATTCGAGCATGTGAGGAATCATGCTTTTAATTGAACCCCTTTTTATAACTATATCAAAACTTTCTGCTATGCACTCAAATGTTGTGTCATGAAATGAAAATATGAAATGGTGAAAACGTCCTATGAAACGTTCTTTATTGTGATACGGATGGACAGAATTCATTCTTTCAAGCTTTCTAAGCCAAGATGATTCCTTGATTTCAAAAACGCCACATGGATGCAAACCCCGCGAACTTAATGGATGCCCATGAAAAGCCTCATCATTCGGGGGTCCAAACATGTGTGCGTAACATCCTTTAAATTTGACAATCGCTACATCATAAAAAGATTGGTAATCATTCTTCTCTTCTAATTTACCTTGTAAATAATATGCGAGAAAAACATCGTGTTCCCCAGCCAATACCATTGGAGCAGGTGCACCTACATCGCACTGCCGTAAATCAGTAATTTCTCTTACAAAATCCTTATCGTCAACTTCGTACATATACCCACCTTAATTAATGCAAATGCCCATTCTTCTTCGGGCAGAAGTGACCTTCGGGTTCCATCGGCTGTCCGCATTGCGGGCAAAGCGGTCGTCCGCGCTGAGAAACTTCCGCCCCCCAGCGCGCCATCTTATGGACTTGTTCGCGCGTACACCAAAAGCGGATGACTGCGCCCGATTCGGGATCTTGATCCTCCGTCAGCAGTTCACGCACCAACAGCACCACGCGGTCGCGAGTCTGATCGTAGCCGAGTCCGATCTCGCCGACGCGGAACATCGGGTCAACGGGCGGATTGATTCGCATCTGTTCTTCATCGTAATCGGATGAGGCTTCCTGCAAGTCGGGATTCTGCCGCGCCACTTCCGCTAAAAATTTTTCCACGCCGACGGCTAATGAAAGCAGTTGAGTCTTTTCGATGATAACGGTATAAGTTTTATCAGCGCGGAAGGCTTGGATATAAAAAACGCGCTGTCCCGGTTTGCCGATGGCATCGCTGGTAATGTGATCGCAGGGATCAACGTCAATTTCAGTACTAGGCATAAATTCCTTTGCAGTAATTTTAGTATACCAGATTGACCCCCACCTTACCTCCCCCATCACGTTGCGATGGGGGAGGTGTCTGCAAGACGGAGGGGGTTATAATCTTGTCTACCTTCGCCAAACGAGGAGAGAACTATGTACGATAAAAAGAAACTGAATGATTTAAAAGATTCTCTTGAAAAGTGGGAAGAGACTTCGCTGAAAAAGACTCTAGCGTCCATGCCGGAGCGACAAGATCAATTTATCACCGCATCCTCCGAACCCATCAACCGGCTTTATACTCCGCTCGATGTTGAAAATTTAGATTATCAAAATGACCTCGGCTTGCCCGGCGAATATCCGTATACGCGCGGCGTTCATCCGACTCTTCATCGCGGCAAGTTATGGACGATGCGCATGTTCGCCGGATTTGGAACGGCGGAGGAAACCAACAAGCGATTCAAATATTTATTGAGCCAAGGTCAGACTGGTTTGTCCATTGCATTTGATTTAGCGACTCTCATGGGCTACGACACCGATCAACCGGAAGCGCTCGGCGAGTTCGGCAAATGCGGCGTGGCGGTTTCGTCATTGAAAGATATGGAGATTCTGCTTGATGGCATTCCGCTCGATAAAGTTTCAACGAGCATGACGATCAATTCACCGGCTGCGATCATTTGGGCGATGTATATTGCCGCGGCGGAAAAACAGGGCGTGCGCTCCGATCAATTGCGCGGCACGCTTCAAAACGACATCCTTAAAGAATTCATCGCGCAAAAAGAATATATCTTCCCGCCTTCGCCTTCGATGCGGCTTGTGGTGGATACGATGGAATTCGGTTCGCAGAAAGTTCCGCAATGGAACACGATTTCGATCAGCGGATACCACATCCGTGAAGCGGGTTCGACTGCCGCACAGGAATTGGCATTCACGCTTGCCGATGGAATGGAATACGTGCGTTGGGGAATCGCGCGCGGCATGGATGTGGATGAATTTGCACCGCGTCTATCATTCTTCTTCAACGCACACAATGATTTCTTTGAAGAGATTGCCAAGTACCGCGCCGCGCGTCGCATTTGGGCGCGTGAGATGAAAGAAACATTCAAGGCAAAGAATCCGCGTTCGTGGTTGTTAAGATTCCATACACAAACTGCAGGCGTTTCGCTCACCGCGCAGCAACCGGAAAATAATGTCGTGCGTGTTGCGATTCAAGCACTTGCCGCTGTTCTCGGCGGAACACAAAGCCTTCATACCAATTCCCTCGATGAAGCATTGGCATTGCCATCCGAACATGCCGTGACGATTGCTCTACGCACTCAGCAGATCATTGCAGAAGAATCGGGCGTGGCGAATACGATTGATCCGCTCGGAGGCAGTTTCTTCGTCGAAGCACAGACCGATAGGATTGAAGCGCAAGCGCGTCATTATTTTGAGCGTATCGAAGAATTGGGCGGAGTCATCCCCGCGATTGAAAAAGGATTCTTCCAAAGCGAGATCGCGGACGCGGCGTATCGCTATCAGCGTGAGATTGATAATGGCACGCGCAAAATTGTCGGCGTGAACGCGTACAACGAACACAAGCCGCTCACAGTTCCAATTCTTGAAATGGATCCGAATGGATATAAACGTCAGATCAATCGGTTAAGTGAACTCCGCAAAATGCGCGACCACGGACGCGCGGGTCAGGCAATGGATCGACTTCGCATCGCGTTGCAAGGCACCGAGAACACGATGCCGTACTTGATGGAATGTGTTCACGCGTATGCAACGCTCGGTGAAATTATCAGTGTGATGAAAGAAGTTTTTGGAGTCTACGAAGAACCAACAATGATTTAGCGCCCTTTTGGTCTTTTGACAAGCTAGCCAGACTTATCCCCATCTCCAACCTGTTCCGTCTTTTGAATCTTCAATGGTCACGCCGAGGGCTTTCAACCGCTCGCGGATTTGGTCCGAAAGCATCCATAGCTTTTGCTTTCTCACTTCGCTTCGCACTTCGACCAGCAAATCAATAAATTTATCCGCGCCGCCGGAACCTTTTTTCTCATGCAACTGCAAACCAAGTACGCCAGTTAACTCACGCAATGTGGCTTGTGCAGGTTTAAGTTGATCATCCGTCGCACCGTTATCACGCGCGGTGTTGATGGCTTTGACCAATTCATGCAGCGCGGCTAATGCCAATGGTGAGTTGAAGTCGCCGTCCATGGCATAGTCAAAGGACTGCTGAGTTGCTTCGGCTTGCGAGGTTAATTCGGAGGCGCTTCCAGCCGGGATTCCCTTCACATTGGGCTGAGCCGGTCGCAGTCCGGACTTGATGCGGTCGAGGCTCTTTTCCGCCGCATCCAGCGTCTCGTCGTTGAACACCAATGGCGCGCGATACGATCCGCTCAAAACCAACATGCGCATCACGTCCGCATCGCGCTTCGACAAAAAGTCTTTGATGCTGACGATGTTGCCGAGCGACTTCGACATCTTCTCGCCGCCGAGCTGCAACATGCCGTTATGAATCCAGTAGCGCGCAAATTGCTTGCCCGTGAACGATTCGGATTGAGCAATCTCGTTTTCGTGATGCGGAAAGATCAAGTCGTTGCCGCCGCCGTGAACATCAATTTGCTCGCCGAGTTCTTTAAGGTTCATCGCGGAGCATTCGATGTGCCATCCCGGGCGGCCCTGGCCCCACGGTGAATCCCACGCAGGCTCGCCGGGCTTGGCGGCCTTCCACAGGACAAAGTCCATCGGATGCTCTTTGGCTTCCTCGACCTCAATGCGCGCGCCGGCTTGCATGTCGTCCAGTTTGCGTCCCGATAATTTTCCATAATCTTTATCTTTGGTGACGCGGAAATACACATCGCCGTTGGAGGCGGCGTACGCGTACCCTTTTTCGATCAGGCCCTTGACCATGGACTGGATCTCGTGCATGGTCTGCGTCGCACGCGGATTAATGGTGGCCGGCAGGATATTTAAATCTTTAAGGTTCTGTGCGTAATCATCAATGTATCGTTGCGCGAGTTTGAACGGATCTTCCTTAAGTTGATTGGCGCGGTTGATGATCTTGTCGTCCACGTCCGTATAGTTCATCACGTGTTTGACTTTGTAACCGCGATATTCCAGATAACGGCGGATGATATCGAACACCAGCGCCGACATGGCATGGCCCACATGCGCATCGTTATAGACCGTCACGCCGCACACATACATTCGGACGACATTCGGTTCGATGGTTTGAAAATCTTCTTCCTTGCGGGTGAGGGTGTTATAGATGCGAAGCATAATTGTTATACGAGGTTGCCGCGTAGCGCCATTCGTTATCCCTGATTTAGTTTTCGGCGCTTGCCATTCTCTTCTTCCACGCGGGCGAAAACCATCCGTCCCGCCGCGGTCTGCAGGACCTTCGTAATATGCACGTCCATATATTCGCCGATGTAATCCTTGCCATTCTCAACCACGACCATTGTGCCGTCATCCATGTAACCGACGCCCTGACCCATTTCCTTGCCCTCCTGGAAGATATTTATCTTCAGGATTTCACCCGGCAAAACTACCGATTTGACCGCGTTAGCCAACTCGTTGATGTTGAGCACCGTCACGCCTTGCAATTCGGCGATGCGATTCAGATTGTAATCGTTCGTCAGCACGGGACTCTTGAGTTGTTTGCCAAGTACGACGAGTTTGTCGTCCACCTCGCGCACGCCTTCCACGTCAATGTCACTGACGCGCACAAGGATATTGGGGAGTTTTTGCAGTTCAGACAATACTTCCATGCCGCGCCGTCCGCGCTGACGACGCAACCCATCGGGCGAATCAGCGATGTATTGAAGTTCATTCAACACAAAGCGCGGGATCAGCAGGGTGCCGGGTAAGAACCCAACGCGAGCGATATCGGCCACACGCCCATCAATGATGACGCTCGTATCAAGTAAGATCGTGCGGTTGAGATTTGTCCAAGAGGAACCGGAGCCTCCTTCACCGCCGCGTCCGCTTAAAGTGCCAAATAAGCTCATGATGTCGCCCTGCCGCATCACGAACACCATTACGCCGAAATAGCTGAAAATTAAAACCCCAATGAACGGCGTGATGTGTCCGAACGGCTCAGGCAAAAGCGATAATGGAAACGACAGCATGGCCGCCGCGAGCAACCCAACGACAAGTCCCATCAGCCCGGCAAAAAGAGTCTCCGCCGCCATTCGTCCGAGAACAGAACGCAAAATCCGCACCGGGCGCGTTGTAATATAGGGCGTCAAAATAAGCCCTGTCAGCGCTCCGATCAACACAGAGGACCAAATGATGCGAACTGACTCCGCGTGCGATGTAGCGTAGTGCGAAAATGAAGCCCCAAAGTATCCCCCAGCCACAGAAAGCACGATCATGCCAACGATACGAAAAATGAATTCAACGCTCATAATTGCTCCTTTCTTCTCCATTTATAAGGTGCGAATAATTGACATCATAATAGCATGGGTCATCAGTCCCGTCAATTGGCGGTTTGGTATTTATAATGTGGTTATAATCTGACCCCTCCGGCAGTAGACCGTTTTGACGTTGAATTTAATATTTATGGTACCGGATAAATTATAATGTGGAGTGATTTTGATGAGCCTGACCGACACCCTCACCCGCCCTCTACGCGACTTGCGGATTTCCGTCACCGACCGGTGTAACTTTCGCTGCGTTTATTGTATGCCCAAGGAAGTCTTTGGGTCCGATTATCAGTTCTTAGCCCGCGCTCAAATCCTGACGTTCGAAGAGATCGCGCGGCTGGTTCGCATTTTCGTCGAGCATGGCGTCAGCAAGATTCGGTTAACCGGCGGCGAACCGTTGGTGCGCCGCGACCTTCACCTGTTGGTCGCTATGATCGCTGATATTCCCGATCTTGATCTGACCTTGACAACGAATGGTTCACTGCTTGCCAAGCAAGCGCCTCTGCTGAAAGCTGCTGGATTAAAACGAGTAACCGTAAGCCTTGACTCACTAGACAACAAAATATTCAAAGCCATGAATGATGTGGATTTTCCAGTGGAAAAGGTTCTCGAAGGCATGGATGCGGCCGCCAAAGTTGGCTTAGGACCGATCAAGGTGAACATGGTTGTCAAAAAGGGAATGAACGAATCAAGCATCTTGCCGATGGCGCGTTTCTTCCGCGAAAAAGGCTACATCCTGCGCTTCATCGAATACATGGATGTAGGACATACCAACGGCTGGCGGATGGATGATGTGGTTTCGGCAAATGAAATCATCAAGAGAATCCACGCTGAGATGCCGCTAGAGCCGCTTGATCCGAACTATCGCGGTGAGGTCGCGGGTCGCTGGAAATATAAAGATGGCAGCGGTGAGATCGGTGTCATTGCATCCGTAACGCAACCATTTTGCCGCGATTGCAATCGCGCCCGGCTCTCCGCCGAAGGCGATTTATATACCTGTCTCTTTGCTGTCAATGGATACAATCTTCGCAATCTGATTCGCGGCGGCGCAACCAATGACGAAATTTCACAAGCCATTGTGAGTGTGTGGAATAAACGCAGCGACCGCTACTCAGAGCTTCGATCTGAAAACACGATCTCACTGCCCAAAGTTGAGATGTCGCACATTGGGGGTTGAGGAAACTCGTTCTATCATCCGTTTTCTTTAGGAGATTCTTTTGCTTTCACCGAACGGCATCCAAGCCATTTTCTTCGATCTCGACGGAACGCTTCGTCACAACATCCCTTCTGGCGGGGATGTTTTTGCGAATTACGCGTCCCAATTGGGTTTACGAATCAGTCCTGAGGATCATCTGCGCGCCATGCGCTGGGAACATTATTATTGGGCAAACTCGATAGACTTGAAAGCTGATAGAGAGATTTATCCGGAAGAGAATCATGAATTCTGGCAAAACTATTGCCGCCGCCAACTGATTGCACTTGGCGCATCGAACGGACAAGTGGAAGAGCTTGCTCCGAAAGTTTCCCAATATATGGACGATTCATATCGTCCTCAAAGCATTGTGCCTGACGATGTTCTTCAAATGTTGCCTCAACTTCAACAAGCCGGTTATTTCATGGCAGTGATTTCCAATCGCGAAAAGCCCTATCAACAGGAAATCGAGATGCTGGGCATCGCATCGTATTTTGTTTTCTCGATGGCAGGTGGCGAGGTCAACGCCTGGAAGCCCGAACCTGAAATCTTCTTTCACGCCTGCAAGCGCATGAATGTAACTCCATCACAAGCAATGTATATCGGCGACAATTATTTTGCAGATGTGGTCGGCGCGCGGCGCGCGGGACTTCAACCGGTGCTCTACGACCCGCGCGGCATCTTCCCGGACGCGGGATGTCCGGTGCTTTCTTCGTTTGATCAATTGCCTTCTGTGCTGGAAAATTTATAAAACAGGTTCTATGATTCCACATCCGCTTTGGGCTGAGGAATGATTCTCGTAAGCAGGAACAGGATTCGGGTCCGAAGGGATGCGAAGAATCTGCGGATGAACGGCAATCGCAAAATCAACAACACAGCAATAACGATAGCATAATTTACCGGCGCGTTGATGTTTCCTGACAGATGAAAGACATCGCCTTTCACATCCATGGCATAATGTAGTGCTGCGAGCGGTGCAATGAAATAAACGAGTTGATGAAGCCGCTTCCAGTTTTTACCGAGGCGGACTTTCCAAACATCAAAGGAAGTCATCGCTAACGGAATCAGCAAAAGAAAAGTTGCCATGCCATAAAGAATATAGGACTTTTGAATCACAGTCTGGATCAATAAACTCCAAGCAATTCCGTTATCCAAATCCATAAAGATAATAACATGCAAGACTGCATACATAATTGCATATAAACCAAGCGCGCGGCGGCGCTTGAGCAAATCACGCCAACCGAGAAGCGTAGTCAACGGCGTGCATGCTAATGAAAGCACGAGCAAGGCGATGGCGTGACGACCGGTATTGATCTCCATCGCCTGAATCGGATTGACAGTCAAAGGATATGTGAAAACGCCATAAATCAGATATATGATCCAGCTATAGATGATGAGCACTAATTCCGACCATGCATAAACATGCACGGCAATCTGTGCTGGAGTATACGGAAATCGCTTGATCCAATTGATGAAAGACATTTTGAAAATTATATCCCTATAACACAATGCGGAACCCGTTTCTTCTCGAGCGGACTCCGCATTTTTGATACAGCCGTTTCGTGAAGCTTTTAGTAATTGAGTTTCAAATCCATGCCCTGATAAAGGGAAGCGACTTGAGCTCCATAACCATTGAACATCAACGTCGGACGCATGGATAATTCACCGATACGCCGCTCCGAGGATTGCAGCCAGCGCGGATGCGGCACGTTGGGATTCACATTGGCATAGAAACCATATTCAGTCGCATCCACATCCTGCCAAAACGTATTGGGTTGATCTGCTACAAGCTCGATCTTTACAATCGCCTTGATTCCTTTGAACCCATATTTCCACGGCACGATTAAACGAATGGGAGCGCCGTCTTGATTCGGCAAAGGAGCGCCATATAAACCAGTGGCGAGAATCGTCAGATCGTTCATCGCCTCATCGAGACGCAAGCCTTCGTGGTAAGGCCAGGGCCAATCCGCCGTATCCGCCTCCGCCGGAAGTTGAGTCGTATCTTCCAGAGTTGTGAAGCGGACGAATTTCGCAGCAGAAGTCGGCTGGACTACCTTCAATAAACTCGCAAGTGGAAATCCCTGCCACGGGATAACCATGCTCCAAGCTTCCACACAACGCAGACGATAGATGCGGTCTTCTTGAGGAAACATCTTGAGCAGGTCGTCAATAGCATAGGTCTTCGGATTGCTGACCAAACCAGAAACTTCTACCGACCACGGGCGGGGCTTGAAATTCTTCGAAAGCGGAGCTACCGCATCTTTGGCTGTGCTGAATTCATAATAGTTATTGTAATTGGTAATATCGTCATATGAATTGAGCGGATCGCCCAGTTCATCGGTCTTGCCCTTATAAGCGGCAACGCTGGCAGGGTCAGCAGATGACGACGTGCCACCTCCAGAAGGTGCACAGGCGGCAAGCACCGCGCCGCCTGTCACAATGCCCGCGGCTTTCAAAAAGTCACGTCTATTAAAGTATAAAAACTTGGGCGTGATTTCGGATGGAAGAACCGGAACGGGTTTGTAAGTATCACTCATAGGGACCTCTCATTCTAGGGATAGGATTCAGCCAACAAAGCTTTGATGTTGGTTTCAATTTCATTATAGGCGCCTTCGCCAATATGAACATAACGGATTTCGCCGCGCTTGTCAATCAAATATAGAGTGGGCCAGTACATGGTATGGTAGGCATTCCATGTTGCACCATTGTTGTCCTGCGTCACCGGATATTCAATGCCATCATCAGCAACAGCGGCTTTTAAATTATTAAAGTCAAACTCAAAACTGAGTTCCGGGAAATGATTGCCGATAATCACTAAACCTTGATCTTTATATTTTGCATACCAGTTTTTTACATAAGGCATGACGTGCTGGCAGTTGATGCAATCGAACGTCCACATCTCCAACCCGACCACTTTGCCGCGCAACTCGCCGAGGCGCAATGGCGAAGGAGTATTCAGCCAGATCAAGTTGGTCAACTCAGGTGCCGGACCAAGATCAGGAAGTGAAGATTGAGAGCTACTACTCTTAACAGATTGAACTGTCGTAGTGCTACAGGCTGTCAGCCCCAAGAAAACAAGAGCGGAAATCCAAAAATATTTCATCTTAGTATGATGATGAAATGACGTTGCTGAATCTTCCTTAGAAAGTGATAAGAGTCTGACCCTGAAATTACAGGTGGAACTGTTCGCCGCGCGCGTGGACTTCGATTTGTTCGCCGCGATAGAGCGTCACTGCGCTTGCGCCGTATACCGTCCAGGCGCCGTCCAAAGCATCATTGATTATCCCAGTCTGTTCATCAATGCCTAGCAACGTCGCTTGCGGAATCAATGATCTCAATTTTGACGTCCAGTTTTTTCCAAAGCGATTGTGATGCGGCAGGACGCAAATATTTTCTAAAAGGTTTAATCCTCGTAAAAGTTTTCCTTCATCAGGATCATAATAATGTTCGCACAGGACCATCGCTCCGGCACTGCTTCCGCCAATGACCCCTCCATCTTGATGCGCTTGAAGAGCGGCAAGCCAGACTTGGCTATTGCGCAAGGTCTCGCAAAGATAACGCGGAAATCCACCTAACAGATAAATCAAACGCGCCGATTTAACGCGTGCGGTAAGATCGGGGTCGTCAGCGCTTTGTTTATCGGTGACCGGCACAACGTCGACGTGCGAGGCGCCCAACGACTCAAACCACCGCTGACCATTTCTCCCGGCTCTTAAATGATTATGATCCGGCGCTGCGGCTGTGGGCAAAATCGCGATGGGAGCGTCCAAGCCGCCTGCCAATTCCAAAGCGCGCGTGTCCGCTTCGGACATACGCCCGTTAAATTCCGCGCCGCCTTCAAGGAGAAAATAAGTCATTCCGTTCTGTTGCAAAATAGTAACGCTTTTGCTTTTATCCCAAAATTATGATAGAATACGCCCACATAAGAATTTCATTGGAGAAGTTCTTATTATCATACAGAAAGGAGATCATTATGTTGTTTGCTCCCAAAGAGAAGGGCCAAGGCCTAGTAGAGTACGCGTTAATTCTTGTTTTAGTTGCCATCGTTGTTATTGCGGTCCTGATGGTTTTAGGTCCCATTATCGGCAACGTTTTCAGCTCGATTAACAGCAGCCTCTCAGGCGTTTAGTATCCTATCATAGAAGTCTCAAGTTTCAAAATATAAAAGCCCTATGAGTCTCAATAGGGCTTTTATATTTCTTGGGAATGAGGAAGCACGTCTCTTAAAATGCTCCGCATGACCAAAATGCAGTCGGGGTCAGATCGGGGCTTGTATAGGCAAAGCCAATCTCAAATATACAGGAGATGGGTTGAGCGAAAGTTCGTCGCACCGCGGTAAAAGGCAAAATATCATCCCTGTCAGGACTCGCCGTTTTTATATAATCGTAATATAATCTCTTTATCTCTGTCGTTGGAGAAATCCTCAAAGAAAGGAGAAATATGCTATGTTGCTCGCTTTCAAAGAAAAGGGACAAGGCCTGGTTGAGTACGCGCTGATTCTTGTTTTGGTTGCTATTGTCGTTATTGCAGTTATGATGGTGCTTGGTCCCACAATCGGCAACACATTCAGTCTGATTAATACCAGCCTCTCCGGTGTTTAGTATATCAAGCATAAACCACCAACCCATCAAGGCTCTGTCGAATGATAGAGCCTTTCACTTTTGAGTGGCTGTCCACACTTGTCTGCCGTTCGTAGTAATCTCGATCCAGCCATTTCGATCCGTTCGAAGCAGGGAATAACCGGTTAAAGCCTCAAGCGTATCTTGATCTGGCAGGCCGCTTTGATCTCCGGCCGCGACGCTGATTACGACCAGCTGCGGATTCAAGTTCCGAATCCATTCCGGCGGCGTCAGCGGAGCATAGCCGCTTTGCGATAACAATAAAATAGTTACTGGCCCTATAGTCTTTCCATTTTGCAGGTTATCTAATGTATCAAAGTTTTCTCCGATGGGAAGCAAAGCGCGGAAGCCATTCCATTCGATCAAAAGCGTGGAACCAAGCGGCGAGACATCCAACACTTTCAGCGTAACACCGCTGCCAAGATCAAATATTTGTTCTGCTTTTGCCGCTGTGACCGGCAGCGATTGCTGTGCCATCCAGCTCGCCAACTGACGCGATGAAAATGATGCTTCTTCATTTCCGCTCCATAAAACGTTGGCGGGCTGATAACGCAATAGGACGCGCGGCAGAGAAGCCACTTCATTCTCATTTGTGGAAGCGATAATCAACCAATCGAGGTTGCGATACAACAATGAAATTCTTTCGCCGAGCGCATCCGAGAGGGACGACGCAGAGGGTCCGCCATTAATAAGAATATGTCTTCCGCTTGGAGTTTGGATCAAGACCGCGTCCGCCGAGCCGACATTAAGAAACGTAATATGCAACTTTCCATCCGATGTATTTGCAACGACGCGCCACGATAAGATGGCGCAGATCAACAGCACAATTAAGATTGTGACGGCAGATAAGTTGGTGAATCTTTTATAGAGCGACACGAAAAATTCTTTGATACGGGAGCCGGCAAAAGTCAAAGTAAGAAGCACTGCGTAAAAGAGAACAACAAATGCAACCGAAAAATTTCCTAGCGGAATCGTCGCATGAGGCACGCGGTCGAATAATTCCACGATGCGAATCGTATAAGCGGCTAGGGGCCAGGCAATCCATGCAACGAATTGTCCAAGAGAAAAAAAGATGAAGCTTAGAATGACTGCTAACCCGGCAAGCATCATGACCAACGGTTGGGCAGGAGTGATGGAGGGATTGGCGATCAACGCGATTAGAGGGATTTGTTTGAATTGATATGCCATAATGGGGATCGTAGTCAATTGCACTGCGAGGGTGAGAAGAAAATAATAGAGAACATATTTTATAACCTGTTGAGCATTCCATTGCGGGAAATAACGTGTGAGAAGATTCTCGGCGGTTTGTTGAAGCGGTTCCATGTAAAGAATAAGCCCAAGTGTTGCAAAGAATGAAATTTGAAAACCGGCATCCCACAAGACGAGTGGGTTCCATAATGCCATCAGCGCG
>Ga0335081_10011592_pt1 | contig 14268 bp, 10 predicted proteins | sample Lox_Sample_35_FD_206713 | JGI IMG/M metagenome (GOLD analysis project Ga0335081, IMG submission 206713) | Soil microbial communities from Loxahatchee National Wildlife Refuge, Florida, United States - Lox_Sample_3.5 | ecosystem: Environmental > Terrestrial > Soil > Wetlands | place: USA... | reverse complement strand
CCGGGTGGCCGTGCAGCTGCCCACCATTCCCGAGTTCGTCGTCGCATACCTGGGGATCTTGAAGAACGGCTCGGTGGTGGTGCCGCTGAGCTTCCTGCTGAAGGCCGGCGAGCTGGAATACCACCTGGCCGACTCGGGTGCTTCGGCTCTGATCACCTGGTCCGGGGTCGCCGGCGAGGCCGGCCAGGGCGCGGCGGCGGCCGACCTCGACCGGATCTGGGCGGTCGGCCCGGGGGCAGCCGCCGGCCGGCCGTTCGGGGAGCTGCTCGACGCCCCGGCGCCGGGGCCGGGCCCGCTGGTGCAGACCGACCCGGGCGAGGTCGCGGTCATCATCTACACCTCGGGGACCACGGGCCGGCCGAAGGGCGCGGAGCTGACCCACTTCCAGCTGTACATGAACGCCTATACGCCGGCCCGGATCTTCGGGCTGGTGCCCGAGGACGTGGTCTTGATCTGCCTGCCGCTGTTCCACGTGTTCGGCCTGGAGAGCCAGGTCAACTGCTGCCTGCGGTTCGCGGCCACCATGTCGCTGCTGCCGCGCTTTGACCCGATGCGGGTCTTCGAGGTCATCCAGCGCGACCGGGTGACCATCTTCGAGGGCGTGCAGACGATGTATGCCGATCTGCTGCACCACCCGGACGCTGGCCAGTTCGACCTGCGGTCGTTGCGGGTGGGGATCTCGGGCGGAGCGTCCATGCCGTCCGAGATCCTGGACGGCTTCGAGCGCAGGTTCGGGATCGCGGTCCTGGAGGGGTACGGCATGACGGAGACGGCCTCGATCATCACCTCGAATCTCAGCGCCGAGGACCGCAAGATCTACAGCGCCGGCAAGCCGATCTACGGGGTCGACGTGGCGGTGTGGGACGACCAGAACCGGCCGCTGCCGCCCGGCGCCGGGCACGTGGGCGAGATCGTCGTGCGCGGGTTTAACACCATGCGCGGCTACCACAACCGCCCGCAGGCCACCGCCGAGGCCTTCCGCGACGGCTGGTTTCTCGCCGGTGACCTGGGCTACCTCGACCACGACGGCTTCTTGTTCATCGTCGACCGCAAGAAGAACCTCATCAACCGCGGCGGGGAGAAGGTCTACCCCAAGGAGGTCGAAGACGTGCTGTACAGCCACCCGGGCGTGGCCGCGGCCGCGGTCCTCGGCGTGCCCCACGAGCGGCTCGGCGAGGAGGTCAAGGCGTACCTGGCGCTCAAGGCCGGGGTGCTGGTCACCGAGGAGGAGCTCATCGCCTGGGCCAGGGAGCGGATGGCCCCCCACAAGTACCCCCGCGTCGTCGAGCTCCGGGCCAGCCTGCCCAGGCTCGCCACCGGCAAGATCGACAAGAAGGCGCTCAAGGCCGAGGCGCACAGCGGGGATTGACCGGCACCGGCACTCCGCCTCCCGGAGCCCTTCCGAGGCGGCCGACGACCGCGACGTCGCGATGGCCACCGGCCGGGCATCGTCCGGATCATTGTTGTCTGACCGTCAGTACCAGGAGGAACAGCGGCCACCACCTCATCCCGCCCCGGCGACGCCGATGGCTGCGGCGGTGCCGCGCCAGCGAGTCCCCGGCAGGCCGACGACTACACGAGCGCGGCGGCGCGGCAGCGGATGGCGTTCCTGGCCGAGGCCGCCGGCGCCAGCCTGGAGCACATCGGCCGTTATTCGTTCGACCCGGCCGGGGCGGCCAGCTGCCCGGCCGCCGCGGGCGCGTACCCGGCTGTGGCCGGCGCCTCCGCGGATGTCGCGGATGTGTCGTCGGGTGGGTTGTCGACCGGCTCCGGGATCTGGCCGACATCTTCACGGCGCGCGGTCAGGAAGGCGTAGAGGATCACCCCGACCAGCACGACGACCAGGGCATCGTAGACGGCCTGGTAGCCGGAGACGAACGTGATCCATAGCGAGAACAGCACGCTGGCCCCGGCGACCGTCAGGTCCCGGGTCAGCTGCCAGCCCTGCACCCGGCGGCGCCGCGATACCAGGAAGGTCAGCTGGGCGCACGCGGAGAACAGGTACGGGACCGCGACGGTGACCACGGTGAGGTCGACCAGGTAGGTGAAGACCGTCAGCCCGGAACTGGAGGTGTACCGCCATAGCATCAGCACCGAGGGCAGTACCGCGGCGATCACGATGCCGAACCAGGCCGAGCCATTTCGGTCGGTCCAGCCGAACGCCTTCGGGAACAAGCCATCGTCGGCGGGTGCCCGGGACACCTCGGCGGTGACCAGCGTCCAGCCGTTCAGCGCGCCGATGCCGGACACGACGGCCACGGCCGCGATCGCCTTCCCGGCCCACCCCCCGTGGGGGAACATCGTGTCGAGCGCGTTGACGAACGGCGCCCCGTTGCCGACCAGCGCGTGGTGCGGCACCAGGCCCATCACCGCGGCCGACACCAGCAGGTACAAGATCGCGCAGGCGGCGGTGCCGAGCACCGAGGCGCGGCCCACGTTCTTGCCGGGATTCTGCACCCGCTTGGCGGTGATGGCAGCGCACTCCACACCGATGAAGGAAAACACCGCTACCCCGGCGGCAATGCCGATGGCGGTCCACAAGCTGCCGCCGGAGGCGTTGAACGGGCCGAAGTTCGCTCTCGAGACGAAGAACCAGCCCACCACGCCCACGAACAGCAGCGGCAGGAACTTCAGCACCACGGTGACGTTCTGGAACCAGGCCATCTGCCGGACCCCGGCCAGGTTGACGGCGGCGGGTACCCACAGGCCCAGCAGCGCGATGCCCCAGTTGGTCATCGAGGACGGGTGGCCGATGCTGAACAACGCGTCGACGTAGAACACCCAGGACGCCACGATCGCCGCGTTCCCGCCCCACGAGGAGAGCCAGTAGGACCAGGCGGTGAGGTAGCCGGCGAAGTCGCCGAACTCGTGCCGGGCATAGGCGTACAACCCGCCGTCCGCCTTGGGTACCCGCCTGGTCAGCTGGCCGAACAGCACCGCCAGCAGCATCGCGCCGACCGCGACCACGGCCAGCACGACCAGCGAGCAGGTGCCCGCCGCAGCCAGCACGCCCGGCATCGTGAATACGCCGACCCCGACGATGCTTCCGATTACCAGTGCCGTCGCCGAGGTCAGGCCGAGCGACGGGGCCTGTTCCTGGCCCGCGGGCTGGGCCGGCTGGGCCACCTGCCGGATGTCAGCGTCGCTGGACATCAGACCTCTCCTTCCGGAAATGAGCGTCCGCTCGGACCGCGCCGGGCGCAGTCTTCGCCAGGGACGTCACTTCTCCCCTGCCGGCGATGGGGCGCCCGGACGCCGGGCATCGGCGATCTTCCGGGCGTCGGCAGCCTCGAGGGTCGCCGCCTCGGCTTCGTCGAGGGCATATTGGGCGAAGTCCACTGCGTCGACGGCGTTAGCCTCGGCCCGCTCAGCCCGCCGCTCGGCAGCCTTTGCGTCAAGGTCGTCCCGCTTCCCGTCGAGCCTGGCCCGCATCTTCTCGAACTGCTCGTGTACATGGGCCACAAGGCCGGCCCACGCCGAGGCCAGCTCGTCCTTCACCGTGGCGCCACGCGCCTTCATCTCCTCACGTCGCCGCTGGGCGGTGGCCTTGGCCTCGGCGACACGAGCCTGGAGCTGCTCGTGGGTCTCATTACGGGCGGCGGCGATGTGGTCCTCGGCCTCCTTCGCCCGCTGCGACAGCTCAGCCATGGACGCCGACATCTTGGCCAGCGATTCCGAAACCGTGGGCATGATCCCCTCCGAATGTGACGGGTAGTGGAGCACGGTCACGATCGCGCCGGAGGAGGTTCATCGCGCCCAGGTGAACGAGCCCCGTGGTCACGGAGCCTCCCTGGATCTCTCGTACCCGCGACTTACCAGTACGCCGGAGCCACCAGGACTCTCCAGGGCCGAAAGCCCGCATCGGCGGGGACACAGGCCCCGGGGTGTACCGGAGCGTGCCGTGTCTCCTGCTCACTTCGGAGGCACGGTCAGGCCCTGCCGCCCGACGCTGGCCGGGCGCATTCGCACCGGTGCTCATCTGGCCAGCGGTCGGCGGTCAGGACTTGCTGATCGCTATCTTCTTTGCCGGTTCGCGCTTCGGCTCCGGAACGCGGACCTCCAGCACCCCGGCCTCGTAGGTCGCGGTAATGTCATCTCCCGTCACGCCCTCCGGCAGGGGCAACGACCGGGATAGCGACCCGTAGCGCAGCTCCCGGCGCAGATAGCCCTTTTCCTCTCGCTCTCGTTCCTCGCGGGGTTCGGCTTCGATGTGCAACATCCCGTGCGAGACGGTCAGCTCGAGGTCCTTGTCCGGGTCGATGCCGGGGAAGGTCGGCACGTATCACGAGCCTCCCGTCCTCCCGGTATTGCTCGACCCGGATCGGGCGCCCTGCATCCCGCCGGTGCATGAACGGCAGCGGCCAGAACGCCACAATCGGCGCCTCGGACGCCGGGCCCAGCCGGCCCGAGACATCGGGAGCTTGCCCACGGGGCTCGCGCTTCGCCAGACCTGGCATGGTCCTCACCTCCTGGTCGCCAGGTAAGGCCGCGCCCCGGGCCGGCTGGTAGGCCCTTGGTCCCGCGAGGCGGCACGAGGACACTGTGAGTCTTCAACGGACAGTGAGTGTATGTGCGGGGTGCCCAGGTTCCCCGTCTGGATCATCGTTGGCTACCTGCGCCTCTTGTTCGAGCAGGCCGAGCCAGGCCGCATTCCGCTGGGTTCGGAAACAGCCGTATGTCCCGGGCCCAGGGGGGGACCTGCGTCTCTTTGACCCGCAGCTCATCGGCCAAGGCCGTGACTCGGTACATTCGCTCGGCCGCCTGGGCGGCGGCCACTTTCTCGGCATAACGGCTCGGCGAGCACAGTTGCAACGAGCACCAGGACACCATCTGGAACCTGATCAGCCAGGGCGCCCGCTGCATGACCATCGAGCAGCGCCTGGCTGAGATCATCCGCTCCTTCTGCGCCGACGCCCTGTACTCCACAGTCAACCTCAACGCCGGCCTCGGCGTCATGCTCTGCGTCCTGGCCGAGGCCCTGCATACTGCAGTGGTGTCCGGGGTCATCGCGGACCGGCTGCCCGGTCACGATTGGCTGTCCGCAGCGGGCGTGGCGCGCTGGCGGACCGGCCGTCCGTAGCGGTGGCGGAACAGCAGGTAGGCCGGCAGCCCGGCCAGCAGGGGGAGCCAGTAGGACAAGACGCGGTAGGCCAGGGTGGCCAGGAGGGCGTAGCTGGGGTGGACGCCGGCCAGGATCAGCAGGCCGCTCAGGCTGGCCTCCACGACGCCCAGGCCGCCGGGCGTGAGCGGGAACAGCCCGACGATGCCGGCGGCGGAGTAGGCCAGCAGCACCAGGGAGGGCCGCGGGCCGGCTCCGGTGGCGCGCAGGGCCGCCAGCAGGCAGCCGTAGTCGAAGCCGAGACGCCCGGCGGTCAGCAGGACCGCCCGCTGCCATTGCCTGCCCAAGACTGTCCTGACCGTGTCGCGTTCGGCCAGCAGCCGGGTGTCCAGGCCGGTCATCGGCGGCCGGCGGCCGCGGGTGACCCAGTTGTACACGTTCTGCGCCGCGCGGCCGAGGGCGGCCAGCGGCCGCTCGGTGCGCAGCAGGATCACGCCGAAGACCGCGAACAGGACGAACCCGGCCAGGCCGAGCAGGGCGGTATGGACCAGCCCCGGGCTCACCGCCGCGCCCCCCAGGATGGTCGGCAGCACGAACAGGGGCAGCGCCAGCAGCCCGCCGACGCCGAGCAGCGAGAAGGTGGTCAGGCCGCCGACGGCGGTGTCGGTGTCGAACCCCGCGGTGGTCAGCATGCTGAACTGGACCGCGGCGCCGGCCGCGTCGCCGCCGGGCAGGCTGTTGGTGACCGCGTTGCCGGCCAGCCCCGCGGTGACCACGGCGAACCATCCCCGGGTCCGCAGCGCCAGTCGCTGCAACGCGAAGTTGCAGGTGAAAGCGATTATCTCGGCGGCGAGCGCGACCGTGAACCAGATCGGGTTCAGCGTCGACAGGCGCGGCCATTCACCCAGTACCTTGATGAGCGCGGGCAGCACCAGGTAGATGGCCGCGCCGGCCACCACGACGGGCAGGGCCCGCTTGACGATGATCTTCCAGGTCGGCGGGTGCTCTTGCGCGGCGTCGATCGCGGCGGCCTTCTCCGCGGCCGATGTGGACTTCCCGGCGTCGATGGGCCCTTCGCCTGGCTGCCGGGAATGCCCGCGAGCCGTCATGCCGTCATCCGGTGAGGCGGACGCGGGCATCGGCGACGACGGCGCCGTCCTGGCGGACGAACACCGGGTTCAGGTCGAGCTCGGCGATCTCGGGGATGTCCTCGACCATGGTGCTGACCCGGTGCAGCAGTTCGGCGAAGGCCGCCACGTCCAGCGGCGGGGACTGCCGGTACCCGGTGAGCAGCCGGTAGGAACGCAGCGTGTGGAGCATCTCATCGACGTCGGTGTTGGACAGGGGCGTGATGCGCACCGCCACGTCGCCGAGGACCTCCACGGCGGTGCCGCCCAGGCCGGCCAGCACCAGCGGGCCGAAGGCCGGGTCGTGGGTTACCCCGACGATCATTTCGATGCCGTCGCGGATCTGCTCCTGGACGAGGAATTCCGCGGCCTGCCCGGCCAGGCCGGCCCCGGATAGCCTGGCCCGGATGGCGGTGACCGCGTCGGCCGCCGCCTGCGGGGTGGTGAGGCCGAGGGCGACGCCGCCGACGTCGCTCTTGTGGATCGCCGCGGCGATCTTGACCGCGACCGGCCCGCCCAGCTCGGCCTGGGCGGCCGCGGCCTCGGCTGGGGTACGGACCAGGCGGGACCGGACGGCGGGGATGCCGTAGGCGGCCAGCAGCCCGGCAGCGGCCTCGGCGCTGGCCCATCCGCCGCCGGGCTGGCCGGCCAGGACCTCGCTCACCATTGCCCGGCCGGCGCCCGGGTCGATGTCCGGGGGTATCACGACGTGGCCCGCGGGCCGGGCCCGCCATTCCGCCCACCGGGCGATCGGCCCGAGCGCGGCGGCGGCTTCCTCGGGGTAGGTGAAGACGGGAATGCAGTCCTCGGCCAGGCGGGCTGGCGGGGGTCCAGCCATGAGGAAGACCGCGACGACGGGCGTGGAGGGCAAGGTGGCCGCAGCGGCGGCGATCTCGCGGGCGACGTCCTCGGCGGGGACGAACGCCGGGATGTACACCGCGATGATCGCGTCGATCTCCTCGGCGGCGCCGAGCTGCCGCAGCGCCAGCCCGTACTGTTCCGCGGTGGCGCTGGCCACGGTGTCCACCGGGTTCTTGACCGAGGCCTGCGGCAGCAGGCCGGCGCGCAGCGCGGCCTGCGTATCATCGGACAGCTCCGGCACCAGCAGCCCGGCCGCCTCGCACGCGTCGGCGACCAGGATCCCCGGGCCGCCGCCGTTGGTCAGCACCGCCACCCGCCGCCCGGCGGGCACGGGCTGGGCCGACAGCACGGCGGCGACGTCGAACATCTCTTCCAGGGTGCCGGCCCGGATCACCCCGGCCTGGTGGAACAGCGCCTCCACCGCCGTCTCCCCGGCCGCCAGCGCCGCGGTGTGCGAGGACGCCGCCCGCCGCCCGGCACCGGTACGACCGGCCTTCACCGCCACGACAGGCTGGCGCCGGGAGATGCGCCGGGCGATCCGGGCAAACCGCCGGGGATCGGGCACCGACTCCAGGTAGGCCAGCACCACGTGGGTGCCCGGATCCTCGTCCCAGTACAGGAACAGGTCGTTGGGCGTCAGGTCCACGGTGTTGCCGACCGACACGAAACCGCCGATGCCCAGCGACGGGCCACTGAACAGGGCGAGCGCAGCCAGCCCGAGGCCGCCGGACTGAGTCACGAACGCCAGGTGGCCCGGCGGCGGGAAGGCCGCGCTGAAGGTCGCGTTGAACCGGGGCTCCGGCCCGCCATTGAGCAGGCCCATGCAGTTGGGCCCGATCAGCCGCACCCCCGCGGCCCGGGCACGGCGGCGCAGCTCGTCCTGCAGCACCCGGCCCTGCCCGCCGACCTCCGCGAACCCGGCCGAGATGACGCACACCGCCCGGACGCCGAGGGCACCCGCCTGGTCCACCACGCCGGCCACCGCCGGTGCGGGCACCGCCACCAGCGCCAGGTCCGGCCGGGTGGGGCAGGAGGCCAGGTCCGGGTAGCATTTCATCCCCCGGATGACCTGATGGCGGGGGGTCACCGGGTACACCGGCCCGGCAAACCCGCTCTCGAGCAGGTTGGCCAGCAGCAGCTCTCCGACGCTGGCCGGCGTGTCGCTGGCTCCCACCAGCGCGATCGACCCGGGACGCAGGAACGGCCCGACCGCGATCCGGGCCGCGGCACGCTGGTCGGCCAGCACCGCATCCAGGTAGGCATCGGTTTCCCGCACGGCGAAGCTGGCGTGCACGGCGGCTGCCGTAACCCGCTCGGTGTATTCCAGGCCCAGCTCGGCGAGCACTCCGCGCATCGCCACATCGCCCTCGGGCAGGTCACCGGCCAGCCGCCGCACCCCGGCGGCCTCGGCCAGCCGGCGCAGCAGCACGGTGCCCAGCCCGGCGCGCCGCCAGGAGGCATCGACGAACACCAGGAACCCGGCGGAGTCCCCGGCCGTGCGCTCATACCGCGCCACGCCCGCCACCGACCCGGCCGGAGTGGTCGCGATGATCCCCGCCGCGTGACCCGGCCGCGGCAGGGCCACGTCACCGGCGCGCTCGGACGGCAGATGAGCCAGGCCGGTGAACCGGCGCCGGGCCGGAGCATCCAGGCGCCGCCACATCGCCTCCACCCCGGCCCTATCGGCGGCCCGCAGCGGGCGCACGGTCACGACCCGGCCATCCCGCAGCGTCTCTTCCGTCTCCTCCGAACCCGCCGCGCCGCCGGCAGCGGTCACATCCCGCTCCAGGGTTGGGCCGCTACGGCCGCCCGGCCCTCGTCGGCATCCATGTTTCCAGTCTGCACGTTCACGGCCGCGCGCAGAAAGCTGTGCACGCCGGGCCCTTCGGCCCGGCAGTCCAGGCGATAGGACTCTGCCGCCTGGGCCGCCCTCCTGGACCAGCCCGGCCGGACCAGCGCCGAAACGGCACGCTCACCGCCCTCGAACCGCCAGCAGACCTGCCCTGAGCCTCCGGCAGAGACCGGGCAGACCTTGGTTCCTGGCCGCCGCTGGTGGAGTGGCAGCGGCGTATTCCTTCCGGCCTGCCGATGATCCCGCCTGGATCCCCGGTGGTATCGACCGGGGGCGCGGGCATCTTCGACGGGGGTGTTCCTCACCGCGTTGGCGCCGTTGTGACCGCGCTGGGCGACCTCATGCCGGACCATGTCCAGCGGGCAGCAGGTCCTTGCCCGTCGTGACGTTGGGCCCTGTGCGGGCAGTGCGGGTGCACGCAAGCCTGGGGAAGCCCGCCAGTGGGATCGGGAGGTTCCCATGGCAGTCGCCGTTTCCGGCCATAGGGAAGGCGCAACTGTCCCGTCGTCGATGGCCGTGGCGCAGGCCGCCACGCTGGGGGCCGATGAGGTCCTGGCCCGGCTGGGCACCGGGGACAAAGGCCTGCCGGCGGATGAGGCGGCGCGGCGGCTGCGGGTGGCGGGCCCGAACGCGGTGCGTTCGTACCGGGCGCGGGCGTGGCCGGTGCTGCGGGGCCAGCTGCGCTCCCCGCTGCTGCTGCTGCTGGCGGTTACCGCGCTATTGTCGGCGTTCCTGGGCCAGGCCAGCGACGCGGTGATCATCCTGGTGATCCTGGTCGCCTCGGTCGGCCTGGGGTTCGTCAATGAGTACAAGGCGGCGAAGGCCGCCGAGGCGCTGCACGCGAGCATCCATCACCGCTGCGTAGCATGGCGGGACGGGCACCCGCACACGGTGGACGTGACCGAGCTGGTGCCCGGTGACGTGGTGGACCTGCAGCTGGGCCAGGTGGTGCCAGCCGACATGCGGCTGCTGACCACGGCCGGGCTGGAGTGTGATGAGTCGGTGCTGACCGGCGAGTCGCTGCCGGTGGAGAAGTCCACCGGGCCGGTCCCCGCCGGCTCGCCGCTGGCCGAGCTGGGCTGCTGCGCGCTGATGGGCACCGTGGTACGGGCCGGCTCGGCCACCGGCGTGGTGGTCGCGACCGGCAGCCAGGCGGAGTTCGGGCGGATCGCCGTGGGCCTGGGACAGGGGCAGCCCGAGACCGAGTTCCAGGCCGGGCTGCGCAAGTTCTCGATGATGCTGGTCCAGGTGGCCGCCGTGCTGACCAGCGCGATCTTCATCATCAACGTGGCGCTGCACAAGCCGGTCATCGCCGCGCTGGAGTTCTCGCTGGCGATCGCGGTCGGGATCACGCCGCAGCTGCTCCCGGCGGTGGTCTCGACCAGCCTGGCCGCCGGGTCGCGGCAGCTGGCCCGGGCCAAGGTCCTGGTCAAGCGGCTGGTCTGCATCGAGGACCTGGGCGATATCGACGTGCTGTTCACCGACAAGACCGGCACGCTGACCGAGGGCAGCCTGCGGTTCATGCGCTCGACCGGGCCGGACGGCACGGCCAGTGACGAGCCGCTGCTGCTGGGTCTGGTCTGCAACGAGGCGGTGGTCCAGAACGGCCGCGCGGCCGGCGGGAACGCCCTCGACGTGGCGCTGTGGGACTCCCCGGCCGCCGCCGGGCAGCAGCCGGCGCTGGCCCGCTACCGGCGGCTGGACACCGTGCCGTTCGATCACGACCGGCGCCTGGTCTCGGTCCTGGCCGAGGACGACCACGGTAACCGGATGATCATCACCAAGGGCGCCCCGGAGGGACTGCTCAACCGGTGCACCGCCATCCCCGCCGCCGCCCGCACGGCGCTGGAGGCGGAGTTCGCGGCCGGCAACCGGGTGATCGCCGTGGCCACCCGCGAGATGCCGGGTGCGTCCTCGATCGGCACCGCCGACGAGCACGACCTCGCCTTCCGCGGCATCCTGGTCTTCCTGGACCCGCCCAAGCCCACCGCCAAGGCGGCGCTGGCCCGGCTGGCCGGCCTCGGGGTCACGGTCAAGATCCTCACCGGGGACAACCCGGTCGTCGCGGCCAAGGTCTGCGCCGATCTCGGCCTGCCGCCCGGCCACGTGGCTACCGGCGCCGACATCGATGCGGCCGGCGACCAGCTCGGCGGCCTGCTCGCCCGGACCACCGTCTTCGCCCGGGTCAGCCCGGAGCACAAGGCCCAGATCGTGAAGACGCAGCGGGCCACCGGTGCCGACGTCGCCTTCCTCGGCGACGGCGTCAACGACGCCGTCGCGCTGCACGCCGCCGACGTCGGCGTCTCCGTCGACTCCGCGACCGACGTGGCCAAGGACGCCGCCGACGTGCTGCTGCTGGAAAAAGACCTCAACGTGCTCGCCGACGGGGTGATGGGCGGCCGGCGGATCTTCGCCAACACAATCAAGTACGTGCTGATGGGCACCTCCAGCAACTTCGGGAACATGTTCAGCGCCGCCGCGGCGTCGATCTTCTTGAAGTTCCTGCCCATGACGGCCTCGCAGATCCTGCTGAACAACCTGCTGTATGACAGCAGCCAGCTGGCCATCCCCACCGACAACGTCGACCCGGAACTGGTCGCCCAGCCGACCCGCTGGGACATCGGCTTCATCCGCCGGTTCATGATCATCATCGGCCCGATCAGCTCGATCTTCGACTTCGTCACCTTCGGCATCATGCTGTGGGTCTTCCACGCCGGCGAGCACCTGTTCCAGACCGGCTGGTTCGTCGAGTCGCTGGCCACCCAGACCCTGGTCATCTTCGTGATCCGCACCCGGCGGGTCCCGTTCTTCCGCAGCGTCGCGAGCACGCCGATGGCGCTCGCCGCGGTCGGCGTCACCGCTATCGGCGCGGTGCTGCCCTACACCGGCCGCCTGGCCCGGATCCTGGGCTTCCAGCCCCTGCCGGGCACGTTCTTCTTCGCCCTGGCCGGGATCGTCGTGGTGTACCTGGTGCTGGCCGAGATCGGCTTGTACTGGTTCTACCGCCTCTACCACCCTCCAGCCACGCCCGCGCTCCGGCACCGGACCGCCGGCTACCGCGTGCGCCGCCGCGCCGGCCGGTTCATCACCTTCCATGCCCTCCGGCCAGCCCGCGGACCGGCCCAGCGCTGACATGGCGGCGTAACGGAGCCGGGAAGCCGGCAGGAGCGCGGCTGCCTGTACCGAGCACGCCATCCCCGACAGGGTGAGAAGCGACGTTGCTGGTCATCACCGGCTCATCCGGCGGCGGGGCCAGTGCAGTCACCCGCCGCGCAGATAAGCGGTGCGGCGAGCGGGTCCTGCAGGACAAGCACCGCGCCGCCCTCGGGGTATCGGTCGCGGCTCCCTCACCGGCTCGGAGCGGGCTGGCCATGGCCGGCCTGAGACTTGCCGACCGCATGCCGCTGCATGAACCCGCCGACGATCTCGACCAGGCCCGTGACGATGAACCAGATGCCGACCAGCACCGCCAGCACGGTCACCGAGGTGGTCGGCACCGCGACGACCACGATCCCGGCGATCAAGCTGATGAGCCCGAAGAAGATCCACCAGCCGCGCCGCTCTCCCGGCCCGCCGGAAAACGCGCTCACCAGTGCCGCCAGGCCCTGCACGATCCAGGTGATCCCGATCACCAGGCCGACCAGCGCCACGGTCAGGTTCAGGTGCCGGATCAGCACCACCCCGATCACCACCAGCAGCAGCCCGGCGATGCCCAGCCACACCCGGTGCGGCTCGCTGCTGTCGAACGCCCGGACCAGGTTAAAGATCCCCGAGATGACCAGCAGCACGCCGATCAGCACCGCGATGACGTTCAGCGACCCGCTCGGGTGCAAGCTAATGATCAGCCCCAAGATCACCGTCACGATTCCGACGAACACCATCGCCTGCCAGCCGGTTGACGCCGCGAACGCTGGCGGCAGCTGGGAACCAGGTTCTTCCGGTTGCATCGGCCACCTACTTGCCGGTCAGGCCCGCGACCAGGCGCTCCAAAATGTTCACCAGGATGCTCCGATGTTCGATCCGGCGCCCCGCCGCAGACATCACCCGTTCCGGATGAAGATGCTCCGGGCGTACCGGATCCCGTCAGGCCGAAGGAGGCAGGCTGGCCCCGGCATCACCGCGGTCGTTCGGCAGAAGCAAATCAAGGACCTTCGCCCCCTGGAGCGGGAGTTGCGGCGCGGCACAGTAAATAAAGGACCGCGTGATCGCTGGCCGGCCATTCCGGCGCCGTCCAGCAGGCCCGGCGGCGCCAGGCTGGGGCGAGAGTCTGGAGATGGCACATGCAAGGCAGCAGGAACTACATGTACAGCAGGCTATACGTGGCCGGCATGCTGCGCGCCAGGGGTTCCCGGAGCTAGCTGACGTGGCGTTGCGGGAGCTCCCCGACCCGGTGGATGCCGGGCAGCTTGAGAGCTGGGGCATGCGGCACGGCGTCAGCAAGGACGACCTGATCAGCCGCATGGGGGGCAGCCCTTGAGTCCGCATCGGTTAGCGACTTCGGTGATGCCGGCCTGGGGTGGAGCCGGCTCTGTGCCGTACGAATTCGGAGGTCCGTGCGCCCGCCCGTGAGACGGAGCTGCCTTTGCGCGATAACACACTTCATGCAATCCGGCCACGGCCAAAGACGCAGGCGAAGCATTCGGGCCATCATCATTCCCGGTCGCCCGGGGTGGGGCGGTTACATGAGCGCGCACGCCGCTCCGCTCATCACGGGAGGCAGCCGGGGCCGACCCGCGCAGCCCAGCTGCTGAGCACCCGCGGGGCGCTGCTGCAGCAGACGGCGGCAGTAGCGGGGCGCAGGTGGTTAGGTGAGGTCGACGAGGGGACCGGGGTAGCCGAGCCTGCGGCGGGCGGCGGGGTCCAGGCGCCACGGGGTGTGGACGCGGGCCGGGGGCAGGCCGGCCAGTTCGGGGACGTGGCGGCGGACGTAGTCGCCGGCCGGGTCGAACCGCTGGGCCTGGCGCAGCGGGTTCGTGATGCGGTTGGGCCGGGTGTTGTTGCCGGTCCCGGCGACCCACTGCCAGTTGCCTGCGTTGCTGGCCACGTCGCCGTCGGCGAGCAGGAGGCCGAAGTGCCGGTAGCCGTGCCGCCAGTCCAGGCCCAGGGTGCGGGTCAGGAACGAGGCGGTGATCATCCGGGCCCGGTTGTGCATGAACCCCTCGGCGGCCAGCTGGCGCATTCCGGCGTCGACGATCGGGATGCCGGTGCGTCCGGCGCTCCAGGCCGCCAGCGCGTCGTCGTCCTCGCGCCTGGCCGGCCCGGGCCGGTAGTTCTTCCGGCCCAGGTCCGGGAACGCGGCGGTCACCTGGCAGAAGAAGTCGCGCCAGGCCAGCTAGCGGCAGAACTCCTCGCCGCCCGGCCGGTCCTGC
>Ga0335081_10011591_pt1 | contig 14269 bp, 8 predicted proteins | sample Lox_Sample_35_FD_206713 | JGI IMG/M metagenome (GOLD analysis project Ga0335081, IMG submission 206713) | Soil microbial communities from Loxahatchee National Wildlife Refuge, Florida, United States - Lox_Sample_3.5 | ecosystem: Environmental > Terrestrial > Soil > Wetlands | place: USA: Florida... | reverse complement strand
CCTCGATCCGAGTCGTGGGCCGCCTGGATGCCGCCGAGGCGGTCCGGCCAGAGTACGGATTCCTTCCGGCCGGGCAACGGCAGCGCGCCACCATCGCCAAACCTGGCACCATGTTCATCTCCCAGCCGGAGATCCCTGTCCCGCTCGCGGTCGACTTCCCCTTCCCCGCGTGGGCAACCCGCGAAGGCGAAGCCAATCCCATCGCGTCCCCCGAAGGCGCGGCCAGACCGAACGGGCTGGCGGCGGCACCGGGGCGGATGCTGTCCCGGGTCCCGTTCGCCGCTGACGACGACCCGCCCCCGTTCTGAACCCGGCGCCCATGCCGACATCAACGCGGACACGGCCTCGTTCGCTCAGCAACGCCTGACGCACAAGAACTAGAAGCAAGCCGCCCGCCCGGGGAGGGTCATCGTGAAGTTCCTGCACACCTCCGACTGGCACGTCGGCAAGACCCTCAAAGGCAACAGCCGGCTCGGCGAGCAGGAAGCTGTCCTGACCGAGATCGTCGATCTCGCCGGGCAGCAACAGGTCGACGCGGTCCTCATCGCCGGCGACCTGTACGACGCCGCCGCGCCCAGCGCGGACGCGCAGCGCATCGTCATCAAGACGCTGCTCGCACTGGCCGACACGGGCGCTCAGGTCATCGCCATGGCCGGCAACCACGACTCACCCGGCATGCTCGACGCGTACCGGCCGCTCGCTACGCATGCCGGCATCACGCTGCTCGGGCTGCCCCGCGCCGCCGACCGTGGCGGTGTCGTCACCTTCACCGCCCAGGGGACCGGCGAAACCGTCAATGTTGCAGTCCTGCCGTTCCTGTCACAACGCTGGGCGATCCGCGCCGCCGACCTGCTCACCCAGACTCCCGCCGAAGCGGCCGGCAGCTATGACCAGCAGATCCGGGAACTGCTCGCGCATCTCAAAACCGGGTTCACTCCCGGGGCGGTCAACCTCATCATGGCGCACCTGACCGTCTCCGGCGCCGTCTCTGGTGGCGGTGAGCGCGCCGCGCAGACCATCTTTGAATACTGGGTGCCCGCGACCGTGTTCGGGACCGAACCGCATTACGTGGCCCTAGGTCACCTGCACCGCCGGCAGACACTTGCCGCCAGTTGCCCGGTGGCCTATTCCGGCTCCCCGATCTGTGTCGACTTCGGCGAGCAGGACAACAATCCAGTCGCCGTTCTGGTGGATGCCGCACCGGGCACCCCGGCCCGCACCACCGACGTGCCGCTGATGGCCGGCCGACGGCTCCGGACCGTCCGCGGCACTGTTGCCGCCCTCGCCGCCCGTGCCGGGGAACTCGGCGACGCGTTCCTGAGGGTCTACATCACCGAACCTGCCCGCGCCGGGCTGCGCGAAGACGTGCTCGCGGTGCTGCCCAACGCGCTGGAGATCCGTATCGACCCGGAATTCGCCGAGAAGGTCGGCGCCAAAGGCCGCGTACCAGAGCCTGACCGATCGCCGAGCGAGCTGTTCGGTGACTATTGTGCGTACAAGGGTGTCGATGACAGCCGCGTCCGGGCCCTGTTCGACGAGCTGCACGATGCCGTGACGAGCGGCACCGACGGCGCGCTCCCTACCGGGACCGGCGCCTGATGCGCCCGGTACGCCTCGACATGGACGGGTTCGCCTCGTTCCGGGACAAAACCGTCCTCGACTTCGCCGACGCCGACTACTTCGCTCTCGTCGGCGCGACAGGCGCGGGGAAATCGACCGTCATCGACGCGATCACGTTTGCCCTCTACGGCACCGTGCCCCGCTGGAACGACCAGCGGGTGATCACCCCCGCGCTCGCGCCGACGGCGGCCCGCGGTGTCGTCCGGCTCGTCTTCGACGCCGACGGGCAGCGTTACGCGGTCGCCCGCGAAGCGCGCCGCAGCGGCGGGAAGACCTCACGCGTGTCGATGCACGCCTGCCGCCTGGAACGCTTGCGCAACCCCGGCGATCTCGATGGCGAAGGCGACGTGCTGGCCGCCGACTCGGAGGTGACGAAAGCCGTCGAGGACATCCTCGGCCTGAGCTACGACCACTTCACCACGTGCGTCGCCCTGCCGCAGGGCGAATTCGCCGAATTCCTGCACGCCAAGGCGAGCGACCGGCAGGACATCTTGTCCAGTCTGCTCGGCTACCAGCTCTACGAGGAGCTGCAGACACGCGCGAACAGCCGGGCCCGGGACAAGCGCGCCACCGCCGCCGCGCTCGAGACGGCCCTGGCCGGCTACGACGACGCGACCGAACAGCGGGTCAGCGACCTCAACAGCCGCGCCAGCCAGCTCGGCCAGCTGCAGACGTGGCTGGCCGGCACCGGAGTACCCAGCCTCGATGCGGCCGCGCAAGCCGTCACCGACACCGGCGGCCGTCTTGACGAACTGAGCGCCCAGCAGCGGGCGCTGGCCGCTCTGCAGGTGCCGCCCGGCGTGGCGGCGCTCGACGCCCAACTCACTGCCGCCACCCGCGCTCTCGCCCAGGCGATTGAGGTTCACGACGCAGCAGAGGCCGCAGACACCCAGGCCGCCCAGCAGGTGCGGGCATTCCGGCCCCGGCACGAGCTCCTTACGTTGTGCCGGCAATGGGATGATCTCGCCAAGGCCAGCACCGACCTACCCGGCCTCCAGACCGATGTGACCAGCGCGGAGACCGCACACAGGCAGGCAAGGCAGGCGACGGAGGCCGCCGAACAGCGCACCGAGCAGCTGCGCGCGGCCGCCGAACGTGCGGCAGACACAGCGGACCGGGCTCAGCAGGCCGTCACCGCGGCGGCCGGGCAGATCGACACGCTGGCCGCCATCACGATTCCCGGCGACCTGGCTGAGCTCACCACCGCACTCAACATGGTCCGTAAACGTCGTGCGGAACTCGGAACCGAGACGGCCGCCGCCGAGGACGCTTACGCCGCTGCCCAGGCCGCGCTGGGGTTCGCCCCCTCCGAAGCCACGCTCAGCACCGGTCAGCAGTTCGCGACGGCCGTCCACGACACCCTGACCGCCGACCTGGCCACCTGGGATGACCGCGACCAGGCCGCCAGCGCGCTCGCCGCCGCGGCGGCGGCAGCCGCCACCGCTGCCACCACGCTCGGAACCGCACGCGAGACCCTGGACGCCGCCCGGCTCGCCGACCAAGCCGGCGCATTGCGCGCCTACCTGGTGCCCGGGCAGCCATGCCCGGTCTGCGAGCAGCCGGTCAGCACCGTCCCCGCCGGCCACGACACCAGCCACGTCGCCGCCGCGGAGGAAGCGCTCGCCTCCGCCCAGGCCCGGTCCGAGCTGGCGGCAAAGGAACACGCCGACCTGGACCGCACCTACCGGGACACGGCCGCGGCGCGCGCCGAAACCCTCCGGCATGCCGAAACAGCTCGCACCGAACTGTGCACCGCCCTCCGCGGCCTCTACGCCGTCGGCTTCGAACCAGAAGCTGGCGGGACTGGCGTAGCTGCGGCGGCCGGACCCGGCCTGACGGCGCTGCCGGAGACGCTCAGCATCCCGATCACGCTGAACACCGGCCGCGACCGCCTCACCCAGATGGCCGGCGCCGCAGCGCAAGCCCGCCGCATCCTGGGCGAGGCCGGCGAAAGCCGCGCCGCTCTCCAACGGGCACTCATCGCCGCCGACGCCCGTCGCGGGACCGCCAGCGCGGCGCGCCGTGCCTGTGAGCGGGACAGCGACGAGCTTGAAGGGCGCAGCCGCGCTGCGGCCACGGCCCTGCAGGAAGCCAGGGACACCGTCGCCAGCCTCAGCGCTCCCCTGGTCGATACCGCTGATCTTAGTGCCGCCTGGGAATCCCTGACCCGCTGGGCTGCCGCTGAACACGCAACCCGCAGCGCACAGCTGCCGGCGCTGCGCGAAGCCGCGGCCAGCGCAGCCGCAGCCGCGGACACGGCACGCGCGGAACATGCCGAAGCGGCCCACGGCCTGACCGGGCTCCGGGACGAACAGAACATGGCCGCAACCAGCCTCGCCCGGCTCACCCAGACTCGTGACCAGCTGATAGCCCGCCAGCAGACTCTGACCGCCGCGCTCACCGCGCAACCCAGCAGCGAGCAGGCCGCCGGGCTCATCGCCGAACTCGACAACCTTGAGCAGGATGCCGCCCGGGCACGCGACGCCCTTACCGAAGCCCGCCAGGCACACACCCGCGCCCAGCAGACGGCCGGCGAACTCGATGTGCTTGCGCGGGACAGCCGGGTGCAGCTAGCCGCGATGCGGGACCCGCTCACCGGCTACGGCGCCCCGTCCATCACCGAGGACGCCCTCGCCGCGGCCTGGAACCAGCTCGGCAGCTGGGCCAGGGCAACGGAAAAGACTCTCACCGGCGACATCACCCAAGCCCAGGACGCCGCAGGCCACGCCGCGGAAAAGTACCGGGCGGCCGTCGCCGTGCTCAGCGGCGCCCTCACCGATGCCGGGCTGCCATTTCCGGACCGGGATATCCCGGCCAGCGAGCTCCGCACCGCTGTCACCGGGGACGTCGCCGCCGCGGTGTCGGCCGCGCGCAGCGCCGCCGCACATGCCGCTGACCGGTTCGGCGAGCGAGAACGCCTGCGCACGCAGAAAGAACAGACCACCGAGCAGGCGCAAGTCGCCGGTACCCTTGCCAGCCTGCTGCGTTCGGACGCATTCCAGGCCTGGCTGCTGGAAAGCGCGCTCACCTCCCTGGTCGCCGATGCCTCCACGCTGCTGCTGGAGATGTCGTCGGGGCAGTTCGAACTGCGAGTCCGTAATAAGGACCTGGAAGTCATCGACCACAACGACGCCGACTCGATCCGCCCGGTCCGCACCCTGTCCGGAGGAGAAACCTTCCAGGCATCCCTCGCCCTCGCGCTCGCCCTCAGCCGGCAGGTGTCCGCCCTCGCCGCATCCGGCGCCGCGAAACTCGAATCAACTTTCCTGGACGAAGGGTTCGGCACCCTGGACGAGACCAGCCTCGACGTCGTCGCAGCCACGCTGGAGACTCTGGCAGGTGAGCGGATGGTTGGTGTCGTCACCCACGTTACGGCCCTCGCCGACCGGATCCCGGTCCGCTTCCAGGTCACCCGAACCGGCGCCAAATCCCGCATAGAGCGCATCAGCACATGAATGCCCCCGGAACACAGGATGCGGCCAGCAGCGCTCCTGAGATGCGGTTCTTCGTCGATGCGTGGGACGTCAGTTACGGCACCGCGCTCGCCGTCGCCGAAGCAGACCTGCCTGCTTCCGCCGCCCGCGTCGAGACCAACGTCGAAACACCCGCGGACCAGTGGGCACCCATCCCCGTCAGCTCCGGCGTAGCGCATCCGTCCGCGGTCCTGTTCGTGGACGGGGTCCGCCGCATCGATGCGCGCGTCTGGATCGACGATGCGCCGGCGGCAGGCAACGGGACCCCACCCGCACCGCTGGCGGCCGGCGTGGCGGCGACCGCCTCGATGGCGGTGTGCGCATCTTACGCCGCCGGCGTCGTCTGCTGCTGCGGGCATCCCGGGCGGCGGCAGGCTCACCTTCTCGCCGCCGAGATCCGCCGGGGCCTGTTCACTACCGCCACGCACGCGACCAGCATCCAGACCTGGGCCGGCACCTACCGGGCCCGCCACACCATCGGCCGTGACGCCGTGCCGCCGGCAATGACCCTGTCCAACGCAATCCAGCAAGACCTCGCCGACGCCGAGGCCATCACCGCCGGCGCCGCCCGCGCTGCTCTTGGCAACCCTGCTGAACACGCCGGCTCCCCGCCACGCGGACTCGACGGAGGCGTCGATGACTTGCTCGTCATCGACGGGCCACTGCACAAGCTGACGCACCTGCCCCGGACCATGGGGCTCATCAAGACGCACCGGGCCGGCTACCTCCCACCAGAGCTGAACCAGGTCGTCGCCTCACTTGCCGCCGGGCAACGCACCCCCGTATTCCTGATGGGCACCACGTGGGAACGCCACGCGTGGTACCTGCGGCTCCCGTCCACTCCGGACGTGCCCCGAGCGCCCTGGGCCGGTGTCGTGCGCTGTGAAGCAGCGGCCGACCTGTCTCGGGCCCAGGTAACCGCGCTGGCGAGCCTGTCGCAAACGGTGCTGTGCCGCTATGCGTCTGTCGCATATAAGGACTCCCGCGCCCCGCAGAACCTCGTGCCGATCGCTGGGCTGGAGAACGCACTACGGCACCGGCTTGGTGACACGCGCGTCCTGTACCGGGCACTGCGTCAAGCAGCCCGCTGACCGGCGCAGATACCAGCTGGGAATTTCCTCGGTCGGCATCCCAGCACGAACTTGCCCGACAACACGTACTCGGCGGCCCCGCCGTTTCCGGCTGCCCTGGCCCGCCGTTGAGGTGGCGGCGGGTTTGTCGCACTTGTTGGGAGGTGCTGATCATGACCAGTTCTGTTTCCGGTCCGCGGTGGCAGGGGTGTGCGGCGCGATGCTGACCGGGGTGACGGCCCGGCTGGTGGGCGTGCAGGCCAGCGTGACCGTGGTGACGCGCGGTTTTGAGATCGTCGGGGTACCGGTGATGAGTCCTGGCAGCTGCGGGACCGGGTGCGGGCCGCGATCCATGCCAGCGGGTTCGGCTGGCCCGAGGCCGGGATCACGGTGAGCCTGGGCCCGGACGCGGCGTTCCGGCGGAGCCGTGGCCTGGACCTGCCGGTCACGGTCGCGATCCTGGCCGCCACCGGCGCCGTCCCGCCCGGGGCGGGTACCGGTGGCGGCGTTCGCCGCCGAGGTGGCCTGGATGGCGCGCTGCGGCCGGTGTGCGGGATCGTGCCGGTACTGGCCGCCGCGGCGATCACCGCGGGCAACCAGGCCGGCCGTCCTGGTGTCCGGCATCACGGTCGCGGCCAGCGCGTTGCTGCGGCAGGTCGTGGCCCGGCTGCGCGGCGAACCGGCATGCGGCGCGGGTCCGCAGGTCGTGGTCCGGTCTGGTCCGTCTGGCCCGGGCGGTCCGCCCCGGCTGGGACGGGCGGGCTGGCCGGGCTCGGTGTGACGCCGGCGCTGCGGCGAGTGCTGAAGACAAGCGCGGCCGGCGGACACCATCTGCGCCTGACCGGCCCGCGCGCGATCGCCGTCCCGGCGCTGGCCCGCGGGTTGGCCGGGCTGCTTCCGGATCGGGGCAAACGGGACGCGGCGGAGGCGACCGTGCTGCACTCGGTCGCCGGGCTGCTGGGGCCCGGGCGGGCCCGGATCACCCGGCCGCCGCTGCGCATCCCGCATCACACCTGCACCGTGGCGGCGATGGCCGGCGGGGCACGGGCCTGCGCCCGGGTGAGGCGCGCAACGGCGCCGGTTCCTGGCCCGCAATCGCATCACCGCCGCGCTCGCCACCGGCACCGTGATCGTCGAAGCGGGAGCGCGCAGCGGCACGCTGAACACCGCCCGGCACGCCTGGGACCTGGGCCGGGCGGTAATGGCCGTGCCCGGACCGGTGACCTCCGCCGGATGCCACCAGCTCATTCGTGATCACCAGGCCACTGGTCCTACCTGTGCACCGAGCTCGCTGTCTTGGCTGCGGCGGCCCTGCAGGACGGAACTACGCCCGGCCTACTCGATGAGGTCGCCTGGTGCCACACCGACGACTCCTGGGAGTACGCCCTGTTCGTGGCGGCCGCCCGGATCCGCGCCGCCCACCGGGCGGGGGTACCGATGCCCCAGGCACGCCGGGAATAGGCGCCGCGCTCAGCGGATCCAGTGCCATAACACCTGATTACGACCGGTAATGAGCGTGCAACACCGCGTCGCCGACAGCCGTGCATATCGGCGGGATTTTACGCATCACTACTGTAGCGCCGGCCGCTTGTAAAACGGGGGCCTGAGGAGGGCTGATTCCAGAGCTGCCAGCGCTGCTTGCGGGTTGAGTATTGCGTACGTTGATCACGTCGGGTTGCCGGTCCCTGGCCCGGCTACGTGCTGTAGGCCAGGGCACTGATCGTTGCGGTTACGGCGGCGGTAATGACCTTTTCGTCGGGCTGCGACCCGCTGCCAGCAGAGATGGTGTTCTGGCTGATGAGAATAAAGTTGCGCCCGGCTGTGATCATGATCCAGGTGGTCGCGGCGCTCCCTGGATCCAGGTCGGTCGAGATATCTCCGCGCCATGCCGGAAAGCCCAGGCCCGGCTCGGAGACAGCATGGGTAGTGACGAACGACGGGCCATTTGATCCGGCAACGGTGGATCCTGACGTCTGGACCGTATAACGGGGACAGCTACGGAAGATCTGGCTGGCCGCTGTGAGCAATGAGCCGGGAACTGGCTGGGCAAAGGACTCGATCCGCACACTCAAGGTCTCCAGCCCGCCGTCGGCCTCATACCGGTCCTCAGCCTGGGTCAGCGGCCTGGCAAGCGCGCCCAGGTAGTACTCGTGGGCCAGGGCGGCACAGTTTGCAGGCTGATAGGTCACGAGCGCAGGGGCGGCCGCAGGAGGGCTGCTCGGGACCCATTCTGGCCCGAGGTGCGGACCGACCGCGCCGGCGATATGCCCGGCTGCCGCCTGCGTCAGGATCTGTGGCGGATTTGCGGAGGTGATGGCGTGCTCCGCCGCGTCGATCACGGCTTCGTCCGGCTGCGCGAGCGAGCCGGTGAAGCTGGTCGCCTGGCTGAGCATGACGAGGTTATGCCCGATGCCGATCTCGACCCACGTCATCGCGGAGGAGGCCGTCCCAGACGATATCGAGACTTCTGCCCGCCGTGCGGGTACGGACAGACCATGGACGGCGACCTCGCGCACGCTCGCGGTAAGCGGCCCGGCCGGGTCGGTGAGGACGTAGCGGTGGCAGGCGCGCACGTCGCGGTCCATCGCTGCGAATAGCGCGGCGGGGACGGGCCGGGCGTATGAGTCGACAGCCACCCTCAGTGTCTCAGCCCCGTCGATGAATCCAGGGAGGATCTTGTACTGTCCCTGCGTACGGGTCAGCGGGTGAGGCAGCATGGTCAGGTAATCGCCGTCGAGGAATGGCCTGCACGTGGCCGGGGTGATGGTCGTGTGCCCGGCCGGCGGACTGGCAGCCGGGGAAGTGTCGCTGGCCCAGTTGTCGGGCAACGCCTCGCCCACCCTGGTGATGATCGCGCGTGCAGCCGCATTGGTCAGCACGCCGGACGGGATAGGCGGCTCGGTTAGCGGGTCGGCGTGATGCAGAGAACCAGGCAGCTGCAAGCTGGATGCTGATGCCAGGGGCACGAACAAGCCCGGGATGCCGGTGATAACGACGGCCACCGCCGTCGCTGCCGTTCCCGCGCAGGCAGCCGCCGGCATGGTCCACCGCCGTCGCAGCGCGGCAGGCGGACGGACGCAGATCAGGGCCAGGCACGAGGCCGGGACCGCCAGGTAGAACAGCCACACGCTGGGTGTTGCCAGCAGCGAGGGAAGACGGCCGAAGTTGGGCGGCAAGCCGCCGGTGAACGCGCCGTAGATCGCGCGCTCGACACCGGCCAGCAGGGTGGTGAGCCAGGCGGAGACACAGGCACGTGCCAGGCCGGGTACCCCGCGGCCCAGGCTGAGGATGATCAGCACGGCCAGCCCGGCGAAGGTCGCAACCCACCACTGCTCCTCGCCTAAATGCTGAAGGGCGACCGGAGATGAGCCCGCGATTGCATGGGCGTGGGGAAAGAAGAGCACGGCCGTCACCGTTGCCGCCAGAACCGGAATGCCAAGCGCTGCTGCCGCAGCGTGAATCAGCCTGCGCCGCGGGCAGATCCTGACCGCAAGCGCGACCGCCGCTGCCGGATAGAGGATGGCAAGCCAGCGCCACTGGTCGTCGGGCAGGACGAAGACCAGGTACAGACGTTCGGGCTCGCTGAAGCTAAGGCCGGGAATCGGCAGCAGCGCAGCAGCGGCACAGCAGCTCATCACCACTGTTATCGATGACATGATCCACGCTGGGACCCTGCCGGCCGGAGTGGCGGTGGCCAGGCTGGCCAGGCCGGCTGTGAGCGCGACCACTCCGGCGCCCAGGCATGCCAGGATCCCGGCGGTGACAATGCCTGCCAGGCCTTGCCCGGCGAAAACGGTGATGGTCGCGCCGAGGGCCGTGCCGGGCGGGATCAGCGACCCCAGGAACAGCCCCAGCGCGATACCGGCTGCGGGAAGCCACCAGCGAGCCGAGATGCCTGCGTCCCGGGCCCGGGCCGCCCTGCGTATCAGCGCGGGCGTGAGCCCGAGCCCGAGCATCAGTCCCCCTGCGCCCGCCGATACCCGTGTCGGCAACTGGCTTGCCAAGGAGACGTCGAACGCCCAGGCGATGAAGTACGAAACATTCATCACCATCGCCGTGATCGCGCCGACTGCCAGGGCGTACGCGAAGCCGGAATCGCGGGCGCCGAGCGGATCCCGCAAGGCGGTGATCCGGGCGCCGAGCGAAGGGTGCGCAGCCAGCAGCGCAGGCCGCCAGCGGGCCAGTTCTCGAGGGCGGGTAAGCCGATCCGCGGGCTCCAGGGCCTGGCGCAGCGCCGCGGGAGAGCCCAGCCACCGGACGGCCTGACGATCGGCGTCGAACTCGCGGCGGCGCAGCACCGCCACCGCGAGCAGCAGCGCGGAGGCGACGAACGCGCCGGCCTGGAGGAGGAACGTGCGCTGCGCCTGCAGGCTCCCGCCAGAGAGGACGCCCGGAGCCGATGCCAGCGCCAGCGCGGGGACTGTCACCGCGGCGAGCCCCCGCACCGTGGATACCCGGCTGACATCCCGGGACCGGACATGCGCCAGCTCATGCAGCACGACGGGGTCAAAGCGCTGCGGGTCACGGTATGAGAGGGCCGTCTTGACCGGGATGACCACCAGCGGCCGCCCGCCCGGGAGCGCAGTGGTGAACGCCTGCCGCAGCGCCAGCCCCGCCACCTGGAGGCCCGGGCGCCGCCGGCCGGCCAGCCCGGCCTGATCGCACAACAGCCTGAACCTCGCGGTGGCACCCTGTATCTCGGCCGAGCGCCCGGCACGGGCCAGCCGCCAGCGGTCCAGCCACGGCACCACAAACACGAGCCCCGCCGTGACCAGCGGCACGGCCGCCGCCGCCGCGACCACGATCCATCCCTCAGTCCGGTAGGCGGCCTGCCTACAGTGGTTGTATTCCTGCAGGTGCGCGGACAAATAGCCGGTGACCGGGTAACGAAGAGCGCACCGGTTCACCGCGCTGGCAAAAGACACCAGCAACGACCGGTCGCTAACGAAGAACAGGTTGCCCGCGGAGGCCCCCACGCAGGCAAGGGCCGCGGCCAGGAGCGCGTACATGCCGAGCAGCGGGCCCCTCGGCGAGAACCCGTGATCTGGAACCCGCCGTGATCTGGCCGCCATCATCGTCCGGTCAGCGCGCCGAGCACCGCATCCGCGAGCACCCGGGCCTTCGCAGACGACAAGCCCAGCGTCCGCGCATGACGCTCGCAGGCGCCGCGCAGGTTTTCCGCCTGCTCGGCGGTGAGCCGCACCGGCAGGCCGGCCTCGGCCACACCAGCCGCCTTCACGGAATCCGGCCCGGCCGGGCCAGGCCCGGCCGTGCGCCTCTTCCTTCCTAGCCGACCTGGCTCCAGCGCGATGGTGCCCAGGACCTGACCCACCGCCGCCGAAACGATGGGGAACAGCAGCTGGGCCAGCAGTACATCCTCGACCCCGAACCCGACCGCCGCGCCAGGGGCACCCCTGGGCCGCCGATTACTCAGCTCCCCCCGGCGCCAGGCATCAGCCACCGCATCAACGACTTCGAGTTCTTCGGGTGCCTGCTGGCTCACCACGCGACGGACAACATCCGTCACATCAGCCGCGGACAGAATCAGCGGATCATCATCCATTCCAGTCCCCCCACGCCGTACCTACACGTACGCCCCATCACCACCGCGCCAGCCTTGCAGCCGGATTTTCCTGGCGCATAGTGGCAACCCGGGTACATTACTGTCGCCACCGCCCGGTAAACCGAACTCGATAGCCAGGCGTCTCAAGGTTCCGGCAGCGGCCCTTCATTGGGTGCACGTTCGTTGCCGGCGGCATCAAGGCCGCTGTAGAGTTCACCTGCGCGGCTGTACCGTCGCGGGCAGCAGCATCGCCCAGCATCCGCCGGCCCCGGGCTGGTCGACGAGGTCGGGCTCCATAACGTGCAGAAGCTGGCCGGCTGCCGGGCGTGCAGCTGTTCGGCGCCGCCAAGGTGGATCTGCGCAGCATCGAGACCACTCCCAGACAAGGCAAAGGTCCACCTGCGCCACCAGGTCCGGCGACCGGCCCGACGGCGCGCCGTGGCGACGAGAGTCGGCGGCTGGGCCATGAACGCGGAATACCCGGTCCCAGCTCCCCTGAGCTGGGACTAGCCGTGCTGTTCCTTTCGCGCGCGTGCCTTGGCCCGGGCGACCAGGTCGAGCATTTCGGCTCGCTCAGCAGCCGCATGCTCAGCAATTACCCGGTCCAGGTCGTAGGTGCGGCAGGACCAGGTGGGGCGGCTGGATCCAGCTCATCAGTGGCCTCCTCAGGCGCCGTGCCGGATCGCCGGACTCTTTGGTCCGCCTACCTTCGGAGGGCCTGAAGCGGCTGCGGAGTGTCCTTCCAATCCATTTGGGTGCTACTTCCTTTGCCTTCCCGGCCGCGGCGTGGGCACGGTCATATCCGGGGAGTTGGTCCTGGGCCGCCGGGACCGGGGAATGGCGGCCGAGGGCCGGGTGGCATCAGCCGCGGCGGGGATGGTGGCGGGCCCACGGAGCAGGCGGGCGAGGATGTGTTCTTCGACGACGGCGCGCGGGAGCGCGGGGACGTCGGGCGGGGTGAGCGGGCCGGTGGCCATCGGGCCGCGGTCGTGCAGCCAGCGTTCGGCCGCGGCCTGGTCATCGAATCCGTGATCAGCTCGCGCAGGCCGCGGCCAGAGATCATGATGACCGGGACCGGGTCGCCGGGTTCCAGGCTGGTGGAGCCGGGCCAGTACAGCGACCCGTCGATGCCGGGGTAGGGGCCGTCGGGGTCGACGTCGATCAGGGCGGCGTCCATCAGGCGGCGGACCCGCGGTCGCGGCCGGTTTCGGTGCGGGCGTCGTAGCGGGTGCTCCACCGGTTCTGCGCCTCGGCCAGCAGGGCGCCGGTGGCGGCGACCCTGCGCAGCAGGACCGCGTCATCGTCGCGGCCGGCGACGGCCAGATCGTCGGCGAGTTCGGCGCAGTCACGGGCCCGGGGCCAGTGCACCATGGCGCGCAGCCGTTCATCGAGCAGCCGCCGGGCCGCGAGGTAGCCGTCGGCGCCGCCGCGCTCGGTGTAGATCATCCGGGCGTCCTGCACCAGAAAGGGGTCCATCAGGACCTCGCTGGCCAGCCATGATTTCGGCAGGCGCGGTTCAGGCATGACCCTCACCCCCGGCCTGCGCCGTTCAGCTCCGCCGCGGGCCGGGAACCCTGGCGCCGGTACCGGATGGGCGCCGCCCGGCAAAGAGTCCGGCTCGACCGTGGGCGGCTCAGCGTCGCCGCTGTCGCCGTGGCCGCCCCGGCCGAGCTGGGGTGGGTCAGCGGGAGCCGGGATGGGAGCGGAGCTGGTGGCCGGCGGGGCGAGCATGGCCCGGACGTCGCTGGCGGTGATGCCGCACAGCGACACGACTTCGGCGGCGCTGCCGAGCAGCTCCCGCAGGCGGCGCACCGCGTGCCGGGCCACCTGCTGCGGGGCCTGCGCCGCCGCCTCGGCGTCGGCGAGCAGGCTGTCGGCTTTGCGCTGCGCCTCGGGGTGGATGCGTTCGGCTTGCCCGCTGGCTTCGAAACAGCCGGCGAGGGCGGCTACGATGTCCTTTTGGCGGCTGAGCCGGGCAGCGTCGCGCGCTGCTTTCGCTTGCTGGGCGCGGCGCAGGGCGGCCGCGCGGGCCGATGATCCGCGCCGTGCCATCGGACTCCCCTTCCCGTCGGTGCGGGGTCGGCGCGTGAGATGGGCGCCGACGGGGAGCCAGCCGGATCCACAACAGTGCATCCGATTTGCATGATTTAAGCTCAGATTTGTGCAGCGCGTCAAGGCGCAGCCAGCATCGCACCGCCACGCTCCCCCGCCGGCGCCAATGGGATCAGCAGGCCCACGAGTGCCGGAGCCGCTTAGGTGGCTAAGGAGGCAGCAGAGTGACAAGACACCTCTTGCACTTGAGTGATCATGGGCCGCTGCGCGGGGCAGCCCGGCGCGGCGGGGGCGGGCGGCGCCGGTGGTGATGACCATCCACAAGCTGACCGCCGGGGACGGGTATACCTACCTGACCCGGCAGGTCGCCGCGGGTGATGTGCCCCGGGAGCCGGGCCAGGACGCCGCCGGGTATTACCACGCGACCGGCAACCCGCCCGGGACGTGGATCGGGCGGGGGGCGCCGCTGCTCGGGCTGGCCGGGCAGCAGG
>Ga0335081_10011588_pt1 | contig 14271 bp, 6 predicted proteins | sample Lox_Sample_35_FD_206713 | JGI IMG/M metagenome (GOLD analysis project Ga0335081, IMG submission 206713) | Soil microbial communities from Loxahatchee National Wildlife Refuge, Florida, United States - Lox_Sample_3.5 | ecosystem: Environmental > Terrestrial > Soil > Wetlands | place: USA: Florida... | reverse complement strand
AAGGTTAATCCCAAATCAGTGAGAAAGACCGTGTTAATCACAAAACTAACTTGCGCAGCGATAATCAGAAGGAGCATAGCGCGAGTCACATAATCCCGGCGAATGAGAAGAATGCTCGTTAAAGCCAAGACCAGCAGAATCAGTGTGTTTATGAAAACGCCCATCATCTGCCATGATGGTTGCTGTATGAAAAGAAACAAATACAGCAAATCAGCCAAGAACACTCCAATGGCAGTGATCACAGCAATCGGGTAAGCAGTTCGCGCTTGCGGGTTGTTATAAGCTGGTGCGGTCATACTTGAAGCTTCGCTTTCTAATGACGGTTTCATTCATTTATCTTGATACGCGATTTTTCGAGCTGGATTGTCACTTCTGATCCCGAAATAACTCTTCCAAGTTCTTGGGCGGCGAGGCGCAAAATCGATTCAATGCCTGGAGTAGAGCTGATGTGTGCAGAGATCTCGCCGATCACGCGCTCTTTATTCGCTCTCTTGAGCGAATCCTCCAACAAGCGCGCACTTTCCAAAGCGAGAGCCACTCGATCTGCTGTGGCCTGTGCCATTGCTAATTCATCGTCGGTCCAAGAATGCCCTTCACTGGTTCGATTCAGTTTTAGGTCGCCGATGACTTGTCCACGAAGGCGGATAGGCAGATGGAGTATTCCATTGGCTTCCGCACCATTGGATTTGCTATTGATCGGTTCGGCTTTGATGCCTCGGAAAGAATATCCTTTAGTGTTGAGTTCGCTTGTATAATCCTTCCAAACCCGGCCCGTTAATTGACTGGAGGCGATTTCTGCTTCTTGCAAGGCGCGTTTGGATTCTTCATTCGATCTTGCGTTTTGAATAGCAATTGCCACTTGATCTGCTAGGATGGATAAGACAGAATAATCCTCTTCACTGAAAGCGTTTGCTTCCGTGGATTGTATGTCCAATGCGCCCATCACTGCATCTTTGGCTTTGAGCGGCAGACACATCTCGGAGCGAGTCTGAGGGAGTTCGGGGTTGTTGAAGAAAACGGCATCCGTTCCAACATCTAAGGCGATGCGGGGTCTGCCGCTAGACGTTACATAGCCTACAATGCCTTGCTGTCCAACCTGCAAGCGATGGCCCCTCGCTAACATTCTCGTTCCTCCATCGCTGTTTGCCGCGCTCAAAATCGCGTATTCTCGGCGTTCGTCCAGAAGAAAAATCCCAATATGGTAATAACCGAGTTGCTGGCTAATTAAGTTTGTTAGCGAATCCATCAACCGGTCTTGCTCCAGTGTAGCGCCTGCCGATCGTGCCACCTCCGCTACGGTTCTTAACCGCGAAGCTTGCTCTTCAGTTTTTTGATTCGCTTTGAGCAAATCGGACGTACGTTCAGCCACTCTCTTTTCCAACTGTGCTTGCTCGGCTTGCAAGGCTTGGAATATCCCTCTGACCTGACGTAAAACTGTATTGAATTCTCGTTTTAGGAAATAGACAGCCAATACAATCAATGCTCCAGGAACACCCATATCCAAGCCGTATGTGATCCAATCGGTAACTGCACCGGTAGTGCCAGGTACTACGAGGAGTTTAAAAAGACCACGGAATACTAGCCATCCAAGGATCGTGATCGAGACGATACTTAATGCCAAAGCACCATAACCAAGCCGCGGATCAAATAGTAACGCTGTGATTGCAATAAAGGCAAGCAAAAACATAGACGCGTCGGCGGATATACCGTATGAGATAAGGATGGTTGCGCCGACCAAGAAGATCAAGCCTGAAAAGACTCCAGCGCGAACAGTATAAGAAACTGGCGCGAAGGTGACCGCCACAAGCAAGAGAAAAATGAAGCCGTAGACCATAAGAACACGGAAGTCACCATGAAAGAGCGAGTATGTGAACATCACTCCGCCAAAAGCCGCCGCGACGCGTAGTACGATGTTCAGGAAGTTCTCGCGCCAGCGATCTGAAAAAGCAGCAGAGTTTAAGATCTCTGACATTAGGGATGGTTCGGCTGTTTGTTTCACATTGGTCATAGTATTATTCCTGAGTGTCACTGCCAAGTTCCAATGTTACTTCCGTGGAACTGCCTAATCTGAGGCCAAGTTCTTCAACCGCCGATCTCATAATCGAATCGATATCGCTGAAGGCGCTGATCTTGGTGGATATTTCGCCGATGGAGCGCTCGCGGGCTGAGCGGCGTTGTGCATCATCCAACAAGCGGGCATTCTCGAGCGCCAGTGCGGCGCGTTCAACTGCCGCACGTGCGACGGCCAATTCGGTTTCCGACCAGCGGCGCGAACCGTCGGCAGGGCGGATATTAAGTACCCCGATTACTTGGTTGTGGATTTGTATCGGAAGTGTCAATTCTCCCTCATTGGAATCTTTGACGAGAGTGAGGGTCTTGACTTCAAGCGGAGATGCAAGCGATAAAATCCTTCCGTTGTCGAAGCGATAGCCTACAGTGTTTTGAGTCTTCGAATATTGTTTCCATCCTTGGGCAACAAATTCATTGTAGATTTTCTGCGCTTCTTCAAGTGCCTGTCGGGTTTGTCCGAATAGGCGAGCATTTTCTATAGCGATTGCCACTTGATTCGCCAGGGTGGTCAATACCTCAATTTGCTCTTCACCGAATGCAGAAGCTTCGGTACTTTGGATATCAAGCACGCCGATCGAATGATCGCCGACAATGAGCGGGAGTGCCATTTCGGCATGCGTGGCAGGAAGGTCGGGATTGCTAAAGTAAACAGCATCCGCACCTACATCTGATGCGACGCGGTGCCGTGAATGCGCCGAGGCGTAGCCTACAATACTGGTAGGTTCGACGCGAAGTTTGTGTCCGCGCGCCAGCATGCGCTGGCCCCCTTCGCTGTTTGCCGCACGTAGAACAGCGAATTCGCGATCCTCATCCAACAGGAAGATTCCTACGTGATAATACCGAAAGCGTTCAGAAATGATGCGGGTGATTTCGGGCAGCAATTCGTCCAAGTTGCGGAGAGAGGCGACCGCTCGCGCTACATCTGCCACGATTTGTAATTCATAAGCGCGTTGTTGGCTGGTTTCGTTCGATTGAGCAAGTTCCGCAGTGCGGTCGTGAACGCGCCGTTCAAGGGTTTGAGTTAAATCCTGAAGTTCTTGGTTGCTTTTAGCCAATGATTTCTGACTAGCCCTGGCTCGATTCAGCGCAGTTTGAATACTGCCTGCGGCCAGGCTAAATGTAAAGGCAACGAGCAAATAACCAATTGCTATAATAAGGAAGTTGGTAAAAGGCGTATTTTCTGGGGCGGAAGCCGAGATTCGCCCAGCAGAGGCTAGCCATACCATAAGCCCTTGCTGGATAATGAGCAAAATAGCGGCAACAGTTGCACCTCGTCCGCCGAGAAGCAAACCTCCTGTGATAATGATCCATGCATAAATAATGATTGCGGCCCGCAGTTCTCCGCCGCCCAAATAGTTATTATAAGTGGCAGCTATGATGATAATTGTCATAAACATCATGCTTGCGGCCCGTACTTGCCCCAGCCGATTGGTAACTGTAGTGACAATAATTGCGGCTATGATAATCGGGGCTAGAATTAAAAAGGTTAAATTGTTTGTAGAGCTGCGTAAAATAGAAACGATCACAATTAGGATTGGAACGGCCCATGTGAATAGAAGGATTCTCGAAAGGAGTCCTGCCACGCGCGTCTTTTCTTCATTTCCCTCGAATATGGGTGGTCTAAAGAAGTCTATGATAGATCTAAACATGGTTATCTTCTTTGTTTGTCAGCTGGACCACAACCTCAGAATCGTCGAACATCTTTCCAAGTTCTTCCGTCATGGAACGCAAAATATCATCAATGTTGTACACACTGCTGATTTTGGTTGATACCTCTGCAATAGTGCGCTCACGTTGGGCGCGATTTTGGGCTTCATCATACAGACGGGCAGTTTCCAAAGAATCGCTTAGCTGAGAAGCTAAACTTCGAGCATTTTGTACTTCGGTGTCAGACCAACGAGATTGATCATGTTTCACGAGTTTGATTATCCCAATTGCCTGTCCGCGTTGAAGCATTGGAACATATAAAGTTTTTTCGTTCTTGGATTTGGTTAGCATTCCTTCTCGGATTGCTTGTTCTTCTTCGGCAGCCCAGTGTTCGCTTCCGGTTTCAATCACATTACCTCTTTCATCACTCTTAAAAGCTAATGCATTGCTTTCAAGTCTTCGTTTCCAAGCTTGCAGAGAAACCTCGCCGTACGCGCGTCGCACCGTTTCCACTGCCGCCCGGCTTTCTGCAAGCAGGCGGGAATTTTCAATCGCAACTGCGAGTTGATCCGCAACAACCTGTAAAACTTCAAGGTCGTCCTGTTTAAAAGCTTGAGACTCTGTAGATTGAATATCGAGAGCGCCAAGCACACGATCTGCTACTTTTAGCGGTAATGCCATTTCTGAGCGCGTTTGAGGCAAATCAGGATTGTCGAAATAGACCGCATCTTTACCGACATCCAGGGCGATGCGCGCTCTTCCGCTTTCAGTAACATAACCTACAATTCCAACTTGACCGATTTCCAATTGATGTCCGCGTTTTAACATACGCTCACCGCCTTCACTATTCGAGGCACGTAGGATTGCGTATTTGCCAGTTTCATCTTTCAAGAAGATGCCGACATGATAAAAACCAAAACGCATACTTAATAAACGCGTTCCTTCGCTTAATAAAAGGTCGAGATCCTTGCTTGCGGCGGCTGCATTGCCTACTTCGGCGGCCGCGCGTAGTTGAACCGCGCGGCGCTCGAGGTCTGCTGTTCTTTCTTTGACGCGGTCTTCGAGCATCATCCGTTCTTCTTGTAATTCTTTGTTCGCCTCGATTTGTTTTTGTTCATTTTGTCTGCTCAGCCGAATGGTTTCGTTTAATCTGTCTATGATGAGATTCATCACCGCTGATATAGCAATCAATAAAATAGCAGTAACTACCAAATCGTCCAGATTGGTTGTTTTACTGTAATCATTAACCAAGGCCCCGCTCATTTCTCCAAGTGCTATTAAACTGGTCGACAGGACAGTTAAACCGGTAAATACTATCGCCAGAGTTTTGTTAAGCGTCAGGTATGCCAATATAATAACCACTGCAAATGCAACAATGGATATATCATGTATGCCAACGCCTTCCAGTGCTAGATAATCTCGCACCAGTAAAGCGCCTAGAGGAATAAAGAGCTGTGCTGGATAAAGGATTCGGCGTCCGAGCAGCCATAGACATCCGATTAAAAGAATCGCAAGAGGGGCAGAGGCATAGAACGTTCTTAGGTTATGATAACTAAGCTCGTCAGAGACGAATAAACCGATAATCCCAATGATCTCAATCACTAGAATGGTGCGCAGCATTCTAACGAATGTCAGAAACTCGCGTTCATCCCGAATGTCTTGGCTAAAGATTGACTTTAGAACATTAAACATTATGAAACCTCACTCATGGGAACCGCCATTTTTTCTGGCTTTTTTTATCGCATTCTTAGATTCTGCGGTTGGCAGTCCAAGTCGTACCTCAGCCTCTTCCAGCTGAAAGGCTTTTTGGAATTCTTGTGTTGCGGTTCGAAGCATGGTTTCAAGGTCAAGGGTGGAGCGGAAGCGGCCCGTCAATTCAGTGACCAATGCATCGCGTTGCGCCCGTTCACGGGTTTCTTCGGCGAGACGCGCATTTTCCAGCGCAGAAGCGAGACGGCCGGCAACTTGTTCAATGATTGCGGTTGTTTCGCTGGATTCGCTGTCGCCGCGCAGACGAACGTTCACAAAACCTATGGTTTGACCGCGCAATCGAATTGGAATGGCTTGGGATTGTGAATCATCCGACTGATAGGTTGCCTGGTTAATAGGCTGCAATTGCAAACCATCAAACTTATAACCAGTGATTCGATTTTCACTGCTAACGAAACTCTGCCAGGATTGCCTTGTAAATTCCTGGTAAGCTTGTTCGATCTCTTGTAATTGATTCTCAACTTGTTGAACTAGTTTGATTCTTCCAATAGCGATTGCCAATTGGTCAGCCATAACTTGTAAGATTTCGATATCTTCTTGAACAAAGGCCTGCGGCTGATCGCTTTGTATGTCAAGGACACCCAAGATCTCATTGCTGGTTTTGAGCGGCAGAGCCATTTCGGATCGAGTGGTTGGCAGGTAGGGATTGTTAAAATAAACAGCATCTGCTCCAGTGTCTAGGGCGATGCGAGCTTGGCCGCTAGCGGCTACTCTTCCGACAATGCCTTGTTCGCCGACGCGCAGCCGGTGGCTATTTGCGATCAATTGTTTTCCCGCTTCTGTGGGTGATGCGCGCAGAATGGCGTATTCTTTTTTATCATCCAGCAAGAAGATGCCAGCATGGTAAAACTTGAAGCGTTCGACGATCAATCGACTGGAGCGAACTAAAAGCTCGTCCAAGTTTGGGGCAGAGGCGATATCGCGCGCGACCTCTGCTGCGGACCGCACACGCAAAGCCTGGCGTTCCAGTTCTTGGGTGCGATCCAACACTCTCTGATCCAACGTTTTAATCTGTTCGCTTAGTTGGCCAGTCATGAGGTTGAAGGTGCTCGCTAGTACGCCAATCTCATCATTGGAAGTAATGTTAGAACGGACAGATAAATTGCCCTGTGCCGCTTCCTGTGCTGTTTGCGTCAAGCTGATCAGGGGCGCAGTCAGCGAATTGCCGAGGTATATCGCGAGAGCTATCGCAGCTAGCAGAATTGCTGCAAGAATAAGCAAACTAACCGTAAGCGCCCGGTTAGCCGCCGCATAGATTTCAGTCTGAGGAACTTCGTAGAGCAGGAACCAGCTAGGAGTCTTTCCATTCAAAATAGTGATGGGTGCATAGAAGTAAATATTTCCCTGATCTGTAAACGAACTTGATTTTCCTGATAAGAGCGTTGACGCGTAAGACGGCATATCCTTTGTGATAGCATCTCCGGTGTTCAAATCATTTGGTCCCCCAAAGAGTTTGTTCACGGTTCGATTTACATCATACAGTTGGTTGTCATATAGATAATATCCATTTTGATCCACCAGCATCACGTGGTGGCTCGGATCGTTAAATATGTTAAGAAAGTTTTCCGCGAGGATATTTGCCACAACGACGCCGGCTAATTTATTGTTGTAATACACAGGGGTCGCAAAACGGATCACGGGCCTGCGGGGAACGATGATTTGCCCTAAGTCCTGTTCCAGTTCCAAGGGAGAAAGATATAGCGAACCGGATGGGAGCTTCGCGGGTACCGAAAAGAACGGACGAGTCGCTTTATTCTGCAGGGCTGAAGAAATATAATTGGTAGTTACTTTGACAACTTCCTGTCCGTTTGCATTGATAAAGCGTACGTTGTCATATACGGGATGAGCATCAAAGAATGCTTGCAAATCCTGCTTGACTGCACTGGTGTCATATCCGATCACAGAAGGGTCAGCTCCGGTTTGTTCAGCCACGATTAAATGATTGAGGTCAGGCAAATGACTAAGGATGACGACGTCTTGACTGTGTTCCGTGAGAAACGTTTGGACGGACAGGATATGTTCCTGGTTCTCGGTAGTAATTTGGCTTGCTGTGGTGTTGTATGCGTTTTGATAGATTTGATTCAGCAAGTAAAGAGCAAGGATACCGACGGTGAGCACTGTAATACCAACCAAAGCCATAATCACCTTGGCTCGCAGAGATAAGTTAGGAAACTGGCGGATCAATAACGCAAGAATCACCACGACGACTAAGACTGTAGCTGTAGCGGCGAAATCTCCCAGACCGGTTGCGATACGAAACCTCGGATTCCAATATTCGATCCCCATACACAAGACGATCACGGCTACAGTAGCCAATATTTCCCGTCTCCTTGAGGCGGGAGGTAACACCCAGCTAATCAGAATGGACGACAGTAAAGCCACATATAGAATGGCGACGAGGGCAATGCCCTGAAGCAACAATACCGCGATAGCAGGCGGCACCAGCACATAGAAATAAAAGAGCAGTCCATGTCCAAGGGAAAAGTGGCGGCGTTGGATGAGCAACAAGCTGGCAGCGGCCACCAAGAACATGAGGGCAGCAACTGGCATGAGTACTGCATCGGAAAGGTCAAACCGGCCCTTTTGAAGAATGAATACGGTATTGACGTCGTATAAAAAGAATAAGAGACCCAGAAGGGCGAAGATACTGGCTACCCACGAACCAATCCTTTTTTGTCTGTCTTCGATCAGGGTTGTTTTTTGCTGATTTTCAGTCATATCAACCTTGCCTGCTCAAATTAAGGCGTTGAGGCTGACAACCCGCAAAGCCTATGGATATGGCAATGAACAAAATTTCCGGAATAAAATGGTGATTCTTCATTTCGCCGCCTTTTTATTTTCATCGGTTGAACCAAGAACCACCGAGACTTCTGTAACTTCAGGCAGATTGCCAAGCTCACGAGCGGCTGTTTGAAGCAGAACATCGATATCCAAGGAACGGTTTAAGCGGGCTGAAATTTCATTCACTGTTTGTTGCTGTATAGCTCGTTGACGAGTCTCTTCCAGCAATCGGCTATTATCCAGGGCGAGCGCCACCTGAGTCGCAACCTTCTCAGCGACATCGCGCTCGCGCTCGGTCCATCTGGCCGTTTCTTTGCCTTTAAAAGTAAACATGCCAATATCCTGACCGCGTAGGCGGAGGGGGACTTGCATGCTTTCCTCGTCTGCTGTCTTGCGTTGGCTTGGAGCGATTGGTTTTGTTCCGGCCGGCGTATATTGATAGGCAAGGGTACGATTCATGATGTATCGTTTCCAAGCCACATCCATCTGTTGTGTTGTTAGTGTCTCCAATTCGTCTACAAATGCCTGTGTATCACTAAGCAGTTGTACGCTGTCAATGGAAATCGCAATTTGATCTGTCAATGATTGCAGGATTTCTATTTCGTCTTGATTAAATACACGCTCCTCCTTGGATTGGAAATCCATGATCCCGATAATTTTGCCGCGCACAGTTAGAGGGATCACTATTTCAGAGTGAGTTGTCTCCAACTTTCCTTCGGATACAAGGCGGACCTTATTCCCTTCATCCGCATTCGTGATAGTGTAGTATTTGTTTTGTTCAGAAATATAGCCGGTCACATTCTTTGAACTGCTCTCAATGTGAAAACCATCTTCCATCATCCTTTTACCAACATCCGATGATGCGGCTTGCAGAAAGGCTATCCTTCTTTCTTCGTCAAAGAGATAAATGGCAACATGGTGGAAGCCAAAAAGTTCAGATGCCCAATGGACGGTTCTTTCAAGGAGGGTGGGCACGTCCTGCAATTCCGATACACTGCGAACGATAAAAGCTGAGGAGCGAAGAAGCTCCGACCTTTGCGACAATTGATTTGTTCGTTCTTCAATGCGTTGTTCCAGGTTTGCCCGGATCAACTTCAGCTCTTCTTCTCGAATCAGCAATCTTTGGTTTATTTCGAATAAGTTCTTCTGTCGTGTTCCAGCGAAACCTGCCAAGAGGCCAAGAAAAAGGGGTGCCGTATCAATCATCCATAACAAAATGTCGGACCGCTGTGTTTCGAAAATATTCGATAAGCTTAATGATAAATGTAATTGCCATATTCTGAGTGGTGTGGCAATTACAGGAAACAAGAGACCAAATAGCATCCCAATCCATGTGTATTGGCTTACTTGCGGACTGTCGGATCTGTTTTGCATCTTTCCGGATTGGTTTTCTGAAAAATTCTTATCCATTTTCAGTGTCCATGTTTAATTCAATCGTCGCTTCCGAAACATCCAGGGCGCGGCCGAGTTCTTGCACTGCAGTACGTAATATTCCGTCCACCGTCGCGGATGACCATATTTTTCCGCTTATCTCAGATATTAAATGTTCGCGCGTAGCAATGGATTGGCCTTCCTTGACCAATCTAGCATTTTCCAGAGCGAGCGAAGCTTGCGCCGCAATTGACTCTATCAGGTTGCGTTGCTCTGGAGTCCATTCATCGTCGCTGTCTAACATGATTTTGCCGATCACACCATCTCGCATCGCCAGTGGCACTTCGAGTTCGTTTTCCTTTTCACGAGAGTCTTCATCTCCAACTTCATAATGAAGCTCTTCGGTATCCGCCTCTTGTTTCCAAGACTGGGTTGTATACTGCTTTTGAATTGCCTGGATTTCATCGAGATTCTGTTGGACTTGATGGAAGAGTCTTGCGTTTTCAAGTGCGATAGAAACCCGATCTGCCATGTTCTGCAACATATCAATTTCTTGAGGCCCGAAGGCTCCCTGCCGCGTAGACTGTACATCTAGAGCGCCTAATACGCGATCTCCCACAATTAAAGGCAGAGCGATTTCCGAACGAGTATAAGGAAGTAATGGATTTTGAAAACGGGTGGTTTCAGCTCCAGCGTCTAACGCAACGCGAGGGGACTGCGTGCTGATAGCTGTTCCAACCATGCTTTTGCCGCCAACCTCAAGGCGATGTTTGTTCTCCCTCAAGACGCGGCCCGCTTCACCGGTAGCGTTTTTTAACTCAGCCCACCGCATTGAAGAATCAACAAGAAAAAGGGCCGTGTAATAATAACCAAATTGGTCAGTGATTAGGTTTACCACTTGGCTTATCAGTTCATTCGGATCAAGAACGGAACTGGCAACGCGTCCTACTTCGTTGACTGCCTTAAACTGGAGAGTTCTTTCAGCAACTCGGTCTTCGAGAACAGTCGTTTGATTTTCGAGTTCGCCTTTTGCCTCCTCAGTTTTCTTTTCCGATTTTAAATATTCAGCATCCAATAGTTGAAAACCGACGATAACTATTGCGCCGAACAATAATGTAACTGCCGAATTAGAAAGCCAATCAGCCCATTTAGCTGGCACAACTATCGGGCTAAGAAAGATGAATCTTCCAGAGAGACTTAGCCACGCCATAATCCCAAATGTGAGCAGGGAAACTGCAATTGCAACCATCCCTCCTCGAGTAGCGTAAAACATGGTTGCCAGTATGATAAGGGCGAGGAAGAAGAAAATACCATCACCTTCGATGCCGAGCAAAAATAGCTCGTTCAATCCTAGTGCGTAAATAACAAGCAATATAATTCCCGTGCGCAACCAAAATGGCATGGGAATTACTGTAATCACCACCACACTGATGTACGCGCCGATAAATATAAGGGTAGTAGTAATACTTTGATTTGTAATGATTCCTGCAACCAGGGCGATAAAACCAAATACTAGGGTGATATTAAGAATCGGGCGCACCAATCCTTCACGCCATTTCTTGTAAACAGGCCGGTTAAGTTCAGTCCCTGCAAGATTAAAGAACTGCAATATTCTTTTCTCTTTCATTGCTTGCTGCCTTTATTCAAGAGGTCATTGCCGCCGTTTTCACTTTCCGGTGCAATTGCAATTTTGGTGTATTTTGCTCCAACTGCTTTTGTTAGTTCGCTGGCTGTCGTTGCAAGAATGGTCTGCATATCGGTGGAGCGGCGAATTTTGCTTGTGATCTCATAGATCATGCGGTTGTGTTCCGCTTGATTCCTGACTTGTTCAAGGAGTTTAGCATTAGCAATAATTGCCGCGAGGCTGCCACCTAGCGTCCCAAGCATTTCTTCGTCGTTTTCATTGTATGCAGCGATCTGTTCGCTTTCCACATTTAATACGCCAAGAATTTCATTGCGGTACAGAAGAGGAATTGCCAATTCAGAATGTGTATTTGGACTGGCTTGGATATAACGCGAATCTTCGGTTACATTGTCGATACGCATCAGGCGGCGATGCGCCGCGACCCAGCCTGTAATGCCACTTCCAATAGGAACACGTATTTCATTAACTTCCTGTGAATATCCTACGGATGCCCTGACTTCTAGAAATTTGCTTTCTGCATCGGGCATGAGAATGGATACGCGGTCGCCGCCCAACGTGACCTGCAATCCGGAAACAGCGCTTTCCAAGGCTTCTTCAAGTGTTGTCCCTGAGGCAGCGGTGCTGGTGATGTGATGGAGCAGGCGGTGCTGTGATAGATGTTCCTGAGTCTCGGCAAATAGCTCGGAATTCACAACTGCAATTGCCAGTTGATCGGCGAGGATTTGTAGCGTGCGCAGATTGTCTTCAGCAAAGGCATATGGATGCGAGTTTTGTACATCCAGGACGCCAACGATTCTTTCGCCAACCTTGAGTGGGATGGCGGCCTCAGCACGTGTTTCGGGCAGAAGCGGATTGGCATAGTAGGTGGCATCTTTGGTGGTGTCGTTCACGACCAGCGTTTCGCCGCGTCCGGCAACATACCCTACAACAGACTTCGATCCAACACCCAGTTTATGACCGGCGCGCTTCATCTGGGATCCGGCTTCTCCTGTCGCTTCGCGAATTACCGCGAACTCGCCCGGCAGGTCAACCAGAAAAATTGCGGCGTGATAGAAGTTGAATCGTTCGCGGATGAAGCTAACAGCTTTCTTTAGCAGTTCGTCCAAATTCAGCGAACCACTGACCTCGCGTGCGATCTGGGCCGCCGTTTCCAGTTGGACAGTGCGCCTACGGCTCTCTTCCAATAGTCTGACGTTGTAGATGACTCCGGCTACTTGATTTGCGAGGGCTGTCAAAAATCTCAGGTTTTCATCGCTGAAGGCATGCTCGTGATTTATGTCCTGAAGAATCAAGGCGCCGAGGGGTTCGCCTTGCACAATCATTGGAGCACCCATCCAAGATTTAGCAGGTTTGCCGTGAATTCTTGCCCCAAGCCGTTCCGCCTGTTTTTCAGTGTCTTCAACCAGTAATAATGGTTGTAGCGTGCGAATCAAAACGGACGACAAACCTTCTCCCAGAGGAACGGCTTCTATCGAATCGACTTTGCCATCTTCGTACATATATGGAATACTGATAGATGCTGTTTCCTTCTGATAGAGTGCTACCACGAATGGATAATCGCCGATGATACGTCTCGCCTGCGCATGTAAAGTTGAATAGAAGCTATTTAGATCGCCGGTCGTGGAAACCGCTTGGCTGATTGAATTAATGGATTCGATCTCGCGTAGGCGTTCCTGCCCGGCCGACCTATCTACTATCTTTTCCAATGCGATACTAATCAGGTCGGCCATCCCAACATAAGGCTGTACTATGGAACTAGTCAAAGATTGTTTGTATCCACCCATGATAATTAACCCTGCCAACTTATTATCTTGCTTAATAGGCAAGATTGCCGTGGATTGATAGCCAAGCTGATGCGTTAATCGTTTTAATGAAGCGGGCAAAACTATTGAATTTTCCTCGATGATCACGGGACTGCCTGACAAAAACTTCTGAACATCACTTATATTCGATTCGAGTTCACGAACCGTTTTTTGAATTGTGTTTTTTGCTTGGATGTCGTTTGTGGTTGCGACATCGAATTTAGCGCCATGCACCCGAAGCATCGTGGCGGCATACGGCGAATCCCGCAGAACGCGATCCACGCTTTGGATCAATTCAGCTTCCGATTGTGCCGCAGCGATCTGGGGGCTGCTGCGATAAAGGCGTTCCAATTCGTGAATGTTTACTTGGATCGATTCTGTTAAACTAACGTTGTGGATGGCTACTGCGATTTGGCTAGCCAGTGTTTGTAGCATTATGATGCTCTCGGGACCAAATGCGCCTGCTTGCGTGCTTTGAACATCCAAAGTGCCAAGAACTGCACCACCAGCCGAAATCGGAATGCCTGCTTCGGAGCGCGTTTCAGGAAGGAGCTTATTCTCCATGTGAATTGGATCTTTAGTAATATCCGAGGCAATGCGCGGCTGGTTGTTGGCACTTGTCCAACCAATAATTGATGCCGACCCCACTTCCAATTGATATCTGCTCTCAAGTAGAGCGTGTGCGGCCGGGCTGCAGGCGGCGCGAATCACTGCGTATTTTCCCGCCCGATCAATAAGATAGACAGCGGCATGATAGAAACCAAATTGTTGGACGATCAGCTCAGTTGTACGATTAAGCAGTTCATCCAGATTGGTTGAGGAAGTAGCCCGTTGAGCCACCTCCGCCGCAGTCCGAATCTGGCGCGTGCGCTCTTCCACCTTTTGTTCCAGGGAGCGATAAAGTTCGGTGAGCTCCTCCGCCATGTGGTTGAACGAGTCAGCCAAAAGGCCAATCTCATTTTGACTGCGGACCTCTGCGCGCACGCTAAAATCCCCGGCGGCAAATTTGGACGTGATCGTTGCGAGCGATTGAAGAGGCCGAAAAACGCTCTGCGTCCCTGTCCAAATTACAAGTGCCATAGCGATCAAGGCAATCACAATGATTAATAAAGTAAAAGAGCCAAGACTATTAAGCTGGCCGAAGACCACATCTTGCGGTATTTCCCAGACGAGGCCTGCGTTCAT
>Ga0335081_10011587_pt1 | contig 14271 bp, 10 predicted proteins | sample Lox_Sample_35_FD_206713 | JGI IMG/M metagenome (GOLD analysis project Ga0335081, IMG submission 206713) | Soil microbial communities from Loxahatchee National Wildlife Refuge, Florida, United States - Lox_Sample_3.5 | ecosystem: Environmental > Terrestrial > Soil > Wetlands | place: USA... | reverse complement strand
CGCCAACATCACAAACGCGGCCCTGCTTAGGAAAATATTTTTCAATGAGATATAACGTGCTAGCAAATTCAATTTTACATTCGGCGTTATCAAATCGTTCCCATTCTTGTGTTGCATGGTTGTTATAGTAATCTTGGACGAACTTGCTCATTCATTCTCCTTATCCCAACAACCCTCTTGCAAAACTCAAGAACGCTTGCACATCGTTGAAGTTCGTCACCATGCCCACAGAGATTCGCACCGCACCAGTGGACTTGCCATCGAAACACAGGCGGAAGTCGTCAAGCGTGACGCGTTCCTGATGACCCGGACCATTGAAGCACACATCCAATTCAACACGCGAGAGTCCGAGTGCGACCTCGCCCGCGCCCGGATTGCAGAAACATCCGGTGCGCAAAGAGATATTGACTTTATTCGCTTCGTTTTCGATAAAGCGATGATCAATGGCATTGCCATCTTTATCATAGAAGTTCGCGGTCACAGTGCCGCCGCGCGCTTCGGTTGTGGTTGGACCATATAAACGAATCAACGGCACACCCGTGCTGTGCTTCATTTGAGTCAAATTATCCAATAGCCAACCTGCCAAACATGTGACGCGCGTGTGGATCACATCATAGCCAATTGATTCAATATGCTTCAATCCGATCTCGATGGCGGGGATATTCAAATAATCGGGCGTGCCATCCTCGAACGCAGTGTGACCATCCGCCATATAAAATTTATCGCCCTGCACCGATACGACCGTGATCGTCCCGCCCGCGAACCACGGACGATGAAGTTTCGCGAGCGCTTCCTTGCGCGCGATCAACGCGCCGATGCCGGTCGGATAACCGAACATCTTATAAAACGACAGCGGAACAAAATCCGGTTTGACTTTGTTGAGATCGAGATAATTGGTTGGAGCGAAAGCCGCGGCATCCAGCAAAACATCCCAACCCGCGGCGTGAGCTTTCTCGACCCATTCAAGCGGATGCTGAACACCGGAGAAGTTCGATTGAGCTGGAAACGCAAACAGATTATGTGTGCCTTTTGGTCCGTACGCAAAGTAATCGTTGAGGGAAGACGCGTCGACGCGCATATCGGGCAATGCGACTGGAATATACGTCACCTCTGCGCCGTGTGCGTGTGCGAACTCGCGAATCCCATTGACCGAGTTGTGATTGTCGAATGTTAAAAGATAATGTCCGCCCTTTGCAAACGGATATGACTCGCCGACGAGTTTCAACGCGCCGCTGGCATTTTGTGTAAAGATCACATCGTATTCATCGAGGTTGGCATTGAAGAATTTGAGCACGTACTCGCGCGCATGTTCGAGCAACTGTGTAGAGGCAAGCGAAGATGGATTGGAGGAATGCGGATTGCCGAAGACATGCTCGCTTAATAATTTATGATGACGGCGCACTTGCGTTTCCGCATATAAGCCTCCGCCGGTGTAATCGAGATAGATATGCTCGCCCACATCCAGGCGCGCATATTCGGTGGCGCGCAGATCGTCAATGATGTGCGTGGTGGGATAAGCAGGATAAGCGTGCAGGAAAGCGACAAAATCAGGGTTGGACATTTGCACTCCTTGCGCTTGATTATATAACCGCTTCTCCGTGTAATGTAAGTTAAATCTGTTCGAACTGATCAACTTTCAACACAAAGACAGTTGCACGCTTCAAACCCGGATCAACCGGCGGAGCGCTGTGCTCGCGCAGAATTTGCAACGCCTCGGGAACCTGTTGCTCTTCCACGCCGACCAACAACGTCGCGTTGCCGCGGCGGAGAAAGCCTCCGGTGGCGGCGACGCGTGTCACGCGGAATCCGGCTTCGGTCAAAGCCCCGAGCGCAGAATCTCCATCTGTGTTGTGGAGGATGGCGACAATCATCTTCATCATTTTAGAATTCCTCGTAAGTGTCAACATCAAAAGTGAAGAGGGTTGCACTTGCCACATTCACTTCCTTTGGCGTGATGGGAAGATTAGTTTGAAGATTGGACGGCGTGAATTCGACGCGTCCGCGGCAGGCTCGGCGCAAAGCACTGACCACCATTTCCTCGCGGCCCTCCGGAAGTCCAATGAGCAGCGTCATGCTGTGATGAGCAAGAAACCCGCCAGAGCTTGGCAAACGATCCAATGGCAAGCCCATGTTGGCTAACATGTTTGTGGCATTCTCTTCGTCCTCTTGTTGAATGACGGCTATCATTAATTTTGTGATATGCCGAGAAGTTTGTGTATCGCTGCGCAGGAGACCGGGCCACTGCAATCCTTCTTCCGTCAGCGCCGCGTCTACCTCACCGACCAACTGCGAATAAGTTTCCTCGGAGATCACGTTGTCGCGCAGAAGTCCCATCAGTGCTGAACGTTGCGCGCGCAACGCTTCACGTCGTGCGGTATCAAGTTCCTCTGCTTCCACAGTTGGATCAGAAGTGATGATCTCTCTAACCGCTTCAACGAGTACTACATTCTGTCGTTCCATCAGAGGTGAAAGACGCTGCCAGGTATGTTCAGAAAGAAGTCCTTGTTGATTCATGCGGCGCAGATATTCCTGTGCAGCACGCCCAGCTACAAAGCGGGCATGGCGACGCTCGTATTCCTCCTGATAATGCGAGCGCTGCACAATCTTCAAACGCCTCATCAGCCAATCCGTTGTAGAGCCTTGCACCAATAATGTGAAGAGAACTACTCCGAACGTCATGGCTTGCAAGGGTGCACGCGCCGCGGCGAACAATCCACCTTGCCCGGGCAGGCTGAGTGCCAGCGCTAATGCAATGGCGCCGCGCAAACCTCCCCAATACAGAATATGTTTCCAATTCTTTGGAATCTCACGCCCGAAGATGGAGAATCCGTAAATGCTTACAGCACGCGCGATCAGAACCGCTAAGATCGCCCAGCCAATTGCTTGCCAGTTTGCGAAGAGAGAATTCAGGTTGATGGTTATTCCGATCAATAGAAAAATAAATGAGTTGGCAATAAAAGCGGCAGTCTCCCAAAAATTGAAAACTGCCACGCGTGTAGTGGGAGACATGCCGCGCGGTCCAACATTTCCATTAACGAGGCCGGCTGCCACCACAGCCAATACACCGCTGACGTTGAAAGACTCGGCAACCAGATAAGCGCCGAAAGCCAGTACAACGGTCAGCGTGGTTTCAACTAATGGATCATCAATGCGTCCAATGAATTGCGAGATCAGTATCCCTAGAAGAATACCAACCAGCACGCCGCCGCCAGCAATCGTGATGAATTGAGCGGCGCCGCTGGTCCAATTGAATTCGCCTTTAGATGCGATGGAAATCATCAAGCTGAACATGACGATGGCTGTTCCATCGTTGAACAGACTCTCGCCCTCAAGCAGGACTTGAAGTCTGCGCGGCGCACCCAAGCGGCGGAACAATGCGACAACTGCTACCGGGTCCGTCGCGGAAACGAGCGCGCCAAAGACTAATGTGATTTGAATTGCAAGACCCGTCCCTTGTGCCACCAGCCATCCGACCAGCAATGTGGTCAGGATAACGCCTGGCACAGCTAACAACAAGATCAACCATAAATCGCGTCGTAAGTCTTCGATGCGAATATGAAACGCAGCCTCGAACACCAATGGCGGAACCAGCAATGCCAGAATCACTTGCGGTGAGATTTGGATTTCAAGAGGAGATAGCAAAGTGAGCGCCAAGCCTATCAACACCAATCCAACTGTGTAAGGCAGACGCAACTGGCGCGCACCAACTGCCACTGCTGATGCGATCAACAGCAAAGCAATGATGACTTCTTCCGCCACAACGATTTCTTGACCGTTCATCTAATCGCTATACCTTGATAACCAAAACATGATAATGCAAAGTATAAACGAAATATTTCATATTCGGTCACAAGTGTCCGCCCCAGAAAGTTTATATCATTGACGAAGAAGATTAATCCTTATGGTTGATTCGGCGCGGCTCCTTGATCTTTGAAACGAGCCCGATATTCCTCTACTTCAATCATTGGCGGACGTTCTTTTTCCGCGATCTCCTCGACATCGAGAAAATAGCCTTGGCTGTTGTAACGAATCAATTTCATGGATCGGTTCACATCCTCCAACACCGCGCTTCCGAAGCGGCTCTCCAACTTGCGGAAGATGGTTTGAATGATCGCAAACGACATTTTGCTCAATGCTTCCAAATGCTGGTTGTGATGAATGCGTTCGAGCAAATCCACTTGAGCGATGGCATTCAAACCATACCGTTCATAAATATCAATCAATAAGCCGGTCTCGACGCCATAACCTGAAAAGAACGGTATACATTCCAGCGCCGCGCGCCTGCCTGCATATTCACCTGCCAGCGGTTGAACCACGCCGGAGAGTTCGGGATAAAAAAGATTCAATAACGGGCGCGCAGTCAATTCAGTTACACGTCCGCCGCCGCCCGCCTGCATTTTATCGCCGACCTTCAAGGGTCTGCGATAAAAACCTTTTACAAATTGTATCTGTGGGTTCAATAACAGCGGGCCAATGATGCCATACACAAAACGCGGATGGATATTTACGATGTCCGTATCAATCCACACGATAATATCGCCGCGCGTCACAAGCAGACTTTTCCATAAGGCTTCACCCTTGCCGCTGCGCGCCCCCAGCCGTTCAAGCAAGAGTTGATGGATATAAACCGAGAGACCCTCCTTCTTTGCAATCTCGCGCGTATGATCTGTTGAGTTGGAATCGATCAACACCATCTCATCCAACAAGGGCGCTGTTTCCATTAATTCCCTTTTCATCATGCTGATCACCTTGCCCACCGTCTCTTCTTCGTTCAACGCGGGTAAAGCTAAACTGATAGTTAGGTTTTGTTGGCGTTTCAATTCAATCAGCTCATCCAACAATTTGAATTCGTCTGCATGAAATGTATTCTCCGCAAACCACTTATCGACAAGAATCGAAATAGCTTGCACACCTGCGCTTTCATCGTAAACCGCTTGAGGCAAAGGTCTTCCGCTTTTGACCGCGATCACCGCACAGGAAGCTTCGTTCAAAATACGATCCGCAAAGGGCCCAAGCGAGACGGAACTTGTCACGGGCTGGGATGTGGTTCCCAAAACAATGACATCCGCCTGTTTGGCCTTTTCCAAAATCAATTGCGCCGCATCATCCGTGACTGTAAACTGCTTCTGCACATCGGGCATCTGCTTCAGCACCCGGTCGAGTCCCTTAAAGGGCGCATCGCTTCCCGCTTCCGGGTCATCTGACCTGCGAAGATGAAGAGCTGTGATTTCTTTTGGATGCAAACCCAAGCCCACGCGCAGCGACAACTCCGCATGAGGTCCGCCTCTCACTGGAACCAAAACCTGCTTCGGTTTATTCGGCAGTTTTCCGCGCACCAAGGCCACGTCGCACGGCGGACGCGTGAGCACATCATTGGTGGTCACGCCGAAAGCAGTGAAATGAGAATCCCATTCCAAACAGATCAGGCCTGGCTTTTCTTTCTGCAAAAGCCCGGAAAGGTCATGCCATGGTTGATGGGAAACAATGATCTGAGATCTGCTTGTAACTCTTTCATCCTTTCTGTAAAGCCGTAATTTTTTTCGCAAGGCGCGGGCGGCAGCTGCGCCGACGCTTAAAGATTCATCAGGTGGAACAATCACGATGCCAACAATAATAATTTTTGCATCGAAGTGGCGCGCGGCTTCAAGTGCCTGCAGGCCTGGTCCCTCGTGCACGAATGGAACCAGAACGGTGTGGATCGGGAAAAATTCAGAATGCTTTTGCATGGCTCTTATCCTTTCTTCAACAAAGGCGCAATATGTTGACGATAGATTGCTTCCCAACGGAACGATGAACGCGCCCGCATCGATAGACGTGCGGTGAACGAAGACTGAAAATATTCTGCGAGTATGGCAGCAACTTTTGCAGGGTCTTCATCAGGCGGAAAGAACACTGCCTCGTCCAATCCCAACTCGCGCAGGGGAGGAATATCCGCGCAAAATGCGGGCAAATGGCTGAATGCGGCTTCAATTAACGGAATGCCAAAACCCTCTTCGCGGCTGGGAAAGAACAGCGCGTCGGCAATCCGATAAAAATCGGCGACAACGTCATGGGATAAAAAGGAATCTGCAAGTTCAGTAAGAAAATGAACTGAATTTTGCAAATCCAATTGGGAACGCAGGGTCAAAAGCGATTCAAAATATTTAAGATTATTTGCATTATGCGGACCCAGTGGACCGGTTATCAAAAGCGCGGCACTCGGAAATTGATTTTGCAATTCAGCCAGAACATGCAATGCTAGTTCGATATTCTTGCGCGGTGTGATGCGTACGGGCAAAAGTAGAATCGGCGCGGCATCCAGCAAATGGGTTTGTTCAAGCAAAGCTTGGGTTTGTGACTCAAGCTTATAGAAGCGAGCCGCGTCCACGCCGTTGGGAATCACGCGAATCAAAGCCGAATCAATTTTCAGTAAGTCTTCCAATTCTGTACGGCGTTGAGCTGAAACGACCACATGCGTGACTTCTTCCCAATCTTGGCGCAACAGATCCCAGGGATAGCCATCGTGCAATTCAGGTTGATAACGCGGCGTTGTCCACGCTAGGTCATGATGCCACAGGATCAGGCGCGGTAATTTTTTGGATATATGCAATTGATGAAGTGCGGCGGTGAGTGCAAGGTTCTTGTTCAACGAACAGACATTATGGGCAATCAAAATATCCACGAAGGATAAGGCGTTTTGTAATTGCTCAACGAGCTCAACCCGTAGAGACTCAAATTTGGCAGTTACTTCGCCGCGATCCAATTCCTTTTTTATTTCTGTCACTCGTGCGTGACGCGAATCTGCAAGAGGAAGAGTAGTCAACGGAATCTGTTCACTCAATGATTCACCGCGTCCCGCAATTACGCGGACCGAATGTCCATCTGCGGACATCAGCCGTGCGTGATGAGCAATGACGCTTTCCACGCCGCCAACGACGGGCGGAACGGAGTAATGAAGAATGGCAACCTTCATATTTGTTGCCCCAAACAATCTGCAAGAACAGATTGCAAGCGGCGTTCCAAAACAGTGAATGAAAAATATCGTTTTGCTAATTGATAATTGATCTCCGCCCATTCTTGCGCTACCGAAGGATTTAATAAAACCTCCCGAACTTTTTTCAATGTTTCTGAATTAATGAACCCATCGAACCAAACTGTTCGAAAGCCTTTGGGTTTGATATCTACTTCATAGATGGAATAGTTATTCACCAGAATCGGGCGGCGATAATACATGGCTTCCAAAAAGGCGTTGCCAAAACCCTCAATACTGGATGGATATGTGACCAGATCGGCATATGGATAAACATCGCCAAGCGTATAAATCTTTTTGCCATCGTTAGTGATGCCGCGTTCATCCTGTACTTGATCCGATTCAAAGCGGACGGTGACATCTAATAAATGAGCGTATTCGCGCACTCGTTGTTCATAATCCGTGCCCTCATCGCCAGAGGCATTCGAGATGATGAGCTTTGCGGGCAAGTCAAGTCTGCGGACAAGTTCCACGGCATGTTCAATTCCCTTACGTTGGATAACGCGCGTAGGTTGCAGAAGAAAATATTCGCTTGGTTCAATTCCAAAATCCGCGCGCACGGTTTGGGCGTAAGAGTCAGGAGCAGGCGGCGGGGAGTCGAAATCCATTACATTGGGAATCACGCGCGAGGTCAAGCCGTAACGCGAAGCGATCTGCTGGGCTTGGATCGAGTTGATGACCACATGTCGAATGGATGGCAGATGCGGCGGAAAAGCAGTCGCAAGATAATCGCCCACACAATTAGTTTGAAAACGCTGGCGTTCCCAATAAAAATCATGATGATGTGCAATCGTTGGATAACCCGTCTCGGCGATGAACTCAGTGATAGCAAGACCCAGCGGCAGGTTGAGCGGAATCGTCACAGCGTTTTCGATGATGAGAATTTCTAAATCAAAGCGATGGGCGAACTTATATAATTCATCCTTGAAGTAATCTTTTAATTCGTTCACGCGGCGCGTCATTTGCGGCGGACGCACATACATAGAGAAAAAATCCCTGTGCAATCCCGCTATCTCAGGATGGGATTCGCGCGCTTCTTTTGTAACCGACCAACTGCCCGAATATGCTTGTCGATTGAGCTTGTCAATTTCGGGATGTCGATAAAACGCTTCGGGCACGACCTGAGAGTGGTCAGCGGGACGATCGCATTGTCCTGCAAAATAAAAACACCGGTGACCGAGGCGTTCCATTACGATTGCCCACTTTTGCGTTTCAAGCGACACGCCATCCGTTCCTGCGAAACGGGTTGAAATAAAACCGATGTTGTGTGAAGAGGCTGTCATAACTTCACCCATAAAACTTGATAAGATTTAAGTGTGATATTCGAAACTTGTAAAGGTTGACCTGTGAACAGGTTCGTTGCGGATTGATAATTTGTTAAGAATGTGACAGGTTCCATACTAACATTATGCAAACACAACACATCTGATTGTCCATCGGGCGAAATGCGTTCAATTGCAAATACGGACGAATGAACATCCAATATTTTTTGGTCGCCATGTGGATGAAATGCAGACGAACTTCTGCGCGCTAACAGCAATTGACGATAGCGCCTGAAGACTTTCGAGCGCAAAGAATTTTCGTTGGCAAGTTCATATTGTAATATATCACGTTGACATTTCTCACGGTTGATCGTGCGATTGTGTCTGGTTTGTTTAACGCCTTCGATCCATCCGCGTGAGCCGAACAAGCTGTGGAAGTAAATGCCGGGCACGCCGACGAGCGACAGCATGACGGCTTGCGATGCGATGAAACGATCCACCTGCAAGTCCAACGATTCATTCGCATTTGGGTTGGAGAGTGCATCAAAATAATTGATGTTCATTTCGTAAGGACTGTGCGAACCATCTGGATTGTTTTTATAAGAGACCAAGCCGCCATGTTCAAGAGTTTTGCTTACAAGGGTATCGATTTCATCATTTGATAAGATTCCGCGCGCTGGATTTATTCCAATCCCATCATGTGAGGCGAGAAAGTTAAAGTAGGTTGTTCGATTGGATGGCAATGTCAATGTCTTTGCCCAATTGGAAAGCACGCTTGAATCGCCAGTGTGGAAGGTATGCAAAGTTAAAGGCGGCAAGGCAAAGTTATAAATGAGCTGTGCTTCGTTCGTTCCATTTCCAAAATATGAAATGGTATCAATATGCGGCACATTGGTCTCAGTGACAAGCTGAACGTGAGGAGCGACTTCGTCCAACGCGGCGCGCAGGAATTGAATCACATGATGAGTTTGCGGCAAGTGAATACAGGTTGTGCCGATCTCTTTCCATAAATAAGCAATCGCGTCGAGGCGGATGAAGGTCGCGCCGCGTTCAACATAGAGGAGCAAAACATCGAGTATTTCAAGCAGCACTTCTGGATTTTTATAATTCAAATCAATCTGGTCGCTGCTGAACGTTGTCCACACGCGCTTTTCGCTTGATGAAGTCTGGAATGTGGTTAACAAAGGTAATGTGCGCGGACGAATTACTTGGGAAAGATCAGGCGAGCCTTCGATAGTAATAAAGTAATTGGAATAACGCGGATCACCGCGCAAGAACGATTTGAACCATTCGCTCTGCGACGAGATATGATTGATCACACCGTCGAACATCAAGCGAAAATGATTCTGCATGAAAGAAATATCTTCCCAATTTCCTAAAATTGAATCCACCTTGCGATAATCTGTTATTGAGAATCCATCGTCCGAACTCGACGGGTAGAATGGCAGAATGTGAATTCCATTAATAGCGCCGATAAGATATTGTTCGCAAAAAGCGGTCAAGGTTTGCAACGGCTTTTCATCTGGAGCCTGCACCTGATCGGCATATGTGATTAGGATCGAATCCTGTTCTGTCAATTCATAATCCCGCGCTGAAATTCGAGCACGATACTGCGCGATGAGTTTTTCCGCGCGTGGAATTAATTGCGGGACTTCATCCGTTCCATAAAGGAAAGCCAAATGCGCTGAAAGATCTTCCATGTTTATCAAACCAGATGTATTGTTTATGAATGAAGCTTATTTTCATAAAAACATTTTTGTAATATTCCCCAAATAATTTCTTACAAAGCCTTTATACCATAAATGGATGCCGAGAAAAATTTGTGTTTACGATTCGTTCATGGAATTACATAAGCGCACGACATCTTCCAGTCCTTGTCCTTCAGCCACTACCACAAGAATATCTCCGGGCTTGATAACCGTATCGCCATGCGGAATGAAAACTTTATTGCCGCGCCGCACAGTCGCGATTAGGGAATCGTGAGGCCAGGGAATCTCAGTCATCTTTTTGTCGGCGCATAACGCGTTGATTTCAACGGTAATATCACGGACGTCAACTTCCTCCGATGTCACAGCGTCCAGCCGCACCTGCTCTGCTTTATGGCGTTGTGTGGTGCGGCGTGTCAGGGCAATCTCGTAGGCGCGGATCACATCAGTGCGCCGTAAGATTCCCACCAGCTTGCGCGGATGATTGCGATCCACAACAGGCAGACGTCCCACATCATGGCGACTCATTCGTAATAAGCCATCGCTCAATGATTCATTCGGATATGCCACCAGCAATTCATGTGTGCAGGCTTGTCCGACCGTGGCACTCTCTCGTTTTGATTCTTCCACCTTCTCAATATCTTGTACTGTCAAAATTCCAACGAGATGTTCATCCGCATTGACAACGGGCATACCATGATGCCGGGTTTGAGATAAGATTTCCGCCGCCTCCATTAACGGGAGAGATTCTCGAAGTGTTTCTGTATTCATGTGCATCGCTTCGCCAACCGTGATTGCTTGCAAAATTTCCACATCGCGCCCGCGGTCAAGTCGAATGCCGAGGCGCACTAATCCGGTGATGTAAATCGAATCGCGTTGGATGCGCTGGGACAAAATCAAACTGACTGCGACCGCGAGCATCACGGGCAGGATGATGCGATAATCGTTCGTCATCTCAAATAGCAAAATGGTCGCGGTCAACGGGGCATGAACTGATCCGGCGAGAACCGCGGCCATGCCGACCAACGCAAAAGCCGAGGGGCTGATGTTCAAGCCTGGGAATAGGCGAGCCGCGACCAGTCCGTATGCTCCGCCGAGTGTCGCACCGAGATAGAGCGACGGAGCGAACACGCCGCCCATAAATCCACCGCCGAGGCTGACGGGAGTCAAAATTATTTTTGCAATCAACAATGCCAACAATAACCCCAACGCTAAATTAGGTGCATTCAAAATATCCTGAATGGTTCCATATCCAACGCCTAAAACTTGTGGAAGATAAATTCCAACAACACCAAGAATCAATCCGGTCATTGCGAGCTTTGTCCAATCGGGCAGATGCAGATTATGGAAAATATCTTTAACATAATATAGCAAGCGCACATATAGCGCGGAAGTTGGACCGGCAAGCAATCCCAAGCCGATATAAAGTGGCAATTCAAAAACAGAATGGAACGCGTACGCTGGAACATGAAACGCCGGTTCGGGTCCGCTGACGGCTTGCGTGAACACCGACGATGCTACCGATGCTACTAACAACATACCGAGCGCGTTCCCATTGATTTCGCCGAGAATCAATTCGAGCGCGAAGAAGACTCCCGCAATCGGCGCGTTAAACGCCGCAGCAATCGCGGCCGCTGAACCTGCCGCCACCAAAACTCTTAATCGTTCATCGGATGAATGTAAAAGTTGTCCCAGCCACGAACCGAGATTGGCGCCAATCTGTACCGATGGGTCTTCCGGTCCAACCGATGCGCCCACACCAATAGAAATCGCGGAGGCTACAATTTTGGCGGGAGCTGTTTTATAACGCAATCGTCCGCCAGCCAGTGCGACCGATTCCATAATCCCTGCCACGCCATGGACTTGTTCTTCTCCAATAAAATAACGCGAGATCAAAGCAACGATGATTCCACCTACAACCGGTATTAGAACGATAACTATTATTCCCAAGTTCGATTCAAAGAATCCAAAGCCTTTGGACATGCCAAGCTGTACAATATCAATGATTCGCTTGAATAACCAGACACCCATGCCTGTCATCACGCCCACCGCGACCGCGACGATGCCCAGCGATAGTGTTTGAGATGTTGGAATGTAATCCAGCCAACTTGAAATTTTTTGTTTGATTTTGATGTTGAGAAATTCTTTCATGATTAAGTATTATAGGACAATTTTATACGCAATCAAATAATCTTTCAGATTAAGTATCTATCTTTTTATTCGGTTCTTACCGTTTCGAGGGGATCCCAAATTCATTGTAAAGTAATTCAGCCGCCATTCGGGGACCATCCCACTCCTCCATTATTTTCGAGAATTCTTCTGCCTTGTGTTTAGCTTCTGGATTATGTAGCAACAACTCAATAGCATCTTGAATTTTTTGGGAGGGGTCTTTCGACTTTGCTACTCGAACAGCAAATCCTTTACGAACCAGACTGGCAAGATTTGCCACTTGTTCCGGTTGCATTCCAACGCCAACCACAGGCTTGCCTGCATAAGCGGCCGTCATTACTGTTCCAATTCCACCGTGTATCAAAGATAGATCGACTAGCTTGTTAACTTCATGCGCGGGCAGCCAATCTGTTACCAGAACGTTGGAGGGAATCTTCATACCCGACATTTTATCAAGATGATTTTTTATAGGCGCGATTACCCAATAAGGTTTTCCTTCAAAACTTTTAACGATGTTTGCGATAATCTCGGGCGTTCCCGAACTGCCCATTGCAAAGTAAATGATGGGCTTATCTCTTGGAATGTTTTTAATTTCATCAGGAATGGGAAAGTTTTGTCGCGCAATAAGTGGACCTGTGTAATAATACCCCTTTGGGAGTTGAACGCCTGTGAATTCGGCAGGCTCAGCAACGATAGTAATATCTCCACGCCAATAATCAAAAATAGAGCGATAGCCTTCGACGCCGAAATGTTTTGCCGCTTGGTTTACTGGATTTAGAAAGCCATACCGAATCCAGAAGTTGATGAATAAGAGAATGATCCAATCGGCAATTTGTTTCGGTAGTCGAAATTTTATATTGTCTGTCATCCCCGCGCCTTTTGCAAAAAAGTCTTCAAGCCATGTGGACTGGATTGTCCATACCAGCGGGATGTGTAGGACACGGCAGGTAACCGGAATGGTCATGTAAGAACCAGTAATTACAGCCGTTGGCTTTATTTGAATAAGATACCGAACCTCATTCTCAACCATTTCTATCATTTCTTTTTGGGTAAAGGCGGGAGCGAATTTTTCTCCTTTATCCACCTTGCCAATATGTTCTATTTTCTCTCGAGTTAATCGCGGCTCCAATCTTTTCAGCGGAAATCCTTCTTCTTCAATCAAGTGTTCAAGGTCGCCGCCATTTGAGATAAATTGAATGTCAAAGACCTTGCTGGCTGCCTCGTGATTTCTAATTCCTTTGGCAATTTCAATCATGCGAGTTGTTTCCGCGAGGTCAAAGGTGACAGGTGCAAACAGTAAAACTTTCTTTGGCATAATAAACTCCAATCTAAATATTGAAAGCTTTTATCTGGGTCGAAAAACTACCATCGGCATCATCTCCGCTAGGCGCTGGCTCGATTCTCGACCGGGTTGGAATTCTTCTTTGAGAAACAGCCGAGTTAACTCTTTGAACGCCAGCGGATACCGACGCGTATACTCTTCCAAGATGTCAACCGCCTTAGAGAGCGGAATATCTTCAGTGTGAACTTGTAATTTTTTTCCGCCAACATTTATCGCTACGTCAGGATTCTTGTGGATGTTCTGATACCAATCTGATTGGTTTCCCCATCCTGAAACAACATAAAAGCTGTTTGACTCCTTATCGTGTTTAACCACCTCGATGATGGTTTGGCGCAGCGTTCCGCTTTTTCGCCCAATATGTGTCAGTAAGAGAAAGCGATTTCCCAACAGCCAACCTAAATGCAGACGATATAGCCAGATCGGAAGTCGTAAGCCAAAACGCAATAAACCATGAGGTGTAGCAGCAAGTATATTTTTGTTCATAATTTTCTCGAGAGTATTTCTCAAACTTAAGGTGCAGTCATGCGATCTTAACGCGTTAACCAACGAAATGCTCGCTGTATGAACGGCTTCGCATCTTTCTCGATACAAGCACCATGTGCGATGATTAACTTATCGAAATCCCATGAGAGCAGCTTTTCGAGAGATTGCCGCGCAAGGTTTCGATTGGTGAAAGACAGCCTTATGTCGAGCGCCACGCCCCCATACGGAGCTGCAACGCCCTCTAGTTTGAAGAGAGCGTTGCGAATCGGCTTGCCCTTCACTATCGGATCAATTTGGATT
>Ga0335081_10011585_pt1 | contig 14272 bp, 12 predicted proteins | sample Lox_Sample_35_FD_206713 | JGI IMG/M metagenome (GOLD analysis project Ga0335081, IMG submission 206713) | Soil microbial communities from Loxahatchee National Wildlife Refuge, Florida, United States - Lox_Sample_3.5 | ecosystem: Environmental > Terrestrial > Soil > Wetlands | place: USA... | reverse complement strand
GCAGGTGAAGCGCCTGCACGAATACAAGCGGCAGCTGCTCAACCTGCTGCACGTGGTCGCGCTGTACCTGCGCATCAAGAAGAACCCCGACCTCGAGATGGTGCCGCGCACCTTCATCTTCGGCGGCAAGGCGGCGCCGGCGTACGCGACGGCGAAGCTGATCATCAAGCTGATCAACTCGGTGTCGGCGGTGGTCAACGCCGACCCGCAGATCAACGGCAAGATGAAGCTCGTCTTCCTCGCCAACTATCGCGTCTCGCTGGCCGAGCGCATCTTTCCCGCGTCGGATCTCTCCGAGCAGATCTCGACCGCGGGGAAGGAAGCGAGCGGCACCGGCAACATGAAGTTCGCCCTGAACGGCGCCTTGACCATCGGGACGCTGGACGGCGCCAACATCGAGATCCGCGAGGAGGTGGGCGAGGAGAACTTCTTCCTCTTCGGGATGACCGCGGCGCAGGTGCAGGAGCTTTGGCGAAAGGGTTATCGGCCGCGCGATTGCTATGAGCAGAACGCGGAGCTGAAGGCGGTACTGGATTTGATCAATTCGGGTTTCTTCGAGCCCGATCACCCGGAGATCTTCCGGCCGCTGGTGCAGTCGCTGCTCGATCACGACACGTACATGCTGCTGGCCGACTACCAGAGCTATGCCGATTGCCAGGCGCGCGTGTCGCACGCCTTCACCGACAAGGACCAGTGGACGCGCATGGCCATCCTGAACATCGCGCACATGGGAAAGTTCTCCTCCGACCGGAGCATCCAGCAATACGCGAGCGAGATCTGGCGCGCGAAGCCGGTGCCCGGCTGATGCTGCGCCGGCTGCTGCGGCTGTTTCGAAAGGCGCCACCGCGGCCGAAGTACGCGGACCCGTGGCTCGACGGAGTCTTCAGCCGCCTCGGCGACCGGTACCAGCTCGCTCCCGACGGCAGGCGCGTGCTGCGCCGCACCGGCCGCGCGCGCTTCAACCCGATGCCGGTGTGGCTCGACGCCTCGACGCGCGAGGTGCGCGGCGATTACGAGGTGCGCGGCGATGCCGCGCCGGCGCGCGCGCTGCTCGACCAGCGCGTCACCTCGCGGCTCTCCTCGCTCGGCCTGTCGCAGGCGGCGGAGTCGAACGAAGACTGGGCCGGCAACGTGCTGACCCGCCGCTACGCGGGAACGTGCGACGGCGCCGACCAGGCCGCGGCGGCGGTGAAGTTCATGTGCGAGGAGTCGGAGCTGCAGGTCAACCTGGCGGCGGAGCCGTGAGAGAAATCGAGGTGCGGCAGCGATGCTCTGACGATCATCGGCCGGACATGGACTCCGACGCAGGAGATCTCGGGCGTCGCGCGCCTGGGCTCCGGAACGGCGGCGAACGTCTTCATCGATACCGGCACGAACCTCTGCGCCAACATGGCAGCAAACCAGGCGCAGAACGGCATCGAAGGTATCGTCCTGGTGATCGCCGACGTGAGCGCCTCGGGCGCGGCGACGGCTCCCTCTGCACCCGGCACATACCCGATCAACAGTGGCATGGCGCTTCCGGCCGGCGAGAGCCGGGTAGCCTATGCCGACCTCTCCGCTTCGGACTCGGGCTGCAAGCTGATCTCGTCCGAGTACACCATCGGCGTCTCGGGGTCGGTCTCGATTGACCGCGTCAGCGGGGGAGCCTTTGCTGGCAGCTACGACATTCAGTTCGATAGCGGCGACAGGGTGCAGGGCTTTTTCAGCGGCACCGCCTGCGGAAGCATCGACAACGTAAACCACCCCACCTGTATCTGAGGCCGCGGCGCGCGGCGCCGTCGCTTTCGATTCCGGCAGCTCAGCGCCGTTTGAAGTACTGCACCGCCCGCTCGTGCCTGCGCGCGGCTGCCAGGGAACCGAACGTGCCGAGGTTCCGCCGCTTGCCCGTCTTCGGGTTCTTCTTCTGCGAGTAAAGGCGATACTGGCCGCTCTTCAGCTTGCGGATCATGCCCCGAATCTGGTCATCGCGACCGCATCAGGCCGGAATGAGCGCCGCTGACCGACCGGCGAAAATCGCCGATTCGCTTCCGCCTCGGAGAGCCAGGCCGGGCTCACCCGTTGACCTTCACGGACTCCCCGAGCTTCTCGGAAAGCAGCCGCCCGATCTCGGTAAACAGCTCCGCGCCCGACTTCGTGTCGCGCCACGACCCCGTCTTCTCGTGCCACCCGAAGTGCATCGCGGAGAGCGCGGCCGCGACCCAGATCTGCTGCGCCGCCGAGTGCGAGTTGATGACGAACTTGTCCCCGTCCTCGAACTCGAGCGTGAGGATGTCGCCGGCGAGATCGGCCTCGACGCCCTCGATCGCGCCGACCGCCCTCTCCAGCTTCTTCATCGTCGCGTCCGCGCGCGCGCCAAAGTCATCCATTCCGCGCCATCCTTTCCAGCGCCTCGCCTTCCAGGCGCATGCTCAGCCACTCCTTCTTGCCGACGGCGCCGAGCCGCTCGTAGAACTCGATCGACGGCCGGTTCCAGTCGAGCACCTGCCAGTCGAATCGTCCACATCCGGAAGACACGGCGATCCGCGCCAGCTCGACGAACAGCGCCTTTCCCGCGCCCCGCCCGCGAAACGCGGGGCGCACGAACAGGTCCTCGAGGTACAGCCCCCATTGTCCCCGCCAGGTCGAGTAGTTGTGGAACCAGAGCGCGAAGCCGGCGACCGCGCCGTCGACCTCGGCCATGAGGCAGAAGTAGCGCGGCTGCGGCCCGAAGCCGTCGCGCAACAGCCCCTCCTCGGTGGCCACCGCCAGCTCCGGCGCGCGCTCGTAAGCGGCCAGCTCGCCGATCAGCGCGCGGATCTGCGGAACGTCGGAAGCAAGCGCCTTTCGGATGACGACCATGATGGGTGAAAATACACTGGCGCCGTGGCGATCCGCATCGTCAGCTACAACGTCCGCTACTTCGGCCATGCGCTGCGCGGCCTCGCCAGCACGCGGGGGAGCAAGCGCGGCGTCGCCGAAGCCCTGGCAAAGCTGGTGCCCGCAGCCGACATCATCTGCCTGCAGGAGGTGGAGACCATCTCGCTGCGCTCGCGGCTCGCCTTCCGCAAGGCGCACGCGCAGGAGACGCAGCTCGAGGCGTTCATGACCGAGCTGGAGATCGCCTTCGAGAAAAAGCCGCCGCCGTTTCCGTACGACGCCTTCTACTTCCGCGCCCACGTGAACCGCATCGGCAACACGCCGCTGCAGAGCATGGGGCTGGCCATCCTCGTCAACCGCTACAAGCTGAAGATCGACACCCACAACTGCGAGAGCCCGCACAACATCACCTACCACCACGTGCTGCGCTGGAAGGACCGCAAGCAGACCCGCATCTGCGCGCACATGAAGCTCTCGAGCAACGGGCGCAGCTTTCATGTCTTCAACACGCACCTGTCGCTGCCGACGCCGTTCACCCGCGAGTTCTGGACCCACAAGCAGAAGATGGGCTTCGGCATGAACCAGGTGCAGGAGGCGAAGACGCTGGCCGCGTTCATCCAGCGGCACGCGGGCGGCGAGCCGTTCATCGTCTGCGGCGACTTCAACTCGGCGCCGTCGTCGCCGGTGTGGCGCTACCTCACCGAGGACGTCGGCCTCACCTGCGCGCAGAAGGCGCTGGGCCAGATCGACGGCGCGCCGCGCAGCTTTCCCACCGCCGGCTTCATGAACCTGCGCATGCACCTCGACCACCTCTTCTCCGGCGGCGGGCTGCGCTGGCTCGACCTCGAGGGAACGCAGCCGTTCGGCGACAAGACGAGCATCTTCTGGGGCAAGAGCGATCACGTGCCGCTCATCGCCCGGTTCGAGCCGTAGACCGTCGGATCAGCACCATCAGCAACCATTCCGTGTCAGTGGCGTCATACTGGGCGGGATGAACCTGGAAAAGCGCGAACGCGCGGTGGTGCTGCTGGTCGCCGCCGTGCAGTTCGTCAACATTCTCGACTTCGTGATGGTGATGCCGATGGGCCCGGACTTCGCCGCGGCCCTCGGCATTCCCGCGTCGCGGCTGGGAATGATCGGCGGCAGCTACACCGCGGCGGCCGCTCTCTCCGGGCTCGCCGGGTCGTTCTTCCTCGATCGCTTCGATCGCCGGCCCGCGCTCGGCGTGGCGATGGTCGGCCTCGTCTGCGGTACGGCGCTGGGCGGCTTCGCCACCGGCCTGCACTCGCTGATGGCGGCGCGCGTGCTGGCCGGCCTGTTCGGCGGGCCGGCCACCTCGCTCGCGTTCTCGGTGGTGGCCGACGCGGTGCCGCCGCAGCGGCGCGGCACGGCCATGGGCATCGTCATGGGCGCGTTCTCCGTCGCCTCGGTGCTCGGCGTGCCGGCGGGGCTCGAGTTGGCGCGGCAGCTCGGCTGGCGCGCGCCGTTCTTCGCGGTGGCCGGGCTGGGCACGTGCATCGCGCTGTGCGCGGTGTTCCTCCTGCCGCCGATGCGCGGCCACCTCGCGCTGCGCGCCGACCAGGTGCCGCTCCGTCACCTGTTCTCGCAGCGCAACGTGCTCCTCTCGTGGACCATGACCTTCATCGTCATGGCCGCGGGCTTCATCATCATCCCCAACATCTCGGCGTACGTGCAGTACAACCTCGCGTACCCGCGGGCGCGGCTCGGGCTCCTGTATCTGTATGGCGGTGCGGTCAGCTTCTTCGCCACGCAGTTCGCCGGCCGGCTGATCGATCGCTTCGGCTCCTTCCGCGTGGGCACCTCCGGCACCGCGATGCTGGTGTTCGCCATCGTCGCCGGGTTCGTCATGGTGCCGCCGATCTTGCCGGTGGCGGGAATCTTCGTCGCCTTCATGCTCGCCATGTCGTTCCGCAACGTCTCGTACAACACGCTGACCACCAAGGTGCCGCAGGGCGCCGAGCGCGCGCGCTTCATGTCGATCCAGAGCGCGGTGCAGCACGGCGCGTCGGCCGCGGGCGCGTTCCTGTCGTCGCAGCTCCTGCGCGAGCAGCCGGGCGGCGCGCTCATCGGCATGGATCAGATCGCCTTCATCTCGATTGCGCTGACGCTGACGCTGCCGTTCTTCCTCTTCACGGTGGAGGCGGCGGTGCGCAGGCCGTCGCTCGCCGCGCTGCCTTCGCTCGAGTGACCTCCGAGCTTCGCAAGCTGCTCCGGCTGGCGGGACCGATCGCCTTCACCCAGGCCGGCTACGCGCTGATGGGCCTCATCGACACCGCCGTGGTCGGGCGGCTCGGCGCCGGCCCGCTCGGCGCCATCGGGCTCGCCAACGGGTTGTTCTTCGCGCTCGCGGTGGTGGGCCTGGGCGCGACCATGGGGCTCGACCCGCTCTTCTCGCAGGCGCTCGGCGCGGGCGACGAGAAGCGCGCGAGGGAGCTGATCTGGCAAGGCCTCTGGCTCGCCACGCTGGTGACGATCGCGCTGGCGCTCCCCATCGCCGCCGTGCCGCTGCTCATCGAGCCGGCCGGCGTGGCGCCCGACATCGCGCGCGACGCGCGGCTGTTCGTCTGGGCGCGGCTGCCGGGGCTGTGGCCGATGCTCGGATACGCGGCGCTGCGATCGTACTTGCAGGCCGCGCATCGCACCCGCGCCCTGGTGATCTCGACGCTGCTCGCGAACCTCGCCAACCTCGCGCTCGACATCTGGTTCGTCTTCGGCGGCCTCGGCTTGCCCGCGCTCGGCGCGCCGGGGGCGGGGCTCGCAACGTCGATCTGCGCGCTGCTCCAGTTCTCGGTGCTCGCCGTCTCGCTGCGAAGAGGCGAGACCGTGGGCCGGCGGCTCAAGTGGACCGATCAGCGCAAGGCGCTGTGGGTGGGCATTCCCGTCGGCTTCCAGATGGGCGCCGAGGTGGGCATCTTCGCGCTGGTGGGCCTGCTCGCGGGCCGGCTCGGCGCGCTGTCGCTCGCGGCACACCAGATCGCGCTCTCGCTCGCGTCGTTCACCTTCTGCGGCGCGATCGGCGTGGGCATGGCCGGCTCGGTGCACGTCGGCCGCGCGGTCGGCGCGCGCGACACGCCGGGCGCGCGGCGCAGCGGGCTCACGTCGTTCCTCGGCGGCGTGATGGTGATGTCGGTCGCCGCGCTGGCCTTCTGGCTGGTGCCGGGCGCGCTGGCGCGGCTCCTGAGCGATCAACCGGAGGTCATCGCGGCGTCGATCCCGCTCCTCGGTGTGTGCGCGTTCTTCCAGCTCTCCGACGGCGTGCAAGGCGTGGGCGCCGGCGTGTTGCGCGGAGCGGGCGATACGCGATTCGCGTTCGTGGCCAACGTCGTCGGGCACTATCTCGTCGGGCTGCCGGTGGCGGTGCTGCTCGGCATCCAGCTGCAGCGTGGCGTGATCGGGCTGTGGTGGGGGTTGTGCGCGGGGCTGACGGCGGTGGCGCTGGCGCTGTTCACGCGCTTCGTGCGGCTGTCGTCGCGCGAGATCGCGCCGCTGGAGGCGCACCCACAGACCTCGCCTTAGCGAACGGAAACGGCGGCGATCGCCGTCGTGGCCCAGCCATCGGAGAGCAGCTCCACGTACGTGAACTCGCGGGACCGCGCGTTTGCGGGAATCGTCGCGTCAGACCGGCAGGCAGGGCTCCTGCACGATTGCGGCGGCGCGGTTCGACCACGAGCGCGCGAGCTTGTATCCGGCCTCCGAGGCGGCGTCCGCGCTGTCGCAGAGGTCGGCCGATTCGTGCAGACCGGCGAAGCGCCACGGGTCATCGTACGCGGGAGCCCAGCTGCCAGGACTCAGAAATGGATCCGTCGCTGCTTCGATCGGCTCGTGCGACGCCGTGAACGCGACGCCACCCGACGTCCCGCGTCAGTCCACGACGGCCATGACTGCGATACCGAACTCCCGCACGCGAGCGCGCCGAGCAGCAGCATGGCCTCATGCAGCAAGCCTCAGACAGCCTTCGAGAGCGGGATCCATCACGCGCCGAACCTGTCGATGGCCGCAGTCAGGATGTCCACGGCTTTCTGCAGCTGGTCGAGCGGCACGAACTCGCCGGTGCGGTGCGCGACGCGGATGTCGCCCGGCCCGAAGACGCACGCCTCGGCCCCGAGCGCGGCCAGGTACGGCAGCTCGGTGCCGAAGGGGATGGTCTCCGGCTCGTTGCCGGTCTGCGCGCGCAGGAATTCCACGAGTGAGGAATTCCGCGACTGGAGAATTCCGCGATCGAGCCGCTGCACGGCGACCTCGCCCATGCCGAGCGCCTGGATTTGGCGAAGCACGTGCTCCGGCTCCTGCGAGGGCAGCGGCCGCCACTCGAGCGTGAAGCTGCACGCGCCGGGGATGACGTTCTTCGCCTTGCCGCCGGAGATGAGGCCCACGTTCAGCGTCGTGTACGGCGGCGAGAACTGCTCGTCGCGATCGGCCTGCAGCTCGACGCCGACGCGCTCGATGGCGCCGAGCATCCGTCCGGCGGCGAAGATGGCCGAGCGCCCCGTCTCGGGATACGCGCTGTGTCCTTCCGCGCCGCGCACGATCACCTCCGCCAGGCAATAGCCCTTGTGGCCGAGCACCGGGATGAGCCTCGTCGGCTCGCCGACGATGGCGTAGCGCGGCCGCAGTGCGCCCTCTTCCTGGAGCTTCCTGGCGCCGAGGCAGCCGATCTCCTCGTCGGCGGTGAAGACCAGCTGCAGCGGCCCGCGCGACGTGCGCGACGCCGCGGCCAGCGCCGCCGCGAGAAACGCCTTCGTGTCCGCCGAGCCGCGCCCGTAGAGCTTGCCGTCGCGCTCCTCCGGCCGCAGCGCGCCCTCCCACGCCGCGTCGAACGGCACGCAGTCGGTGTGCCCCACCAGCGCGAGCCCGCCCTGCTCGCCGCCCCGATTGCAGATGAGGTTCGCCTTGTCGCGGTACGACTGCCGCCGCGTCTGGAAGCCGAGCGCGCGCGCGTGCCGCTCGAGCACGTCGAGCACCGGCTGGTTGCTGCGGGCAGAGGTCGAATCGATCGCCACCAGCTCGCGAAGCAGCGCCACCGCGTTCATGACCAGAGCCTCCGCATCACGGCGCGGAACGGCGGCAGCGCCGCATCGAAGTCGAGCTTCAGCCGCTCGCCCGCCACCCAGGTCTCTGCGATCGCGGTCCGCTCCATGCCGAAGACGATCTGCGCCATCAGGTCCTCGGGCGACGCGCCGGCGATCGAGGGGTCGTCGAGATCGACCACGATGAAATCGGCCGGCTCGCCCGGCCGCAGCGCGCCGCCGGGCAGCCCGAGCGACTTCATGCCGCCTTCGCTGGCGATGCCGAACAGCTTCGCTCCCAGGCCGTCCACTCCGGCCTGCTCGGTGTCGAGCACCGCGCGCTCCATCTCGATGAGCCGCAGGTGGTATTCGAGCTGCCGCGCGTCTTCGAGCGGGTTGAGCTGCGCCTCGCTGTCGCTGCCCACGCACAGCCGCGCGCCCGCGGCGAGCAGCTTGTCGGCGCGCACCACGCCGTCGCCGAGGTTGCGCTCGGTGGTGGGACAGGCGCAGACGGTGGCGCGCGCGGCGCCGAGCGCGGACATGTCGTCGGCGGTGAGGTGGACGGCGTGCACGGCGGTGGTGGCTTCGTCGAGCGCGCCCAGCTTCTGGAGCAGCAGGGCCGGCGTGGTGCCGTGCTCGGCCTGGCACTGCTGCACCTCCGCGGGCTGCTCGCTCACGTGCAGGTGCAGCGGCCAGCCCCGGCCGCGCGCGTGCGCCGCGATGTCCCGAATCCACTCGGCCGGACAGGCGCGCACGCTGTGCGGCGCGGCGCCGACCGGCACGTGCTTCGAGAGCGCGTCGAGCGCCGCGAGGTACTCGTCGGCCGAGCCCTCGATGAACCGCCGCTGCCGCCGATTCGCCGGCTCCTCGAAGCCGCTGCGCGCGTACGCCACCCGGAGCAGCACGATGCGCACGCCCACCTCGCGCGCCGCGCGGGCCACCGCGAGATCGAGCTCGTTGGGATCGGCATAAGCCCGCCCCTGCGCGTCGCGGTGCAGGTAGTGGAACTCGCCGACCGTGGTGATGCCGGCCGCGGCCATTTCGAGGAAGCAGAACTTGGATACTACGTATAATTCGTCCGGGCTGAGCTGCTCGGCGGCCGCGTACATGGCCTCGCGCCAGGTCCAGAAGTCGTCGCGGGCGTGCGCGCGGTGCTCGGTGCGGCCGCGGATCGCGCGCTGGAACGCGTGGCTGTGCGCTGCCACCAGCCCGGGCAGCACCGCCTTGCCCCGCAGCGCCACCACCTCCGAACCGCGCTCCACCGTTCCGACCGAGACGACCGTGCCGTCGCGCAGATTCAGCGCGGCGCCCTCGTGGACGCGGCCGCCGCTGTAGAGGAGATCGGGCACCACCGAGCGCGCCGGCATGGATCTCGCCGTCTACCCCAACCGGGAATGGGACGCCACCCCCGGCTGCGGAGTAGCATGGCCGCGATGATTCGCGCCTTTGTGTTGGCGATCGCGCTTTCGCTCGCGGCATCTGCACAGCAGGAGCCCGCGCCGGCGCCCGAACTTGCGCCGCTGGTGCCGCCGAAGGCCCCCTGGCTGAAGAAGAACCAGCAGAAGAAGAGCCGGAAGAAGAAAGCGCCGCCCGCCGCGGCGCAGAAGGAGCAAGCCGTGCCGCCGCTCGCGCTGCCGCTTCCCGCGCCGGAGCGACCGACGCCGGTGCCGGCCACGCCCGCGGCCCCGCCGGCGCAGGCCACGAGCCCCGCGCCTTCACAGCTGCCGCTGCCGCCGCTGGTGCCGCTCACGCCGGCGCCGCCGTTGATCAAGGTGGCGAGCGATCTCGGCGTCGCCCTCGACACCGCGGGCCTCGACCCGGCCGCGGCCTCGCGCATGGCCGAGGGCCTGCGCGGGGTGGCGAAGCTGTCGCCCGCGACGCGCAACGCGCCGCTGCTGGAGAAGCCGGCCGCGGGCTGCGCCGACGAGGCGTGCTGGGCCGCGCTCGGCGCGTCGCAGAAGGTCGATCAGCTTCTCGTCGCCACGTACGCCGACGGCGCGCTGGGCGTGAAGCTGGTCGACGTCGCCGCGAAGAAGAGCGTCAACGGCGCGGCGCAGCCGGACGTGAAGCCCGAAGCCGCAACCGCGGTAGCCGAATCGCTCGCCTGCAGGCTGCTGGTGCCGGCGGGCTGCACCGGCGAGCTGAAGATCGATGCCGAGGGCCCGCTGCTCCTGGAGCTCGACGGAAAGCCGCTCCCGACAGGGCCGGTGGCCGTCGGTGTGCACACGCTCGCCGCGCGCGCCGCCGGAAGCAGCGCCGAACGCGCGGTGGCCGTCGCGCGCGAACCGGGCCCCACCATCTACGCGCGCGTGGTCGACGGCGCGCCGAAGCTGCTCGACGCCGCGCCGCCGCCGGCCGTCGCCGCGGTCGCTCCGAAGCCGCCGCCCGCGCCCTCCGCCGCGGTGGCCCCCGCGCCCGCTCCCGCTCCCTCGCCGCAGCGCGCGTGGACGAAGCCGGCAGGCTACGCCGCGCTCGGCCTCGGCGCGGTGGCCGCCGGTGTCGGCGCGTACTTCGGCGCAAAGAGCAAATCGCAGCTCGATCAGGCCGAGTCGGGCTTCCACGCCAACAACGGCGCGCACACCGCCAGCGACGCGAGCCTGCTCGACTCCGGCAACTCCAAGGCCCGCAACGCCAACGCGCTCTTCATCGCTTCCGGCGTGCTGCTCGCCGCCGGCGCGGTCATCACCTTCGCCTTCTGAGCCCAGCATCATGCGCGCATCTGCGATCCTCCTCTGCTGCCTCGCGCTCGCCGCCTGCCGCACCTCGAGCCTCGGCTCGTGCGCGCACGACACCGACTGCCCCGACAACGGCGCCTGCGGAGCGCAGGGCGTGTGCATCGTGGCCGAATGCCCGCCGTGCCCGTCGGACGCGGTGTGCCAGCACGGCGCGTGCGTCACCAACGACTGCACTCCCGCCTGCGGCGCCACGCAGACGTGCCAGAGCGGCGTCTGCGTCGGCCAGGCGTGCACGCCACCCTGCGATTCGGCGCACACCTGCAACGCGACGACGCTCGCCTGCGATCCGGTCGCCACCGCGGACGTGGCGCTCGGCGGGCTGCCGACGTTCGCCACCCGCGCGCTGCACGTGACCGCCACCGCGCATGCGCCCGGCGGGGTCACCGCAGTGCGCTTCGATCTCTCGATCGGCGGCACCGTCGCCGTCTCGGTTGCCGGCGCTGCGGGCACCAGCGATCCGTCGTTCTACGCCGCCGACCTCGCGCTGCTCGGGCTCGCCGACGGTCCCGCCACCGTCACCGCGACGGCCACGTACGCGTCCAACACCGTCACCAGCACGCGGGGCACGGTGACCATCGACCAGACGCTTCCCGCGGTGACCTTGCAGACCGACGGCACCACGACGCTGCTGGCCGCCGGCCAGACCGCCGAGGTGAAGGCGCTCATCACCGACAGCGGCTCGGGAATCGATCCGTCCAGCGTGGCGCTGAAATTCGACGGCCACGCCGACGTCGCCGGCACGCCGCAGGGCGGCGGCGTCTTCGACTTCCAGGTGCCGATCGACGATTCGTTGATGCCCGCCGGCTCGAGCGGAACGGTGGCCTTCTCCGTCGCGGCCACCGACCTCGCCGGCAACTCCGCGGTCGTTGCCGACGCGAAGGCGGTGCTGAAGATCGATCGCGACGCGCCCGGCTTCACCGGCGTGCAGATCGTCACCGCGCCCGACTTCACCGACGGCAACGGCCGCGGCTTCTACAAGGGAGGCGCCGGCGCGCTGGGCGTGCAGGCCACCATCGCCGACGGCGCGGGCGTCGACGCCGCCAGCGTCTGTTTGCGCATCGCCGGCGAGAGCGGCGCATGCGCGCATGCGGGCACGGCCGGCGCGCAGCCCAACCGGTTCACCTTCAGCCTGCCGCGCCCCACCGCGCCGATGGACGGCACGGTCCCGCTCGACTTCACCCTCACCGCCAACGACTCGCTCTACGCGGGCCTGACCGGCTCGAGCCAGGCCGAGCACGCCGGCGCCAGCGCGGTGCAGCACGTGTTCTTCGACAACCAGCCGCCGGCGATCTCGATCGCCGCCGACACCGCGCCGTACGCGCGCGGCGGCCCGGCGATAGTTGTCACGGCAACCATCTCCGATCCCACCGGCGTGGTCACTCCGCGGCTCGTCTCGGGCGCGAACCAGATCGCGCCGGGCAGCGTGACCGGCTCGACGTATTCCTTCTCGCTCGACCCGGCCGACGCGCCCGCCGGCGTCGAGGGCGCGTACGGCTTCTCGGTGAGCGCCGCCGACGGCCTGGGCCATTCGGGCTCGGCGCAAGGCTCGCGGGTCGTCGACGGCGCGCCGCCCGCGGTGAGCGTGCAGATCTACAAGGACGCGCCCGACGGCGGCGGCGTGACCTACCCCGCCACCGTGGCCAACACCGGATGGACCGGCAACAGCTTCGTCTACTCCGACGCGGTGCACGTCGCAGGCACGATCACCGACGTGAGCGGCATCGACCTCGCGCAGGTGCACGTCGACGGCACCGATCTCGACGGCGGCGTCACCAGCGGCGTGCCGCAACCGCTCGGTTGCGCGGGCGGCGCGACGTCGTGCAGCTTCGACGTGCAGATCGCGCTCAACGCCGCGCAGAACGGCGCGTTTCACACCGGCACCGCCGACGCGGGCTTCAACGGCGCCGCCATCCCGAGCGGCTTTCTGCAAGTGGTGCTCGACACGCGCGACCGCGCGCAGGGCTTCGGCGGCACCCCGCTGAAGAACAGCGGCTCGAGCGGCACGCCCGCGCGCGCCACCCGCTTCCTCTGGCAGCAGAGCCTCACCAGCGGCAACGTCAGCGGCCTCGCGGTGCACCCGAGCGGCGACGTCATCGCCACCAGCAACGCCGCCGCCGACACGGTCTACGACCTCGCGCCCGACCGGCCGCTCATCCGCTGGAGCTACGGCGCGGCCGATTCGGTGGGATCGATTCCGGCCGCGCCCGCGGTCGGCGCCGGCGACGCGTCCAGCGCGCCCATCTACGTCGCGAGCGGCAACGGGAACTTCTTCGCGGTGAGCCCGGCCGGAAACGCGCTCTGGAGCGCGCAGACCGCCGCGACCGCATTCGCCGTCTCGCCCGCCGTCGCCACGGTGGCGACGAGCGGCGGCGGCACCATCGAAGAGCTGATCGAGCCGGACAACGACGCGCTCAGCCGCCGCGTGTGGACGGCGTCGCAGTCCACCTCGGCCAACCCTCCATCGGCAGCCTCCAACAACGTCGACGGCAGCTCGGCACCGCTCGTGCTCGGTGGCTCCGCGTGGTTCGGCACCGGCAGCGGAATCGAGCGCCACGCTTTGCAGACGGACGGGGCGATCGGCTCGGGATCGACCGCGAGCGGATCGAACGTCGGGCACCAGTTCTGGGGCCTGATCAGCGACGGCACGAACGCCTTCGCCGCAAGCGACCGCGGGAGCACCTCGACCGGATCGGGAAACCTCCTGGCGATCGACGGATCGCTGAATCTGCTGCGCAACATCAGCTTGACGCATCAGATCTCGTCCGAGCCGACCATCGCGATCGACGGCAAGCTGGTCGCCTCCGATTCGGCGAATCCGAACACCGTCTCCGAGTACGATCCGGTGAACAGCGCGACGAGCACGGTGCTGGCCAATCCCGGCGGCGCGGGCCGCGTGCCGCTGCAGGGCAGCGACGGCCACTGGTACCTGCCGCGCGCCACCGCCTTCCTCATCGCGTACGAAGGCTCGCAGGTGTCGTGGATCTTCGACCCGCCCAACAACATCGTCCGCGCGGCCGCGATGGACTGCGCCGGCCGGCTCTTCGTCGCCAGCGGCCCGACGGTGTACGCGTTCGTCACCGACGATGATGGCCTCGCCGACACGCCGTGGCCGAACATCCGCCGCGACGCGCGCAACACCGGCAACACCGGCGCGCCGAAGTACGGCATCCGCACCGCGTCGGGCTGCACGCAGTGAAGCGGCCCATCGAAGCCGAGCTGCTCTCCGGCTCCGAGCTGTACCGCGAGGTCATCCTCGAAAAGCTGGTGCACGCGCGCGAGTCGGCGTGGATCGCCACCGCCAACCTGAAGGACATGCACGTCGAGGGCGAGTCGATCGTGAAGGTGTTCGCGCAGCTGGCGGCGCGCGGTGTGGACTTGCGCGTGCTGCACGCCGAGCTGCCGTCGCGGCCGTTCCGCGCGTCGTTCGAGAAGCGGCGCAAGCTGCAGCAGAGCATGGAGCTGAAGATCTGCCCGCGCGTGCACTTCAAGGCGGTGCTGATCGACGCGGCCTGGGTCTACCTCGGCAGCGCGAACGTCACCGGCGCGGGGCTGGGCGCGAAGGCGGAGAGCAAGCGGAACTTCGAGCTCGGCTTCGTCACCGAGGACTTCGACACGGTCGATCGCGCGAAGGCGCTGTTCGAAGCGGTGTGGACC
>Ga0335081_10011584_pt1 | contig 14272 bp, 12 predicted proteins | sample Lox_Sample_35_FD_206713 | JGI IMG/M metagenome (GOLD analysis project Ga0335081, IMG submission 206713) | Soil microbial communities from Loxahatchee National Wildlife Refuge, Florida, United States - Lox_Sample_3.5 | ecosystem: Environmental > Terrestrial > Soil > Wetlands | place: USA... | reverse complement strand
CCTTGACAGGGCGGAGCAAGCGATGCGTTCCGATCACCCAAATTTCCTCTTGGCCATCCGCGATGTAAACCGCGTATCTGCCATGCACAGTGAAACAGGGAAATGGCTGCTCTTCGGCGCTTGGGGGCTTGTCAGACTTCTGCCGAGCAACGGTTAGCACTGGGAGGAGCAGAAGCGTGCGCACGAGGCTGATGCGATGGAACATACCAGTTAAAATCCTAGCACTCCACATGTCAGTTGGCGAAAGCAGGCGTTTACACAACTTTGCGCCGTCTGTTCGCCTTTTTGCAGGTCAATGAGTATGCGTCCCCGTTTCATCACTGCGCGTTATAAGCAACAGATTCCTATTTCGCAGGCGGATAATTGGGCGGGAAAGGAACGGGATTCTTGGGGGGCGGGTACTCGGGCGGGAAAGGAACGGGATCGCGAAATGCTTCGCTCCAAGTCCTGGCCCCTTGAAACCATCCGAGCAATACAGCGAACATCGCCAGTTTGCCGAGCGCAGAAGTCCAGCCGCGAAAATCGAGTGATAGCGAGTCGGCAACGGTGATTGCCAAGCCACACGCAAGCCCAAACCCAAAGACCCCGAAGACTAGGATGTAGCGCAGCTTTCCCATTCTCTTTATGCGTTCTCGTCTGCTGGCTCGGTTCTCTGGCTCTCGCCCAAAGGCTGAGATACCGAACGCACGAAGCAAAAGAGCCCAAACGGCCAGCCACGCAAACCCAACCGCAATCCCAGCGACGAGGGAGACAAACCAGCGCACGCCCAGATTTTACTCTGAACTGAGAACGTCAGTTGACGAAACCAGGCGATTACACTCATCTCATTTTGCGACTTGCCTTATCCATCGATTCTCACCCCTGTCGTACAATGTTGAAGCCAATTGCGACAACTTTTCATCTAAGCTGATTTCATGGCCATGGCCCGACCCTCCGCGGTCGAAACCGACCCCGACATGATCCCCGCCACCATGCTGGCGGCCGTCTACCGCGGAGTCAACGACGTCCGGCTCGAAACCGTTCCTGTCCCTGAGATCGGCCCCGGTGAGATGCTGGTTCGCGTACATTCCTGCGGCGTCTGCGGCACCGATCTCAAGAAAATATCTACTGGCTCACACTCTGCCCCGCGCATCTTCGGCCACGAAACTTCCGGTGTAGTCGCTGCCGTCGGAGATGGCGTCCGTGACTACTCCCCCGGCGATCGGGTTGTCGTTTTCCATCACATTCCTTGCCGCGAGTGCTTTTATTGCCAGAACAAGACCTTCGCCCAGTGCGCGACATACAAGAAAGTCGGCTGCACGGCGGGTTTCGAGCCTTCTGGCGGCGGTTTCGCCGAGTACGTCCGGGTCATGGACTGGATCGTGGAGCACGGCACCGTTCGCATCCCAGATGGGGTTAGCTTCGAGCAGGCCTGCTTCGTTGAGCCGGTCAATACCTGCATGAAGGGGATTGAGGCCCTGCGGCTGCGCCAGGGCGAGATCGTCCTGACCATCGGCCAGGGACCTATCGGCATCATATTGAGCGTTCTCGCCCGGAGGGCGGGGGCCACGCTGATTACTTCCGATTTGTATGCCGAGAGGCTTACAATAGCTTCAAGTTTCGGCTTAGGGCTTACAATTAACGTTTCCCGGGTAAACCTGCTGGATCGTGTCCGGGAATTGACCCAGGGGCGAGGCGCCGACGCAGTGATTCTCGCGGTCGGCGGTAATTCCCTGATTCGTATGGCGATGGACGCGGCGCGTCCTGGAGGGCAGGTATTGTTGTTTGCCCAGACGCAGCACAGCGAGGCCGCTTTCGACCCGGCCGCCGTCTGCGTCGACGAAAAAACCCTGGTGGGGTCTTACAGCGCGTCCGTCGACCTGCAGGAGGAGTCGATTCGTTTTGTCATGGGTCGGGAGATGGACCTGGAGCGCCTGGTGAGCCATCGCTTTTCGCTTGCGGAAAGCGCGCAGGCGCTGGATCTGGCGGCTCATCCCCAGCCCTCGTCTATGAAGGTTCTGATTCAGCCGGGCAAGAGCTGGGATCGGCTTTGAGCGATTGGACTTTGGGAAGAGCACGACTTTGCTCGTGCCGCTAGGACCTCGGATGCATTTGGGGGGCTTCAGCCCCTGTGCGTCGCCGATTTTGGAAGGAAAACTCGCAGTGAACGGAAAAATGACCGCTGCCGTCCTGTACGGCAAAGAAGACCTCAAGATCGAAAAAGTTCCGATCCCGCGCGTGGGTGACGGCGAAGTTCTCGTCAAAGTGCAGGTGGCCCTCACCTGCGGAACCGATCTCAAGGTCTACCAGCGCGGCTATCATGCGCGAATGATCGTGCCTCCTGCTTTGTTTGGGCACGAACTGGCCGGCGTCATCGAAGAGGTCGGCTCCAGCGTCAACGGATTCAAAAAGGGCATGCGCGTCGTGGCATTGAACTCTGCGCCCTGCCAGATGTGCTTCTACTGCTCCAAGCACCAGGAAAACCTCTGCGAAGATCTGCTTTTCAACAACGGCGCTTACGCCGAGTACATTCGCGTGCCCCGCCGCATCGTGGAAGCGAACATGCTGGTCATCCCCGCCAACGTCAGCTTCGAAGATGCGGCCATGACCGAGCCTCTGGCCTGCGTGCTCCGCGGCCTGCATGAAACCGGAGTGGAGATCGGTGACACGGTCGCGATCCTGGGCGGAGGGCCGATCGGCTTGATGTTTGTACAGGTCGCCCGCGCTATCGGCTGCAACGTGATTTCCGTGGTCAAGCGCGACGGCCAGGTGGAAGCGGCCCGCCAGATGGGCGCCCACGAAATCCTTCAAACCTCGAAGGTCAACAATGTGGTCGATGCCGTGCGCTCGCTCTCTTCGCAGAGGCGCGGCTGCGACGTAGTGATTGAAGCCGTAGGCAAGCCCGAAGCCTGGGAGTGGGCTGTCGATATGGTGCGCAAGGGCGGCACGGTTAACTTCTTCGGCGGCTGCGCCAGCGGGACGAAAGTGCAGCTCGACACCAACCGGCTGCACTACTCTGAAATCACGCTCAAGGCGACATTCCATCACACGCCGGAAACCGTGCGCCGGGCCTTCGGACTGATCGCGGCGAAGAAGATTCGCCCCACCGACTACATCACGGGAGAGGCACCGCTGTCCCGCCTGCAGCAGGTGTTGCGTCACATGCTGAATCGCGGCGGCGAGATCAAGACCGCAATCATTCCGGGACACTGATATTTCGCGGCGGGAATCCCTCCGCAAAACGTGTCATCCGGAGCGGAGCAATGCGATTCGCGAAGCGAATCGTATTGCGGAGTCGAAGGACCCCGCGCTCGCTTGCGCTACAACCGGCCTAAACAGGAATTCTCACGACCTCCTGGGGGCTGGCGTCGCGGATTGGAAAATGCACGAGGTCGCCACTCAACCCGCGCCTTCGCCCGGCTGGTCCCGGCTTCCGGCGGCCTACGCTATCCCCGCGACTGCGCCCTCGCTCAGTGATGCCCGGGCATACTGCGGACGCCTCGCCCGCACCCACTACGAGAATTTCTCCGTTGCGACGTGGTTTCTGCCCCGTCGCCTGCGCCAGCATTTTTTTAACGTCTATGCCTACTGCCGCATTTCTGACGATCTCGGCGACGAAGTCGGCAATGCCGCAGCTTCCCTCGAATTGCTCGACCAGTGGCAAGCCGAACTCGACGCCTGCTACTTCGGTGCTCCGCGCCACCCGGTTTTTGTCGCGCTCCAGGAAACTATCCGCCAGTGCGACATCCCGAAGCATGAATTCTCCGATCTGCTGATCGCATTCCGCCAGGACCAAACTGTCACGCGCTTCGAGACTTTCAACGACGTCCTCTGCTATTGCCGCTACTCGGCCAATCCTGTCGGCCACCTTGTGCTCTACGTCTGCGGGTATCGCGACGCCGAACGCCGGCAGCTTTCCGACTTCACCTGCACCGCTCTGCAACTGGCGAATTTCTGGCAGGACGTCAGCGTGGACTACGCCAAGGGCCGAATTTATTTGCCCCTAGAGAACTTTCGCCGCTTCGGCGTCAGCGAAGAGGACATCGCTCAAAAGCGAAATACGCCGGCCTTTTGCTCGATGATGAAATTCGAAGTGGAACGCGCGCGTGATTGGTTTCGGCAGGGCTTGCCTCTGGTCAGCAAGGTCGACCGCGAGCTCGCCGTTGATCTGGAGCTTTTCAGCCGCGGCGGGATGGAGATCCTGCGCGCCATTGAGAAGCAGGACTACGCCGTGCTGGGGAATCGTCCGGCGATCTCGAAATCGCGCAAGCTCGCTCTGGTCGCGCGCGCGGCCGTCGGAAAGCTCTTCCCAAAATCCCCGGCCGCGGATTCACAAGGATCAACACCGATCAACACGAAAAAACAAAAGGGGTTATCCACGTGAATCGGCGTGCATCCGTGACGATGAGGTTTTATGGCGCTGGGAGAAACCAGGCATGAGCGCTGGCATCCAACCCGCCTCTGTTCCGTGGACCCCAGCCCCTCCGCAGCTGGTCATGGCGTATTCGGTCTGTCGCGGCATCACCCGCACGGCAGCCAGGAATTTCTACTATGCGTTTCTGGTTCTTCCCCGTCGCAAACGTGAGGCCCTGTGCGCCGTTTATGCTTTCATGCGGCGTTGCGACGACATTGCCGACGACGCCACGATCAGCCCGCCGGAACGCCTCCAGAAACTCGAAGCCTGGCTCGACGCGCTGCACCGGGCGCAGCAAGGCCAGCCTACCGACGACGCAATTCTATTGGCCTTGACAGACGCCCAGCGGCGCTACTCAATTCCTGCCGGCTTGCTGGACGCACTCGCGCACGGCACGGCCATGGACGTGGAATTTTCCCCAGATTCTGCCGCGCCCGGCACGCAAGGCCTCAGTCTGCAATACCGAACGTTCGAGGATCTTCGCGCATACTGCTATCACGTTGCCTCGGTCGTGGGGCTGGTCTGCATCCACGTGTTCGGCTACCGCGATCCCGAAGCCGAGCCGCTGGCCGAGCGTTGCGGCATCGCCTTCCAGCTCACCAACATCATCCGCGACGTGAAGGAAGACGCTGGGATGGGGCGCGTTTACATTCCGCAGGAGGACCTCGCAAGGTTCAGTCTCTCGGCGCAGGAGTTGCTCGCTGCGCCCGACCCAGCGCGTTTCCGCCCGTTGCTTGCCTTCGAGGCCGACCGCGCCCGCGAGCTTTATGGTTCCGGCGACGCACTGATTCCTTACGTTTCCGAGGACTGCCAGCCCGGGCTGTGGGTATTGGTGAACATCTATCGTCGCCTGCTTGAAAAAATCGCCCTGAAGCAGTACGACGTCTTTACCGCCAAAATCGCGTTGAGCCGTTGGGAGAAGCTGCGCACCCTGGGGAAAGGCTTCCTGATGCGGCTGCTGTGACCATTGAATCATTGAGACATTGAGTGATTGAATCATTTGCGCTATAGCCCGAACCCGCCCTGTCAGAACTGCAATCTCCAAATGATTCAATGACTGAATGATTCAACCCTCGCAGCCGACTGTTGCCGTTGCCGGAGGCGGCCTCGCCGGACTGGCCGCCGCGTGCGCACTGGCCGAGAGCGGCTTCCGCGTTACGCTGTTCGAGAAGCGGCCGTTTCTCGGTGGACGCGCGTCCTCGTATGAGCATCCCGGGACCGGCGAGGTGGTGGACAACTGCCAGCACGTGCTCTTCCGCCTGTGCACGAACCTCGTCGAGCTTTACCAGCGCATCGGTGTCGCCGATCAAATTCGCTGGTTCGACCAGATCAACTTCATCGAACCGGGCGGCCGCATTTCAGTGATAAAGTCCTCCCCTCTGCCCGCGCCCTTCCACACCGCGCCGTCATTCCTGCACTTTTCCTTCTTGAGCGCCGCCGACAAGCTCTCGATCTCACGCGCCCTCGTCCCGCTGCTGCTTAGCAAACAGCGCGACAAGGGAGAGTCATTTCAGCAATGGCTCGATCGCCACGGCCAAACGAAGAATGCCATCGCGCGCTTCTGGCACCCGATTCTGGTCAGTGCGCTGAGCGAGGAACTCGACCTGATTTCCGTTTCCGCTGCGGCCCAGGTGGTGCGCACCTCAATGCTGTCCCCGGAGGCGCGACAAATGGGCGTTCCCAGCGTTCCCCTCACCGACCTGTACAACGCCGCCGGAGACTACGTCCAGGCGCGCAACGGTGTTCTGCATTTCCGTTGCGCCGTCGATGGCTTCGCCGCGGCATCGTCTGAGGTACGCGTGCGGCTAGGCGATCAGCACGAATCGTTCAACTATCTCGTGATTGCGCTTCCGTTCGACGCGCTCGACCGCGTGTTGCCTGAGGCGCCGGAAAGCCTTGCGCTGCGCCAGAAACTCTCGCACTTCGAAAACTCGCCCATCACCGGAATTCATTTGTGGTTCGACCGCCAGATCTCCGATCTCGACCACGCCGTGCTGCTTGACCGCACAATCCAGTGGATGTTCCACAAGTCGCGGCTGCAGCCGATGCGGACGCAGGGAACAAAAACCCGGGAAGGGCACGAGTTTACTCGTGCCGATGGGAGATCTGACAGGAACGGGGCTTTAGCCCCTGAAGGTGGCAGTTACATTGAGCTCGTGGTCAGTTCTTCGAAAACGCTGATCGACAAATCGCGTTCGGAGATCGTGGACCTCGCCCTGCGCGAAGTGCGCGAATTCTTCCCTGCGGCGGGGGCGGCGACCCTGGTGAAATCGACCGTCATCAAAGAAGTGAACGCCACCTACTCGCCGCGTCCCGGAATCGATGCACACCGGCCAGGAACGGCCACCGCCTGGCCGCGCGTCTTTCTGGCCGGAGACTGGACTGCAACCGGATGGCCCGCCACCATGGAAGGGGCAGTGCGCAGCGGTTACATCGCCGCTGAGGCGCTGGCCCGCTCCGCTGGACGAAAGGATGTTCGCTTTTTCTCTCCCGACCTGCCGGCGGCCGGCTTCATGCGAATATTCGCGTGAAGAGCCATGCCGCTCCACAGCCGAGGGCGGTTGTCCCTCCGTGACCGTCTCGGCGTTCAGGCCGCGGCTCGAGCCCGCCGCGGATAACCACCGCTGATCTTGCGAATGAAGCCGTGGAGGGCATGAAATCCTGCATTCGGCAAGAACATGTACGGACACTCCCCCGGCACCACCTGAATGCCATGTTCGCGGCAGAACTCGACCGCGGGGGGACTGACCGCGCCCTGACCTCCCGCGCTGTACATCCATACTCGGCGAATGCCTGCCTCGGCACAATCACGCACAACACCGTCGGTCACCGCAGGTGAAGTCATCAACAGGGCGGCGTCCACTGGGGGCAGGATATCCTGCACGCAGGCATAACAAGTGCGGCCTAGAACGTCTGACGTGGCGGGATTCACCGGAACCATGTCGTAGCCCCGCCGGCACAGCTCTTGAAACAGCATGCCGCTGAACTCTTTGGGCTCGCGGGAAATTCCCACCATGGCTATCCGTTTCTGGGCAAGGAAATCCTGAATGGTTTCGAGCGACGCGCGTTGAGCTGCCATAGGTCTCTCCTTGCCAGATTCTCTCAATCGCCAAATCACAAGTCAGTGATCAGGAACACTCAACCGTTGCTCGGGCTAAGAGGAAGCAGGTTCCTCGCCCTTCGCGCCGCGCCGCCCGCGGAGAATGGCTCGGAAATGACATCGCAATTTAAGTCAGGAAGGAAGAAATGCGCCGGAAAACTCCGGCGCATTTGTCGCTCAAGGCGGAGCCAGCACCCGCAGCGGGCTCTCAGTAGCTCATGGAGCCTTTTTGTGCCACGTCTTTCGAGGTCATGTCGAACGTGAGCATGAACCCGTTGGTTCCCTTGAACTCGAAGGCGCCCGGCCCCTCACGGTAGGTTTCAATCTCGTTGGGCATCATAACGAAGCCGTCGTTGCGCGGGGTGCCCCAATAGCGGACGTTCTTCAGCACGGCCGGCTCATTGGTCATGCCTTGAAAACGCTTCAGCTTGATTTCGGCTGTCTTGCCGCCGTTCAGCGTGGCGTGTGCCTGATCTTTGTCGAAGGTCCAGGTGTCAATATCCCCTTCGCCAGTCTGGAATGACTTCCATTTCACCGGAAACACTTGCCCGAGGATCTCTCCCAATGCCTGCCGCTGTTCTGCCGTCGAGGCCTTGTCGAAGATGGCGGTCACCCGCTCCATCTGCCCCTGGGAGAAGTCGCCACCCAGATCACCTGTCAGCCAGAACTTTGCCCCTGTGAGGTCGGTACTCCCGTAGTGCCCCTTGTTCACCTTGTACGCATTGTTGAACTTGCAGAAGTGTTCCGTCTTGCCGTTCTCGTTGTGCCCTGCCGGATGTGCGTTGAAATAGCAGATGCAGAAGTGAGGACAACTGCAGGCCTCAATTGCGGTTGCGTTGATCGCCCAGTCTGCCGGTGGAGAAGAATGACCCACGCTGACGCAAAGCAGCGCGATCGCCATAAGCGATGCGATTCTGTGCATTGGATGCACCCCCAGTTGCGCGACAGTATGCACCAGGAGAGGCTGAGGCGCAAGGGAAAAGCCTAATGACATGACGGACCCGGGTCATCCGGAGCTTAGCCGTTCTTCCGGCGGAGCGAAGGATTCTCCCCGAGCGCAAGGCCGTTGCACCGGAGGTCCCTCGACCCGCTGGTGAAAACGTCGGGGCATCGGGATGACGCACCCGATTGGCGGTGCATGCAACCGGCCAACAACAAGCTCAAGTGGGCTTGAAGTTCCTATCCTGCCAGCAGCGCCACGCCTGTGGCGACCAGTACTGCCGCGATCCAGCGGCGGCGGTCCACTTTTTCGTGCAGGAAGATTCGGGCGGCGAAGCCGTTGCCGATGAATGTGAGGGACGCAGCTGCCGGGGCGACGAGGCTGACGTCTCCCCAGGAGAGCGCGAAAAGCAGGCTAAAGAAGCCCACGGTCATCGAGGCCACACCGAGAAAGAAGTTGGGATTCGAGAGCACGCGGCCGACGATTGTCCAGACTCCGAATTGTCGCCAGAGTTGGTGAAAGTCGCCGACCTGCTTCATGGCACGCGCCAGTAGAATATCCCCCACGACTGAGGCGCAGGTCACGACCAGGATTCCGCCCCATGTATAGACGTGCCTCATGCGCCGCTCCCAGATGCCATGGACTGCCCGGACTCGACTGCCTGGTCGGTGTGGTGATGCTTGTGCGAAGTAAGGGCCGGGCCGCCAGCCACAAATCCAACGCCGCCCGAGATCATCGCGATGCCCAGCCAGCGCAGCGGGCTGACCTGCTCGTGCAGTACAAACCGCGCAATGAGGGCCAGCAACACATAGCCGAGCGAGGTAGCGGGCAGCACGTAGGTGAGGTCCGCCCACGAGAGCGCGTTCATGTAGGAGGCGAAGAAGGCAAGCAGCAGAACGATGCCCAACGCGATCCAGGGATTCAGCACCGCTGCCACAACTCCCCCAAGATGGTGCAAGGAAATCTGGCCGGTCTGCTTCATTCCGTAGGAAAGCATGGAATCGCCGGCCGCGGCAAAGACGGTTACTCCGGCCAGCACAAGATACTTGCGGAAGGTCACTATGAACTCAAAACACCAGAATTGTCATCCTGAGCGAGACGCGTTTTGTCTTGCGAAGGATCTGGGGGCGCTGCGCGAACATTCTCGCGTCCTTTGCGAGAATGGAAAATCGCGCGTTCAGCGCCCTTCCCTTTTATGCCTTCACCGGCTCCGCTGCGGCCGCAGCCTGGTGGTGCTGCTTGACCAGCTTGTTGCGTTGTGAGCGCAGCTTCAGGAATGCCTTGGCTTCCCTGTAAAGGCGCTTGCGCTCCTGGCTGTCGAAGGCTGCTTTTCTCAAGATGCGGAAAACCGCTTTAGGGCGGAAATAATATTCGTCGTAGAAACGGTGAACCGCGGCGAGGATGTCGTCCGCGGGAAGCCCTTCATATTGCAGGTGAACCAACTGGTGGCCGCCCTCGTCCACCATCTTGCTGTTGGCGACCATAAATCCGTTCTTGGTCGCCTGGTCGTAAAGCTCGGTGCCGGGATAGGCGTGCGCCACCGAAACCTGGATGGTCTCGACGTCGAGTTCCTTGGCGAAAGCGATCGTGTTGTTGATGGTCTGGTGCGTCTCGCCGGGCAGGCCGAGGATGAAATCTCCGTGAACCACCAGCCCGAGTTTCTTGCAGTCCTTGGTGAACTGCCGGGCGCGCTCCACGCTTGCGCCCTTCTTGATGTTTTTGAGAATCTGCGGGTCGCCCGACTCGTAGCCGACGATCAGCAGGCGGCAGCCCGCTTCCTTCATTGCCTTCAGCGTCTCCAAGTCCGTGGTGACGCGCGAGGTGCACGACCAAGTCAGGCCGAGCGGCTTGAGTTGGGCGCAGAGTTCGATGGTGCGTGCCTTCTGGATATTGAAGGTGTCGTCGTCGAAGAAGAATTCCTTCACCTCCGGCCACAACTCCCTGGCCCGCGCCATTTCGCGCGCCACGTCGTCGGTCGAACGCTTGCGCCAGGGATGTCCGCTCAACGTCTGCGGCCACAAGCAGAATGTGCATTGTGCCGGGCAGCCGCGTGTGGTGTAGAGCGCGACAAACGGATACAGCAGAAACGGCACGTTGTAGCGGGTTACATCCAGGTCGCGCTTGTAGATTTCAGTGACGTGCGGCAGCGCGTCGAGATCCTGCACCTGCGGTGCGTCGGGATTGTGCACGATTTGCCCGTCTTTCAGATACGAAATCCCGGCAATCTCAGCCAGCGGCTTGCCGTTGGCGAAGTCCACGGTTGAGAAGTCAAATTCTTTGCGGCAGACGAAATCTATGGCCGGGCATTCGCGCAGCGATTTTTCCGGCAGGGTGGTCACATGCGGACCGACGAAGGCAATCTTGATCTCCGGATTCGCCTCTTTAATCGCCTTGGCCAGGCGGATATCCCCGGGGAAGCCCGGAGTCGAGGTAAACAAAACAAGAAACTCATAGTCTTTGGCGATCCGAATGGTTTCTTCGCCCGAAACGTGATGCGGAGGGGCATCAAGCAAGCGCGAGCCCTCGAGCATGCCGGCCGGATAGGCCAGCCAAACCGGATACCAATAACTCTCGATTTCGCGGGTCGCAGGCCAACGGGAGCTCGCGCCTCCGTCGAAGTTTTCAAACGAAGGGGGATTTAGAAACAGTGTTTTAAGGGGCATATTGGATATCTGTTTATTTTAACATCCGGGCGGGATTCGGGCCTTGCTTGGGCAGGTTCCGGTACTGTCCTAGGACAGTACCGCAGGTTCCCTGGGAGAAATGCAAGCCGAATGCCCTCTTCGACGGTTGTCAATCCGAAGCCCCGCGCTTTCACGAGCGGGGCGAGGGATCTGGCACGGAGCTCCACCGGCCTCAAGCTCCACTACGCGCGAGATCCTTCGCCGCGCCTGAAAGGCGGCTGCGCTCAGGATGACCGGTTCGAAAATGGGACTTAATGCTATCGGATTTCGGCGGCGGGCAGCTTGAAACTCAACCCGCGCTCATCATTGGCCTTCACCGTGGCCGGCAGGTCGAGTTGAGCAAGGGGAATTCTTTCCGTGCGCTGCGGAGCGAAATTCCACAGCGTCGAGCCAACGATGGCGTAATTCTGAACTTCCTCTTTGCGCTGGTCACGGAAAACCAGCACCGTCGCCGGCAGGATGGGCGCGCCTTGTGCCTCGCTTGGGGCAGGAGCCTGCGCATAAGCGTCCTGGTCGCCGTCGGCTTGCTCCTGCTGGAGCATCCGCTGCTCTTCCAGATTCTGCTGGTCCATCGCATTGGCAGTGGCTACATCCTGCTCGTAGCTGTTGTCATAGTTGGAGTTGGAGTCGGAGTCCCACCACCACCACGGATCATAGAAAAGGCTGGAATACCACCACGGATAGCCATAGCCCCAGCATCCGTAGCCGTAGCAGCCGGGACCGTACCCGTACCCGTAGTTGCGATAAGATCCGCGGTACCGGGAACCGAAGCGGGGGTTGCGGAAGTTGTCGTGGAGATACGGGCCGCGAGAGGAGTCGCGCGAATTGAAAGGCCGTGTGAAGCCGCGCGAGAAATTCCGCGTGGGAAGTGGCTGATCGAAGCCACGATTGATCGGTGGACTGGAGCGCGGCGCAAAATGTCCGCCGCCGAAATGGCCGCTGCCCGAAGCGACGTGAACGCCGCCGAATCCGCCGATATGTCCGCCGCTCAATCCGCCGGCGTGGCCACCGAATCCGCCACCACCGAAGTGGGCTCCGCCGCCGCCGAAGCTGGCGTGACCTCCGCCGCTCCCGCCGCCCGCGTGACCACCACCATGCTGTGCCCACAGAGGTACGGCGAGGAGGAGCGCGAACGCCGGAATGGCTGCCAGGCGGCGCATACAGACTCCTACTGATTATAAGCCTGAAAGGCAAGAAAGGTTGTCTGCGACGGTGTGCAGGTTTCCTCGGAGATGCACAATCAACGCTTCAGCGGGGTTGGGCTTCGGTGTCCTACCTGCGCTTCTTCCCTTTGCCCTTTTTTGCCCCAGGCTTGTGGGCAGGTTTCTTCGCGGGCTTCTGCGGCTTGGCGGGTTTATGGACGGACTTCGCAGGCGCCTGAACGGCCGCCGATGTCTTCCCGGACTTCGTTTTCTCCGGCGGCTTCGCGGCCTTCGCTTCCACCTTCGGAGGCGCCGGAGGCACAACTGCAGCCTTCCCTTTCTTTCCCGGCTTTGCGCCCGGCTTGCCGGCAGAGGCCGGGGTGGCCTCAACAGCGGTTTTGGCCCCGCGTCCGCGCCTCGGCGCCGGGGGCGGAGGCGGCGGAGGCGGAGCAAACGGCTTCAGGAACTTCAGCGTCTCGGTCCGTGAGCGCAGCTTGCCATCGAGCAGCAGCATGAACACATCGTGGGCAATCTTCGGATACGCCGCCAGTTGCGGTGTAATCAGCAGTTCGGTCATCTCCGGCAACGGAATCTTTTGCTGCACCTGCCGCCACTTGGTGAGATAGTTCTTGATCTTCTGCTCGACGGATTGCTGCCGCGCGGTCACCGCCAAAAACAGAATCATTTCCGGCCGCGCGCCCGTGAGCAAAGTCCAGGTGCGCGAGGGCGTGGCGGCCTCTTTCCCCATCAGCCGCTTGGCCAGTTCCTTGGCGTGATCTTCAATATCGCGCCAGGCCTCAACCAGATCCTTGCGCGGAATCAGCCGCTGCAACTCGGCGACATCACTACTCGACAACCGCGACGTCAGGAAATACATCACTGCCGGGCCCGCGTCCGGGGTGTAGCCGAGATCGACCATCTGCTGGCGGGTCTTCATCAACGCGCCGAGGCCGTTGGCGTCGACTTTGGCGCTGGTCCAGTGCGATTGCAGAATCTCGAGCCAGCCTTCTTTCTCCAGCATTTTCACGACGTGCAGCGGGTCATCTTCATGCGCCAGGGCCGCGATTTCGTGCCCGATCGAGCTGCGCAAAATGTGGTCAATGTACTTCCCCTCTTTGGCTGCGTCGTAGCGGGCCTGGGTGCGCTCTTCGAGCGGCCAATGAAAGCGTGCGGCAAAACGTGTGGCGCGGATCAGCCGCGAAGGATCTTCCAGAAACGAATAGTTGTGCAGAATGCGGATCAGCTTCGCTTCAATATCAGCCACGCCGTTGAATGGATCGAGCAGCAGGCCGCGCGATCCCTCGTTGAGCGAGAGCGCCATCGCGTTGACGGTGAAGTCGCGGCGTCGCAGATCCTCGTGAATGGTGGCGGGGGCAACGCTAGGCGGCTTGCCCGTCTTCTCGTAAGCCTCTGTGCGGGCCATCGAGATTTCGGCGCGCGCATTGCCGGGCAGCGAGATGAAAATCGTCCGAATGTCCTCTTCGACGGCGGTGATCTTCGCCCCGGCCTTCTCCAGGTCTTTTTGCAGTTTGAGAGGATTACCCTGGATAGTGAAATCGAGGTCGCGGATGGCAAAACCGCTGATCAGGTCGCGGATGGCTCCGCCCGTCAGGTAGAGATTCATGCCCGCCGCACGGGCCACGTTTTGCACCAGTCCGACGCCCCTTAGTTGATCCGGCGTCAGCCGGAGCTCCATCGTGTAAATGTAGTCAGCCATGCGCTTTCGGGCGAGACTCCGGGCGGTTCAACCGGAGGCGCGCCGCACTGCACCTTCGAACCTGGCCGGGCTAGAGCTAGCCAATTTCCACAAGATTTCCACAACTTCGCCCTTCCGCCTATCCGAATCCTCATGCACCAGCATGCAAGTGGCTAAGTACAAAGTACTTAGGCGAAGCGAAATCCTGACGGTAAGCTAATGAAAATAACACAACGTTTACATTTTGGCTACTGCGAAGGCAGATTCCACCAGTTTCCGCTGGAAAAGTGCGAAAATCGGGACGGCACTCGCTCTCC
>Ga0335081_10011583_pt1 | contig 14272 bp, 16 predicted proteins | sample Lox_Sample_35_FD_206713 | JGI IMG/M metagenome (GOLD analysis project Ga0335081, IMG submission 206713) | Soil microbial communities from Loxahatchee National Wildlife Refuge, Florida, United States - Lox_Sample_3.5 | ecosystem: Environmental > Terrestrial > Soil > Wetlands | place: USA... | reverse complement strand
GTTCCGGCACGCGGATGTCGAAGGCGCACGCCAGATGCAGCGCCTCGATCTCGCTCATCCAGGTGAACGAGACCTGATAGTTGGTCCAGCGCCCGGTGACCACCAGCGCGATCTCGTCCTCGCCGGAGCGCTCGAACGGCCAGTTGTTGCCGGCCGCCATTCGCTCGACCACTTCGAGGGGATTGGTGCCTTGTCCGCGCGCAAGCTCGATGATGGACATGCCGCCTCCACGGTGCCGCATAAGAGTGGATATGCGCACGCCACTTAGGACTTCGCCGAATACGGGCTGCAATTTGACGCAGGGAAGACTTTTACGCGTCGGTTGACCGATTGCCGCGAATCAGTCCGCACGCCGACTATAATCGGCCTGATTCCGCCCACCAAATTCGACCCTGAGAGCCTCCGGCGCCGCCGCCGTAAGGCACTCATGAAGTGATTTGCCCCCGCCGCACAATGCCGCCGCCGGACCGTCCACAACGACAGGCTGCGACAAGTTGACTCGGGGGGTGACGTGGCCGCCGGCCCGTATCAGTCGAACAGGCTCGACACCGATTCTTCGGCCGCGGTGCGGCTGATGGCTTCGCCGATCAAGGTCGCGATCGACAGCACGCGGATGTTCTTCGACTCGGCAACCGCCTTGGACGGCTGAATCGAATCCGTGATCACCAGTTCCTTGAGACTCGACTTGCCGACGCGGGCGACCGCGCCGCCCGACAGTACGCCGTGGGTGATATAGCCGTAGACCTCGGTGGCGCCTTTCTCCAAGAGAGCGTCGGCTGCGTTCACCAGCGTGCCGCCGGAGTCGACGATGTCGTCGACCAGGATGCAGGTGCCGCCGGCGACCTCGCCGATGACGTTCGCCACTTCGGATTCGCCCGGCCGCTCGCGCCGCTTGTCGACGATGGCAAGCGGCGTATTGATGCGCTTGGCGAGCCCGCGGGCGCGCACCACGCCGCCGACGTCGGGCGACACCACGATCACCTTGCTCAGGTCGAAGCGCTGCCGGATGTCGCGCATCATCACCGGCGCGGCGAACAGATTGTCGGTCGGGATGTCGAAGAAGCCCTGGATCTGCCCGGCATGCAGATCGAGCGTGAGCACGCGATCGGCGCCGGCGTGCGTGATGAGATTGGCGACGAGCTTGGCCGAGATCGGCGTGCGGGGGCCGACTTTGCGGTCCTGCCGGGCATAGCCGAAATAGGGGATCACCGCCGTGATGCGCCGCGCCGACGCGCGTCGCAGCGCGTCGATGATGATCAGCAATTCCATCAGGTGGTCGTTGGCCGGAAACGAGGTCGACTGGATCAGGAAGACGTCGGCGCCGCGCACGTTCTCCTGGATCTCGACGAAGATTTCCATGTCGGCGAAGCGCCGCACGATCGCCTTGGTCAGCGGCGTGCCGAGATAGCCGCCGATGGCCTCGGCCAGCGCGGGATTGGAATTGCCGGCGACGAGCTTGATGGCTCCGTTGTTGCTCGCCATTCGTCGCTCTCCTGCGCGTGTCCGCGCTCAGCCAAAAGCCAAGTTCTGATACAAGCCGCCCGTGGGGCTGGCAACATGAATCCCGGCCTTTCCCCGGGGGTTTTTTCGCTGCAATCGCAATGGGTTTACGGATGGTGAGCGGCGCCGGCGGGGAGGGGCCCGCTGACGGTCACATCAGAGCGATGGCGTTGACGTGGCGGCCGTAATCGGGCTCGGCGCGATGGGTGGTGCGGCGGAAGCTGTAGAACCGGCCATCGTCCGCATAGGTGCATAGTCCGACGTCTTCGACATGGTGGATGCCAGCCCGCGTTAGCCGCGCCGCGATATAGCCGGCGAGGTTGAACATGGCGTGGCCGTCCCGCTCAGCCGGCGCAAAAAAGCGGTGACTGGGGGGATCCTCGGCGGCAAAGCGAGCGATCAGGTCGGGGCCGACCTCGTAATTGGGTTGCCGGATCATCGGCCCGAGCGCGGCGCGGATGTGCCGGCGCTCGGCGCCGAGCCGCTCCATGGCCTCGACCGCGGCCTCGACAACGCCCGACAGCGCGCCGCGCCAGCCGGCATGGGCCGCGCCGATGACGCGCGCATCGGGGTCGGCGAGCAGGACCGGGCCACAATCGGCCGTGGTGACGCCAATCGCCAGCGCTCGCATCCGCGTGACGATGCCGTCGGCGCGGGGCCGCGCGTCGGTGGGCCAGGGCGCTTCCGCCACCACGACCTGCGGGGAGTGGATCTGATAGGCGGTGACGAAGCGGTGCGGCTCGACGCCGACGGCGGCCGCCATACGGGCGCGGTTTTCGGCAACGTGGGCGGCGGCGTCGTTCGAGCCGATCCCGCCGTTGAGGCTCGCATAGAGGCCGCCGGAGACGCCGCCCTGGCGCGTGAAGAAGCCGTGGCGGATGCCGTCAAGCGCCAACACCCGAGCTTCGATCATCATGGCGTCTCAAATCCGGGCAGGGCGCCGAGCTTCGGATCGGCAATCGCAAGCGCCTTGAATAGCTCGCCCATGCCCTGCGCGCCACTCGCGGTCAGGCGCGACAGCGCGAGCTCGATCTCCAGCGCCTTGTCGCGGGAGGCATTGGCCTTCAGCGTGGCGGCGCGTTGCTCGATGCCGAGCCGGAGCAGAAAGTCGCGTTGCAGAATGGGGCCATGAATGCGGCCGCCGATGCTTTCAGCGCTTTGCGCCAGCGCCTCGAAGTCGACATGGGCGGTGAGGTCGGCCTCGCCGGGCGACTGCAACGGATCGACATAGGCGTGGCCGGCGACGGCTTGCAGCGTGTCGCCGAGACCGTATTTGACGTGACCGTAGTCGAGGATCAGCACCGCGCCTTCGCCGCGTACCCGGCGGCCGAGATCGAGCGCGATGCGATCGTCGCGCCATTCGAAGATCGAGCCGACCGGGGATCCGCGCAGCGCGCGCGGCAGGCTCGTTTCGAAATGCAGAAGCGTGTCGTTTGCGACGCCGAAGCAAAGCTTGCCGTCGGTGCCGATCTCGACTACGCGCTCATGCCAGCCGTCAGCCTGCCGGACCGCTTGATGCACCGGCAGCGCGTCTATGAATTCATTGGCGACGATGATGGCGGGGCCGCCGGGAACGTCCTCCAGCGTCGGGTGCCAGAGCGCCGGTACGTCGAGCGCCTGCAAGCGCTGCTGCTGCATTTTTTTCAGCGCCGGGCTTATTTCGACGAGATGCAGCACGATCGCTTCGCGAAAGCCCTTGACCACGCGGGCGGCGCGCACCGCGTCGAGCAGCAGCGTGCCGCGGCCGGGGCCAAGCTCGACAATGCGCACGTTCTCCGGAGCGCCCATCTGCCGCCATACCGCCGCCAACCAAAGTCCGATCAGCTCGCCGAACATCTGGCTGATCTCCGGCGCGGTGATGAAGTCGCCGGCGGCGCCGAGCGGATCGCGGCCAATGTAGTAGCCGTGCTGCGGATGGGTCAGCGCAAGCCGCATGTAGTCGGCAACCGGCATCGGCCCGGTCGTGGTAATGAGGCGGCGGATTTCGCGTTGCAGCGCCGTGGCGTCAGCCATCTTTCGGTGTCGGTTCGCGCGTTAGCGTGTAAGTCAGCAAGCCGATGCCGGCGAGCATCAGTGGAATGCACAGGATCATGCCCATGGTCAGCCCGCCCCATAGAAAGCCGAGCTGCACGTCGGGCTCGCGGAACAGTTCGCAGATGACGCGGGCGACGCCGTAGCCGAGCAAAAAACTCGCCGACACAAGTCCGGGCCGTTTCAGCGCGCCGGCGCGCACCATCAAGGCGAGCACGATGAAGAGGACGATGCCTTCGAGGGTCGCTTCATAGAGCTGGCTCGGATGGCGCGGTAGCGGGCCGCCATTGGGAAAGATCATCGCCCACGGCACGTCGGTCGGCCGGCCCCACAATTCGCCATTGATGAAATTGGCGAGGCGCCCGAGAAATAAACCGATCGGCGCCACCGCGGTCGTCACGTCGCCGAGCGACAGGATCGGAATGCGGCGGCGGCGCGCGAAGGCGTAGATGGCGACGAAGCAGCCCAGGACACCGCCGTGGAACGACATGCCGCCGTTCCACAATTCGAAAATCTGCAACGGGTGCGCGGCGAAGTGCGGCAGATTGTAGAACAGCACGTAGCCGATGCGGCCGCCGAGAATGATGCCGAGCGTGATCCAGATCACGAAGTCGTCGAAGTCGACCACCGTTAGTGGCGCCGGTCCGCCCCAAACGCGCTCCGAGGCGATGATGGCGCGCGCATAGAACCAGCCGGCGATGATGCCGACGATGTAGGCGAGCGCGTACCAGCGCACCGCCAGCGGTCCGATGGAAAACAGCACCGGATTGATCGCCGGAAACGGTATCAGCGGCAGGATGGTCAGGACGGGCATCGAGGCGCTTCCATGCGGCGCGATTGGCTTGTTTCCACGAGCGACAGCCTCTTGCGAGGGCGCCGCACCATCGCCATTGTCAGCACGCATAGCAAGCGCGACGCGGGTCCGGAGGCAGCCATGGTGCAGACGACGAACCGGTTCTTCGATGAAATGGCGCGGCTGATGAACGATGCGGCCGGCGCCGCCCAAGGGATGCGGCGCGAGGTCGAAACCCTGTTTCGCGGCCAGGCCGAGCGCTTTTTGCGTGACCTCGACGTGGTCAAGCGCGAGGAATTCGAGGCGGTCAAGGATATGGCGCGGCTGGCGCGCGAGGAAAACGAGGCGCTCAAGGCCCGCGTCGCCGCCTTGGAGGCGGCGCTCGGCAAGACCTCCGGCGGGGTCGGCGGCGGTAGCTGATCCGGGTTTGTCGCATCGGCGACTGCGCGCCGGCATTCCTTGTTTTTCGATTGCTCCGCCGCTATAAGCGCGGCGCCCGCGGCCGCGACCCGCACCCCTGGAGGCTCACTGCGGAATTTCCCTTTAACAGCAGGGTCTTGGACAAGGATACCATCATGGCGACCGTCAATCTGATCAAGGCGGCGGCGCGTTCGCGGGCTGGCAAGGGGGCCGCCCGGGCTGAACGTCGTGCCGGCCGCGTTCCCGGAATCATCTATGGCGACGGCAAGCCGCCGCTGCCGATCTCGCTCGACTACGACGACCTAAAGCAGCGCATTTACGCCGGCCATTTTCTGACGACGATCTACGACGTCGAGATCGACGGCGCGAAGCATCGCGTCATCCCCCGCGACTTCCAGCTCGACGCCGTGCGCGATCTGCCGCTGCATGTAGACTTCATGCGGCTTGGCGAAGGCGCCACCATCCGGGTCAACATTCCGGTGCGTGTGCGAAATGCCGACCAGTCGCCGGGCGTCAAACGCGGCGGTACCGTCAGCATCGTCGCCCATACCGTTGAGGTGCGCTGTCTCGCCGACGCCATTCCGTCCGGCATCGACGTCGATGTCAGCGATCTCGAGATCAACTACTCAAGACATTTGAGCGACATCACGCTGCCCGAAGGGGTGCGCGCCGTCGCCGGCCGCGACATTACCCTTGTCACGGTGGTGCCGCCGTCGGGCTACGCCGAAGAAATGAAGGCCCAGGCCGAAGCGGCCGCTGCTGCCGCCGCTGCCGCCGCTGCTGCCGCCGCGGCTGGTACACCGGTCGAAGGCGCACCTGGCGCTCCGGGCGCTGCCCCGGGCGCCGCGCCTGGTGCTGCCCCGGCTGCTGCGCCTGGCGCTGCTCCTGCGGCCGCGCCCGAGAAGAAGTGAGGTTTTTCTCCTCGGGACAACGCCGATGCAGCTCCTGGTCGGTCTGGGAAATCCGGGAGCGAAGTTTTCCGGCAACCGGCACAATGTCGGCTTCATGGCTGTGCAGGAAATCGCCAAGCGCCACGGCATCGGACCGTGGCGCCGGCGTTTTCAGGGCATCGCCTGTGAGGGCCCGCTCGGCGGCGAGCGCGCGCTGCTGCTTTTGCCCGAAACCTTCATGAACGAGTCGGGACGCGCCGTCGCCGAAGCGGCGCACTTTTACAAAATTCCGCTGGGCGGCATCACCGTGTTTCACGATGAGATTGATCTCAAGCCCGCCAAGGTCCGGGTCAAGGTCGGCGGTGGCATCGCCGGCCACAACGGGCTGCGCTCCATTTCCGAGCACATCGGTAACGACTATCGCCGCGTCCGGATCGGCGTTGGGCATCCCGGCGACAAGGATTTGGTCCAGCATTATGTGCTGAGCGATTTCGCCAAGGCCGAGCGGCCATGGGTCGAGGCGCTGATCGCCATCCTCGCCGACAACGCCGAGCTCCTGCCGCGCGGCGAGGACGCGAGTTTTCAGAACAAGGTTCATCTCGCCATGGTGGCGAAAGGCTTTGGCGACGAGACGGGCCCACAGTAAAAACCACGCGCGACGAAACGCAGAGGCGCGATCAAACAGGTGAATATTTCTCCATGGGCTTCAAATGCGGCATCGTCGGCCTGCCGAATGTCGGCAAGTCGACGCTCTTCAATGCGCTGACCGAGACGGCGGCGGCGCAGGCGGCGAACTATCCGTTCTGCACCATCGAGCCGAACGTCGGCGAGGTGGCGGTGCCGGATGCGCGGCTCGAGGCGCTTGCTACGCTCGCGAAGTCGGCGGCCATCGTGCCGACGCGGCTCACCTTCGTCGATATCGCCGGGCTGGTGCGCGGCGCCTCAAAAGGCGAGGGGCTCGGCAACCAGTTTCTCGCCAATATCCGCGAGGTCGACGCCATTGCGCACGTGGTGCGCTGCTTCGAGGATAGCGATGTCACCCATGTCGAGGGCCGCATCGATCCGATCGCCGACATCGAGACGGTTGAGACCGAGCTGATGCTGGCCGACCTCGAGAGCCTGGAACGGCGCATCGACGGTCTGTCCAAGAAAGCCAAGGGCGGCGACAAGGAGGCCAAGGATGCGCTCGACCTCATCGAGCGCGCGCTCGCGCTGCTGCGCGACGGCAAGCCGGCGCGGCTCACCGAGCGCAAGCCCGAGGAGGAAAAGGCTTTCCATATGCTCGGGCTGTTGACCGCGCTGCCGGTGCTCTACGTCTGCAATGTCGAGGAGGCCTCCGCCGCGCGCGGCAATGCCTATTCGCGCAAGGTCGAGGAGCGGGCGAAGCTTGAGGGCGCCGCCTCGATCGTCATCTCCGCCAAGATCGAGTCCGAGATCGCGGTGCTGTCGCGCGACGAACGCGCCGACTATCTCGCCGCCGTGGGCTTGAGCGAAGCCGGTCTCGATCGTCTCATTCGCGCCGGCTACGCCCTGCTCGATCTGGTGACGTTCTTCACCGCCGGCCCAAAAGAGGCGCGCGCCTGGACGGTGACGCGCGGCGCCAAGGCGCCGCAGGCTGCCGGCGTCATCCACACCGACTTCGAGCGCGGCTTCATCCGTGCCGAAACCATCGCCTATGAGGACTATGTGGCGTGTGGCGGCGAAGCGGGCGCGCGCGACGCCGGCAAGATGCGGCTCGAGGGCAAGGATTATGTCGTCGCCGACGGCGACGTCATGCATTTCCGCTTCGGAAATTAGGGATCAGGTGGCAGGCGTTAGGCATCAGGCGTCAGGCAGAAGGTGCAAGGATTTCTCGCCTCCGATTACTGACCCCTGTAACCTGATTCCTGATTCCTGATTCCCGTTCCCTGATTTCGGATCGCGCCGAGATGCTCGTTGATGCGAAAGACGATGAGCACGAATTCGGCGGCGATGCGCGCAACGATGACGCCCATGAAGGCGCCGAGCAGGCTGGTGATGAGGAAGATCAGTCCTTCGAACGGATTGAACGCCATGGTGCGCAGCGACGAGACCGCACCGGCAATCCCGAGCAGCACGACGATAACAACGGCAAGCCAATAGAAAACCTTGATCACGGTGGGCGTCACGAACCTCTCCCACTGGAACAGGTCGCCGATGCCGAACATGTGTTCTCCTGTCAAACCAACAAAATCTCGATTCCAGTCGCTGCAGACTGCACTTGCCGGTAGCGCCGGTCAATCGCGCGGGAACGCGGCAATTGACGCGGCCGCCGGCGCTGACTAGAGCGACATGAAGCAACGACCTCGCAGGTGCCGATGCCCGGGCTGTCCTTGGAAAATTTTGCGGCGCTGACAAGGCAGATTTCGCCCGAACAGCGGCGTGCCGCCGGCATCGCGGCGATGACGCACGCCCTGCACGACGGCTATACCGACCTGATCTACATCATGCTGCCGCTCTGGCAGGCGGAATTCGGCCTCGATTATGCGGCGCTCGGTCTGCTGCGCGGCGTGTTCGTCGGCGCCATGGCGAGCCTGCAAATTCCCTCCGGCCTCTTGTCCGAAAAGCTCGGCGCCGCGCTGGTGCTGGCGCTCGGCACCGCGCTTGCCGGTCTCGGCTATTGCCTGGCCGGCATGAGCGCTGGCTTCACCATGCTGCTCATCGCGCTGTTCGTCGGCGGGGTTGGCGCCAGTACGCAGCATCCGATCGCGTCGTCTTTGGTCGCCCGTGCCTTTGCCGGTCCGCGCTCGCTTACCGCGCTCGGCACCTACAATTTCGCCGGCGACATCGGCAAGATGACGGTGCCGGCGACGCTGTCGCTGATGCTGCTGGTGATGGCGTGGCGCCCGGCGCTCGCCGTGCTCGGCTGCCTCGGCTTCGTGCTGGCCGCGGTGATCTTTGTCGTCACCCCGCGCTACGAGCGCGGCGGCGGTGCGGCGAAGAGTGCGTCCCACGACAGCGCGCCCGAACGGCCACGCTCGCGTCTTGCGTTTCCGCTCCTGCTTGCAATCGGCATTATCGACAGCGCCACCCGCATGGGCTTTTTGTTGTTCCTGCCGTTCGTGCTGACGCAAAAGGGCGCGAGCCTGCCGACCATCGGCCTTGCTTTGACGCTGGTCTTTGCCGGCGGCGCGGCGGGCAAACTGGCCTGCGCCTTCATCGGCGCGCGCATCGGCGCCATCGGCACCGTGTGGCTGACCGAAGGGTTGACCGCGGTGGGAATCCTCGCGCTCATGCCGTTGCCGCTCGGCGCCGCGCTGTTGCTGTTGCCGCTGATCGGCATCGCGCTGAACGGAACTTCGTCGGTGCTCTACGGCTCGGTGCCAAGTCTCGTGGCGGCGGACTGGCGGACCCGGGCGCTCAGCATTTTCTACACCGGCACCATCGGCTCAGGCGCCATCGCGCCGACGCTCTACGGCGCCGTCGGCGACGCCCTCGGCGTCTTCAAGGCGCTGATGCTCGTTGCCGTCACGGTGTTGCTGACGCTGCCGCTCGCCGCCTTGCTGCGCCCGGTGCTGCCGCGCGGCTATGGGTCCGCGACGGCGTGAGCCGTTGGATTTGCCTGCCGCGCGGTGCGGCCTTGATCGCTATTCGGGCTCGGTCGTGGCGCCTTCGATGATCGCCTTGGGCAACACGTCGAGATACGGCCCCATGAAAAACGCCTCGCCGGTTCCCTGGCCGTAGTAGCGGTCATAGGCGTCGATCATCGCCCGAACCGGCGTCACGCAGGCCGGCATCGACGCGACGATCAGATCGTTGAGTGCGACCGCGGGGTCGGTGCCATAGCGCGGATTGCGGACCACCGCGCGGACGATGCATTCGGTGGCCGAGCGCACCAGCGGCCCGGTGACCGCCATTTTCTGCTGTACGGTGAGCGTCGGCGAGACAGCCGAATCGTCGAACGGCCCGGTGACCGCCGCTACTGCGATCACCGCGCCGACCAGCGAAGCGAGAATCATGAAGTGCCCTCAAGCCTTGCGCAGCCATAGCGGTGCGAATCAGCGCCGGTCAATCGCTGATTTGCCGGCCAGGGCCGGCTTTAGGGGGACTTCGCTGCCGTTGACGTGCTATAGTGCTTAAGCGACTTGTAGCGACGGAGCACGGTCATGATGTTCGCCAAGGTTTTGGCGCTGGGCGCGCAGCTTGTGTTGGTCGACGCTGTGCCGACGCTCAATGTGGACCAGGTCTGTACCGGAATCGCCGAGCAGGGCGGCGTCACGTTCCACGATTCGGCCGTCGGGCAGGAGAAGAAGGACTGCATCGACAGCGAGCACGCCATTCGCGAGGAGCTGGTCAAGCAATGGCCGAGCTTCGACTCGTCGGACAAGCTCCACTGCACCAATGAATCGACGATGGGCGGTGAATCGAGCTACACGGAGCTTCTGACCTGTCTGGAAATGGCGCGCGACGTGCGCGCCATGCATAAGGATTCCCAGGCGTCCAACCCTGTCAGCCCGAAAACGCGAGCGGCGCCGTCCGGCCACGCCCAGCCGCGACCGCAGTGACGGTTACTGGTAGCCGATCAGGATTTCGCTGACTTTCGGCTTGACGTCGCGCAGCGCCGCGTCAGACGACCCGTATTCCTTGTCGGCCGCGAGCGCGGCGATCGCGTCGGCGGACGCCTTGGCGTCGGGCTTCAGGCTGACGCCGGACTTGCAGTCACCCGGAAGTTTTGCGAGCGCCCCGCCATCCCAGTCGCTGACCGTCGCCGTGCCGTCCTTGTCGAAGCCCTTCAGCTTGAACGGCTTGTGATTGAGCTTTTCCAGTTCGGCAAGCGTAAGGCCGAGCTTCAACCCGCCCGGACCGCTCCAGGCCGATTGGCCGTTGATCAGGACCAGATAAAGGCCGCTGCGGGCCGCCGGATTCTGCCACCAGATTTCCAGGCGGCGCTTCGGGTCTTTGGTGAACAGGACCGAGGCGCCGACCTTGGTGCCGCCAACGTCGACGTCCTCGAAACTGACGTTGCGGGAATCGAAGACCATGGCGAGCTTGAGATTGCTCGAGTCCTTGGAAAATGGCCCGCTGCAGGCAACGACACGCATGGCCGCGGCGGCATTGGGTTTTGCCGGCGCTGCCGCCGCGCCGGCAGGGTGCTTGGCCGGTTGCGCCGGGTTCGTGGTCGGGGAGGCGACGGCGCCGGGCATCGGCTGGCTCATCTGCGACGGCGACAATTGATCCTCGGCGTTGAGATTGGAATCCGGCGCCCGCTGGCGCTGCTGCGCCGACGATGAACCCACAAGCGCCATGGCCAAGCCTGCGGCCAGCACCGGGCCAATCCAATACCTTCGCATTTACCACTCCCTCAACGCGCCCCGGCTCAAGCATAGCACGGCCGGCGCGAGCCGCCGTCACCTATATTGTCATCGGCGCGCTGAAGGATCGGGCGCATCGCCGCGCTCCAAACAACGAAACGCCGCTGGCGTTGCGTTGACGTGGCGGCTGCTCATTGTGCAGGTCGGGTGGGAAAAACGGACGAAGCGGCTTTCGCCGCGGAACCTGGTGGAGCCAGGGGGAAGATCGATTTTCCTTCCCAAGCTTCAGCTAGATCAACAGCTTAGTATGCTTGCGGTTGGGAGTTGTGTACCACAATAGTGTGACAGGGCAAGGGCATTCTGAATCGCTTATTCAATTTGGCAGCTCTTCAATGCATGCGCGTTCGGCTTCGATAACGACCACAGGGGTGTGATCGCTTCGAAGAGATCAACTTCGCGAATGTAGCAGGCGACGACTGCATCCGAAGCGTGACCCGTCTGTCCCTTAATTTTCCAAACCGGTAGTTCTGCGGCCGCAGCGCTGGTAGCGAATCCGGCGCGCAGCGAATGCCCCGAATAACGTTGCGGGTCGAGCCCGATCTGCGCCGCGCGCTGCTTGACGATTGTGGCGACGGCGCTCGCCGACAGGCGGTCTTCTAGCACTTTGCCGGTCTTGCTGATTGGCCGAAACAATGATCCGTCGGCAATCCTGGATGCCCGCAACCAGGCATCCAATGCGGTGACTGGGCAGATCGGTCCACCGATCCTCGGAATAGCGATCCTCCGTCCTTTACCCTCCTGATCAGTCTTGCTTCTAGGAAGCGCGATCACGACCCCTTGTTCTGTTCGCTCGATCCAGTGGCATTCGATCGCACTCAGCTCTGACCTGCGAAACGCGCCGGCAAAGCCAACAAGCAGAAGAGCCCGATCACGAACGTCTCGCACTGACGGTCCCAGAAGGGAAACGATAGTGGGCAGGTGTTCGGCCTTGAGAGGCGCTACCCGTCGTTGGGGACGCCCGTGGACGCGCCGAACTCCGCGCAGGGTAAGCCGCACAAGCTGTGACTTTGTGGGGTCAGGCAAACTGCGGAGCGTATGCTCACGACGGATTGCCACCACGCGGCGCGCGAGCGTCGCCATGGAAAGCATCTTGGCGTGCACGGCGATATACTGACTTACGACGATGGGTTCGGCTGGTATGGAGCCGCCCCAGGCAAGATAATGCTTAAGGTCGCAGGCGTAGGCGCGGAGGGTGCTCGCCGATGTTGCTGCGGCAATGAATTCGAGGACTTTGGGATCGGCGCAGTCGTGAACGCAAAGTGGAATGCTGTCATTTGCACGGGCGGTCGGTAGTCGGGCTGAGATTGGGTTCGATAAGTGAAGATTATCGCGTGTAATGACGGTGGGCGCGGTAGGCGCAGTGCAAGTGTCGACGCTCAAGGCACGACCACTCCGGCTGGCACACCCCGTGCACGGCCAAAAATCTCAGTCCGCAGCTCGTTGAGGTGGCCCAGATTGGCCCGAACAGCCTCAAGAAGCGGCTGGATGCCTTCCGCAGCCACGCCAGCCAGCAACAGGTCGCGCTCGATGCCGAAGGCCTCCAAGCTCCTGGATTGGTCCCACATCAGGCGCCGGGCGAGCGGGGCGGCATCTGCGTAGAAAGCCGCGACATTGGCCGCCCGCCTCCGCCGGCCTTCCGGGACGAAGCGCTCCAGGCAGGTCCGCACGGCGTCATTCTCGCAGGCGAGGCGCCAGATGGCCTCACGGCCGAGGCGGGTGTGCTCGTCGAGGGCGTAGAGCGGCACGTCGCCGGCCTTCACCAGAGGCGGCACCGGGCAATCGCAGACCCTTTTCTGCATGCTTTTGTTAGCGGCGAGCCAGAGCAGCGGGACCATTACGGTGATCGGCTCTCGGGTGCGGGCAGCTGCGATGCCGGTCGCGACCACCAGGTCTTCTGGCACCCCCAAGTCCCGAAATACTGCCAGCAGTTCCACGAAATCGCCTTTATGTACGGCACCATCGCCAATGCCCGACGCAAACCATGCCGCGACCGCCTGACACGGCAAATCGAGCGCCCTGTCGCGAACACAGGAGAGCACGGTCGCCATGGAGGCACTCGCCATTGCTACTGCGTCTCTGGCGAGGCGGGGATGATCTTTTGCCCCGACGATATGGTCGGCCGATCGGTCCTTCGGCGCTTCCGCCAAAATGCGAGCGAGATGGACGGCGACGCGAAGATCACCGCCGCAAGTTTTTCGCACGGCTGCATCCGAACCAGCCGCGACCGTCGTCGTCACCGCATCCACACTGCCAATGCCAACATCCTCGAATGTGATCACCATGAAACGCCGCCAAATCGCCGCGCCGCGAAAATTGAACAGCGTGAATGCGGCGCGTTGCGCGATTTCGACTTCGCCGCGGCGGATGGATTTCTGCAGCAAGCTGCTGACGATCCACGGGTCAGCAACGATTGGTTCGCAGAGCGGTGTAGAACACGTATCGATCTCACGGGCCAAGCGTTGCCGGGCGTCGCCCAATAGGTCGCGCATAACGTCTCCGAACATTTTGTGTGTGTGAGAAGACGTTAGCTTGCGTCTGAGCTAGGGCAATGAAAATGCGCACGACCAACAAAAAATGCAGTTGGCCTTAGCGTCGATTCCCGCCTGTTCCTTAAAATGGTCGCTAAGAGAAATGCGGCTCAGGTATTCGTTGCTGCCGGCGGAATGGGTTGTTCGCCACCAACGTAAAACTGGAACGCCGGTCGAGCGCTCATGGCGACGGCCGCGTGAACAGCGCGTAAAATAATTCCTTAGCCCGCACAAGTCCTTCGTCGGTTAGAACCACAGACTTCGCTTTGTTTGCCGGGTTTGCGATCAGCCCCTTCTGGTGCAACCGTTCCATAGCGGCCCAGTCGAAGCCCTTCCAGGCTCTCCGCTCGTCATGCAGCGTCAGCCACAAAAGCCCCAGGACGGCGTCGTCGATCTTGTCGCGGTCAACGTCCATACCGCTAGTCTACCATACAAGCAGTACTTCCGCTGCTGGACTGCCGCGAAGCGCAATATTGGTCTTGCGCACCCATGCCGGACGTCGACTCGGTCGCTATACCCCCATAAGCGACCGTTTGCTGCACTGCTGCGAAATGACGCGATGGGCCAAAAGCGTCATTTTGCGCCGCAGAAAGCCGCGAGGCTTATCGCCACCTCATCTTTTGAATTCTGCAATATAGCGAAGCTTATGACTTTAGGTCACGGACTCATTAAAGCGCATCCAAATTCGCGCTGAGGCGAGTTTGATGGCGGCGAGGTAGTTGTCGTCGCGTTTGTCGTATCGGGTGGCGACGGCGCGGAAATGCTTGAGTTTGTTGAAGA
>Ga0335081_10011582_pt1 | contig 14273 bp, 9 predicted proteins | sample Lox_Sample_35_FD_206713 | JGI IMG/M metagenome (GOLD analysis project Ga0335081, IMG submission 206713) | Soil microbial communities from Loxahatchee National Wildlife Refuge, Florida, United States - Lox_Sample_3.5 | ecosystem: Environmental > Terrestrial > Soil > Wetlands | place: USA: Florida... | reverse complement strand
GGCGCCGATCGGTTCCTGTGCGATGATGGCTCTGACAATTTCATCCAGGGCCAGTTCGGCCCGCAGCGAGTACATCTGTGTCGGATGAACGGTGCGGTCGTAAGGACGTAGTCGAAATTGTTCCTGTCGTCGTTGCAGGGAGTCTTTCATGAACTCCCGTTCCAGACGTTCAGAGAGCCGCGTGCCTCCATCACTCAATGCTTGGCGGATCGATTCGTCGCTGATCAATGCTCGATCAAGCAGACGAATACGAAAGACCTCCAGTCTTTCGGAAATGTAGCCCTCTAAAAAATCGCGGCGCAGGGATTCATCGTCAGATCGCGGGAGACGGGTCGCGCGGCGGATGAGGCGCTGGTCCCTGGCGCGTTCCAGAATTTGTTCGGCAACGCTGCTCCAGGCAGACCGGAGTGCACTGGATCGGTCCTTGGCAGGCCCGGGGTCCCGGATCGGCAGTGGTTTGCGGTTGTAGTGGGATTCTTCTTCGGCCATCAGCCGGTTCAGTGCAATGAGCAATCGGCGGGTTTTCGCCAAAAGGGTTTCGGCATTGTCCACCCCGCCGAGCGTTAAGCGGAAGGTCTTTCTTCCTGTTTCGTATCCTTTTTCCGTGCGCGCAAATGTTGCCAATGGCAATAAACCGATTCCGCCTCGCGCCAGCGAGGAGGCCAGCCAATCCAGAGACAATCCGGCCGGCAATCTGCCAACCCGCAGCAGCGGATACATACTGCCTGCTGGTGGAATGATCGTTATATCAAAGGGATTGCGTTCGGGCGGCAGGTTCTCGGCCGCGCTCATTAAAGCTTGGGTTCGTTCCTGGAAGATTGCGTTACGCAGCTGCCAATAGGCCCGCCCAGATTCGACCGTGTTCCGATAGAACAAATAACAAACAAAAATGGCGGCCAGGTTCGGCTGGATTTGGGAATTCACTTCGTCGAAACGATCTCTCAGCATAGGATCGCGAATTTCGACCACTGCCAGCCGGGCCCCGGCCAGACAGTCGGTTTTTGACATCGAATGCACCGTGATCACCCGATCGGACCAGGTTTGGTTGACCCCGCCCAACCGGACCAATTCAGCGCTCAGCTGACGAACCGTCTTAATTTCAGGCAAGGCATTGCGGGGTTCCACATTTTGATAGGCCAGATCGTCGATGAGATAGAGGTTATGCTGCAAACAGTACGCGACAACTTTTCGGATCGCATCTTCCTGGAACACCCGCCCGGTGCCATTGTGCGGATTGTTGATGACCACTGCACCCCGTTCGGACCAGGACGGATCCCGGTAGCGCAGTTCCTCCACTTTGGCGATCATGGCCTCTGCATCCAGTTCCAGCGATTCCTTCAAGGGCACGGCGTGAACGATCGGAAAACATTGTTCGTACGTCCAGCTCAGGTCTGCGATCACGACCTCGCGGATCCCGCAATGGAATCCCAGAATTCCCAACGCGGTGCGAGAAGAACCGCTCGTGATCTGACAAGCCTCCAGCTGATACTGCGGCTGATGCTTCACAAACGCGCTGAGAAAACTGCGCTGAAGAGTCTGGCGCCAGGCGGGCTCGTGGAGGTTTTGGACCAGCAGATCGAGAAGCGTTCTCGGATCGATGCCTGAGAATTCATCGGAAATGATCTCTCGCTTCCACGCGTTCTGAACACGCTGGTCGAGAGCGTTCGTTCTCGCTTCGAAGCTTGTCAGGGAATGTTCGATCAGCCTGGCATGCTCGCCCAGCAGCCGGTCCAGCTGCCGTTCCGCCCGCTCGGCGATTTGCGGCAGGAGGGTTTCGGTCGCGATACCCAGGGCCAGTCCGTCGAACGCAGGTTTGACCTGAGGAACTTCCCGGGGAACGTCATTTGGAATACCTGTGAGTTTTTGTTCCAGGAGGAAAGACAACAGTTCAACCTCCGAGGCCGAGGGCGTGCCCTTAAAGTTGAAATGTACGTTCTCTATGATGCTTAGGAAATCAGCATTGCCGACGATGAATACTGTGGCGAGGGAGTGCAGACGCTGTGCAAAGATGGCCGGGCTCAGGAATCGAATCACGCGCTGCATCAGTTTTGCTTCGCGTGCAAGAGACAGGTGATTTGGAGCATTGTTGGCTTCGATAAAGGAGAGAGGATACTTGAGGCTCAGCTGGCGCAATTTGCGTCGCGTCTCTTCGCCCAACGGACTTCCGATCAGCAAAAAGGTGGGTATTTCAGCTGGATGGATCAGGAATTGCTCAACTTGTTCGCATGCGAGGCGCTCGTCCGTGGAAAGTTCTTCAAATAGGAGATTCGGGATGGTTTTCCACGACCGCTGGGACTCAAATTGATAGCACAAGACGCGCGCCGGGGTGATCTCCAAATAAGAAGAAAGTGCAAGCAACAGGATTCGCAATGCTTCCTGGATCCCACCTGAAGCAAGAATGATTTCCCGCCTGCCAGACTGTTCGCCGCCATCATAATGCAATGGGTCCTGTTGATGATCCAGCCAATTGAAAAACGTTTTGATGAGAGGGTGAGGCTCCGTCCGCAAATATCCGCCGCGCGGCATGTAGGGCGAACTCTTTTGCAAAATGCGCAGGATGAATTCCAGTTTCGGTTTGTCCGATGCTTCCCAGTGCAGATATTCCTGAATCGCATCGAGCGCAGTTTCGTGCAGCTCTTCGTGATGGACCTCAATGCCGAGGGCGATGCGTAAGAACGCCGAGGAGAGCCTTGGATCCTGCAGCGGATTGCCGATGTGGAAATCGATGCGCTCCTCTTTCGGAACCTGTGAAGCCGCGGTCGTTTCGCTGACCTCCGAGACTCGAGCAACCCGGATTGGCTTAAGCCGAAAGAAATCCATGGGGTCGGATTGCGGTGTCATGGAAATACTTTAGAGAAACACTTCCTCACCATTAGGAGTCTTTTCTTGATTCCAATGCTTTTTGCAACAGGCTTTGGAACAAGCCCAGAATCTCTGAACCATGCTCAAGGTCTTGATTAGATAAGGAGATGACGGTCCGGGCATTCTTCAGGTTCTGACTCGCTTCAGCCAGACGAGCCGCTTGCGGAGTCAGCATGAGTAGTTCCGGGCTGCTTCGCAGGACATCCAATCCTTCCTTTTCGAAGGCAAGGCGCATTCGATCGCGCACCAGTTCATCTTCCAAACGCTGACGGGCCAGCGCAGATTCTTTTTCGAGCAGCGTTTGTTTTAATGCCGCTTTTTTTAATTCTAAAGCGTATTCCCTTTCGGCAATTTCTTCATCCGCCTGATATTTTGATTTCGCGGCCGCCACGCGCGCCTCATGATTTTTGCGCTCGGTCTCCTCAAGCAGGCTGGCCTGTTGTTGTTGTCGCAGTGCGTCGGCAATTTTCGGATCCGTTGGCTCCACGGACTGGATCGTGATGGAAACCAGCTCGACGCCAAATTTCTCTTCCACAAGAGAGGCATGTTCGTTCAAGTAGAACAGAATGCCGGTTGATGAAAGCGCGTGGATGCCGATATGTTCGGCATATTCCTTTACCAGACCCTCGATCAATACTTGGGCTTCATTCGCGGTGCGCGCTACTGCTTCCTGGTCCCAGCCGCCCACGCGGATCAGACAGTCGATGTTCTTGACCGATGGGGCGACCGACCCAACCAGTTTGACGCGTACTCCCAGATCTCCTTCGGAGGTCGCCTCGATATTCAGCTGGATCGGATAGGTTGTCCTTTTGAGAGGCAGACTGAAGTGACGGGGATAGATCAGGCCCGTGCGAACCCTGATCTGATCCCTTGATTCGTAAAGCACCAGGACATCCGGATGGCGAATCCGGTATTCCCAAAAGACCATGAATACGCAGCCCAACACAATGATTCCGATGACAAGACTCACAGTGGCTCCCATAGTTTTTGCTTCCTCCGATTGCTTTGCACAAGGTAGGAAATTATAGCATAAACCGTTTAAGAGCCGGATTCCAGGCGAAGAATCTGCGCGGCCGTTGTTCCAAAAATTGACAGCCTTGGCGGTCTCATGTACACTTCTTTCATGGACATAGACCTCGACCTGTACCGGCGGGAAGTGCGCGTCTCGTCCGACCCATTGGTGCGGCTGTCGGCGATCGACATTTCGCCCGATCGCCCTCAGCGGACGCTGGTTTTTCTACACGGCTTTGGCGGGCAGGCCGGGCAATGGCATTATCAGCTTCAGGAATTCTTGATTGAGAACCGCGTCATCGCCTTGGACCTGCGCGGCCACGGCCTGTCCGATCAACCGGCGCGCGGTTATGAGATGGAGCGGATCCTCGGCGATCTCGAATCTGCGCTGGAGGTGCTGAAAGTCAAAGGGAATTTTGTTCTGATTGGTCATTCCTTCGGGGGCGCGATCGCGACCGAATATGCGCTCGAACATCCCAAGCAGGTCGAACGGCTGGTCTTGATCGCCACTCCCGGCGAATTCAAATTGCAGCCCTTGTTCAGACTTGGCCTGTTTCTTCCGAATTGGATGCTGCGGATTGCAGGTTTGTTTACGCGGAGATGGCTTGCGGCTCCGCCGCGCGTGCTTAAACCTTTTTATCAGCATACCCTCTCCCAATGGCTTGGCTGGGAGAAGTTCCATGCATTGCAAGTGCCGACGCTGGTCATTCGCGGGAATCGCGATCGGGTCTTTGAGCGCGGCTATTTTGAGAACGTAGCCAGGAGCATTCCGGGCGCGCAGGACGCCGACATCCGCGCGTCCGGTCACCTGGTCATGCTGGAGCGGCGGGCAGCCGTGAACCGCGCCATCGAACGCTTCTTGAGCGATGCAGGTCAACGCTCGTGGCGCGAGGCCTCGCCGGCCATCCACAGGAAAATCGGCGGACGCGATGCGTTGCGCCGAGAACGGCCGTGGCTGGCGCAATACGAAGCGGGCGTGCCATACACCATCGGCATTCCCGACATTCCATTGCATCATTTATTGCGCTCGGCGGTCCGGCGGTTTCCGTTCCGGCCGGCCATCTTTTTTGAAGGCAGCCGCCATTCGTACCGGTATGTGAATCATGAGGCCAATCGTTTTGCAAACGCCTTGATCGGCCTGGGCATCGGTAAGCGCGCGCGCGTGATTTTGCTGCTGCCGAACGTTCCGCAGATGGTGATCGGATTTTATGGAATCTTGAAGGCCGGCGCAACCGCGGTCCTGATCCCCCCGACCATTGATCCGGGCGAGGTGATTCGTCAGGCCAGGGAGGCGGAGGCAAGCGTCCTGGTCACATTATCCAGTTGGGCGGGGCTGGCGGATCAAATCCGCACCGGGAGCGGGGTCCCGCATGTTGTGCTGACTGACCCCGCGGAATATCTTTCTCTGCCGCAGTATCTGATATCGCGCTGGCGCAATCGCGGCTTCCGAGTTCCCAATGCGCTGCGTTGGTCTCGCTGGCTCGACGGTCAAAGCACCAAATCCCCAACGATTGACGTTGTCCCGGGAGATCTGGCAGTCATCCAATACACGGGCGGGACCACCGCCCAAGCGAAGGGTGTCATGTTGACTCATCGCAATCTGGTTGCGAATGCCCTGCAGACGCGTCACTGGCTGCCAAATGCCCGGGAAGGCCACGAACGTTTTCTGTGCGTCGTTCCGATCTTTCATAGCTACGGGCTGACCACGGCCCTGAATACTCCCGTTGCACTGGGCGCGGCGATGATCCTCAAACCGCAATTCCAGGTTTTGGACGCGCTGAAATCCATCAAAAGATACCGGCCGACAATTTTTACCGGTGTCCCGAACATGTACGTTGCAATCAGCAATTTTCGGGGCGTCCGGAAATACAACATTCGTTCCATCAAAGCCTGCATTAGTGGTTCCGCGCCGTTGCCGGTCGAGGTCAAAGAATCGTTTGAGAAATTAACCAAGGGCCGCCTGGTGGAAGGGTATGGTTTGACGGAAGCCTCGCCCGTTACACATGCCAGCCCGATGAGCGGGAGCGGAAAAGCCGGGAGCATCGGCGTGCCGCTCCCCTCCACCGAGGCCGCGGTGGTGGATTTGAGGCATGGCGGCAAGGAGGTCAAAGCGGGTCAGATCGGAGAACTGGCTGTGCGCGGCCCACAGGTGATGAAGGGCTATTGGAAAGATGAAACAGCCACCCAGGAGGTTTTGACGGGCGGCGGCTGGCTTCTCACCGGCGACGTCGCGCAGCAGGATGAAGACGGCTACTTCCGGATTATTTCGCGCAAAGCCGATATGTGGTATCCGGCCAAGCCCGGCAAGCCGGCCTTTCCGCGCGATGTGGAAGAAGTGATTTATGAGATTCCGCAGGTGAAGGAAGTGGCGGTGGTTGCCGTGGCAAAACATCCGTTTGCGTTCATCATTGCCGGGCCGGAACGGCCTGCGCCCGAATCCGTCATTGCCTATTGCAAGCGCAGACTGCCCCCGCACCTGGTTCCCCGATTTATTATCTTCATGGATGACTTCCCGCGCACGTACATCGGAAAGGTCTTACGAAGAGAGTTGGCAAATCGCTATGAGCAGCACGCTGCAGGTTAAAGGGGAGCGGGGAATCAAGCACCCGGTGAATTTTGTCTCGCAGGGCAGCGGCTGGCCGGTCATCATGATCCATGGCCTGGCGGCTTCCTTGCATGATTGGGACTTTCTATTTCCCCCCCTGGTCCAGGGCGGCTATGCGGGTTACGCCCTCGATCTGCTGGGACACGGCGATAGCCCAAAACCGGATTGGCGCGCCTACCATATTGATCGCCTGTTCGATCACTTCGTTGAATGGATCGACTCTCTGGCCCTGAGCGATCCCGCAGTTTTGATCGGCCACTCGCTCGGCGGCTATATTGCCCTCGAATATGCGCGTAGATTTTCGGTCCGGACGCGGGGCTTGATTCTGGTTGCGCCGTTTTATTCGTGCGCCCAGCTGCCTCCGCTGCTGCGGCTGGCATATCGCCAGCGGCTGATCGGCACGGTGATCGCCAATCGAGCTCCAGAATGGCTGCTCCGTTTCATTGTTGACCTGACCAGCCTGTCCATGGGAAATGGGGCAGGCGGCCTGCATGCCCTGCCGGAGGAGGTCCGGGCCCAAACCGCTTTGGATTACACCCGTACGGCTCCGGGGGTTTATAACCTGCCCAATACCATTCAGGATTTAACCCCCTATCTTCCATCCATTTCCATTCCATCCCTGGTCGTTTGGGGGAACCGGGATCGGACATTGGCGCCCTCCTCGTTTCGCGAGATGCTGGCGGCGCTTCCCGGGGCCAAAGGCCAGTCGATTCAGGCAGGTCATGTACCGCACCAGTCTGACCCCGCCTGGTTTAATCGGGTGGTGCTGACTTTTTTGGGCAGTCTGCGGGTTTCCAAAACGCCTTCCATACGCCCCTCTTAAAATATCTGATTCTTTAAGGCAATTGCTGTTTTTGCCTCTTGAGGCGGTTTGCCTTCTGTGTTAAAATCCTGTTAAATTCGCCATATGTACGGGTCGACTTAATCATTGCCCCTACATATGGCTATATCATCTGTTCTATAAATGGAACGTTTTCCACGATGCGATGCCCTTATTGCAACTACCAAGACTCAAAGGTGCTCGATACATCCCATGACAGCCACGGTGGAATCCGCCGGCGCCGCGAATGTTTCAAATGCAAGCAGCGCTTCAGTACCTATGAGCGGCCGATCCTGTCCACGCCGCTTATCGTCAAACAGGATGGGACGCGCGAAGAATTCGATCGCGAAAAATTGTTCCGCGGCATCCGGATCTCATGTGCCAAGCGACCGGTATCGGCTGAAGACATCGAGCGCCTGGTGGGGCATGTGGAGGCAGAATTGCAGAAGATGGGCAAGGCGGAAGTATCCTCCCGCGTGGTCGGCGACATGGTCATTGCCCAGTTAAAGGAAATTGATCAGATTGCGTACATTCGCTACGCGATCGTTTACCTGCGCCTGGATGATCTGGGTGCCTTGCGCAAGGAAATAGACAACCTTCTCAAAGGTTAATCGAAGGACAGCCGCCCTCTCCCGCTGCGAGCGGGGGCTGTCGTTTTTTATTGTTGGACGAAAATCAGTTCAAGAGGAGAACCATATGGTCGCCAAGAATATCGTTCCATCGAAACAGGGATTGCTGCCCACGCCTTCCATGCCGAAGGGACTGCCGAAAGCCCAGCTGACGGATAATGCGCGCCAGGTTCTGGAGCGCCGCTATGTTCGTCGCGGCGCGGACGGCAAGCCGGCGGAAAGCGTGGAGGAAATGTTCTGGCGCGTGGCGTATCATGTCGCAAAAGTCGAGCAGGAATGGGGCGGCGACGTGATGGCGCGTTCCGCCGAATACTATCGTTTATTGGTCAGCAAGAAATTCTTTCCCAATTCTCCGACGTTTACCGGTGCCGGCACGCCGCTCGGGCAGCTTGCCGCCTGTTTCGTCCTGCCCATCACGGACGACATGGGACGCGATAGCGCCGGCATCTTCCAAACCCTGCGCGACGCTGCGTTGATCCAACAGACCGGCGGCGGGAACGGATTTTCTTTCTCGCGCCTGCGGCCGAAAGGTGCGCTGGTTAAATCATCCGCAGGGCAGGCAACCGGACCAGTTGGATTCTTGCGGGTGTATGATCATGCCTTTGGTGAGATCGCACAGGGCGGAACGCGCCGCGGTGCGAACATGGGCGTTTTGCGCGTTGATCATCCGGATGTGGAAGAGTTTATTACTTGCAAGACCGATGAGAATCAAATCACCAACTTCAATATTTCGGTTGGCATCACCGATGCGTTCATGCGCGCGGTGCGTGATGATAAGGATTGGGAATTGCGCTTCCCAGATGTGCATGATCCCAAGTATCACGACGTGCGCGGCACCATTGACCAGCTGGAGAATGCCGGCGTGCGCATTCAAACCCATCGCAAGGTGCGCGCCCGCGAGCTGTTCGATAAGATTGTCACTCAGGCGCATCACAACGGCGAGCCGGGCGTTTTGTTCCTCGACGCGTCTAATCGAAGCAATCCCGTTCCGCACTTGTACCCGCTTGAAGCGACGAATCCTTGCGGCGAACAATGGCTCGGACCTTACGAGAACTGCTGTCTTGGCTCGGTGAATCTGAATGAACATTGCGGACCGGATGGCAGGGTGGATTGGGAATCACTGCACAAGAGCGTGGTCACAGCGACGCGCTTCCTGGATGATGTCGTCGAAGCGAACGCGTATGTGCCTGCCGTTCCGCAGTTGACCGAAGCCGCCCATAAGGCCCGCCGGATCGGACTGGGCATCATGGGGCTTGCCGATTTGATGTATCACGTCGGCGTCCGTTACGGCTCAGAAGAAGGACAGGAGTTCGGCGCGCAGGTGATGGAATTTGTCCGCTATCATGCCATGCAGACTAGCATCGATCTGGCGCAGGAACGCGGACCGTTCCCAGCCATCGAAGGTTCGATCTACGATATGGACAATGTCACGTGGACTCCGCCTCAGCCGCTGGCCCCGTATCAGCATGACTGGGGCAGACCCGAAGTCAGGTGGGATGCGATCACGGACGGAATCAGAAGGCACGGGATCCGCAATGCCGCGCAGACCACCGTTGCGCCGACCGGCACCATTGCTACGGTCGCGGGATGCGAAGGCTATGGCTGTGAACCGGTCTTCGCACTGGCCTACGTTCGTCATGTCAACGATCATGGCAAGGACCTGAAGCTCACCTATGCCAGCCCGCGCTTCGATGAAAGCTTGAAGAAGCTTGGCCTCGGCGAAGAGAAGCGTCAGGAGATCGTGGAGCAGGTCATGGGCGAAGGCACGTGCCAGCACATCACTGAAATCCCCCAGCTGGTGCGTGAGGTGTTCGTTGTGTCCGCCGATATTACTGCAGAAGAGCACGTGCGTATGCAAGCCGCCCTGCAGGCCTTCGTGGACAATTCGCTTTCCAAGACGGTCAACTTCCACGAAACGGCAACGGTGGACGACGTGGCGAAGGCCTACCTGTTGGCCTGGGAGCTGGGTTGCAAAGGGATCACGGTCTATGTGACCGGCTCGCGTGAAAAAGTTGTCCTGGAGACGAAAGCCACTGCCGAGAAGAAGGAGTCGCCTCACCCGGCCCCCGCCTCGACACCGCGTGTCTGGCACGACGGCAAGAAGCCGCGGCCGCGCGCCTTGAGGGGAAAAACCTATAATATCGAGACGCCCGCCGGGAAGGCTTTCATCACCATCAATGAGAACGGCGGCGCACAACCCTTTGAGGCGTTTATCAATACTGCCAAGGCCGGCTCGGAGACCGCGGCGGTATCCGAAGCGATTGGCCGGCTCATCTCGTACATCCTGCGCATGGCATCACCGATCGCGCCGACCGAACGGATGCGCGAAGTGGTGCGCCAGTTGATCGGCATCGGCGGCGGGCGTTCGCTTGGCTTTGGTCCGAACCGCGTGCGTTCGTTGCCCGACGGCATCGGTCAGGTGCTCGACCAGTATCTGCGCGAGAAGGAGGGCGCGTCCGATGACGCAGTGGCTGAGATCAAGCCGAACGGCAATGGCGGGGCGATGACTTCTGTGCCAGAGCCGGTGGATGATGGCGTGCCTGCCGCGATCAAAATCGGCGACTTATGCCCCGAATGCGGCGAAGCCGCGGTGGTAAATGAAGAGGGATGCCGCAAGTGCTACGCCTGCGGATATAGTGAGTGCTGATCCCTCCAGGCCTCCCCAGCTGCAGGGGATCTGGGGAGGGCGGGCCTGAACCCGGCCTGAGCTGATCCCCCAGCGGGCAGGCCCACGAGGAGGGCCCGGATCGTCCGGGCGCGCGTCTTGCATCCGAGGGCGCATGCCTCAGCAACGAACCCAAAGTTGCGTTCCGGGGTCGGGCGTCCGAATCAACCGGAGCGGTACAATCTGCACGAGTTGAATTTATCCTTGTTGGTCAGGGAGCTGAGGTCAGATGAACATATGGACTACACTCATCGGGATTGCGGCGTTGCTGTATGCGGTCTACGCGGTTTATCAAGGGAAAATCAGCTACGGAAACGATTCGCCCACGTCATCCTACATCAGGCGCTCCGAAAAGCCGGTGCTGTTCTGGCTCAATGTGGCGATCATGCTGGCGCTGGCTGTCGTCCTGATATTTAACGTCTTCCACTTGTAGGGCCGGTCCGACAAGCGCCGATGGCCAAACTCATTCCCGCCGCTGAGCGAATTATTCGTGCGCGTGCCCTGATCCAACAGGCGCGCGATCTGCCGGTTCCACCGGAGGGCGGTCGCGCCGATTTCTCCTACATTGCGCAGGTCAGAGATCTATTGCGCCAGGCGCGCGACCTGATCAAATTCATTCCCATGCAGCCGAGCGCGACGGCCGAGATGAAGGAAGACGTCAAAAGGATCTATCAGGAAGCCGACCAGGCCAATCAGGAGATCTTGCATTGAGGCCCTTCCGAGAGGGCAGCCGAATCAAAAGCGGATGAATTGATCCATCCGCTTTTGATTCGGAAACGGGGGCGGTTCTTCGATCAAAACTTACAAATACATTTCATAACGAAAATGATAACTGGGGCAGGCCCAAGTTGACATATACTTTTGGTGTTCGGAGCGAAAGCCATCATCCAAATCTTGGAAGTGTACTCAGAGGCAACGCAGGCCCATGGAAGCAACATTCACGACGACACCAAACAAGCTGGTTGATACACACGAAGCAATGTTGGAGCGTTGGGTCCGAGCACTGGAGGACCGTGACCTCGAGACCAAGGGGCATACTTTCCGTGTCACCGGCATGGCCGTCCGCCTGGCCTCCGCATTGGGCCTGAGCGGCGAAGCGCTGCTGAATGTTCGCAGCGGCGCATTCCTGCACGATATAGGCAAGTTGAACATTCCGGATTCCGTCCTGCACAAGCGCGGACAGCTCAGCAAAGCGGATCTAGCCGTCGTGCGCACGCACCCGAAAATTGCCTACGATATGCTGAAGTACCTCGGTTTTCCCGAGCCAACCCTGGAGATCCCGTATTGCCATCACGAGAAATGGGATGGGACCGGATACCCGCGCGGTTTGAAGGGGGAACAGATTCCATTATCGGCGCGGCTCTTCGCGGTCGTGGACGTATATGATGCCATGACCACGGACCGCTCCTACCGGGCCGCCATGCCGCGGGAGGATGTGATTGTCTATCTGAGATATCAAAAAGGACGGCATTTCGATCCGAAAATTGTAGATGTGTTCCTGGGTCTGATTGACGCAGCCTGAGAGCGGCGATCCGATCGAAATGATCAAAACGAGCGGGGAACAGGGCAAAGGGAGGTCTGGGAGGGACGCATCCGGCGGGTTGGGGGCGATGGCATGGATCTGCTGTTCAATTTCTCTAATCTTTTGATCCGATCTCCTCGATTAATTCGCGCATCCGCTCGTAATGCGAGCCTTTCCAATAGATCTGCTTGCAGTTCGGGCAAATGTGAAACTCGTCGAAATATTTCCTGGTCAGTTCCTCAAGGCGGTCGAGAATCAGATCCTTGCCGATCATTTCCAGAGGCTGGTTGCAGCGCAGACAACGATGAAAGGGTTGAATCCTGTCTTTCAATCCAAAACGCGCAATGACTTCCAACAACTGTTCGCGCGGCTCGGGCGAGCGCAAGCAATACCCCTGGAGGATCACTTTCCTCATCAGCAATCGCCGGTCCCGGGTCAGCAGGATCCGTTCTTCGCGTTGTATGATCTCTGCCATGGCTGAATCCTCATAATCGTTCTGGTACAAACAATCGAATCCCAGCATGCGCAAATGCGCGGCCAAACGTCCGAGATGGCAGTCCAGTAAGAAGCGCGGCGCGCTGGGACGAATGTTTTCGATCGGATAGAGTTCGACTCGATCTCGGTCCTGCGTGAGGGTGTTGAGCGTCCCGTCTTCCCCATTAACCCGTATCCGTCCGATCTCCGGATGCGGCGCGCCCAGCGATTCCGCCAGATGTTTGATGGATTGCCGCCCTCGAAAATCAACGCGGATCGGTTGGTCCCTTTGATCGCGCCTCAGGAAATCCTTCAATCTCCCATAGAACCAGAAACAGGCCGTGCTCATAGGGCCATATTATATTCCTGGAAAAAAAAACAGACCTCCGCTTTTTTCAGCAGAGGTCCGTCCTTCATAGAACCGGATCAACGTCCGCGGTCGCCGCTGTGACCGGAACTTGAGCGGCCCCGGCCGCCGCGGTCCCCGCCACTGCGGTTTCCGCCTCGGCCGCCCCCGCCCGGTCGCGGTCCGCTCTTGCGTTGATCCTTCCCGCGCGCCTCCTCGGCCGTCCAGCCTTCGAGCACCGCCTGACGCGACAGCCGGATCTTTCCCTGCGGGTCGATGTCCGTAACCATCACGGTGATCTCATCGCCCATGTTGACAATGTCTTCGACCTTGTTCACGCGCTCGCTGTCAAGCTGCGAGATGTGCACCATGCCGTCCACGCCCGGCAGGATTTCCACAAATGCCCCGAAGTCCGCGATGCGCACAACCTTGCCGGTGTAAATGTTTCCAACCACCGCCGATTCGCCCAGCGATTCAACGCGCTCCTGCGCTTCCTTCGCCCCTACACCTTCCGTGGACGCAATATAGACCGTACCGTCCTCCTCGATGTCGATCTTGGTGCCGGTCTCTTCCTGCAGGGCCCGGATGTTCTTTCCGCCAGGCCCGATCAAGGCGCCGATCTTTTCCACAGGGATCTTCACGGTAATGATGCGCGGCGCGTGAGGCTTCAGCTCGGGACGCGGTTTATCGAGCACTTCCAACATTTTCCCCATGATCGCCAGGCGCGCCACGCGTGCCTGTTCCAGGGCCTCTTTCATCATCTGGGCGCTCAGGCCGCTGGTCTTGATGTCCATCTGCAAGGCCGTGATGCCCTGCGCGGTGCCCGCCACTTTGAAGTCCATGTCGCCGAGATGATCTTCCGTGCCCTGGATATCGGTCAGGATTTTATAACGGCCCCGTTCGTCGGTGATCAGGCCCATCGCAACGCCGGCGACGGGTGCCTTGATCGGAACGCCCGCGTCCATCAGGGCCAGGGTCGAACCGCAGACCGATCCCATGGACGTTGAACCGTTGGATGAGAGTACTTCGGATACGACGCGGATGGTATACGGGAAGGATTCCTCGGCCGGAATGACCGGTTCGAGAGCGCGTTCGGCGAGCGCACCATGCCCGACCTCGCGGCGGCTCTGGCCCCGCAGGGGCTTGACCTCGCCGGTCGAAAACGGCGGAAAGTTGTAGTGATGCATATAGCGCTTCGTGTCGGTGGGCGTAAGGCTATCCAGTTCCTGCGCCTCTCCCAACGTGCCCAGCGTGGCGAGCGACAAGACCTGGGTCTCGCCGCGCGTGAACAAGCCGGATCCATGGGCGCGCGGCGATAATCCGACCTCGCACCAAATGG
>Ga0335081_10011581_pt1 | contig 14274 bp, 14 predicted proteins | sample Lox_Sample_35_FD_206713 | JGI IMG/M metagenome (GOLD analysis project Ga0335081, IMG submission 206713) | Soil microbial communities from Loxahatchee National Wildlife Refuge, Florida, United States - Lox_Sample_3.5 | ecosystem: Environmental > Terrestrial > Soil > Wetlands | place: USA... | reverse complement strand
TAACGGTACCGATCGGGGTGGCAACTTGCGGACTACACCACTGACGAAACAATACGTGGTACCAGCGGATCAAGGCACCGCAACCCTGGATTAACGCCGTAGGGGAGCCAACTGCACCTTGGCGGAGGGAGTGGCGGCGGGGCTCTTGGAGGCAATGACGACGACTTCCGCTACCAGGGACAGGCCGGTCCCATAGGTGCCTCCGACGTGGTCCAGCCATGGGGGGTAGGTTTCACCCAGGGTTCGGCACGACGCCATGCCGACGTTTCGCCGAGCCACCGCCCCAGCCTTTGATGGTGTCCACCTCTTCTCCCCGACAATTCTGTCGAGGCGTTGGACGGGGTATCGTGCCGCTCCAGGATTTGCCGCTTCCTGGTTGGTCCCCCTCCAACTGGCGCGACAGATCGCGACAAATAGCTCGCGAGGCGGAGACGTCGTGGCCGCAAGGCGAGGGCTCCTTGGAACGACCGACGAGCTGATGCGCGAGCATCAGCTCTCCCCCCGGATTTGTGCGTGGCGAGGTCTGTGGCGGTTCCCGGCGGACGCTCGCGCGCCGGGGCCGCGCTGGCGTCGCCGCCCGGGTGGAGCACGCTGTGGAACATGAGGCGCCACATCATGAGCTGTCCGTCAATGGTGCGTGCCCCGTTGGTTCCAAGCAGACAGGGTCGCTCACCTGGTGAATGGACGGTTTCTTGTGGAATGTATGCTCGTAGACGCTGCACCATGTCCCTCTTTGCGCGCGGAGTTGAACAAGACATGTCTTGCCGCGAGTACTGGGTAGCTTCCGTTGCGGCGGGCCCATCAATCCCATTCCTCGGAGCTGATGGGCTATGGGAGATCACGCGCTGCAGCGCGCGCGATCAGCATGGGGGTCGAGCCCAACGAGAAGACTGGGCACGTCATAGGCCAGAAGCCGTAGGCCTGATCTCACGCCGCACGCGACGTTGTCAGCTTCACGACTTGGCGGGCCGAAGGCCCGTTGAATATCTTTCAGCCAGTAGCGCCTGGCGAGATTCCGCGCCATGAATCTGTCAAAATCTTGTGCCCTTTAGTGTTTCGATATTGGTGCGTCGCGGCGAACATCCGAGCGCAAAGAGGCGTGGGCACGTTCCGCGCGACAATGCTGGCGGCTCCAGGAACAAGGAGGGATTTGAAAGTGCCGTGTTCGCGCGAAGCTGCCGCCGCGGCATGTGAATCGGGAGACAGCGGGGTGAACGGGCCCGAGGCGGACACCAAGTGATAGGCGTCGATGCGATCGAACCAGCTCGAAGCGACTCGCCTCCCGCTCGGGCGGTAGGATGTGCATGGACAAGGACACGACAACCCGCTCCCACGGCAGGTGGGGGCCAAGTTCAGGCACGCGCCGAAAACGCGCAGCGCGGGGTCAGGAACCGCAGAACAAGGAACGTATTCTCGGGCTTGTCGAGCTCGGTTGCGGGCAGTGGAGCGAATCCGCTCATGGATGAATCGGTTTCGGCGGGCACTTTGTGCTTTGTGCATGGTCGCGCGGCCGCCAGGTGGAAGCTGTCGTCATGGAAGCGTCACGCATGCATCGGATTCGCCTCATTCTCTCCCGGGCTTAGGAGGCCGCGGTTGCATCCCGCCTACGTGTGGCTCTTTGTGCCGGACGGTTCGTGGCCGGGCACGCCCGGACCGTGGGAGCCTCAGGGGAATCATCCCGGAGGCGCCCCGCCCTCTGAGTTTGTGGTAAAAGCTGGAGGCCGATTGAGGGCGATCGCGGTGATTAGCCGGATAGAGGGCGTCCCAGCGAGGCATGGCGGTCATGCATGCGTGGTCACTTTGTGGTGCAAGATCGCACCCTTCGTTGGTCGCGAATCGGGTATCCTCCGATCGCGGCAAGGGTCGCGGCGCACCAGATCCTGGATCCGCTCATGACGACCTCACCTGACAGGCCCCTGCCGATCGTGCGGCAAGCGACTGCGGAGGATGCTGACGATATCCACGCGATGGTCCAGCGGTTCGCACCACGCGCGCAGCGAGACCGTGGGGTGTTCGATCTCAACCTTGAGCGCGTTCTATCAGACCCCTCGACCTGGCTTGCCGTCGCCCAGTGCGGCCGGGTCGTGACGGGCTACTGCCTCGGGTTCGACCATTACACGCTCGCAGCCGGTGGGCGGATGGCGTGGTTCGAGGAGATCATGGTGAGGCCGGTCTGGCGGCGGAAGGGCATCGGGCGCGCGCTCCTGCTGTCCTTCGAGGCGTGGGCGCGGGCTCGGGGCTCGCGGATGGTCGCCGTCGCCACACGTGAGGGGTGGCCGTTCTTTGAGGCCTTGGCCTATGAGGAGTCGGCGTTCTTGTTCCGCAAGCCCCTGTAGCCAAGGCGCGCCGTCCTCATCGTCGTTCTGGTGGATGGCGGGGTCGCGGTATCCCTAAGTGGCGCCCCAATTTGCCGCCGCTGCCAACGAAGCAACTAAAGTTGTTTCATACGTTGTTGTCTCATAATGGTGCGACCAACGCGCACGTGCGGCGTAAGCGCGCAGCGATATGCACTTACAGCAAATGCTGGCGCAGCGGATCTGATGAGGTGGCTACCGGCTCCGAAACCGGAGCCCTCAGATGCCCCCCGCTGCGGAGATTGGGGGGGATCCATGGCGACCTGCCGAGAAGCCATTCTCAAGACGCTCGAGGAAAGCGGCAAGCCTCTCCGCGCTTCCGAGATCGCGCAGGCGATCAACGTGTCCCGAAGCTACGCGCGCGGCGATGGCCAGCCGCTCCCGCCATACCAAGTCTACGCTGTCGCGTACCAGAACGACGACCTGTTCGAGATCAAGGAGGGACGGATCGGGGTCGGGCCCAGGCGGCGGACGGGTCAGCCGTCGCCTTTGCCTCAGCAGAAGCACAATCGCATCATCGTTTGTAGCGCCGGTGCCCACTTCGTTGCCGGCGAGCTGTCGCGGCAGGGCTGGGTCGTGGCACTCGTGGCAAAGGGGGTCGTTTCAGTCGATCTGCTGGCCAAGCTGCATCAGAGCCGTGCGCTTTCCATCCAGGTCAAGAGCAGGACGAGTGTCTCCCCGTACTCCTGGAGGCTGGGAGCACCTCCCCGTCCGTCCGACTGCGACTTCTACGTCTTCGTGGACCTGCAGGACGAGGGCAAGAGACCGCTCTACTTCGTGGTGCCGACGGTCGAGGCCCTCAGGCTCTGGAGCTGCCAGCAGATCCGCACCGAGGATGTCCGGAGATACGCCGATGACTGGAACCAGCTGTACATGGAGGCGGAGCGCAGCTCTGCCCCCGGACAACGCGCGAGCGCGGGCCCGCTCAATCACGCCGTGAGCGTGCCCGCGCTCGATCCGGAACCCGGAAGCGAGGTATCTGCTTCTCCACACCCGGTCATCTGTTGCGAAACGGAGTAGCGGTCAACGTGGCCTGAGCCTGCGACGAGGAGTCGCCATTTCGCTCGCGCGCGTATGTGGGCCATCGCAATCGCTCGACCGCTCCCGCGCGAGCAGCCCGATCGCCTGTCGCGATCGCGCTCGGATGCGGGGTGCGTCTTGGCCCGATGTGGCCTGCTCGTTCTCGCAGGGCGGCTGCTGACCGGCAGGTGCGGCAAGTGACCAATCCGCAACAACAAGGCATCGATCTTGGCCAACCACCGGAGGCAATGGGCGCGAGTCGCTCGTCCAACTGGCGCGTCGCGCGGCTGGGCCTGCACAGGAACCGGTCCTCCAAGATCCTGATCAGCCAGCATGTGCTTAGTGGCGGACGCAGGGTATGTCTCAGCTCACCCTCGCAATGGCTCATTCGCAAATGAGATCTGCTCCAGCATGCGAGATCATCTTGACCGATCCGCTTGCCTTGTCGAAGGCACACGCAGGCGGGGTTCGGCTTCGGGATCCTGCCGGAGCAAGTCAGATGGTAGGCCTGGGGTCGACGGGATGAGCGATGAGGGGACCAGGGCCCCGCGGTGGCCCGGTCTCGAGAGGCGACACTGCGGCTCCTCAGGCGTCAGGGTGCTCTGGCGACATCTTCTGTTCCTGCGACGCCTCTCGAGTCGACGAGCAGTTCGGGTGCTTTTCTGTCCGTCTCCAGGTGCGAGAGCTGGCAAGTCGGCTACCAGGTCGGCGACGTGATCATTATTCAAGCAGCTCTCAGTTCGACCGCGCCGCCGCCCCTTCGTTCTGCAGGTGCGCGTTCTCGTCTCCAAGGCATTGTCGAGAGGCATCGTTGAGCTTGGGGAGCGGGTCTCCGATTGCGACTCGAACTCCGCGCCGCCAGCGGTCTCTGAGGCGTCCCTGGCGCGACTCTCCGAGACATCCGGGCGCGAGACCGCCTCGCGTTGCGACGCATGCTCTGCAGATGGCGATCCTCCGCATAGGTCGCTGTCGTGCGGCACGAATCGTCTGTCAAACGTGGCGCACCGACGAGGCGCAACGAAGGACGAGGCTTCCGGCAAGAATAGCGTAGAACGAAGGTATCAACCGAGTAGACCGATGAGGTGCGCTATGAAACATGGTCGGACTATGAAACGCAGTCCTCGTCCTGGGGTGACCGAGCCGTTCCGGCCATATGGTCCCAAGGTGCCTGCGTATCTCCTCGCATGTGCGTCGCCGGCGCAGCGACCAGGACTCGTCACGCTGCAGCGATCGGGCGCCCGCGCGAGCGCGCTCGCTCGATTTTTCTGATCGCGATCGACCGATCTCATTGATCACAATGGCCCGCACGCATTGCGCCCACGTGGTCTGAATTCGGTTGCCCGCGATTTGGCCTAGCCCTCTTCGCGCTGACGCTGCTGAGCTATCATGATGAGAGCACCCCGGCAAACCGAGCTCGCCGACGGCTCGCGGGGCACCGGGCGCATTATCATCCGTTTCAAAGAGCGCAAGCTCCGCGGCCCGGCGACGACTGGGCGCTCAGCCGGGGCAGCTCGCGCGTTCAATCACCATTCTCGCACAGGGAGGAGACGGCAATGGCCCTCGCGAACAGCCTTTCACCCGCAGGCATTCGAGGCGACTCTCCCATTCATGCCGAGCCGGCCGAGGAAGCTCTCCTCGCCGATGTGGCCTTGAGCGATGCGCCCTCGTCCGCGCGTGCGCAAGCGGTCAGGAAGCTCACGAGCCAAGGGATCCTCCTTCAGGTCGCCCGCCTCGACAAGGATGGGGGCGTGCGCGCGCTCGCCGCTGCCCGGCTCAGCGACCAGGCCGCGTTGACGCACATCGCCAAGTCGGACGTGGATTGGCGCGCGCGCGCGGCCGCAGCCAGTACCCTCAAGGACCCGCTTCTGCTCGCAGAGATAGCCGAGGAAGGGCTGGACTGCCAAGTGCGCGAGGTCGCCACCACTCGCATCGTCGACCAGGCCCTCCTGGCCCGGATCGCTGCGTCCGACCGGGCGTGGGGTGTCCGCAAGGTCGCCACTGCGAGAGTCGATGACCAGGCGGTCCTGGCCCGGATCGCAGCGTCCGATCCCGATTGGCATGTCCGGCAGGTCGCGGCGACCAAACTCGGCGACGATTCGCTCCTGGCCCGGATCGCCTGCTCCGACCCGGACTGGCACGTTTGCCAGACGGCGGCTGCCTCCCTCGGAAACCAAGCCCTGCTGGCCCACGTCGCGAGGTCCGCGCGCCAGTGGCGTGCGCGCGGAGCCGCTGTGGCGAAGCTCAGCGATCAGGCCGTGGTGGCAGAGATCGCCGCCAAGGATCGGGAGTGGCCAGTGCGCGAGGCCGCAGCGGCGAAGTTGGTCGATCAGTCTCTGGTGGCCCGGATCGCGCGAGCCGACCCCGATCCACGAGTCAGAGCTGCTGCGGTGAGGAAACTCTCCAACCAGGTGCTTCTGGCCGAGATTGCCGTGAAGGACCAAGATCGGAAGGTGCGTGCGATCGCGGCGGGACTGCTCACCGATCGGCCCGTCTTGGCGCACATTGCCAACTCCGATCGGAACCGGACGGTGCGCGAGGCCGCAACCCAGGCACTCCTCCAAGGCTGTGCCCATACCTGAGGTAGTCTGACTCATCCCATTCAGGGCGGATTCGAGCTGGCCCCCACGTCGGCCCATTGCATGTTCGGCTTTGGGAGCGGATCTTTGGTGTCCGTTCAACGAGCACCGGAGCTGACGGGGTCGGTGGCCGGGGGCTGCATGGCCCAGCGATGCTCGGAAGGCTACCCCGGCTGGCGACGGAAGTGGCAGCGGGCAATTGCTGAGCGGTGCACCACTCAGCCATCTGCTTCGTGCCGGCCCTGGGGGCAGGTTCAGGACTGACGGCGCGGCAGGGAGACGACTCTGGCGGCGTGGCTGGCAACCCTGTCGCAGAAGTTGCCAGGCAGCATCGAAGCGCTGTTCTGGACGAGTAGACCGGCTCAGGATCGTCTGGCCCCCTCGTCGCGCCACGTTCTGCCTGAGCATTTCATGCGCTGGCTCGCCAGCGAGGCATTGCCTCAGTGACCCATGTTCCGATCGGCAACTTGCTCGGGGCGAGCGAAGCGCACTGCATCCTGTGCCCTGTTCTTGCGAAAGCATCTGGTCCCGTCGCGACACCTTGCTGCGGGGATGTTCGTCTCCGTAGGTGCGACAGCGAACGAATCGTCTTCTCCACGCCCTTCTTGTCGTGAGGATGTGCCTGAGTTCCCCGGGGCTGCACCGAGCCTTTGGGGAACCTTCTCCACACGCCGCGTCCAGTGCCTTCGAGAGGTGCGCAGCGCGATGGAAGAACTCGAACACCACCCATCGGCGGTGCAGCCGGAAGGGTCCAGTTCTCCCTCACCACCTGCCAACCGCGCCACCTGTGGTCGGGGCGCAGTTCTCGGACCCGGTTGAAGTCCCTTGCCCGCATGGCCTCGAGCGCCTTCTTGCTCGCCTCTGGCATTTTCGCCAAGCGAATCCGACTGCCTTCGACAGTCCCCGCTCTCAGCTCCAGCGACCAGGAAGCCTCTTTCTCGAGGCCCCGTTCTTGGCGCAGAGGCTACGCCCTGCGTGAAACGGAGCTAGCTGGGGACTATGCGCTACCAGTAGTGCATACTCCCCCGGCTGGCCGGGACGGCGCTGGGTGAACGGATGGGATCTTTGAAGTTCAGGACAGGCATATCTGGGTGTGCCCCCTGTTGCGGAGCGCATCGTCTCTATCTCTCCATCCGGCGGGCCGGGCAATCCTTCGGAGCACGCTCGATTGGTGCCCGTGCTTCAGCTTCCAGGCCTCTGTGACAGCGTACCCAAAGTAAGGAGACGTTCTCGGACTCCGGCCGCATGACTGGGCTTTGGAGGCCGTCGCGCACCAATTGAGCGCAAGTCCGGCCCCGCTCCTTCTTCAAATCTCCCGATCTCCCACCTCACAGTCCTTCGTCGCAGGACCAGGGCGGAGAGCCCAAGAGCAAGCTGCTCGAATCGTCTGGTGAAGGTCGAACACAAGGCCCGATTTCGCGGCGGCCGATTCCCCTCGGCATCTGATCCAACGTGCCGTTGAACGGTTGCGGACCGGCCCTCGATCACCTCCTCCGCCAGCGCGGGCCGGGACACGAGGAAGGGACGTGATGGCGGAGCGATCGTTGTGAAGCCGCCGGCCGAAGAGTCGGACGTCGTGTACAGCGAAGGCGCTTCGCTGTGCACGGGTGGCGAACTGCCATCAACAGGGACGACTTCTCGGAGTCGAGTCCCGCCGCTGCATCCAGGCCTTGCGGATTCGATGGCCGGATGTGGTGCATTTACTGATCGTGGTGCACAGATTCGGGAGCTTGGAGGCGCGCAAGGGCTCGCCGGGCGGTGCAAAGAGCGTTCGAGATGGAGAAGCCGGACGTGTTGTGCGAGGGTTGTCTTGGAGAAGGGGCAAGCGACTTCGGTAGCAGCCCGAGGAAGAGGGCCGCGCAGGATCGTGCAGGTATGCTTCGCAAAGGGGAGGTTGCTCGTCGATCACGTCTGCGACGGCGGGTTCCAAGGTGGTCCGGAACGATCGGCAAGAAGTGCACGCGGTGCTGGGCTGGGACCAAACGTCGCCTGAAGAAGGGCGACGCTCAGTCAGAGGCTGCCGCCAGCGGGAAGGCCGCCAGGTCATGGTCCTTGACAGGTCTTGGTACGCAACCCGTCCGCCATCTTCGCCGCGTCAGTCGGCGTCCTGTCGACACCATTTGGCCCGCCCCCCACGGGACGACATCGCCACCACCAGGTGGCTCTTGGAACCACCGGTACGTCGCGAGTGATGTGTTGCTGAGACAAGTGATGTGCGAGTCCGACCCGACCGCAATGGCAACGCGGATTTCATCGCTGAACGGCTGTGGCTTCTCTCACCCAGTCGGAGATCGATGTCGCCACGCTTCTTCCTCACTCGGGTCGAAAAGGCTCGCAACTGGTTCCCGGGCGGGGATACGACAGGGAAATGCCGCGTTTCCGGCACTGACCGATGGCATCGACAGCGTTTCACCCTCGCTGGGCGTTGGGGGCGTCGGGGGTGGGATCGTCGTTTCCGCCAAGCAGGACGCCTGCCGATTGGATCCTGACCGACCCCCGAGCTAACCGTGCGTGCAGTATTTGTACTAGCCCCAATCCCGCAGGCGCTGACGACCTATCATATTGAGAGGGACCCGTCATATCGCACAGCCCTGAGCTCTCATTTGAGCACGATTTCGCTATCCTCATTCTCGTGAACCGTCAGCCTCCGCGCAGAGTCGAACCGTCGTCTCCCCAATAAAGGAGAAAATCATGACCGGTCTTACCAATGCTGCACTCGCGTTCCTTTCCGCCGGCCTCGGTGCCGGTCTCGCCGTGGTCGGTGCCGGCCTCGGTATTGGCAAGCTGACCTATGGAGCGCTTGAGGCCACCGCACGCCAGCCGGCGGCCACCAGCGACATCCGCACTGGGATGATCATTGCCGCCGCGTTGATCGAGGGCGTGACGCTGTTCGCCGTCGTGGTGTGCGTGGTCCTCGCGCTGAAGTCATAGTCGGCGCCGGCTAGAGACGCTCCAAGGCCATAGCAGGCGCCATAGTTCCACTCGCAAGCGACTAACCAACAGGAGAGGAGACTTCAATGTCACTCGCGACCCTGATCCAAAGCAGGCGGAGACGAGGTGCGCGGCAAGTCCGCGCGACGGAGGACGACCCCGCTGCCCTGCTCGCCGGGGGTAGCAGCGGAGCGGAGGTACTGCTCGGCGAGGAGGCTGGCGGGGCTGCTCGACAGCCTCTCCTGGCAGAAATCGCCGAAAGGCACCGGGACGGGAACGTGCGTGCGCTCGCCGCGGCGCAACTCACCGACGAGTCCACATTGGCCCGGCTCGCTCGGTCCGACGGTGACCAGCGGGTGCGGGCAGCTGCAGTGAAAGCACTCTCGGACGAGGCCCTGCTCGCCGAGATCGCCGTCAAGGACGGGGACTGCGAGGTGCGTGAGGAGGCCGTCAGGAAGCTCGACGACCCGGCGCTTCTGGCGCGCATCGCCGGCTCCGACATGGCCGCCAGCGTCCGCAAGGCGGCGGCGGCCAGGCTCAGCGATCAGGCTTCTCTGGCCGAGATCGTCGCGAAAGACAGGGACTGGCGGGTACGCGAGGCCGCCCTGGCCCGACTTACTGACCAGGTCTTCCTGGCGCAGACCGCCAAGTCGGCCTGCGACTGGCGCACGCGCGTGGCCGCGGCAGGGAAACTCGCTGACGGGGTCGCGATCGCGAAGCTCGCGGTGACGGACCCAGACTGGCAGGTGCGAGAGGCAACGGTCGCACAGGTGGTCGACCAAGGCGTACTGGCCCGGATTGCCCGGGCCGATCCCAATCGGCACGTCCGGGCAGCAGCGGCGAGGGGGCTCACCGATCAGGCGCTGCTGGCCGAGATCGGCGTCACCGATCCGGACCGCTCGGTGCGCGAGGTCGTGGTCGGCTCGCTCTCCGATCGGGCCGTGCTCGCCCTGATCGCCAACCGGGACCGCGATCGGCACGTGCGCGAGGCGGCCACCCGGGGGCTCCTCGGTAAGCGCGGTGCGCCGTAGTCCAGTATCGGGGGCCCTGAAACAGGGCTGCAGAGGAATACCGGCGCCTGCGGAGGCCTTCGACTTCGCGGGCGCCGTCGAGGTGGGGCCGACCATCAGGTCAATGCTCCCTGGCGGGTTGCGCCCTTTGACTGCGTTTCGCGCCTTTCCTACCTTGCTTCACCCTTCAAAACGACTCCAGTAGGAAGGATGACTTGTGACACGGTACCTGCTCTTCACCGCAGTCTTTGGGCTGGGCGTCATTGCAGCGAGTCTTCTCGCGGGCCCTAATCGCGGGGCGCTGGTCGGTGCCATGGCCTCGAGTGCCACGGCGCTGGCATCCCTTCTCTTCATGCAGCGGGGCTCCCGCGCGAGTAAGCCGGTCCACGCGGCGCTCTTTGTCGCCTTGGCGATGTTCCTCGCGCGCATCCTCGTGGTGACGCTGGCCACCATCGCGGTTGTCCGTGCCGGCGACGGTATCCCGGCCTTCCTGGTCGCCTTCTTCGTGCCCTATTTCGTCTTCGCGGGGATCGAGGGCGCGTACCTGCACTCCCTCACACGCACCGCTCAGACTCCGGCCTGAACGCCTCGTCGAAGGGTAGCGCCCCGCCCCGCAGCAGCGGCAGAAGCAGGCTTATCGCCACGGGGATGGCAGCTGCCACGGCCGGCGTCAGCGAGAGACCAAAGGTGCGGTTCTCCTCGATCTCGATGGCGAGGATGGCGACCTCGGTCGGCACGGGAATGCCGAGGAGCTGTCCCAGCGCCAGCGCCGTCGGCAGGTCGATCTCATGGGCCGCCACCAGACGCTCCGGCATCGGCAGGCCGTGTGGCGCGAGCCACGAGACGCTCCCCGGCCGGCGGGCCGACGTCTTGATGGCGTCCACAATCACCAAACGTTCGAAGCCGCTCGCGATCTCGAGCAGCTCGAGGCCGGCCAGCGACGCCTCGCGTATTTCGACGGTGGCGAGACCAGCGCAGAGCCGGGCGGCTTCACGCACGACCAGCAGGCCCACCGCGTCATCCGCCAGGATGGGGTTGCCGAGGCCCAGGACGAGCGTCCTGGTGGGTCGCGAGATCACGGCGCTTCCCTCGCGATGAGCGTCCCGTCGCGTTCTCGCACGAGCACCTCGATCGGCGCGCGACCCGGGAGGTTGTGCGTCGCGCAGCTGAAGCAAGGGTCGTAGGCCCGGAACGCCATCTCGATCATGTTGAGGGCCCCGTCGGTCATGGGCTTGTCGCGCCCGATCACGCCCCGAGCCGCCTTTGCGATCGACATGCAAATGGGCGCGTGATTGTGCGTGGTGCCGACGATCAGGTTGACCTTCACGACAAGGCCCTTTTCGTCCGTCACGTAATGGTGCATGAGCATGCCGCGCGGGGCCTCGACTACCCCAACGCCCTCGCGAGGGATCTGTCTCGACAGGCGGCGGATCTCGGGGCTCGCCACCTCGGGATCACTCGCCAGCTCGAGCATTCGCTCGGCGACGAAGAGGAGCTCGATCACCCGCGCCCAGTGCTGCGCCAGCGTTGCGTGCACCGGCCTGCCCCCGAGGGTCGCGAAGAAGCGCTCGCGCTCGACCTGGGCGAGCGGCGTCGAGACCCCATCCGCTGCATTGATCCGCGCGAGCGGTCCCGCGCGGTACACGCCGGAGTCCTGGCCGTCGCGAAGTCCGCTCCAGCCCTTGAGCTTGAGGAAGGGAAACTTGAGGTAGGTCCACGGCTCGACACGCTCGCCGATGTGCTCGAGATAGTCCTGCGGGGCAAACCTCGCGATCTCCTGCGCCCTGGTGTCGACCACTCGCACCTGTCCCTCGTCGAGGCTCAACTGGTTGCGCGAGTCGACAAGGCCCATCGAATGGGCGCAGAGCGCGTAGGGTCCCGAGAGGATGAGGTCGACGTACTGCTCGTTTGACAGGACGAGGCGGTCGAAGACACCGACGGTGGTCTTGGCGAACTCGACGCAGGAGCGGGCCAGCTCCACCACGCCGAGCCGTTGCTTCTCACTGATCCCCTTGCTCACCCCTCCGGGGACGCACCAGACCAAATCCGTCTGATGGCCGGCCAGCAGCGCCTGGATATCCTGGCCGATCCGCCGATGCCTGAGCACCGAGCCCCCGAGATCCCGTCCGACTTTGGCAATGACCCCGAGGATGTTGCGCCGGGACGGATCGGCGGCAGGGCCAAGGACGAAGTCTGGCGCCGCCAGCACGTAGAAGTGAGCGATGTGGCTGTGGAAGACGTGCGCGCAATAGAAGAGCTCGCGCAGCTTCTTGGCCGCCGGTGGAGGCTCCACCTGATAGACCGCATCGATGGCCTTTGCAGCAGCAAGGTGATGCGCTCCCGGACACACGCCGCAGATCTTGGGGACGATGCGCGCCAGCTCGGTCACGGGTCTCCCCATGCAGAACCTCTCGAACCCCCGCAGTTCGGGAATCTGGAGGACCGCGTCGGCGACCTCTCCCGCCCCGTCGAGGAACAGCTCGATCTTGCCGTGGCCCTCGAGCCGGGTGATGGGATCGATGGTGATGCGCGTCACGGAACCTCCTCGAGGCGTTTCACGACGCCTCCTCGCGGCATGCGCCCGACAGGAACGCGCTCGGCAGGCTGTAGCGGTAGAAGGTTCCAGCGGGATCGCGCACCTGCTCGACGATTCGCCCAATTTCGGCCGGATCATCGGAGTCGATCACCGACGCGATGGAGGATAGCAGCTTCGCGCCCTGGTCCTCCACGTCATCTGGCGGGCCATAGCAACCGCGGCAGGGCATGTTGGCCTTCCCGCAACGGCCGCCGCAGCCGCTCCTGGTGGCGGGCCCACAGCAGATCACGCCCTGTTCGAGAAAGCACACCTCGGGATCGGGAACGAACGAGGCCAGGTCGCGAAACGCCTTGATCCGCTTTTCACCCTTCGATCGCTCGCACTCGTCGCAGAGGGCGATGTTCGAGGCGCCTACCACCGCCCCCGGCGGCGGCAGCTCGCTCTGGACGATGGCGCGGAGGAGGGCCCACAGCTGTTCGACGGCCGGAGGGCAGCCCGGCAGGTATTGGTCCACGCGTACCACCTCGTCGAGCGCGAGCACCTGGCCGTGCATGCGCGGCAGCCGGAGCTCGCCAGGGGGCATCCAGTACAGCTCCGTCGGGCGCGACTTCTTCGGGTTCACTGTCGATGGCGTATCCTGATAGACGACTCGCAGAAGCTCCTCGAGGGAGTTGAGATTGGCGAGACCCGGAATCCCGCCGAGGTGCGCGCACGAGCCGAAGGCGACGAGCACCCTGGACTTCTGGCGGAGCAGGCGGGCCATGTGCTCGTCCTCCGAGTTGCGGATGGCCCCGTTGAAGAGAGAGGCGTCGAGGTGCCGGTCCGGATACTCTTCGAGGTCCTTGACGCTACCGTCGCAGAACATTGGCCAGAAGAGCAGCTCCGCGGCCCCTGCAACTTCCAGGATCCGCTCGTGGAGGTCGAGGACGGAGACGTCGCAGCCGCCGCAGCCTGCGGCCGCGTGCATGGCAAGCTTGACCTTCCCCATCTGGATCTCCTTCGCTGCTCACCCCGTGCCTCGCAAGAGGGAGAGGGGGCGGAACGGTCCCAACTTGCGAATTCGCTCGGTGAGCTCGTTCACGACGCGGGCCCATTGCTCGCCTTCTGAGGCGCTCACCCACTCGATGCGCACGCGGTCAGGCTCAACCCCAAGCTGGGTCAAGAGCTTCTTCAGGAGCGTGACGCGGCGCAGGGCCTTGTGGTTGCCTGACTGATAGTGGCAGGTCCCGGGATGGCACCCGGCAATGAGGACGCCGTCGGCCCCCGACCGGAGCGCCTTCAGCACGAAGGTCGGTTCTACCCGGCCCGTGCACATCACGCGCACTGCGCGCAGGTTCGGTGCGTATGCCCGCCGGGAGGTTCCAGCCAGGTCCGCACCCGCATAGGAGCACCAGTTGCAAAGGATCCCGAGGATCTTCGGTTCAAAGCTCATGCGAGTACCTCATGGATCTCGTCGAGAAGCTGTCGTTCGGTGAAGTGGGGCGCGCGGATGGCCCCGCTCGGGCAGGCCGCGGCGCAGGTTCCGCAACCCTTGCAGGCGGACTCGTTGATGACGGAGACGTTCCGGGTGGCGTCGAACGCGATGGCCCTGAATGGGCACATGGTGCTGCAGATACGGCAGCCGGCGCATTGCTCGGCGAGAATCGAGCAGGCGAGGGGCTCAATCTCGACCTTGCCCTTCACGGTGAGCGCCAGGGCGCTCGCGGCCGCAGCGCCCGCCTGCGCCACCGTGTCGGGGATGTCCTTTGGGCCCTGGCAGGCCCCCGCGATGAAGACACCATTGGTCGCGGTGGCCACGGGCGCAAGCTTCGGGTGCTGTTCCATGAAGAAGCCGTCTCGCGTGCGCG
>Ga0335081_10011580_pt1 | contig 14275 bp, 8 predicted proteins | sample Lox_Sample_35_FD_206713 | JGI IMG/M metagenome (GOLD analysis project Ga0335081, IMG submission 206713) | Soil microbial communities from Loxahatchee National Wildlife Refuge, Florida, United States - Lox_Sample_3.5 | ecosystem: Environmental > Terrestrial > Soil > Wetlands | place: USA: Florida... | reverse complement strand
GGTCTTGCTGTGCCCCAGGCCCCAGGCGAGGCTCAGCCGCGGCGCCCAGTTGCCTTCATACGGGATGCCGGTTTGGGTCTCGTAGCGCAGGCCGTAGCTGAAGGTGACGTTCGGCTTGATCTTCCATTCATCCTGCGCGTACAGACCGACGTCGATCATCGAGACGTCAGTGAGCGGCACGCCCGCCACCAGCGTGAATTGGCTGGCGCCAGGGCCGCCACCGGCCATTACGGTTGCCTGGTAGGCCTGGATCGAAGAAAAGTTGTAGGCACCGTTGAATCCAGAGTTCTCGTTGCTGGAGAACAGGGTGCCGCGCAGCCTTCCGCCGAACTTGATGAAATGCTTGCCGTGCGCAATGGAGGTGAAGTTCTGCAGCTCGTAATGGTCCTGATTGCCGACCACCGACCCTTGCGAGCTTCCACCGCTGGTGAACGCGCCCTGCACGATCAGTGTTGGTTCGATACTCAGCGGCGTCTGCGTGTCGCTGTCGCGGATGTACTGGAAGCGGGTTTCGTTCACGATGGTGGGGCTGATGATCTGCGTGTCGGTGATCTGCACGGTGTTTTCCGTGCTGTGCGAGTTGAAGCCGACCGAAGGCAGGGAGAACTGGCCGATGCCCTCGTTACTTTCGGTGTTCTGCGAGTACTGATAGCGCACCGTCAGCGTGTTACTCGACGTTAGCTGGAAGTCGACCCGCGGGGCGATGTTCAGCCGTTTCTGCGGGCTAGGAACGGTTGCCGTGTAAGGCGTAATGACGTTGCCCGGACCCAGCACCTGCGCCACGATCACACTTACGTTGTCGATGTCGCGCTGCTGCGCGGTGAAGAAGAAGGACGCCTTCTTGCCCAGCGGCCCGCTGACGTTGCCGTTGAATATCTCCGAGTAATAACCGGGCGTCTCGGTGATGAATGGGTTCAGCGAATTGAACGCTGACGAGTTGCCGTTGATCAGGAATTGCCCGTGATACTTGTCGGTGCCCGGCTTGGTGAAGATCTCGATGCGGCCGTAGCCAAGCTTGTCGTACTCGGCGGAAAACGGATTCTGGTTGATGCGAATCTCGCGGATCGCCGACTTCGGTGGAAGCTGACCGGCGGTAAAGCCATCCACGTAGATCTGCCCGCCGTTCGGCCCGGCGGAGGGTCCGGCCAACGCCTGCAGCTCCGATTGCAGCTCGTCGGGATCGTCGGAGAGTGCGTCGAGGTCTTTGCCCTTCAGCACGATCGTTCCTGCGCTGCTCTCCGGACTGACGCTGACCGTTGGCGCCTCTTCCTGCACCTCCACGTGTTGCTGCTGGACCTCGATCTGTAAAGCGATATCGAACTCGTGCACCTGACCGGCATTCACCAGCACCTCGGCTTCCGTATCGAGCGCAAAGCCTTTGGCAACGGCCGTCACGGTGTAGGAGCCGGCGGCGAGCCCCTTGAACTCGTAGACGCCCTGGCGGTTGCTTTGCGCCGTGACAGTCTTCCCGTCAGCGCCAGTGGCCGTCACCGTCGCATCGGGAATGACAGCGCCGGAAGGATCGGTGATGCGGCCGCGCAACGTCCCCACGGAAGTCTGCGCTAAGCCCGCGCCGACGGCGAGCAGAATGAAAGTCAGAAAGACGGCACACGAACGCATTTGCGGTAGTAGACCTTCACAAAGAAAAAACGTATTTCCGCTATATATATTCCGCTAGGGCGTGTCTCCCGTTCCCGCATTTGCGCTGGTGGAGAGATTCCACGGCGACAGAATCGTCGTGGCCGCGCTGGGCGAGGCAGCGGTGAGAATCGGTTCCACGCCGCTCAGCAGGACGATCACGGTCGACGGCGACTGCGGCGTACCTTCGGTAGCGACAATCATCAGGGCATCGCCCTTCTGCAGTTGGCTGAGCGTGACTGCGGGCATACGGTTCAACATCTGCTGAAAGTCGGGAGGACCGCCGGCGCGTTGACCTCCGCCGCCAAAGCCTCCGCCAGCGCCGCGTTCGCCTCCGCCGCCAGCCGGACGCGCTTCACCGCCTTGCGGACGTCCAGGCGCCGCGCTGCCGCCTGCTCCACTTCCACTATCGCCGCCTGCTCCGCTCTTCAAGCGCATCGCAATTCTCTGCGCGAACATCGCCGGCAGCTGGCGCATCTGCGAAGCCGGGCCGACCTTCAGTGTGACTGAACGTTTGTTGGCAAGATCGGTGACGAGGATGGTGTTGTTCGCGGCGTCGGCCGAGATCACGCTGGCGGCAATGCTGCGAAAGGTTCCGAAGACAATCTCGGAGGCTGTCAACTCCTTGCCGTCCTCGCTCTTCGTCCCACGCGCATTCAACTGGTCGCCCGCTTTGATCTGATCGAGTGTCGCCGGCTTGGCATCATCGTAGTTCCAGGAATCGGGTGGATAGCGGCGAATGACCGTCGATTTCGCAACATGAGTGGTCAGAGTGTTGGTGCCTAGGGCCCCGGTGGAAAGCGTGATGGTGCCGCTGGCCGCGTCCACCGACTTCACCGAACCGCCGGCGCCGTTGCGTCGCCACTCCTCGCGCTCGTGCTGCTGTTTCTCGGCGACATCGGCCTTCTTCATCACGACGGCGGAGGTCGCGGCGAGCGACTTGCCATCTTCTGAAGCGGTGCCTCCCGCCAGGAGCCGATCCCCAATCTGAATATCGCTGAGCTGAATCGTGGTCGCGCTTTTCAGATCGGTCTGTCCCGGCTCCAGCCGTTTCAGCAGCGTCGTGGGCTGAATCGCGATGCTGATGTCGGCACCGCTATCCGTGGTAAGCGTGACGGTGTTGCCGCTGATCGCCTTGATGACGCCGACCACCCGCGTCTTTCGGGGAGAGGCCTGCTGGGTCGCGTCGGCTTGCTGCCCCAAGGCGTGCAGTGGCGTGAGCGCGATCGCTGCAACGAACAAAGCCGCCGCAAGCGCCCCCGCAAAATACCGCTTTCGGATTGTGCTACACATCTCCACCTACTCTACCTAATCACACGGCGCCGCACGCCTGTGTTAAGGAAGGATAAGATTTGTAAATCGCAACAAGCGCCCATTGCCGTGCGATATTCAGCGTATTGTTCCCTGGAGTGCCGTTCCCGGGCTCCAGATCGCCTGTGATCACATTTTTCTGTGCGCTGCCCGCACTCCGTGATGAAATAGCAAGACGCTCCCGGAAAGCGGACGGAACGGTTCCGCTCGCAATTCCGTATACAAAGACAAATGCAACTGGAAATCGCGAATCTCTCCAAGCGCTATCCCAACGGGACGCAGGCGTTGCAGAACGTCTCCCTGTCCATTCCCCAAGGCATGTTCGGATTGCTCGGCCCGAACGGGGCGGGGAAGTCCACGCTCATGCGCACCCTGGCAACTCTGCAGGAGGCTGACGGCGGCAGCGCGCGGCTCGACGGCATCGATGTGCTGCGACAAAAGGATGAGGTCCGCCGGCTGCTCGGCTATCTGCCGCAGGAATTTGGTCTGTATCCCAAGGTCACGGCGCGCCGGCTGCTGGCGCATTTTGCGGCGCTGAAAGGCATCGAGAATGCCGGCGAGTGCAGCGAAGTCGTCGACGCGCTGCTGCGGCAAACCAATCTCTGGGACCATCGCAACAAGCCCCTGGGCAGCTACTCCGGCGGCATGAAGCAGCGCTTCGGCATCGCGCAGGCACTGCTGGGCAATCCGCGGCTCATCATCGTGGATGAGCCCACCGCCGGCCTCGATCCCGAGGAACGGGTGCGCTTCCACAATCTGCTTAGCGCCATCGGCGAGAACATCATCGTCATCCTCTCCACCCACATCGTCTCCGACGTGAGCGACCTGTGCCGCAACATGGCGATCATTCATCAGGGACAGGTGCGCGCCGCGGGCGATCCTGCTGCGCTGGTCGATACACTGAACGGCCGCGTGTGGAAGAAGGCTATCGCGCGCGCCGACGTGCACGACTATCAGCAGCGCTTCCGCGTTATCTCCATGCGGTTGGTGGCCGGCCGGACGTTGCTGCACGTGCTGAGCGATGTGATGCCGGAGGCGGGATTCGAGCCTGTTGTCCCCGACTTGGAAGATCTGTACTTTGCGACCATCCGCGGCTTCGGCGCGGAAGCGGTGAATTAGGCATGGCGAAGGGTGTTGCCATTCCGAGCGAACCGGTGCTGCGAACTCAGCCTGGGTCTGTCCATGCGCCCGCTCAGCCGGGCCGGCGGATGCTGTTTCAAATCTTCCTCTTCGAGCTCGAACAGCGGCTGCGGCGGGTCTCGACGTGGGTGTATTTCGTTGTGTATCTTGCGCTGGGCTGCCTCTTCACCCTGATGTCGGGTGGGGCCTTCGCCGGCGCCAGCGTGGACTTTGGCACTGGCGGCAAGGTGCTGGTGAATTCGCCCTACGCGCTCAACGGAATCATTACAACCATCAGCTTCTTCGGCATCGTAATCACCGCTGCCATCGCGGGTCAGGCGACCTATCAGGACATCGACAGCAACTCGAGCGTCTTCTTTTACACTTCGCCCATCACGAAGTTCGATTACCTCGGCGGACGTTTTCTCGCGGCATTCCTGCTCCAGATCATCATCTTCGCCAGCGTGGGAATCGGCGCATGGCTGGGCGCGCTGGCGCCTTGGCTTGACAAGACGCGGCTGGGCCCGCAGATGATTACCGCATATTTTCAGCCCTACCTGATCAGCGTACTGCCCAACCTGCTCTTTCTGACGGCCATCTTCTTCGCCCTGGCAGTGCTCTCGCGCAAGATGCTACCGGTCTATGTCGCCAGCGTCCTGGTCCTGATCGGCTATTTCACCGTGCAGCAGTTCTCGAGCACTACGCTGACGGCGAGCGTGCGCGCGGCGCTGGCCGACCCTCTAGGGAGCGCCGCCATCGATCACATCACGCGCTACTGGACGCCCTTCCAGCGCAACACGCAGCTGATCCCGCTGCAAGGAATCCTGCTGGCAAACCGCGCCTTGTGGCTGGGCGTGGGAGCGGCTTTTTTCCTGTTCGCCTACGTAAAGTTTGCTTTTGCCTATCCGATCGAGAAGAGCAAACGCCGGGCCATCGTTGAAGAAGACAAGCCCATCCAGCACACGGATTCCTTGCCGGTCGCGCACCCGACATTCTCCGCTGCGGCGTCGTTCCGGCAGCTGGGTTCGCTGACCGCAATTCAATTCCGCGAGACCACGAAGAACGTCTTCTTCGTTGTGCTGATGCTGGCGGGATTTCTGTTCTCCGCGCTGTCGGCGGCGGGAATCAACAATCCGCTGGCCAGCCGCCAGTGGCCGGTGACCCACCAGATGTTGCTGATGGCGACCGGCGGATTTTCGATCTTTGCCTTCGCCATCATCATTTTCTATTCCGGCGAACTGGTCTGGCGGGAGCGCGACGCGCAGCTCAGCCAGGTAGTCGACGCGATGCCAGTGCAGCGCTGGGTGCTGTTCTGCTCCAAGCTGTTCGCGCTGATGCTGGTGCAGGTCATCGTCGTGCTGCTGATCATGGCGTCGGGCATGACGGTGCAGATTGCGCAGGGCTATTATCACTTCCAGTTTGGCCTGTACCTGCGCGAACTCTTCCTGAACCGTCTGACCGCGCTATGGCTGCTGTGCGTGCTGGCGATCTTCGTGCAGACCATCGTCAACAACAAGTATCTCGGCCACTTCGTGATGGTGCTGTACATCATCGCCACCCTCTCGTTGCCGCAGGCCGGATTCGAGGATTACCTCTATCGCTACGGGCAATCGCCGCAGGTCACGTACTCCGACATAAACGGGTACGGCCCGTTTCTCGAACCGCTGATCTGGTTCCGGGTTTACTGGGCATTGGGTGCGATTCTGCTGGCTATCATCACCAACCTGCTGTGGACACGCGGCACCGAGGGCAGCTGGCGCGTGCGGATGAATCTCGCGGTGGCGCGATTCTCGCGCCCGGCGATGGTGGGAGCCGTGGTGTGCGTTGTGCTCATGGCCGGAGTAGGCAGCTACATCTTCTATAACACCCACGTGCTGAATCATTATTGGACGGCAAACAGCTTTGCCGAAGCCCGTGCGCAATACGAGAAGAAGTATCGCCAATATTTTTCCCTACCGCAGCCGCGCATTACTGACGTCACCACTGAGATGGACATCTATCCGTTGAAGCGGTCGCTCGTGGTCAGCGGCACGATGTGGATGGAGAATCGCACCTCGTCGGACATCGATCGCATCGCCATCACGCTGTGGCCGACGAATGTCACGCCGATTCCGCCTCCGCCCATCAAGGTTAAGAAGCTCAGCTTCGCGGGCGGCCAGTCGACCCTGATCAGCGACTCCTCGCTTGGCTTTTACGTCTACAAGCTGGCGACGCCGCTGCCGCCCCACGCCCGCATTCAGCTTGATTTCGAGCTGGAGTACGGCAATCGGGGCTTCGTAAACTCACAGCCCAATATCGACATCGTGCACAACGGCAGCTTCGTCTATGACACTTACCTGCCGTATATCGGCTACTCGCCGAACCTCGAGCTGACCGACGACAGCATGCGCCACAAGCACGGGTTGGAGAAGGTGCGCCGCCTGCCCACGCTGGACGACGTTGCTGCGCGCCAGTACAACAGCGTCAGCTTCGATGCGGACTGGATCAACTTCGACGCCATTGTCAGCACCAGCGAAGACCAAATCGCCATTGCTCCCGGATATCTGCAGAAGATGTGGGTGGAGAACGGCCGCCGCTACTTCCACTACAAGATGGACGCGCCGATCCTCGATATCTACTCGATCCAGTCGGCACGCTACGCGGTGATGCGCGACAAGTGGCAGAACGTCAATCTGGAGATCTACTACCAGCCCGGCCACGAGTTCAACCTGGACACGATGATGCAAAGCATGAAGGAGACGCTGGCCTACTGCACCGAGAACTTCAGCCCTTTCCAGTTCCATCAGCTGCGCATCATCGAATTCCCCGGCTACGCCAACTTCGCCGAGTCCTATTCGAACACGGTCCCGTATTCGGAGAACATCGGGTTCATTACGAAAGTCAGCAACAAGCCCGACGCCTTGAATCTGCCGTTCTATGTCACGGCGCACGAGACCGGGCATCAGTGGTGGGCGCACCAGGTCATTTCGGCCTATGTGCGGGGCGCGACCTCTATCGACGAGACCATGGCGCAGTACACCGCGCTCATGGTGATGAAGCATCACTTCGGCGCGGAGTCGATGAAGCGCTTCCTGCGCTTCGAGCTGGACCAATATTTGGTCGGGCGCGGACGGGAGCGTAATGAAGAGTTCCCGCTGTACAACGTCGATCCCAACCAGGGCTACATTCACTACAACAAGGGTGCGATGGTGATGTACGCGCTGCAGGACTATATCGGCGAGGACAAAGTCAACGAGGCCATACGCGGTTTCCTGAAAGAATATGCGTTCAAAGGCCCGCCATATCCTACCTCGGTCGACCTGGAGAATTACTTTCGCAAGGTCACGCCGTTGGAGTATCAGTATCTGTTCGACGATATGTTCCTGAACATCACGCTGTACGACGATCGCGCGCTGTCGGCTACTTACGAGCAGCGGCTGGACGGCAAATACGACGTTGACCTCACGGTCGAGGCGAAGAAGTTCCGCGCCGACGGCCGCGGCCAGGAGCACAGCATCCCGGTGAACGACATGATCGACATCGGCGTGCTCGATGCCGGCGGGAAGTATCTCTATCTGGCCAAGCGCAAGATCACCCAGGACAAGACCGACTTCACCATCACCGTCGACAAGCTTCCCGCGCAGGCGGGAATCGATCCGGTGGACAAGTTGATCGATCGCAACCCCGACGACAACGTGATCGCGGTGAAGAAGAAGTAGGCGAAAATGTTGTCCGCGGGCCTGCCGACCGCGGACGAATCCGATATGTCCCGTCCCGCTCTGCTGCGCCTACGGCGCGGGTATTTGCGAACTTCCCACAGACATGCGGGCAACGACAGTGCTGAGCCCCCGTCCGCTGGGAAGTCCGGCCGTCCTACTTCTTCATCTGCTCTGCCAGATAGGCGCCAAGCCCCGCGTCCTTGAGGGAATGCAGCTGCGATTCCAGGAAGTCGACGTGCCGTTCTTCATCGTGCAGCAGGCGCTCGAAGAGCTCCCTGGTGCCGGAATCGCCGGCTTCGCGGCAGATCTCCACCGCCTGGTTGTATTCGCGCGCCGCCGAGATCTCGTCGGCCAGGCCGGCCTCGAATTGCTGCGGAACGTCGCTGCCGATGGTGGGCGACAGTGACAGCTTGACGTCGGGAACGGAATCAAAGAACACGATGCGCTCGATCAGCGCTTCGGCGTGCTTCATCTCTTCGATGGCACGTCCCTTAGTAATGTCCGCCAGCCGGCCGTAGCCCCAGTTTCCGCACAGCTCCGACTGCACCATGTACTGCACGATGGCAGTTAGTTCGCCCTTCAGGGCGAGATTCAACTGCTCCACAACTTTCTTATCACCACGCATGAAAATGTCCTCGCTTCTACCTTCATGGAAGCGAAGCAGAAAACTCAGCGAGGTGGATCACAGGTGGGAGTGACGTGACGTTGATCTGGAAGCAGGACTATTTCAGTTGAGCCAGGACCTTCTTCACTTTGTCGGCTTCCGGACCGTCGGGATGGAGCTTCAGATAGGCCTCGTAATTTTGCCGCGCCGCATCGCGCTTGCCGAGCTTCTGCTGTGCCTGGGCGAGTCCGATCAGCGCCGGACCGGAGTCGGGCTTTAACTCGACGGCTTCCTTCAGGCGAGATTCGGCAGCTGCGTAGCTCTTTTCGTGGAGATAGTAATAGCCGACCTCGATGTCTTCCAGCGCCTGGCGCTCATCGTCCGGCATCGGTTTTTCAGGATTGGCCGCGGGAGCCGACCAGCAGGTGTGAAAGATAGCATCGATGCAGTGCGGATCGAGCTTGTTTAAGGTACGCTTGGCCTTCGAATCCGATGGAGGAGTGGTTCGGTTCTCGTTATTTGGATTCGGCGCGTCCGGTGGCGTTGGCGGCGCATCAGGAGGCTGGGGACGGGAGGTGCTCTCGCCCGGCTGCGGCGGCGCAGTTTGCGCGTGCACCAGCGGCGCCAGAATCATGAGCAGGAAGAGCAATGCTGTTAAGCGTGCCATGGTTGTTTTCCGATCCGATCATTCTAACCCTGGCCGGTTGCCGTCCGCTGAGCAACTCGCCATGACCTGTGGCAGACGACGATCTCGTCACTGCACTCCTTCCAGCCGCGGCCTATAATTTCCTCATGTTCTTACATGGCATTTTTCCTCCCATCACTACTCCCTTTTACCCCGATGGCAAACTCTACCTGCGCAAGCTGGAGCAGAACGTCGAGCAGTATTCGCGCACGCCACTGGCCGGCATCGTGGTGCAAGGCTCGACTGGCGAAGCCATCCTGCTGAGCGACGAGGAGCGCCGCGAGGTGCTGAAGATCGCCCGAGAATCCGCCGCCAACGAAAAAGTGCTGATCGCCGGGACGGGCATCGAGTCAGCGAGCGAGACGCTGCGGCTGACCGAGTTCGCTGCCGAGCTCGGCTACGACGTCGCTATGGTGCGCACCCCGCACTACTACAAGGGTCAGATGGCCCAGCCGGCAAACATGCTGGCGTTCTACCGCTTCGTGGCCGACCGCTCGCCGCTGCCGGTCATCATCTACAACTTCCCGCAGGCCACCGGCTACGACATGCCGGCGGAAGTCGTGATCGAGCTCGCCGAACATCCCAACCTCATCGGCATCAAGGAGTCGTCCGGCTCGATCGAGAAGGTGCAGAAGATGGTGGAAGGCACGCGCCACATCAAGCGCAGTGCGACGGTCACGGAGACGTTCGCCGCGGTGACGGGGCGCATGTTGAAGGCCGCTGCCGGCGCATCCGCCAGCGCAGAGGGCGGAGAACTGGTGACGGTCGGCGCGCTCACCGGCACTGCGGGAGCGAAGCCATCGTCGGCGGCCGTGAAAGTCGTCGGTGGCCTGAAGACGCGGCAGAAGGAGGTTGGCTTTCAGGTGCTGGTGGGCGCGGCGCATAAGCTGCATCCATCGCTTGAAGCCGGCGGAGTCGGCGCAATTCTCGCCTTTGCCGATTGCGCCCCTACCGCGTGCTACGAGATTTACGCCGCCTGGAAGGATGGTGACGCCGCGCTTGCGCGCGAGAAACAGGAGCGCATCGCCAAAGCCGCCGAGCGCGTTGTCGGTGCGCTCAGCATTCCCGGCGTGAAGTATGCGATGGACTACAACGGATACTTCGGCGGAACGGTCAGGCTGCCGCTGCTGCCCCTCACCGCGGATAAGAAGACCGAAGTGGAGCAGTTGCTGGAAAACATCAGAAACTGAAAAGCAGGGATTAGGGGCTAGGGACGAGGGGCTAGGCCTTTGGGTGTAGTGTGCCACTTTGCGGTGGAGCGCTTCCAGGCTGTCTCCACTTGAACGAGTTTTTCCACTACAAAGTGAAACATCCATAAGGGTAACCCCCCCTATAACGTAAAGTCTTTAATTTCAATGCCTTGCCCCCAAGATATTGAAATCATTGCACTTTTCCTATCGAACAACCGTCTTGTTTTCAATAACATGCAAGAGATCCCCGTAAAATATTGATTCTAAAATAGCAACCTAAGCTCTTGTGCAACAAACACTTGTCGACAACTGGCAACTGTTCTTCCATGAACATAAATAGGGCAGGAGCGCCAGGAGTGAGGCGAATCCTACCCTAACCATCCAGTTTCCGACTGCACCAAACTCGAGTCAAGATTACGATGGTGCCAAAATGCATTTCCGTTTTCACAACGGGAATTCGCGCGGGACGCTCGCATACTTTTCGGGGGGGGCGACAGTGTTCTCACACAGACTCTGAAGACTTGGCGAGCGTCTGATCATGGAGATTCGTACCGTACGTACAAAGACAAAAGCCTTCCCTGAGCTTCTCGAAAGGCGGTGCCTCCACCCGATAGACCAATTCGGGCGAACCTTGTGAACCAAGGTCCTTCCGCCGCTTAATTTCTGCGAACTATTTCGCACTCATCGAATATATTGACTTTAATGCCTTCGCTCGCACTTTCCGAACTGATCGGCGCTTCCGTGCTCGACAATACCGGCACGCGCGCCGGCAAGGTGCGCGAGGTGGCGCTAGCTCCGCAGGAGGATTCCAGCCAGGTCACCAGCTTCGTCATCAAGACGCGTCACGGCAACCGCGTGGTGCCGGCCAAGGCCATCAGCCTCATCGACAACGAGCTGCGCATCGCCACTGCTGCCGCGGAATGGAGCCCCTATGGCGGCGGCGAGGGTCTGCTGCTGCTGGAGCGCGACCTGCTCGACCAGCAGATTATCGACGTGCACGGCCGCAAGGTCGTGCGGGTGAACGATGTCGACATCCACGAAGACCGTAGCAATGGCCACATCGTGCTCAAGATCGGCGCGGTCGATGTGGGGGCGCGGGGCGCTGTACGCCGTCTGCTGAAGGGCCTGATTCCCAGCGCGGTGCTCCATCCGCTGCTCGACAAAATTCCTCCCAAGATGATTCCGTGGGAGTTTGTCGATCTGATCGAGATCGATCCCGCGCGCCGCGTGAAGCTGAAGATTTCGCTGGCGCGCCTGGCTCAGTTGCACCCTGCTGACATCGCCGACATCGTGGAAGAGTTGCCGCCGGCTGAGCGCGAAGCCGTCTTCGAAACCCTGGATGAAGAAGTCGCCGCCGAGACGCTGGAGGAGATCGATCCCAAGCTGCAGGTTTCGATTCTGACTTCTCTGGATTCGGATCGCGCCGCCGACATTGTCGAGGAGATGGATCCGGACGCCGCCGCCGATTTGCTGGCCGACATGCATCCCGACGCTTCGCAGGAGATCCTCACCGAGATGGAGCCGGAAGAGCGCGCCGAAGTCGCCGAGTTGATGAACTTCGAGGAGGACACGGCGGCCGGCCGCATGACCACCGACTACATGGCGCTGAGCGCGGGCGCCAGGGTGGAGGACGCCATCGAGATGCTGCGCAACTTCGAAGGCGGGGTGGAGAGCATCAGCACCATCTACATCATCGGGGAAAAAGACAAGCTGCTGGGCGCAGTGCCGCTGGCGAAAATTGTGCTGGCGGCGCCCGGCACGCCGCTGATGATGCTCAGCACCGGGCACATGACCAGTATCCATCCCGGCGCCGACGAGAAGCGCATCGCGGAGTTATTCGACAAGTACAACCTGCTGACGCTGCCGGTGATTGACGATGAGGGCATCCTGACCGGCGTCATCACGGCTGACGACGTGATCAATATGCTGCGTGCGAAGCTGTGAGCGTGGTAGAGCGAACCTTCAGGTTCGCTTCCGTACCGTGCTCGCCTGGAAAGTCCGCAGCTACGGCACGACTCGTGCCCTACCGGCGGGCGGTTGGAGGTTTCTCCGGGCTTGACCCGGGCCTGAAAGGCCCGCTCTACCGGTGCTCTACTCATTCCCGCCTGTTTCGCCTACAATGAAGGAAGTCGTTTGTGCGCGCCAATCGCACGTTTTCTGGGCTTCTCACTTACAATTGCTGATCGACAATAGGGGACTGGTGTCGCCGGCCTAAGGAGCTATGGTGAAGAAAATTGGAATTATCTTCGGCATGGAGACCACGTTTCCGCCCGCGCTGGTCGAGAAGATCAACTCCGTGGGCGAGCGCGAGGTTCACGCCGAGCTGGCCACCGTCGGCGAAGTCCGCATGGCTGAGCCATCCCCGTATCACGTCATTGTCGATCGCATCTCGCATGACATTCCGTTCTATCGCGGCTACGTCAAGAATGCGGCGCTGTCGGGGACCTACGTCATCAACAATCCTTTCTGGTGGAGCGCCGACGACAAGTTCTTCAACTATGCGCTTGGGCACAAGTTGGGCGTGGCAATTCCGCCGACCGTGCTGATCCCGCACAAAGAGCATCCTCCGGGAACCACTGATCGCTCCATGCGCAACCTGCAGTTTCCCATGCCATGGGACAGCATCTTCAGCTACGTCGGCTTTCCTGCATTCCTCAAGCCGTTCGACGGCGGCGGCTGGAAGGATGTCTATAAGGTCAACTCACCGGAAGAGTTCTTCAACGCCTACGATCAGACGCGCGATCTCTGCATGACGCTGCAGCGCGGCGTGAAATTCAAGGAATATTTCCGCTGCTACGTTGTGGGACAGGAGAAGGTGCACATCATGCACTACGATCCTTCGGCGCCCTTCCACGAGCGCTACGTGAAGAATCCGCCGCCGACCGATCCCAAGCTGATCGAGCGCGTCGAACGCGACTGCCTCACGCTATGTCGTGCGCTGGGCTACGACCTGAACACGGTGGAGTTTGCCTGCGAAGACGGAATTCCCTACGCCATCGACTTCATGAATCCGGCTCCGGATGCGGATGTGAATTCCGTTGGCCAGGAAAATTTCGACTGGATCGTCAACAACGTTGCCGAACTGGCGGTGCGCAAGGCGAAGGAGCACACCGGCAAAGTCTCCGAATATCGCTGGAGCGCCTTTCTGAATGGCGGCAGCGGGCCGAAAAGTCAAGCTACGACCAAGGGCAAGGCTTCTCCGAAAGACGAAACTGCTTCGGAGCCTGCCCCGAGCGCTTCGAAGTCTGGGGCAATGCTTGAGGCGGCATCTAAACAATTACGCAAGCGGGCGACTAAGGGGTAATCGAATGGCGCGGCCAAGTCTGAGCATCGGCATCGAAGAGGAGTATCAGACGATCGATCCGCAGACCCGCGATCTGCGCTCGCATATCGCCTCCGAGATCCTTCCCAAAGCCAAGCTGGCGCTGCATGAAGCCGTCAAGCCGGAGATGCACCAGTCGGTCATCGAAGTGGGCACGCGCGTCTGTAAGGACATCAAAGAAGCGCGGGAGAATGTTCAGGCGCTGCGCCGCGAGATGATCACTCTGGCCAGCGAGCAAGGCATTTTGCTGGCGGCGGGCAGCACCCATCCCTTTTCCGACTGGAAGCTGCAGGAGATTTATCCGGACGAGCGTTACAGGCGCGTGGTAGAGGACATGCAGCTGATTGCGCGCGCCAACCTGGTTTTCGGACTGCACGTGCACATCGGCATTGAAGATCGCAATACCGCGATCCATATCATGAATTCCATGCGGTACTTCCTGCCCCACATTCTGGCGCTAAGCACCAACTCGCCTTTCTGGATGGGCATGAACACCGGATTCAAGTCGTATCGCGTCAAAGTTTTCGAGCGCTTCCCGCGCACCGGCATTCCCGATACCTTCTCCAACTGGTCGGACTATGAGACCTTCGTCGACCTGCTGGTGCGGACCAACTGTATCGACAACGGCAAAAAGATCTGGTGGGACATCCGGCCGCATCCCTTCTTCAATACGCTGGAAGTGCGAGTGTGCGACATTCCCATGCGGCT
>Ga0335081_10011579_pt1 | contig 14275 bp, 15 predicted proteins | sample Lox_Sample_35_FD_206713 | JGI IMG/M metagenome (GOLD analysis project Ga0335081, IMG submission 206713) | Soil microbial communities from Loxahatchee National Wildlife Refuge, Florida, United States - Lox_Sample_3.5 | ecosystem: Environmental > Terrestrial > Soil > Wetlands | place: USA... | reverse complement strand
GCCATTCCCGCCTTCATCGGGTTGCTCGTCATCGCGGTCGCGCTGGCGGCGACCCTGCGCATTTTCGCTCAGGAGGAATATTTTCCACAGGTGCTGGCGGGTGTCGGGCTGCTCGGTCTGGTGTTGGGCATTTGGAAATTTCGCCGGGCACAATTGCGACGCCGGACAAAATCGCGGCATCTACCTTTGTCCCGTGACGAACTGCGCATAGCCCGGTCAAAACTTCGGAATGGTTCAAGCCCAGGCATCCGCTCGACGGTCCGAGGGCCGGACATGGATTTGAAATATTAACGTTATGGGTGCAGTTGCCATATTAACTCCGGTGGTTATCGCCGCCTGGCCGGCGTTCAGCGCGGCCGTCGTGGCGGCCGCCGCTTCGCTCGGCTACCAGGTCGCCGCCGAAGCCAAAGCCAGCGTGTCCGCCGCGGCGCAGAAGAAATTAAGCCCGATCCAGCTCGAAATCGAGCGCAGCGAGGTGGTCACCAACCAACTTGGCCGCGACCAGCACATTACCGTCACCCGCGAGGGCGTCACGGTGACATTTTCGCGTGACGCGCGCGGCAAGGCCATGTTGCAGGTGGTCGGCACCGGCCAGGAAGAGGAGGTGTTACGCGCCTTGGGCGAGGAATTGAGCCAGTCGGTCGTCCAGCAATATGTCTATCAGAAATTGATGGACGAAATGCGGGCGCGGGGGTTCAACGTGGTTGAAGAGGAAGTGAGCGAGGACCACTCCATCCGGCTCAAAGTCCGGCATTGGGGTGGGTGAGTTATGCCGCAACGCGAATTCGACATTACCATCGGCAAGGACGGCAGTGTGGACCTTCACATCAAGGGATACAAAGGCCGCGCGTGTCATGAAGCCGTAAAGATGTTCGCGCAAATCGTGGGCGAAATGAAATCGCAGCAGGAAACGAGCGAATTTTACGAGCCCGATGAGCAGGTGCAATTCAACATCGAACAAAAACACTGAGGGTGTTTATGATTTAAGATTTATGATTGATGATTTGAGACATCTGGTCAGCCGGTCAGGCAGTAAATCGTAAATCATCAATCATAAATTCGGCAAGTGGCCAAAGCGAAATCACCTGAATTTGCCTCGTCTTACTACCCGCCGCGGGCGCGGTGGTACCGTTTCGTCTTTACCTTCGGGAACAAGGTGCGGCGGTGCCTGGCTCTGGACCGGATTCATCTGCCGCAGGCAATGACTCTGAGCGGAACGGTGGCCAGCTTTCTCATACCCGGAATGGGATTTTATCTGCGGAGTCCGAAACTCTGGGGATATGCGGCGTTTGCCGGCTGTGGGTTGGCGGCGTTTTGGTCCGTTGCCGGTTACGGCCAAATGACGGGCAACATGGCCTTGGGCATGCTGCTGTCCATTCACGTCAGCGGTTTCGTTTTTTACTGTGATCCTTTGCTCCGGGAGGAGCCGTTCCAGTCCCGGCTGTTGTACACGTTGCTGGCTTTGCTTGCCATCGGCCTGCTCATTTACCTGCCGGGCCGAATCTACGTTAAACACCATTGGGTGATGCAGGTGCAAGAAAACGGAAGAGTGATCCTCGTGCAACGGACCTTCCCGGCCAGCGCCATTCACCGCGCCGATTGGGTGGCGTATCACCTGGCGGTAAACGAAGACTGGCGGGCAGGCGGGGGCGTCATTGTCAGGTCAGGCCTTGGCTTCGGCCGGGTGGACGCGGTCGCGGGCGACACCGTCCATTTCTCGGCGAAGGGCTTTTCCGTCAACGGCCAATCGCAAGCGTCATTGCCGCACATGCCAATCAGCGGTGAACTGGTTGTTCCCGAAAAAAATTGGTTCATCTGGCCGGAGCTTGGTATATACGGACATGGCCACATCGGCGAAGAAAACATTTCGTCCACCATGTTGCAATTAGCGATTGTGCCCGAAGAACATTATCTTGGCAGGTCGTTCAATCGCTGGTTCTGGCGGCGACAAATTTTACCATGAGCCGTTTCGTCAATCTTGAGTTCGGCGACGAGTCCGAGCACCAGTCGGCGGCGGAGCAAAAACCGCTGGTCAAAGACGAGGCATATTATCTGGCCGAGGCGCGCGCGGCGTTTGAAAACGGGAATTTCGAGCAGGGTCTGCGGTTTTACTCCAAAGTCCTCGAATTCAATCCGCAGAACACCGCGGCGTGGACCGGCCAGGTGCGGATGCTGATCGAATTGGGCGAATATCGCGAGGCCAGATTGTGGGCCGACAAGGCGCTGGAACGGTTTCCGACCGAGCCGGAACTGCTCGCCGCCAAGGCCGTCGCGCTGGGACGCAGCGGCGATCTGCAGGGTGCGCTCGCGTTCTCGGACGCGGCCATCGAGGAACGCGGCGACACACCGTACGTCTGGCTGGCGCGCGGCGACGTGATGCTCGCCCGCAAAGAGCACCGGGCGGATTATTGTTTTGAGAAAGCGTTGTTGCTGGCGCCGAAGAACTGGTTCGTGGCCTGGCTGGCGGCCCGGATCCGGTTTTATTATAAACAATTCGTCCTCGCGCTGAAGCTGCTGCAACAGGCCGTCGAATGGAACACCGGCCATTTTCTGTTGTGGCTCGAACTGGGCCAATGCCAGTTGGCGCTGGACATGATCGGTCCGGCCAAAAATTCGTTCTTGCAGGCGCAACAATTGAACCCGCATTCTCGCGAAACCGAACTGGCCCTCAACCAGCTTGCCCAGAAGGGGCTTTGGGCGTGGACGCGCGGCTGGTGGCGGCGCCCGTTTAACCGATGAAAATGGAAACCCTGAACCGACTTTTGTCCGCCGCCAACGAATTCGACGCCTCGGATTTGCATCTCGTGGCCGGCGTGCCGCCCGCCTTCCGCGTGAACGGTGAAATCATCATCGCCGATGAAGATGCGCTCACCGAAGACGAGATCACCGCGATGGCGGACAGCCTGTTGAACGAACAGCAAAAGGTAAAATTCGAGGAGGAATGGGAACTGTGCATTTCCCTGCTGCACAGCGTGGCCGGACGCGTCCGCGCCACGTTTTACCGGCGCAACGGGCATCCGGAGATGAGCCTCCGGTTTTGCGGCGACAAGATCGCCACCCGCGAGGAACTGGGGTTGCCGGAGAAGATTGACGATCTGGCCCGCAAGCCAAACGGCCTGGTCTTGATCACCGGGCCGACGGGCGCCGGCAAGACGACAACGCTGAATTATCTGGTGGACCTCATCAACAACGAGCGCCGGTGCAAGATTGTCACCATCGAAGACCCGATTGAATTCGTTCACGACAACAAGCGCGCCATCGTCGTCCAGCAGGAAGTGCTGACGGACGTGCGCTCGTTCAACCGGGCGCTGATCCACGTTTTGCGGCAGGACCCGGACGTGATCGTCGTCGGCGAAATACGCGATCATGAGGCGATTGCCACGGCCCTGACGGCGGCGGAAACCGGCCATCTCGTGCTGGCCACGATGCATTCACCCAACGTCTCGCACGCGCTCGAACGCATCATCGGCGTCTTTGAAGGCAGCGCGCAGAAGCAAATCGTTCTGCAACTCGCCAATGCCTTGCAGGGCATCATTGCCCAGGACCTGTTGCCGGCGGCGGACCGCCGGCGCCGCGTGCTGGCTTATGAATTGCTCGTGGCCAACGGCGCCATCCGGAATCTGGTCCGGGAAAATCAGTTACACCAACTCGAAAACACGATTCAAACCGGGCGCAAGGAAGGCATGATGCTCATGGACAATTGCCTCTACGATTTATACTGCAAGTGCGCCATTACCTATGACACGGCGATCAGCCGCGCCAACCATCCCGAGCACATCATCCGGGAAAAATCCCGGGTGGCTTGAGCTTTAGCGCCGCCGACAAACAAAAACGCCGGGCGCGAAGCCCGGCGTTACGCACGAGGAGTGGGTGTTTTATAAAACTCACTCCGACGACAGTTTCAGCGCGATTTCTTTTTCCAACTCGTGGGCGAGGTCAACATCGCCGCTTGTTCCCGAGCGCGCCTGCACGGTTACGTCCGTGATTTGCGGGGTTTCCGCAGCCACACGAATCCACACATTACGCTGGTTCACCTTGCCCTTCAGTGAGCGCACAACGTTGGTGGTATCGTGCGGAATATATTCCGTCACCATCACTCCGTCGCTCTGAATGACCTGCACCGCCGCCTGATAAACCTGATCCACGGAACGTTGATAACGGCCCTGTACCTGATCCCGATTATACACCAATGCCGGGGTCTTCGTGTCGCTCACCGTGCCGACGCAACCATTGGTGATGATGACTGCTCCCAGAAATGCCAAAAATGCCAGAAAGATTTTCGTTTTCATCTTGTCTTCAAGACAACCCAAACCGCTATCCGCGTCAAGCTTTTTGATGGAGACTGGCTGGCCAATCCGTCCGGGTTCATCGCGGTCAACGATAAATCGCAAACCCGGCCCGGAATTCTTCCGCCCGCTGGTTGTACTCCAGCAAGCTCTCACCGTAACCGGTGAAGTATTGCGCGTCCAGATAAACGCTGAAGCTGCCGACCATCCTCATCAGCGGGTAGGTCGCGTCGAGTTGCAGGCTGCCGTGGTTGGCGTCCTTGCCCATCCGGCCCAGCGCCGACAATTGCAGTCCGCGTTTCCAGCCCAGGATGGCTCGCAAGTCCACGTAGCCCCGATAATCCGCAATGTCGGGATTATCGCTCAAATCCCCGAGATAAATCCATGCCCGCGGCTGGAGAGTCAGTTGCAGGCCGTCATCCCGCCCCAGGGTCAGTGTCGGCTCGAAATAGGCGGTATTCATGCTGCGCGAATCCGCGCCGTCCTTGCCGTTGGATTCATGCTTCAACCCGCCTTGCAGATCGAGTTGATACCAGTTTGGCGGCTGTCCGCCGAGCACCCGCTGCCAGTCATACAGAAATGCAGGTTTATAGCTGGTGTCGAAAAACGGCGCCGAGGGCCCATTCCAGTCCCACAGCGACGTCTGCGTGTAAGCCACGTTGAAGCCCTTGAGCGCGGGCACTTTCGTCGCCAGCGGGCCTTCGCTGTACAGCACTTGATACATGAAACTGATCTGGAATTTCGCGTTGGGCGATTTCGTGCCCGCAATGAAATAGAGCGGTTCATACCCCGAGATGTGCTCCTTGAAAAATCGTCCGGGGTCGAACGGTTTGCCCGGTTCCAGCGGCTCGACGTGCTTGAATGCCCGGGCGAATGCCGATTCGTTGGTTGCAGTCGTGGCGTTCGCCAATGGCGGTGGCGCCACGGCGTCCAGCAAGACGCGGTTCGCGCGCAGTTGCGTGAACACCACCACGACCTGCCCTGTGGCCGTTGCGGGTACCGGCAAAAAATATTCCCGGCGGACGAAAGCGCCCGGGGCAATTCTGACTTCACCGGCTTCGGCCGGGTTCTGCAACTCCAACGCGGCTTCGACCTCGCCTTGCGACGAGATAATCCGGCATTCGATTTGCGGGAGATAAGTCCACAACTTTTCCTGGCCGGAGGGATTGAGCACGTTCAATTGGAGTTTCGTTCGATCGCCGGCTATCACCGGCTCCAACGGGCCGGTAATCGTCACCGTAAGGTCCTGCCCCGGAGCCGGGCCCGGGAGACCGATGAAGCACAAAAGAATGAAAACCACCCGGATGAATCCCCGGGTCCCGAAGCCAGCTTGGGGTTTCATGCAATGACGCTATCAATACTCCGCCAGCCGCGACAACATAATTCGGCGCCGCGTCCATCGTGGTTTCCCATCGTAATTTGGATTGAACCGGCGGGCCAATCTTTCCACACTGCCCGGACTCATGGGCGCGCAATGGAAACAGGCCGGACGCGAAATCAACGCGCAGAAAAAAGGCCAGATGACCGCCAAACTGGTCCGCGAAATCATGGTCGCGGCCAAGCTCGGCGGGCCGGACCCTGACCTCAATCCGCGCCTCTTTGTCGCCTGCGAAAAAGCGCGGAAAGCTTCCGTCTATCGTGACACCATCGAACGCGCCATCCGAAAAGGCGCCGGACTGGATGCGGAAAAAATCAGTTACGAAACCGTCGTCTATGAAGGGTTCGGGCCGCACAAGGTGCCGGTCATCGTGGAATGCCTCACCGACAGCCGCAACCGCACGGCGCCGGAAATCCGCAATCTGTTCAAGGCCGGCTCGCTCGGCCAGCCCGGCAGCGTCACTTTCTTCTTCAATCACCTCGGCGTCGTCGAGGCCACGCATCCCGATGCCAATCGCGACGCCGAAGCCGACGCCATCGAAGCCGGTGCGCAGGAAATCGAGCCTCTCGAAGCCGAGGAAACTCCGGCCGGGCAGAAGGGCGCGCGTTTTCTTACCGAAATCAAGGACCTCGACCACGTGGCCAAGGCGTTGAAAGCCGCCGGTTGGAATGTGATTGCCTCGGAAATCCGTTATCTGGCAAAGAATTTTGTCGAGCTCGGCCCGGCGGACCGCAAGGACGTCGAACATTTCCTCAACGCTCTCGACGATCACGACGACGTGCATCGCGTCTATGCGGCGCTGAAGTAGCCGTTGTCCTGATTCAGGAAACGCGTGGCACGCCTTCGGTCACGAGGCAGGATAAGTCAGTCGGAATTTTCCAGAAGCCGCCGGCACCAGAACCGGCATTCGCTCGATTTCAATCCGGCTACGGAGGCCCAGCAACGCGCCAAGCCTCGAACTGACTTCGCGCAATCCCTTTTCGTCCGGGCCGACTCCGTCCGGCACGTAGCGCAGGGTGCAATCGCCGTTTGCCTCCTGCCGCAATTCGTAATGAGCAATGCCGTTCACCCCGCCAAAACACCGGTCCACCTGCCACGTCGTGACTCGATGTCCGTCGCCCGCCGTCAGCGCGTCGCGCCTCCGCCCATGGACGACGAATTCGCTGGCGTAGGGATGCTCGATGCGTTCCGCGAGATCACCGATGCGATATCGAAGCAACGGCATGTAATCGTTCGTCAACGTCGTGACCACCAGGTCGCCGATGCCGTGGTCATCCGCGTCCACGATTTCAAGAAACGCCGTGGCGTAGCTGGGTTTCATCTCGCCGTGCTCGCCCCGTGTAGTAAACGGCTCGATCACGCCCCCGGTAGCGGGCTGCTCTACTACACGGGGCGAGTTTTCCATGAGCAAATGGCCGGTTTCCGTCGAGCCGTAGAGATTGAAGACCGGCACGCCAAAGACACGCGCCAGCACCCGCCGGTGCACCACGCTGACGAATTCATAGCTGCACAACACGAATCGCAGCGAGGGGAATTGGATGCCGCGCTGTTCGCAGTAAAGTGCGAAGCGGACGCCGTGCACCGGGTCCAGGTCCAGAAATTGCGGCGCCCATTCGGAAATTTCCTTCGCCATGCGCGCCAGGTCCGCGTCGCTCAACAGAAACGGAATCCGTGCGAGATTCACGAACAGGACATTGCCCAGCGTGCGTTGCTCGCGCGACATCCAGACCGTCGGACACGTCAGCCCGTTGCACGCCGGCGGCACGAGCGTCGCCCGGCGGGCGGCGGGATACTCGTCCAGAACCTGCGCGACAAACGCATTCAGCCGCAGCGCTGCTTCTTCCTGCGCGTTCCACCAGCCGCGGCCGAAAATCACCGGCAACCGCTCTTCGGACGTGCCAGACGTGTGCTCCAGTTCCACCAGATTTCTCTCCAGCAACGTTTCGAGCGAGGTCCCGTCGGGGAGAAAGTTCTGCGGGAACCCGGTCCGCATGTCGCGCTTCGCCAGCAGCGGCAGGCCTTTGAAACATTCAAAACCGGCGTGTTCACAACCTGCCCGCGCCAGCGCGCGGCGATAGAGCGGCACCCTCCGCCAGCGTGGCAGCAGTTCCACCAGCCGCGGGATTTGCGCCGCTTCACGAACCAGTTCAGGCGTCGCCAGCATGGCCGCAATATTACACGCAATCCGCCGGATGCAAACTCAAGAGATGGCCGGACGGGAATCAGCTGGCGCAACCGCCGCGCGCTTCCGGCAGATTCCCCGGTAAAATTCGCCGACCCGCGTCATTTTGCGCGGCAGGGTCGCGTCGTTGAAATCCACCGAGACGAGGCCGAATTTCTTCGTGTAACCGAACTGCCACTCAAAATTATCGAGCAACGACCAGTAGAAAAATCCGCGCACGTCCGCGCCGCGGCTCATGGCGCCGTGCAATTGATGCAGATGGTCGGTCAGGTCGCGGATGCGAAAACTCTCGTCGCGTGACGCCGCGCCGTGCTCGGTGATGTACAGCGGCAGGCCAAAGCGCCGGTGAAAATTTCTCAGGACGACGCCCAATCCGCCCGGATGCCGCTCAAACATGTCGTCGCACACAATGCCCATCTGCCCGAGTTGCCGGGGACACGCGCCGCCGGCCGGGACCGAGGGCTGGAGATTCTTGAAGCGCGCCAGTCCGTAATAATTCACGCCGAGAAACGTGGACGCTGCTTGTCTCCGGCCGCCCAAAAATTCGTTCAGCACAAAGCGGTTGAAAAAATGGTGCGAACCCTGCGCCAGTAAATGGTCCCACAACGCAAACTTTTTGAGCGCGCCGAAATAAGTCCAGTTCTTCGCAATGCCGATCTCCGGGGCGCGGCCGCCGTTACCGGCGCGCCGGATGATTTCGCTCACCTGGAGATGCGCCTCCGCCATGTGCCTGATGACTTTGCGGTAGGACCGGAATTGCCACTTGTGGAACGGCGGAAACCCACCGAGCAGATACGTCAACGACGCGTAGGTGTCCGGTTCGTTGAACGTGTTCCACAGATAAATCCGCTCCTTCAACGCCGACACCAGCTTCACCGCGTAATCCACAAACGCCGGGACGGTAGCCGGGTTTACCCAGCCGCCCGCCGACGTAATCCACGGCGGATTGGAAAAATGATGCAGCACCACCATCGGCGTGATGTGCGCCGCCTTGAGGCAATCGAGCAAGTGAACATAGCGGTCGAGCTCCTTCCGGTTCAGCGGTGCGTACGGCGCGGCTTGCAGACGCGACCATTCGATGCCCATCCGATAGGCGTTCACGCCCAGTTGCCCCATCCACCCCACGTCCTCCTCATAACGGTGGTAATGATTGCAGGCCACGCGGCAGTGCCCGCCGTCCGCCGCCACGTAATCCGTCCATTCGTTGGCGATATGGCCTTCCACCTGCGTCGGGGACGTGGCGGTGCCCCAGAGGAAATGGTCAGGAAACTTTAAATGGCCGGGCGTCACTGCGCCGGAAATGTCGCCCGCGCCAGAGAAACTGTCAATTGCCGTCGTCGGCTGCGCCCGCCGCGGGCGCATTGGCCGTCTTCCGGGCAGCCGCTTCAGCCTTTTGTTTCGCTGCGAAATCTTTGCGTGCCTGTTTCGGATCGTAACCCTGCGCGGTCAGATAATCGTCCTCAATCTTGATTTTGTATTTCTTGAAGAACGCGGATTTTTCTGTCATGGACTCGCAGTCAATCGCCTCCTCGCGCGCCGCTTTGAGGTTTTGCAGCACCACGGCCTTTTGCGCCTCCGTCAGCCCGGGGAAAATCTGCAAATACACATCGTAAGTCACTTTTACCTTGTTGACCGTCAACACGTCTTTGACGGTCTCGACCTGATCCGGCGACAACACCGCCGACAAATCTGAAATGAATTTTTCATGCTGCGGCTTGAACGTAGCGTACACGCCGTCAATCTTCGCCAGCGCCGCGTTCGCGTTCGTGACGTTCTGCGCCGAGCGCGCCCGGTTGAACTCATTCCATAGCTCCTTGACTTGCGCGTCGTTTTCCGCGTGCCAAGCACGCAACGCTTTGAACTGGGCCGCGAGGATGTCCGAAACCGCGGCTTCCTTTGCCGCGTCGTTCAGTTTTAACGCCGCGAGGACAGGTTTGATGTGTTTGTGCAACGACGCCTGCTCCTTCTCCGCGGCGCTCAATGACCCCGCTGCCGCGTTCGTTTGCCCTTGAACCGAGGCCGCAATAAAATTGACCATGCCAACCACCATCCCGACGAAAAGAATATATTTCATGCCTCCATGGAAATTCGGCAGCCGCACAAAGTCAATGGCTGCGCCCTTCGAAAACTGACACAAATCATGATAGAACTGGATGTTTGAAACACACGTCACGGAGGTTTTTTGCCCCGGTGGCCGGGCGACGGTAAATTTGTGTCGCCTTTCGCCCGCCACCGATGTTTCAATGCGGCGGAGCAAAGAGCAAATCGCGCCAGCCATGAACGCCTACCTGTTTACCGCCGTCGTCACCCGGACTCAGGGCCGGCCGGCCCCCGGCGGCATTGGCGCCAACTTCATCCAGACCTGGGAGACCAGCGCGAGCCAGATTGTCCTGGGCAACTCTCCGGATGAGGCACAAAAACGGTTCGAAGCCTGGTTGCAGGCGACGCCGGAAGGAGAAAATCCGGTGGAAGTCAGGATCCGCAAAATCGCGGCGGCCCAATTTGTGGGCCAATTGTTCACCGAATCGGGAAACACGCCCCTCAATTGGCCGGAAATCCTCAAGCAGTTGGAATCGGAAACGGAATCAACGCCGGTGGATGACTTCGAACCGGGTTACTGGGTGGACGTGGACCAGATCGTGCGCCCGGAAAAATTAAGCTTTAGCGCCGGAACTCTGGAATCGGATGTTCCCGAAAACATTCGCTCCGGGTTGAACTGGTCGTCCGACAGGAAATTCTTTTTCATCCTGAGTGTTCTCAGCCCACTGGCGCCGCCACCAGACCCGTTGGAAGAACCGGAAACAGACGCTCCGGACCCGGACGATCCATCGGACGAGGCTGGCGAAAAATCCGGGCCGATGGGGATTGGCGAATTGTACACGAACTACCCGCAAGCGTTGGACAAGGAGGCCGCCACGTTGATTCAAGCCCGGAATTCGGTGGTGGCCGCCTGGCTCTGGCGCCGTTACGCCGCCAACACGCGACTCGCCACCAACTCGATCCGAATTGACCCCTGGTGCGGGGTGATTAATTTGACCTGAACCATTCCCCGATCATGCCAAAGACGGATTCGCGCGTTGATGCTTACATTGTGAAGTCCGCCGACTTCGCGAAACCCATCCTCAACCATATCCGGCGGCTGGTACACGCCATTTGCCCGAAAGTTGAGGAGACCATCAAATGGGGTACGCCATTTTACCTGCATGAAGGGATTTTGATCGCCACACCGGCGTTCAAACGGCACTGCGCGTTCATTTTCTGGAAAGGTAGATTGTTTTTGAGCGCGGACCAGAAGACAACACTGCGCCGCCTCACGTCGCTTTCGGATCTGCCGGGCGACAGAATTCTGACCCGTTACATCGCAAAAGCGGTTGAACTGAACGAAGCCGGTGTCAATCCTCCGACGCGCGCCAAACCGAAGGTCAAAAGGGCGCTGGTTGTGCCGGATTATTTTCTCGCCGCGCTCAGGAAAAACAAAAAGGCGCTGGCGAGCTTTGAGCATTTCAGTCCCAGCCATAAACGGGAATACGTCGAGTGGGTTACTGAAGCCAAACGCGAGGATACACGTGCGCGCCGGATTCAGACCGCCGTTAAACAAATCGCCGGCGGAAAATCACTGAATTGGAAATATCAGTAGGTCGGGCACTCGAATGCCATGGTGGGGCGAGCGTATTCGCGAGCCGGCTCGTCGGCAGCCTGCCTTACTGGAAGCTGCCAAAATTGGAGAAGGACTTGTATGAAAATGGAGAAAACTATTCGCATTGTCGCCATGTTCTACATAGCGCTGAGTTTATCGGCTGCCGCAATTCCGGCAACGGCTCAGCCAGCCACCAACCATCCTGCCCGCCCTGCTCCGCCGACCCGCGACCCGCACACGCCGGGGTTTGTCACGGCCACTGAATTATCCGACGGTGCCGTGCCGCCGGCGGATGCCGACGGCAACTTTATCATCGGCCCGACGCGTCGTCCTGCGCTTGAGGTGGCCGTGCAGACAAACGTGCCGCAAGGAACGGTGTACAACTTCACCATGAGTTCGGTGGACAGCAAAATTTACCCCGGCATCGCGCGTGAGCGCGGCACTTTTGGTACGCCCGATCCCGCCGATCCGGCCAAACTGGTGGTGACCACCAGCCATCCGGCACCTTACACCCGCCGCGTGGCGGTTTACGTCCCCGAACAATACGTCCCTGGGAATGCCGCACCGTTCATCGTTGGGGCGGATGGACCTGACCGCGTATTGTTCACGGCGCTGGACAATCTCATCGCCGAACATCGCGTGCCGGTGATGATTGCTATCTCCATCGGCAATGGCAGTGGCGACGCACAAGGAAGTGAACGCGGTTTGGAATACGACACGATGTCCGGACGCTACGCGGAATTTGTCGAGCGGGAGGCGCTGCCGCTCGTGGAAAAAAAGTGCAACGTGAAATTGACGAAGGACCCCGATGGCCGGGCGACGATGGGCGGCAGTTCCGGCGGTTCTTGCGCCCTCATTATGGCGTGGTATCATCCGGAACTTTACCATCGCGTCCTGACGTATTCCGGCACCTACGTGAACCAGCAATGGCCTTACAACGCCGCTTCCCCTCACGGCGCATGGGAATTTCACGAACACCTGATTCCGAATAGCCCCGCCAAGCCCATCCGCATCTGGTTCGAAGTCGGCGACCGTGACAATTTTAATCCAAACGCCATGCGTGACGGGATGCATGACTGGGTCCTCGCCAACGAGCGCATGGCGCAGGTGCTGGCCGCAAAGAACTATCATTACCAGTTCGTCTTTGCCTGCAACGCCGGCCATACCGACAGCGGCGTGAAGCGGCAAACGTTGGCTGAAGCTCTGGAATGGCTCTGGCACGATTACCGACCGGTGTCGAAATAAAAAAGCGATGGCGGCGGTGAACACGCCGCAGTGCGAACGCTTTGCGTGGTTTGGAAGCATCCTTCAGTCCCGCCAGTGTTTGGCGTACGGCCCGCCCGCGGCCATCGGACGGAATGAAACGGGCGCATAGTGCTTACAACGGGCTGCCGCGCGTCGGCGTATTTTTCTGTGGCCACTCCCGCGGGCTTTTGCATAAATAGCCTTGCATATTGCGCCAAAGGATTGTGTCAACTCAACCTGCCGGTTCCGGATTTGGCGCCGCCATCCGGCATTAAGAGAGAAAGGCAAAGTGATGAAGTTCAACCTCCAACCTTACATTGAGAAAGCCCAGCTTTGGTTTCTGACCAGCGGCGTGCGGATCCTGTTGATCATTGTCCTCACGCTGATCCTGCTGCGAATTGCCACCGCGGTAACGACCAAAATGCGCACGGTGCTGGGACGCCGGGGAGGCGACATTGAGTACGAAAAACGTTCCGGCACCTTGAGCGGCGTGGTGCATTGGATTCTGCGGTTGGTCATCCTGTCGGTCGCCACCTTTATTGTGTTGAGCGAATTGGGGATTCCGGTTGCGCCGATCCTCACCGCCGCCGGCGTGGTCGGTCTGGCCGTCGGCTTCGGCGCGCAAAACCTGGTGCAGGATTTCATCAGCGGTTTCTTCTTCCTGCTGGAGGACCAAGTGCGCGTCGGCGACGTGGTGCAGGTTGGTGACAAGGGCGGCCTCGTGGAAAAAGTCACTTTGCGCATGGTCATTCTGCGCGACCTCGCAGGCAGTGTTCACTTCATCCGCAACGGCAAGATTGACGTCGTCACCAACATGACCAAGGAATATTCCCATTATGTCTTCGACATCGGGGTCGCCTATCGTGAGAACGTGGACGAGGTCGTGCGCGTGCTCAAAGGCGTTGACGAGGAAATGCGCCAGGACGCCGAATTCAAGAACGACATTCTCGCGCCGCTGGAGGTGCTCGGCGTGGATTCCTTTGGCGACAACGCGGTCGTCATCAAAGCCCGCACCAAGACCAAACCGATCCAGCAATGGCGCATCGGGCGCGAATTCAACCGCCGCATCAAGATGAAGTTCGACGAGTTGAATATCGAAATCCCATTCCCGCACCGTACGATTTATTTTGGCAAGGACAAGGCCGGCAAATCGCCGGCGCTCAATATTGAGACCGCCAAAGCCGTCTGAAGTGCGGCTTGGCGGAACTGAAATCCGGGTGACGACCTGCATAAAGCGCAGCGGTGGACGCGCCGCGGCCCGTTCTTGATGATTCGCTGAATTCAAACGCCGCGCAGCAAAAAGGAGAATTGGAAAACCGGACGTTTCCATTAAACTGGGGCCAATGAAAACCACGATCCCTGAGGAATTGAAGAAGGACATGCCGCAAACGCCGTGGGGCAAACTCCTCACCGCCACGCCGGTCATCATGACCGTCATCGCCACGTTGCTGGCCGGACTCGCCTCCAGCGAGATGACCCGCGCCCAATACGACCGCGCCCTGGGCGCGCAATTGCAATCCAAGGCCGGCGACCAGTGGAGTTATTTT
>Ga0335081_10011578_pt1 | contig 14275 bp, 11 predicted proteins | sample Lox_Sample_35_FD_206713 | JGI IMG/M metagenome (GOLD analysis project Ga0335081, IMG submission 206713) | Soil microbial communities from Loxahatchee National Wildlife Refuge, Florida, United States - Lox_Sample_3.5 | ecosystem: Environmental > Terrestrial > Soil > Wetlands | place: USA... | reverse complement strand
TTGCCGCGAACGCACAGCGACATGCCCGTGAACCCGGTCACCGCCGAGAACAGCGCGCCGACCAGGAAGAAGATGCTGCGGCCCCAGCGTATCTCAGAGGTGTCCGCGGGCAGCACGAGCAGCACGAAGAAGATGATGACCACGAACACGCCGAGGGTCCTGAACTGACGGCGCAGGTACGCGGCCGCGCCTTCCTGCACGGCGCGGGCGATCTCCTGCATCCGCTGGGTCCCCTGGTCGGCCGCCAGCACCTCCCGCACCAGCACGCCGGCCACGCCCAGGGCGAGCAGCGCGATGACCGCGACGATGATGACCCAGGTCAGGTTGGAGCCGCTCACGCTGACGGAGTTCGCCGTCGGCGCAGAGACAAGCTTAAACATTCGACCTCCTGGAACTCCGAACGCAAGACGGTGCCGATCGGGACTAAAACGTGGGCGGGAGTCTACGCACGTGCGCGCCGAACCACTAACACGGAGCCGTCCCTAACGATTCTGTTATCTGTTCGTGATCTTCGTGAGATATTAGCGTAATCATTCTCATGGTCGGTGATACGCGGCAGCCGCGCCTGCTCACGGCAGGCGCAGCGGGTCACCCAGGTCTCACGGGTTCGGCCGGGGCGCCCTGCCCGGATACCTAGGCCGGATACCCGGCGGGCCAGGATCTCAGGCCGTGGCCACGGCTGACGGCCAGCTCATCCGGACGCTCACGCCCGAACTCGTCGATGAGACGCGCACGTCGTCGGCCAGGCCGGAGATCACGGCCAGGCCGAACCCGGACGGCATCCCGGCGTCATCCGCGCCCCGGATCAGGCGGCCGGCGTCGCGGCCGTTGGCGCCGGCCGGCGAGGGGCTGGCCGGCGAGGGGGTGCTCGTGGGGGCGTGGTCGCTCACCACGACGACGAACCGCTCACCCTGGTCGCTCATCTCGATCTTGACCGGCTCGGCCGGGCAGTGCCGCCGGTGCGCCTCGACCGCGCGCGAGCATGCCTCGCCCACGGCCAGGCGCACCTCGTCGAGCAGTGCCTCATCCACGCCGCTACGCCGCGCGACCGCGGTGGCGACCAGCCGCGCGGTCCTGACGTGCGCGGGCAGCGGTGAGAACGTGACTTCTACGGTGGCCATCTCGGACAGGCCCGGCGGCGTTACTTCTCGGATTTCTTGGCCGCGATGGCCTCGTCCACCGTGTTATGGATGCCGAACACCTTCGTCAGCCCGGTGATCCTGAAGATCTTGAGTATCCGCTCCTGGGTACAGACCAGGTCCAGGGACCCGTCGTGCGCGCGCACCCGCTTCAGGCCGCCGACCAGCACGCCGAGACCGGTCGAGTCGAGGAACTCCACCTTCTCCATGTTGACGACGAGCTGGTAGTTGTTCTTGTTGACGAGATCGATCAGCAGCTCACGGAGCCGCGGCGCCGTATAGACGTCGATCTCACCCTCGACGTCGACGACTTCGATGCCGTCCTTGTTGTAGTGACCAAGCTTCAGATCCACAAATCCTCCAGCGCCATGCCTGGCGTCATCTCAGCGTCCCGCCCCGGCCGCGGGCTGACTAACAGAGCCTAGGGCGTGGTCCCCTGCGGCATTCAACCACGCTCCGGTGTCATGTCTATACGAAATCATGCTTCCGGGCACCCCCCAACGGCCGACACGGGCAAAGTTCCGGGCATCCCGCCGCCGGGGTGTCACACTTAAGAAGCTGTGTCGACGCTCACTCCCCTACCTCCGGCCGCCCCGGTTACGCACGCGACGGGCGCCAGGACGGACAACCGCGCCCTGGGCATCCTGCTCGACGACGCGCGGGCCGGCCGCCCCGTGCACGTGGAGCACATCCCGGCCCGGTCCGGCCGGGAAGTGCCCTGGCCGCGGTGGGTGCCCGCGGAAATCACCGGCGCCTTCGCGGCCCGTGGCATCCCCGCTCCCTGGAGTCACCAGGCGCTGGCCGCGGACCACGCCCGGTCCGGCCGGAACGTGATCATCTCCACCGCCGCGGCGTCCGGCAAGTCGCTCGGCTACCTGCTGCCCGCGCTCACCGCGGTGCTGGCGGGCGACACTGTGCTCTACATCACGCCCACCCGGGCGCTGGCCGCCGACCAGCTCGCGTCGATCCGCTCGCTCGGCCTGCCCGGGGTGCAGGCGGCGACCTTTGACGGCGACTCGAGCTATGCCGAGCGGGCCTGGGCGCGCAGCCACGCCCGGTATCTGCTGACCACCCCGGATATGCTGCACCGCGCGCTACTGCCCGGGCACACCCGCTGGTCGGGGTTCTTCAGCCGGCTGCGCTACGTGGTCATCGACGAGTGTCACGGCTACCGCGGGGTGTTCGGCTCCCACGTGGCCCACGTGCTGCGCCGGCTGCGCCGGGTGGTGGCGCATCACGCTCCGCCGGACGGCCCGCCCCGCCCGGTCTTCGTGCTGGCCTCGGCCACGGTCGGCGCGCCGGGGGCCTGCGCGCGCCTGCTCACCGGCCTGGACGCCGAGGAGGTGACCGAGGACGGCTCGCCGCGCGGGCCGCTGGCCTTCGCCCTGTGGGAACCGCCGCTCACCGAGGTCCGCGGCGAGGCGGGCGCCCGGCTGCGGCGCACCGCCACCGCGCAGGCCGCGGACCTGCTCAGCAGGCTGGTCAGCCAGAACGTGCAGACGCTCGCCTTCATCAGGTCCCGGCGCGGCGCCGAGGCGGTCGCGCTGGCCGCACGCCGGGCGCTGGACGCGGGCGGGGCCGCCCCCGGCGGGGACGCCGAGGCGAAGGTGGCGGCCTACCGGTCGGGGTACCTGCCGGAAGACCGGCGGCGGCTGGAGGCCGCGCTGTCCGACGGGCGCCTGGTCGGGCTGGCCACCACCACCGCGCTCGAGCTCGGGGTCAACATCACGGGCCTGGACGCGGTGCTGATCGCCGGGTGGCCGGGCACCTGGGCCTCGCTGTGGCAGCAGGCCGGGCGGGCCGGGCGCGGCGGGCGGTCGGCGGCCGCGGTCCTGATCGCCCGGGACGACCCGCTGGACACCTACCTGGTCCGGCACCCCGAGATCCTGCTGCGGCATCCGGTGGAGGCTACCGTCCTGGACCCGGACAACCCGTACGTGCTGGCCCCGCACCTGTGCGCGGCCGCCGCCGAGATGGCCCTGACCGAGCCGGACCTGGACATCTTCGGCCCGGCGGCCCGGGCGGTCGTCGATGAGCTGACCCGGACCGGGAAGCTGCGCCGCCGCCCGGCGGGCTGGTACAGCATGCGCCGCGACGCGGCCGCGGCGGGGCTGCGAGGCGCGGGCCTGGCCCCGGTCCGGGTGGTGGAGGAGGCCACCGGGCGCCTGGTCGGCACGGTGGACGAGCCCTCGGCCCACCTGATCGTGCACGAGGGCGCCGTCTACGTGCACCAGGGCGAGCCCTACCAGGTGCGGACCCTCGACCTGGGCGACCGGGTGGCCCTGGTGGAGCCGGGCGACCCCGGCTACGTCACCACCGCCAGGGACGTGACCGAGGTGGAGGTCCGCGCCGCGCTGCGGCGGATGACGTGGGGCCCGGCCGAGGTCAGCTTCGGCGACGTCCAGGTGACCCGGCAGGTCGTGAGCTTCGCCAGACGCCGCGCCGAGGGCGGCGCCGTGCTCGGCGAGATCCCGCTCGGCGAGGTCCCGCTCGACCTGCCCCCCCGGCACCTGCTGACCCGGGCGGTGTGGTGGACCGTGTCCGACGATGCGGCCGGCGCGCTCACCGCCGCCGGGATCGACCTGGGCGGGGCGGCCCACGCGGCCGAGCACGCCTCGATCGGCCTGCTGCCGCTGTTCGCCACCTGCGACCGCTGGGACATCGGCGGCGTCTCCGCCGCCAGGCACCCCGCCACCGGCAAGCTCACCGTCCTGGTCTACGACGGGCACGACGGCGGCGCCGGATTCGCCGAACGCGGCTTCGGCGCCGCCGCGGACTGGCTCCGCGCCACCAGGGCGGCCATCGCCGGCTGCGACTGCGAATCCGGCTGCCCCTCGTGCGTGCAATCACCGAAATGCGGCAACGCCAACCATCCGCTGTCCAAGCGGGGCGCGGTGGCACTCCTGGACATCCTGCTGGCCGGCCACGGCTGAATGTCCCCGGACGGCCGGGGTGGTCAGCCGCTCATGTCAAGGGCGGTTTTCGTCCGTCAAGAGCAGGTTTCGCCCTCGCGGCGCTGGTCCCGGCCGCCCGACACATGTGTCCGGGGCCCGGCCGGGCCCGGAAGGGCTGGATCGCGGGGGGCGGGTGGTAAGGCGTCCTCCATCCACCGATCACGAACACCAGCCAGCCACATAGGTGACATAGGTATCAGAAGCACCAGTGGCCGCGCTCAGCAGCCACAGAGGTCGACTCTCGCCACAAGCGGCAGAAAAAGGAGGCGGGCGCCACCGGGGGGGAGAGTGGCGCCCGCACGCACGGTCCGACCCTGGGGGGGGAGGCCGGTCCCGTCCTTATAGGTAAGCTTAGCCGCTAGTGCTCCGGTACGCGACCACAGGTGTCGTTTTTTGCGATCACCCCTGGCGTATCGCTACAGGAACCCGTGCAGCGTCAGCTAAGCGAATAATGGCATATGCCGCAGGGTCTGAGAAGGGCCTATCGGCAGATTTAGCTACCCTTCGGTAGTCAGTTCTCGCTTGGTAAGAGCCCCCGACACTGTCCGCGAACAACGGATGTATGCCGATAACGGCGCGCCGGCCGGCCCCGCAATGGGGCCGGCGGCCGACGGCAACGAGGCCGCGACGGCAAGGTACTAGTTTACGACATGTGATCGCTCCGACTGATTAAGATCACGAATTGGTCACATACCGGGGCTTTCCAGGCTGGCGATTTCGTCGTAGAAATGTGTCACGGACGCAGGAGCGTCCGGCACGGCAGCCGGGTACCCACGCGCGACCAGCCGCGGGAGGCGTGTCAGACCAGGTCAGGTCGGTAGCGGCCGACCTGGATGACAGAGAAGGTGCACGCTTGGTAGCCAGGCCTGACGTGGTTTCCGCAGCGGCGCCCCGGCCAGGGGCGCCGCTCGCTATTGGGGCCGCGGTCAGCGGCTCACCAGGCCCGGTCATGACGCGGAAATCCGGCGAACCGGCCCACACGGGTGCATATGCCGCACCCGCGGCCGCGACGTCAATTGGGCTACCGGTACCGGATCCGCCGGGCGGGTGCGGCCTGAAACACCGTACCGGGCCGGGGTGCTGCCATGACGGCGACCAACAACGCTAGCCTTGGACCTTGCCGAACATGAGCTATCGGACGCGGGCGCTCGTTGCCGGGCGGGAGCGCGGATAAGTGGTCCGCACACGATGGGAGATGGACTCGATGGTCCGCAGCGAGACGCCGGGACCGGCCGGCGGCGATCAGTCACTCGGGGATCTCGTCGCCCTGGCCGCCAAGGATGTATCCCAGCTGATCAGGTACGAGATCGAGCTGGCCAAGAGCGAGCTGAAGGCCGACGCGCAGCGGGTCGGCATCGCGGCGGGCGGGGTCGGGCTGGCCGCCTTCCTCGGCTGCCTGGTGCTGGTCATGCTCTCCTTCGCCCTGGCCTACGGCCTGATCACGCTCGGGATCTGGGACTGGGCGGCGTTCCTGATCGTGGCCGGCGTGTGGGTGCTGGTGGCCGCGGTGGGCCTGGCGATCGCCTACTTCAAGGTGAAGCGGATTTCCGGCCTGAGCAAGACGCGCCAGACCGTGACCGAGGGAATCGACATGCTCCGGAGCGAGGTCGCCTCCCCCGACGGCCAGCGCCCCGAGATCACCGCGCGCGAGACCGGGTGAGGTGAGCGCCATGGCCGGCGGCGCCGACGCCGTGGTCCAGATCGGCGGGCCCTGGGCGCACCGGTCCGTGTCGGCGAACGGCACCCGGTTCCACGCGGCCGAGGCCGGCGACGGGCCGCTGGTGCTGTTGCTGCACGGCTTCCCCGAGTTCTGGTGGACCTGGCGGCACCAGCTGGCCACCCTGCCCGGTGCGGGCTTCCGCGCGGTCGCGGTCGACCTGCGCGGCTATGGCGGCAGCGACAAGCCGCCGCGCGGCTACGACCTGGTCACGGCGGCCGCCGACGCGGCCGGCCTGGTCCGGGCGCTGGGCGAGGCGAACGCGGTCGTGGTCGGCCACGGCCTGGGCGGCCTGATCGCCTGGACGCTGGCCGCGTACTACCCCAAGGTGGTCAGGCGGCTGGCCGTGATCTCGATGGCGCACCCGCTGCGGATGCGCGCCTCGGTGTTCACCGACCCGCGCGGCCAGGGCCGCCGCAGCGGCTACGCGCTCGCCGCCCAGCTGCCCGTCCTGCCCGAGCGAGCGCTGCTGCGCGACGGCGCCAGCCGGGTGGGCCAGCTACTGGAGAAGTGGTCCGCGCCCGGCTGGCCGGACGCCGAGACCGGGCAGATCTACGCCCGGGCCATGCAGATACCCTCGGTGGCCCACTCGGCCCTGGAGTACCACCGCTGGCTCGCCCGCAGCGGCGTGCGGCCCGACGGCCTGCGCTACGCCCGGCACATGCGGACCGCCATCGGCGCCCCCACGCTGCATCTGCACGGCGCCCTGGACGGCTGCGTGCTGCCGCGGACCGCGCGGGGCGCCGGCCGGTACGTCGACGGCCCGTACCGGTGGCGGGTGATCGACGGCGCCGGGCACTTCCCGCACGAGGAACGCCCGGAGGTCCTGGACACCGAACTACTCGGCTGGCTGGCCGACCCGGAACCCGAACGGTGAACAGGGACCGCGACCCGGCCGGGCGGCCGCGGAACGCGCGCCCTCGTGACGCCCTGGGACGCCTGCTTGACCGCGGCGCGGCCGGCCAGGCACCCGTTCCCGACGACCTCGTGGTCACCGGGGCCGACGCGGCCACGCTCGCCGGCCAGTTGCTGCGCGAGGGACGCCCGTTCCACGCGCACGAGGTCCTCGAGGCGGCCTGGAAGTCGGGTCCCCCAGCCGAGCGCGACCTGTGGCAGGGCCTGGCCCAGATCGCGGTCGGCCTGACCCACGCCCGCCGCGGCAACGCCCGCGGCGCGGCCGCCCTGCTCCGGCGGGGCGCCGAGCGCGTCCGCGCGGGCTGGGATCCGCCGGCCGGCGGGTCCCAGCCTTACGGCATGGACCTCCCGGCCGTGCTGGCGGCCTCGGACGACCTGGCGGCGCGCATCGAACGGCACGGCCTGGACGGCATACCGCCGGCCGACCTGTCTCCCCGCCTGCTACGGCCCTGACCGGCCCGCGCAGCAGGCTGGTGCCCGTCCGGGGCACCAGCCTTCCCGCCGGGGTCGCAGCCGCCTCCCGCGCATCTCGCACCCCGTCAGTCCCACTCACCGGTGTGATTATCCGGGAGGATTCGGGCTATGGGGAGAGTTTTGGGCACTATAGACCCCAAAACTCTCCCAGAAGCCCAAATCCTCCCAGTAAGGCCATATCGCGAAGCTCATATATATCACCAGACTCTTGAGTACCACCAGAAAGCGCGTAAGCGTTCCGGGCTTGTGGGGCGGGGATGAGCGGACGGGGCGTTTGTTCCGAACGGGGCTGGTGCTACGGGCAAGGCAACAGCATGCGTGGAACTGGCGTGCTGACGCACCGGACCGGCACGGGGCGCGGCACCCGGACCGGCACGGGGCGCCGGAGCCGGGCTGGCGCGGGGCGGGTGGGGTCAGTCGCAGCCCATGGTGGAGACGGCGGTGGTGGCGTCCGCGCCCATCCGGGCGTCCTGGGATACCTGGGCGGCGGTGAGCGCGAAGCCGGTGTCGTTCACGCCGACCGCGGCGGCGAACACCACACCGTCGACGGTGCCGTCGGGTGACAGCAGCGGGCCGCCCGAGTTGCCCGACTCGACCACGGCCCTGATCTCGTAGATCTGGCGGGTCACCGTGCTCGTCTGGTAGATGTTCGGGCCCTGGGCGTTCTGGATGCCGCCGATCCTGGCCGGCACGACGTGCAGGCTCTGGGCGTCCAGCGGGTAGCCCGCGACGACCGCGTCGTCGCCGGGGCTGGCCTGCCCGGCGAGCCGCAGCGGGGCCAGGTTGAGCCCGGGCACGTAGAGCACCGCCACGTCGACCTGCGGGTCGTAGAACACCACGGTGGCCGGCAGCGTCTCGCCGCCGGTGGTGGTGACCGTCTGCCGCTGGGTGACCCCGGCGACCACGTGCGCGTTGGTGAGGACGTGGTCCGGGGAGATGACGAAGCCCGAGCCCTCGACGGAGCGCTGGCAGCCCGGCGCCACGCCCTGCACCCGGACCACCCGGTCCTCGGCCTCCCGGAAGCCCGCGCTGTTCAGCACGGCGGGGTCGGGCGCCGGGATGGCCAGGATGCGCTCCGCGCCGATCCCGCTGAACACCTCGGCGTAGGTGCTGTTGCTGGCCAGCAGCCTGCGGAAGTCGGAGAACATGGTCCTGGCGGGCGTGGGCATGAACTTGTCCAGCGTCTGCAGCGCGACGGAGTTGTTCACCTGCTGGTCGACCACGGGGAACGGGGACCCGTTCAGTACCGATCCCACCACCCACGCGATCAGCAGCACCGACACCATGCTGACGATGGCGCCGCCCACCGAGTCCAGGACGGTGGCCGAGCGCCAGGTCACCGTGGACCGCATGGCCGCGCCGATCGTGGACGCGATGAACTGCCCGAGTACCGCGAAGCTCACCAGCAGGACCACGGCGATGACATCCTGCTGCGTCTGGCCGCCGACCAGGGCCCGCGAGATGCCCGGCCCGAACTCCGCGCCGAGCAGCGCCCCGCCGACGAAGCCGAAGAAGCTGAGCACCCCGACGATGAAGCCCTGCCGGTAACCGGACACGGCGAACGCGATCACGATCACGATCAGGATGAGGTCGAGCACATCACCGCGCACGCCAATAACGGTATAGCGTTTTCGCCGCGGCCAGGCCCGCAGCCGGATTTCACAGGTCAAGCACCACGGTGGCGTCCCAGGGCTTCTCCCAGCCGCCCAGGACGAGCAGCCGGTCGACGAGCGCGGCGGTGAAGCCCCAGATGAGCATGCCCCGGACCCGGAACGCGGGACTGGTCCGCCCGTCCGGCACCCGCACCATGAGGCGGGCGGCCGGGTCCGCCAGCTCGGCCACGGCGACCCGCTCGACCGCGGCCACCTCACCGGTGTCGACCGGCGCGACCGCGCTCGGCCGGCGCCACCAGGCCAGGACGGGCACGACCCGGAATCCCGTCCGCGGGATGAAGACCTCGGGCAGGGTGCCGAGCACGTCGACGCCGCCCGGGTCGAGGCCGACCTCCTCGGCCGCCTCCCGCAGCGCGGCCCCGACCGGCCCGCCGTCCCCGGCGTCGATGGCCCCGCCGGGAAAGGCCGGCTGGCCGGCGTGCAGCCGCAGGGCCTTGCTGCGCTGGATGAACAGCAGGTCCGGGCCGTCAGGGCCGTCACCGAACAGGATCAGCACGGCCGACTCGCGGCCGCCGGCGGCGGGCGGCAGCAGCCCCGGGTGTACCTCCATCGTCTCGGCCGCGGCCGCCAGCTCGCGCAGCCAGGCCGGCGGCGGCTCGCGGCCGCCGGTCACGAGAACGGGCCGGACTTGACGAGCTTCGCGGCCACCTCGGGATCGGTCGGACCCGCGCCGTAGGAGGGGCAGAGCCCGGCCAGGCCGCACGCGCCGCAGGCGGGACGGCGGGCGTGGCAGACCCGGCGGCCGTGCCAGATCATCCGCTGCGACAGGTCCGTCCAGTCCTGGCGCGGGATGAGCGTGGCCACCTCCGCCTCGACCTTGACCGGGTCGGTCTCCGTGGTCCAGCCGAACCGGCGGGCCAGCCGCCCGAAGTGCGTGTCCACGGTGATGCCGGGGATGCCGAAGGCGTTGCCGAGCACGACGTTCGCGGTCTTGCGGCCCACGCCGGGCAGCGTGACCAGATCCTTCAGCCGCGACGGCACCTCGCCGCCGAACCGGTCGCACAGCGCCTGCCCCAGGCCGATCAGGCTGTTCGCCTTGGCGTGGTAGAAGCCGGTCGAGGCGATGATCTTCTCGAGCTCCTCGCGGTCGGCGCCGGCGTAGTCCGCCGCGGCGGGGTACCGCGCGAACAGCGTCGGCGTCACCAGGTTGACCCGCTTGTCGGTGGTCTGCGCGGACAGGATCGTCGCGACGAGCAACTCGAGCGGCGTGGCGAAGTTCAGCTCGGTGTACACGTCCGGATACAGCCAGGCCAGCTCGCGGGCGATCCGGCGCGCGCGCCTGACCAGCGCGGTATGCGAGGGGGGTTCGGCGGTCACCGTTCCAGCTTAGGGCTTCCTCCAGGCTCAGGTCCGGGCGTGCACGGCGCATCGAGCCGGGTCGTAGGCGGCCGGGACGAGCCGGGCGGCCAGCGGGCCGCCCAGCCGGTCAGCCGGGTCCAGGTGGCGGCCGAGCACGACGACCGCGACCCGCCGGGCGCCTGCGCGCTTGAGCGCCGCCGCCGCGGACTGGGCGCTGGCGCCCGACACCCAGGTGTCGTCAAGCAGCAGCACGGTTGCTCCCCGCCCGGTCCGTTCGGCCGTATACCGGCCCGCGTTCGGGTCACGGCCCTGCTCCCCCGGCCTGAGGACCAGCCCGGTCACCGGCAGCCGCAGGTAGGGGCCGGCCAGTTCGAGCAGCGGGTGCGGCCCCGGGCGGCCGCACCCGGTCGGCACCACGGCCAGCCGGCCGGGCGGCGGCATGCCGGCCTGCCGCCACACGCAGCCGCCGTGATCGTGCGGGGAGGCGAGCAGCAGGGCCAGCAGCGAAGTCCGGGCGGCGGCGCCCGGCGCCCCCCAGGATTTGTAGCTCCGCAGGCCGGCGGCGAACGGGGTGCCCTTGATCGCGTAGGAGACCGGCGCCACCGCGTCGGCGAGCAGGCCCGGGCCGAGCACCTCGTGCCCGGCGCACTGGTAGCAGCGCGCGAACCCCGGCCGGGCCGGGCCGCGGCAGACCGCGCAGATGCCCGGGCGGCCGGCCGGCTCGGGCGGGTACACCCAGATCCGCCGGCGCAGGCTGGGCCAGGGGCCGGGCGTCGATGCGGGCATGCGGCGATGCTACGGACCGGCACTGACACGGCCCGGGCTGTGACACACCTCACACCCGCCACCTGGGCTTTCGGCCTGGTCGCGATCGGTGGCGACACGCCGGGCAAATCTCGCTCATAGGCGCGCCTGTCAACTTCTGATGCGGCAGAATGAGGCCTGCCAAGAAGGCGGCCGGGCCGTTGGCGTGGCATTTCCCGTTGCCTGATCCGACTCGTGGCGAGGATTCTGCGTGACCGACAGGGACGAAACCGTACTGCCTGCCGCGAGGCAGGGGGTCCAGGCCGGCCGGGCCGAGGACGCCGCCGTGGTCCCGGGGCTCCCGGGGTCCCGCCTGGACCGGGTCATCTGGTCCGGCCAGGACCTGGCGCGGCGGCACTGGCTGTTCCTGCTGCTGCTGGCGGCCGGCCTGGTGCTGCGGGTGGTCGCCCAGCTCGGGTACGAGCCGGCGCTGCTGTTCATCGACTCGAAGAAGTACATCTTCGGGACCGACTTCAACAACACCGAATGGGGCTCGTTCGACCCGCTCGGCTACACGCTGCTGGTACTGCGCCCGGTGCTGCTGGTCGCCAACCTGGCCTTCGCGGCGCTGCTGCAGCACCTGGCCGGCCTGGCGATGGCCGCCGCCCTCTACCTGCTGATGCTGCGCCGCGGCGTGGCCCGCTGGCTCGCCGCCCTGGCGGTGGCACCGGTGCTGCTCGACGCCTACCAGCTGGACGCCGAGCAGACGATCATGCCGGACGTGCTGTTCGAGGCGCTGCTCGTGGCCGGAATCGTGCTGCTGCTCTGGCAGCGGCGGCCCGGGCTGATCCTGGTCATCCTGGCCGGGCTGGCGCTCGGCGCGTCCGCCCCGGTCCGCCAGGTGGGCGAGGCGCTCATCGCGCCGGCCCTGGTCTACGTGGTCGCCGCCGCGCCGGGCTGGCGCACCAAGCTGCTGCACGGCGTGGCCATGACGGTCTGCTTCGCGCTGCCGGTCGTGGGCTACATGGCCTACTCGGCGGTGATCCTGCACTACGGGTTCGAGATGTCCAACATGGGCGACGCCTACCTGTACGGGCGGACGGCGCACGCGGCCGACTGCGCCACGCTGAAGATCCCCGCGATCGAGCGGCCGCTGTGCCCGACCGCGCCGGTCTCCGCCTCGCTCGGCGTGGACGGCCTGGTCAACAGCAAGGACGCGCCGCGGGTGCGGTACCAGCCGGTCAATGTCTACCTGGGGCTGTTCACCAGCACGCTGCCGCTGCAGCGGCAGCTGGCCTACAGCGTGCTTGAGCAGCAGCCGATGCGCGTGGCCGGCGACATCGCCAAGGACTCGGTGAAGATCTTCGCGCTGACCAGGAACACCGCCGAAGGCGACACCCCGGTCAAGCGCTGGCAGTTCCAGACCAGCTACCCGTACTATCCGCCGGGTATCACCCGCTACGGCGGCAACAGCGCCAGCCACGTGTTCGCCCGGGCGGGCGGCGGCGGGTACGCGCGGGTCAACGTGACGGCCGCCACCGCGCTGCGGGACTACCAGCTGCACGGCGGGTACACGCCGGGACCGCTGTTCCTGTTCGGCCTGCTGGCCGGGCTGGCCGGGATCCTCACCTTCCGGCGGCGCCGTGACCTGGCGCTGGCCTGCCTGCTGATCACCGGATCCGCGGTGGCCGTGCTGCTCGGCGCGGACCTGTACGAGTTCTCCTGGCGCTATCAGCTGCCCGCGCTGGTCACGCTGCCCATCGCGGGCGCGTTCGGGGTCACGGCGCTGGTCCGGTACGCCGGGGCGCGGCGGCAGCCACCGGTGACGCCGGCCGTCCCGGCGGACGCAGCCGGCGGGCCCGTCAGCGAGCTGGCGGTGGCCGGGTCCGAGCAAGTGCCCTCCTAGATGGCCGCCCCCGATATCCGCATGCTGGCGTCCGGCGTCGTCTACCAGGACGACTGGATTCGGCTGCGCCGGGACGAGATCGAACGGCGCGACGGCTCCCGCGGCACCTACGCGTTCATCGAAAAAAGCGACTTCGCGCTGGTCATCCCGGCCGAGGATGACGGTTTTCACCTGGTCGAGGAGTTCCGCTACCCGATCGGGCGGCGAACCTGGTCGTTCCCCCAGGGCGGGTTCCCGCGCGGGGAGTCGGGCTCACCGGAAGAGCTCGCCCGGCTCGAGCTGGCGCAGGAGACCGGCCTGCGCGCCCGCGAGCTGGTCAGGCTCGGCTCGCTGAACGTCGCGCACGGCTTCTGCAGCCAGGCCGGGCACTACTTCCTGGCCACGGGGCTCTCCCCCGGGCCGCCGTCGCGGGAGGCCGAAGAGCAGGACATGCGGCAGGCGTGGGTGTCCCGGGCCAGGTTCGAGGAGATGATCGGCGAGGGCCTGATCACCGACGACTCCACCGTCGCCGCGTACACCCTGCTCCTGCTCACCGAGCGGACCCCGGGACGGTCCGGCGAGGGGTGAACGTAACGGGCCGGCGAGCAGCGGGGCGAACAGGTCGCCGCGGGAGGCCACCCGATCGAGCACGGCGTCGGCGGTGAAGAACAGGTCCTGCGGCTGACGGCAGGATTCCACCTCGTCCCAGCTGACCGGGGTAGAGACGGTGGGGAACTGGCGGGCGCGCAGCGAGTACGGCGCGACGGTGGTCTTGGAGCCGTTGTTCTGGCTCCAGTCGATGAGGACCTTGCCGGTGCGCAGCGACCGGGTCATCCGGGACACGGCGCGGCGGGGCTGCTCGCGCTCCAGCCGTTCGGCGTAGGCCCGGGCCCGGTCGCTGGCCTGCTCCGAGGTCACGCCGGAGATCGGGGCGTACAGCTGCAGCCCCTTGCCGCCTGAGGTCTTGGCCAGCGGCGCGAGGCCGTCCGCCGCCAGCAGCGGCCGCAGGTCCCCGGCCACCCGGCAGCAGTCCACGATGGTGGCGGGCGCGCCCGGGTCGAGGTCGAAGACCAGCAGGTCCGGCTCGCGGACGTGCGGCATCCGCCACATCGGGACGTGCAGTTCCAGGCCGGCCAGGTTGGCCGCCCAGATCAGCGCGGGCAGGTCGTCGACGACCAGGTAGGTCACGCTGGGACCGCGGGCCCGGGAGCTTTCCGAGTCGACCCGGGCGGTGCGGATCCAGGCCGGCCGGTGCGCGGTGACGTGCTTCTGGAAGAAGGCCTCGCCTCCGGTGCCCTCCGGGTAGCGCTTCAGCGTCAGCGGGCGGCCCGCGATGTGCGGCAGCAGCGCCGGCGCCACCCGCTGGTAGTAGTCGAGCACCTCGGCCTTGGTGAACCCGGTGTCCGGGTACAGCACCTTGCCCAGGTTGGTCAGCGTCAGCGTCCGCCCGTCCACCTGGACGGCCACCTTGGCGT
>Ga0335081_10011577_pt1 | contig 14275 bp, 10 predicted proteins | sample Lox_Sample_35_FD_206713 | JGI IMG/M metagenome (GOLD analysis project Ga0335081, IMG submission 206713) | Soil microbial communities from Loxahatchee National Wildlife Refuge, Florida, United States - Lox_Sample_3.5 | ecosystem: Environmental > Terrestrial > Soil > Wetlands | place: USA... | reverse complement strand
CGGTGCTCGAGTGCCTGCTGATCCTGTGTGGGGCATTGTTTGCACACCTGAGCGTGAACCTGCTCAACGAGTACGATGACTTCCGCTCGGGCCTGGATGCGCTTACCGTGCGCACCCCCTTCAGTGGCGGCAGCGGAAGTCTGCCGTCGAATCCGCACGCGGCCGCCCCGGCGCGCGCGGCTGGCTTGCTCTGCCTGGCTGCCACCGCGCTGATCGGGCTGTATTTCGTGTTCGAGAAGGGGCTTGGGCTGCTGCCATTGGGCCTGGTCGGGGTGCTCTTGGTCGTGGTCTACACCCCGCGTGTGACGCGCTGGCCGCTGCTGTGCCTGCTCGCCCCGGGGCTGGGCTTCGGGCCCCTCATGGTGCTCGGCACCGCCTTCGTTCTGACCGGACATTATTCCTGGCCCGCGATTGCAGCGTCCTTACCGCCGATGTTTCTGGCGAGCGAGCTGCTCTTGGTAAACCAGTTCCCCGATGTTGACCCGGACCGCCACGTCGGGCGGCGGCACCTGCCGATCGTCCTCGGACGGCGCCGCAGTGCGCTGGTGTTCGCGGCCTTGATCGTGGCGACTTTCGCGGTGCCACCGGCTGCGGTGGCCGCCGGACTGCTCCCGCGGCTGACGCTGCTCGGCCTCCTACCGCTCCCGCTTGCTTTGCTGGTGGCGCGGCGCGTCTACGTGCATGCCGATGATCTGCCGCGACTCATTCGCTGGCTCGGAATCAACGTCGCGATGATTCATGCGACGCTGCTGCTGTTTGCACTCGGACTGCTGCTTGGATGAGCGCCGCGAGCCCACCACGCCTTACGGGCCCAAGAGCGCTGAGTTGTCGATATAGACCTGATAGTCGTAGATGAGCCCGGCCCGCAGCTTGAGGACATTGGCAAACGGGACGGACACCATGCGGCCGTCGCGACGTGTGTAGGTCACCATGCCCGTGCAAATCGTGACCTCATCGATCGACCACCGTTCCTGCAGCTGGTGCGCAAGAGCGGTGACCGCGTCAAAGAAGCTTCTGACGCTCACCTGGATCGCCTCGCGTCCGCGCACGCTCGGGGCATTGCCGAAGCGAAAGCAAGCGTCATCGGTAAGGAACGCGGCAAAGGCCGCGGCATCCTTGGCATCGATGCATCGCATCAGCTTGTCAAGCCAGCCGCCGTCGTTCATGGCTCGCTCCCCGCACCTCAAAGGCTCCTCTGCCGCGGCGCGTGAGAATAGCAAATCGGGGCGCCTGGCCGCATGGGTGGAGGCTTGAGTATGGCCGCCGAGCCGCTCGATCTGCTCTTACTTCATGCGCCGAGCGTCTACGACTTTCGTGAGCGGGCGATCCTCTACGGCCCGGTGAGCGACATGGTTCCGTCTTCTCCCGTGTTTGAGATGTACCCGATCGGGTTCCTGACTATTGCCAGCTACCTGCACGCGCGGGGCTTCAGCGTCCGGATCGTGAATCTCGCGCTGCGCATGATCAACTCCCGGCGCTTCGATGTGCCTGATTTTCTTCGTCGACAGCGCACGCGCGCGGTCGGTATCGACCTGCATTGGCTGCCCCACGCGCACGGGGCGCTCGAGGTGGCGCGCATCGTCAAGGAGATTCACCCGGACGTGCCGGTCATCCTCGGCGGCTTATCTGCGACCTACTACGCGCACGAGTTGATCGCCTATCCGCAGGTCGACTTCGTGCTGCGCGGCGACAGCACCGAGGCGCCTCTGCTCGAGCTCCTGACGGCGCTACGGACAGGCTCCTCACTGGCCGCGATTCCGAACCTGAGCTGGAAGGAGCGCGGGACAGTACACGTCAACCCCCACCTGTATCTGCCGACGACATTGGACTACGTCGACCTGCGGCCGGATCTGATGGTCGAGATGGTGCTTCGCCATCGCGATCTCGCGAGCACTCTGCCTTTCAATGGCTGGTGGAGCAACCCCATCACCGCGGTGCTCACCGTCAAGGGTTGCAGTTACGAGTGTGTCACCTGTGGTAGCTCCCATACCAGCTGCATTCACCTCACCAAGCGCCAACGGCCGGTGTTTCGAACCCCCGCGAGTCTTCTCGCCAACGTCCGGGCCATCAGCCGCCTGACCAGCGGTCCCATCCTCCTCATCGGCGATCTGTTACAGGCGGGTCCGGAGCATGCACAGGAGGTGTTGGAGGGTCTGCGTCGGGCGCGGCCGCGCAATGAGATCGTGTTCGAGTTCTTCACGGTGCCGCCGCCGGGGTTTCTCCAGGAGATCGACCGCTGCGTTCCCCACTGGAGCATGGAATTCAGCCCCGAGAGCCACGAGCAGGCGGTTCGCGACGCGCAGGAGGGCGAGGCCGGGTATACGACGCAAGACATGGAGATGATGCTGCAGGAGGCGCTGCGCTTGCGCTGCACCCGGATCGATGTCTTCTTCATGATCGGGCTGCCCGCCCAGACCGTGGCATCGGTGCAAGCAACTGTGGAATATTGTGAGCACTTGTTTCAGCTCGGTGACCGGCGGCTCTCCTGCTTCATCTCGCCCATGGGTCCGTTCGCCGACCCCGGGAGCCGTGCGTTCGAGGAGCCCGAGCGTTTCGGTTACCGCCTCTTCGCCCGCACACTGGAGGAGCACCGGCAGCTCCTCGTACAGCCCACCTGGGAGCGCATTCTCAACTATGAGACGCGTTGGATGACGCGCCGCGAGCTCGTCGATGCGACCTATGATGCGGCCGAGCGGCTGAACGAGCTGAAGGTGAGGTACGGACGCATCTCGCGCCGGCGCGGCCGCCGCGTCGCGCGCAGTATCGCGGCCGCGCGAGCGCTGCGTGCCCGCCTGGACGGAGAGCTCGCGCAACCTGGCGCGGCCGCTGCCTCGCTCAAAGGGGAGATTGCGCGCTTCAGTATCTCCACCGTCTGCGACAAGCGCGAGCTGTTCTGGCCGCGGCGCCTGGTGAACTTCAGGATCGCGGAGATCCTGCGCATCGCGCAGCGCTTTTTCCTGAAGCGCCCGCAGCCAAGCGCGCGCTGATCAGCCGGTGCCTGAGTCAGCTGCCTTGCGGAAGCTTGTGAGCGACCCCCTGATGGCACTCGATGCAGGTCTGGTGGGTCTTGGCGAGATACTCACTCGAGTGGCGTTTGGCCGCGATTGGAGTCTGCTTGGCGAGTGCCATCGCCGTCTGAGTATGGCAGCTGCGACACTCGGCCGAGTCATTCGCTTTGAGCTCGGTCCAGATCTTCTGCGCAAGCTCGGGACGCAGTTTCTCGTACTTTTCGGGCGTGCTGAGTTTGCCCGTCAGGTGCCCGAAGACCTCGGTGCTCGCCTCGACATGGCGCCACAGGCCTGCCCAGAAGGTCGGCGGTACGTGACAGTCGCCACAGGTGGCGCGGATACCGAGTTCATTTGAATAGTGCACGCTCTGCGTGAGCTCCTGAAAGGGCGCTTGCATCTCGTGGCAGGAGGTGCAGAAGGAGGTCGTCTCGGCCTGCTTGAGTGTCCCGAGGAATCCTCCCGTGAACGCAATGCCGACCAGGAAGGCGAGCGCACCGCCCAAGGGGATGCCAAGCAGATACCAACGCTGCGGGCGCCGCCACAGCCAGCTTGCGCTGCGGGTTTCCTCGCCTGCGGGTTCGCTCATCTTGAGCCCTCACTCGCGTAAAACGCCACCAACGCGTTGATGGCATCGCTCGAGAGTTGGGCCGTTTGGCGCTTCATCTTGTCCGGCTGGGCACGCTTGCCGGCAGCGTACTCCTGGAGGCTCATCCGCAGGTAGTTCTGCCACTGTCCGGCGAGAATGCCGGCATCATCGGCCGGCTCCCCGCCACCGGCCGAGTGACACACGCCGCAGTGAGCCTGATGCAGCGCCTTGCCCTTGGCGGCGAGTGCCGCATCGATGGTCTGCGGAGCGGCAATGAATTTTTGCGATGCGAAATACGTGGCGGTCGTCTTCACCTGTGCCGGGCTCAGCTTCTTCGCGGCCTCGCACATGTCCGTGTCCGACATCTTTGCACAAGGGCGCTCGCCCTTCTGGTACGCGCTCATCTGGGCCTCGAGGTACGCCTCCGAGGCGCCCGCGATCGTCGGCACTTCCCCTTTCTGGTTGAACCCATTGTCGCCGTGACATTTTGCACAGCCCGCCACTTCGGCTGGAGCTGCGCTCGCGATGCCGCTCGCGAGGAGAACACCGACCACGCAGGGTGCGAGGCTTAATGTGCGCATAGACGTTCCTTCCTTAACACCGGCACCCGCCCACTGACTGATAGGCTGGGCTTCGGATTCTTTCGGTGCGCTACCGCACCGACGCGATCGCCTTCGGGAATGGTTCATTATAAGTTCACGTGATTGTACGTAAATGAAGCCGCTACGGCACAGGGCACGCGAGCACTAAGCACGTATACTGACTTGCGGCGCCGCAGACCGTGAGCTAGAAAGCCAGCCAAGGCATCTAACTTGGGGGCAACGGCCGCGGCCGTCACCGGGGAGCATTTCCTATGATATGCGCGAACCACCGGCCCGCGGTGCAGCCCAGAGTGCTGATCGAGGCGGGAGCCGTGCTCCTGAGTACTCTGCTTGTAGCCTGTAGTGGCAGCACGGGCCCGGCGGGTGCGACCGGGGCGACCGGAACGACCGGTCCTCAAGGGCCGCAGGGGCCGGGTGCCGGCATCAGCGCGCTCGATGTGACGACGGCGACCGCCATGACTGGGACCATCACGAGCGTGACGATCGCTAGCCCGCCGGTCGTGAAGTTCAAACTCGTGGACCAAAACGGCGTGCCGCTCAAGGGTCTGCCGGCGGCGGATATCGGCTGGGTCATCGCCAAGCTCACGCCCGGCCAGAACGGTGCCTCGAGTCAGTGGACCTCCTACATCTACGGCAGCGTGACGCCCTCGGGCTGCCCGAGCGGGGTGTCAATGTGCGACACGACCGCTCAGACGCAGGCGATGACCGAGGCGGCTACCTCCGGTACGCTCGCTGACAACGGGGACGGCACGTACGTCTACACGTTCAAGAAGGACATCACCACCGATCCGAACGTGACCTACGATGCGACCTTGACGCATCGCGTCGCCTTCGAGATTCGCGGTCTCGCGCAGGCCAACAATGGCGCGTACACGTTCCAGCCCTCCACCGGTGCGACGAGCGGCATCTTCGCGCGAGAGGTCATCGAGACGGCAACCTGCAACGGCTGTCACACACAGTTGAGTGCGCACGGTGGGGCGCGAGTGGAACTGCAGTACTGCGTGATGTGCCACAGTCCACAGACGACCGACCCGTACAGCGGCAACACCCTCGACATGAAGGTGATGGTCCACAAGATCCACACGGGCATCAATCTGCCGAGTATCCAGAGCGCCGGTGGACCCAATACGACGCCGACCCTGAACCAAGGCTACTGGATCGCGGGCTTCCGCAAGTCGCTGAGCAATTTCAATACCATCCTGTATCCGCAGGACACCCGCAACTGCACCACCTGCCACGCGCAGAACGTGCCGGGGGCGACCGAAGCGGCAAACTACTCGACCGTGCCGACGGCAGAGGCCTGCGGCGCCTGTCACGACACCGTCAACTTTGTAACGGGTGCCAATCACAGCGCGGCGAATCTGCCGGCCACCGACACGCAATGCACCACCTGCCACGGGCCAACCTCAAGCATCGATAACGGGCAGATCCAGGTGATCGCCGCGCACACGATTCCGGATGTGGTGGCGGCAGCCAAATTCCAATTCTCCATCAACAGCGTGACCTTCACGACCAACGCCGGCAGCGTGTATCCGGTCGTCAAGTTCACGATCAGTGATCCGACGAACGGCAATGCCCCGTACAACATCCTGACCGCCGCGCCGTTTGTCGGCACGGATCCCGGGACCGGCAAGCCCGTGTGCGCTTCGGGCGGGGCCGCGCGGCTAGCGATCGACATCGCATGGGAGACGAGCGATTACACCAACTGGGGGAGCGGCAGCACCGCTTCGACCTGGGGTCAGCCGCTCTCGCTCAACCCGCTCGCCGTGACCGGCTGCGCGTCCGCCGTACCCTCGAGTGCGCTCTCGGGTCCCGATGCAAACGGCGCCTTCACGCTCACCTCACCGACACCTCTGCCGCCGGCTCCGGCTGCTAGCTGTCCGCCGGCAGGGGCTGCCGCGTGCCCCACGATCGCGAACGTCGGGGTCGTGCTAGAGGGTCATCCGGGTGTGGTCACGACCGGGCCTGGTGCCGACCGGATCCCCGTGACGAGCGCCGTCGCCTACGGCAATGTCGCGGGCGCCACGCCCGTCGCGCGACGCGCCGTCGTCGATATCGCCAAGTGCGATGTCTGCCATAACCAGCTTTCCCTGCACGGTAGCAATCGCAACGACGATGTTCAGGTGTGTGTGGCCTGCCACAATCCCGCCTCCACCGACGTGAGCCAGCGCCAGAGCCTGACGGCGGCGGGCGTCGATGGGCTGTGGGAGCAGTCGATCGATTTGAAGCACATGATTCATGCGATTCATGCGGGCAGCCAGCGCGCTGCCGCGGGTGCGCCGCCGTTCGTGATCTACGGCTTTGGTGGGTCGATCAACAATTTCAGCGATGTGGTGTTCCCGGGTCAGCTCACGGATTGCGGGATGTGCCACAAGAGCGGCACGTACTACCCGGTTGACGATACGGCGGTGCAGGCGTCAACGTTCCTGACTGGGCTGTCCAAGCAGTCGCCCAACCCCACAACGCTCGGCAATCCAATTGCAACGTCAGCCAACATGTCCGTGTGCTCGGCGTGCCACACCACGAGCCTTGAGATCACGCACATGCAGCAGAATGGCGGCCTGACGACGGTTGCGAAGGACGCCGAGGGCCGTACGATCCCGGGCTCGAGTGCCTCAGCGGTGGAGAGTTGCAGCATCTGCCACGGCCCGGGCGCCATCGCCGACGTGGCGGTCGTACACAGTATCCCGGCTGCGGATCGGTAAGTGATCTGGCGCTACAGCCTAGCCGCGGCGCTGGTCCTGCTCGCGGGCGGTGCTGCGAGCGCACGGGCTGCCGATGCCCCGCCTGCAGCCTCTTCCGCCTACAGTGCAAACGGTGCCGACACGTGTCTCGTGTGCCACAACGGCCCGGACATCATGGGCCTGTTTCGCACCAAACACGCCCGCCCGAACGATCCGCGTGGCCCGTTCGGTCACGATGGGCTGCAATGCGAAGCCTGTCACGGACCCGGCGGCGCGCATGTGAAGGCCCGGGGGCGTCAACCCTCTGGAATCATCGACTTCGGCCACCCTGAGGTGACCTCCGTCGAGCAGCAGAATGCGATGTGCCTGGGCTGCCACCGCACGAACGCCGCACACGATTGGGATTCGAACGCGCACGCGGCGGCAGGCCTCGCCTGTGCCTCCTGTCACACCATGCATGTGGCCACCGATCCGGTCCGCACGGCCGACACTCAGATCGAAGTCTGCACGCACTGTCACCAGGCGCAGCACACCGATCTGTTCAAGCTCTCGCACCATCCGCTGCGCGAGGGGAAGATGGCCTGCACGTCCTGCCACGAACCGCACGGCTCGAGCGCGCCCGCACTACTGGTGCACAACACCGTCAATGAGACCTGCACCGCGTGTCATGCCGAATTTCGGGGGCCGTTTCTCTGGGAGCACCAGCCGGTCACCGAGGACTGCTCCAACTGCCATGATCCGCACGGCTCGGCTCAGCCCGCTCTCCTGAAGGTGCGTACGCCTTTTCTCTGCCAGATGTGCCACGAGGGCGCTGGCCATCCCTCGGTGTTCAACACACCGCAGGCACTGCCGGGGGGCGTGCCGAGCTCGCTGCTGCTCACCGGCGGGTGCATCAATTGCCACTCCCAGGTCCACGGCTCGAACCACCCCTCGGGCCGCGCATTGATGCGCTAGGGGGAACGATGTCTGCGCGGCACTCGTATGCATGGCTTGCGCTCGGCCTCGCCGGATTTGCCCGGACGGCAGCGTCCGCAGATGCGCTTCCGGATACGAGTGCCTGGAAATGCGAGCAGTGTCCATTCTTTCAGGGCTACGAGGCCAATGCGACAGCGGGCGCGTTCTACGCGCGCGGCGCGAACGACAGCTACGGCCGCTATACCGGCATCAACCGCAGCACCGTATATCCGGATGTGGATGCGTCCGGCCAGTATCGGCGCGCGGACGGCCTGTACGTGAGCTATGACCTCGAGCGCTTGGGACTCGCCTCACGCGAGGGCTTTATCGCAGCGGGAGAGGAGGGGCGCTACGACCTGCGGCTGAGCTACGATGGCCAACCGACGCGGCTCTACGACACCGGCGTGACGCCGTTTCAAGGCATCGGCACGAGTACCCTCGGGTTGCCGTCAAACTGGGTGAGCGCCGGCAGCACCGCGGGTATGACGCAGCTCAAGGCGAGCCTCGCCCCGGTGGAGCTCGGCTACGACCGTCGCACGGTCGCGCTGCTCGGCCGACTTCTCGTGAGCTCCGCCTGGACGGTCTTTGCCGGGTTCCAACACCAGGAGAAGGACGGCACGGACGTATCGAGCGCGAGCTTCCTCACGCAGGCGCTGCAGCTGCCGCAGCCGATCAACTACGTCACGAACTCCGTCGATGCAGGTGCCACCTGGGCAGGCCGTTGGGCAAGCGTAAGACTCAGCTACAGCGGCTCGTGGTTCGAGGACGACACCGATGCGCTGACTTTCGCAAACCCCTATCTGCCCTTTGTACCGGGCGCGACCCTCGGGCGACTGGCGCTTCCGCCCGGCAACGGCTCGCAACAGATCGCGGCGGCTGGAACCCTGCGCCTGCCCTGGTGGGCAACGACACTGACCTTCAACGGCTCCTTCGGTCGTCTACTACAGAATGCCGCCTTCCTGCCGGTGAGCACATTGGCGGGCTCGACGGTGCCCACGCCCGGCTCGCTCGATGGCGACGTGCACCTCTCGCACTACGCCGTGAGTATCGCCTCGCGGCCGCTACCCAGATTGAGCGTACGCGGCAGCGCCGCCTATGACGGGCGCGACGATGGTACGTCACCGCTTGCGATCGCCTACGTCGTGACCGATACCTTTCCCGGCGGCACGGTGCTCACGCCGCGCTACAGCGAGGATCGCGTGCGCCTGGATGGTGGGGCAGACTATGAGCTTGCACGGTGGGTGCGGCTCGGCGTCGGCGGCGAGCTATCAGAGCAGCACTACAGTCCCGGTCAGGTGCTCACCTGGAGCCAGGACGCCGAGAGCTGGGGCCGCGCAACGCTGATCCCGCTCGACTCGCTGAGCCTCACCCTGAAGGGTGGCGATGGGCTGCGCAAGACCTCCAACTTCAATGCTGCTGCGCTGCCGCCCGGGGAGAATCCACTGCTGGGCGCCTTCAACTACGCACCACGCGATCGGGTCTTCTACTCCCTCACGGGCAGCTGGTCTGTCACCCCGACGCTGACCTTGTCCCTCGAGGGGTTCGCGGCCAACGACGACTACCGACTCTCGCAGCTCGGCCTGTCGGGCTCGCACGAGCGGCGCGGCTCGACGGCGCTCACCTGGCAGCCGCGCGACAACCTGAGCCTGCATGCCGACCTCGGCTACCAGCGTATCTATACGCTGCAACACGGATATGCCGGAGCCGCGCTCGCGCCGTGGCAAGTCGCAAATGCCGAGCGTTTCTGGAACGCCGAAGTCGGGGGCGAGTGGGTGGTGCGCGAGCGCTGGACGCTCAACGTCGATTATCTGCACGCGCCCTCGTACACGGATACCTCTGCCAGCGAAGGCGGTCTCGCACAGCCCTTCCCGCAGGACTGGACGCGCCTTGACACCTTGCGCTTTGAGGTGACCTATCGCCGCAGTGCGGCGCTACAGTTCCACTTGCGCTACAGCTACGAGAACTTCAACTCCTACGATTGGGCCTTGGCAGGCGTGGGGCCCGCGACCCTATCGGACGTGCTTGCGCTCGGGCTTGAGCCCTACCACCATAGCGTCAATCTCTTTGGTCTCACCGTGAGCTATCGGTTCGGCGCGAGGCCTGCGGGCGCAGCGAGCCCATGATGAGACCGACGGTCGCGATCGCGCGCTCCGCTCGTCGCGCACACCTGGTGGGACTCTTCGGCGCTCTCATCGCCCTGAATGTGTCTGCCTGGGTCTGGGCGCTCGAGGTGTTCCAGGCCTACCCAACTTTGATAGGGCTCGCAGTCCTCGCCTACAGCTTCGGTCTGCGCCACGCGATCGATGCAGATCACATTGCAGCGATCGACAATGTGACCCGAAAGCTGATGCAGGAGGGCGAGCGCCCAGCCTCCACGGGGCTTTATTTCTCGCTCGGGCACTCCACGGTCGTCATCGTGGCCTCGATTGCCCTGGCAAGCCTGACCAGCGCGACGCGGACGCACCTGCAGGGGCTTAAGGATCGGATGAGCTTGATTGGTACGGCGGTCTCGGTCGCGTTCTTGCTCGCGATCGCGATCACCAACGCGGTTGCACTTCGCGACGCCGTCCGCGGCTTGCCCCAGGGGAGGAATCCATCGCTACCGGGAGGTCTACTTGCGAGGATTCTGCAGCCGCTCTTCAGGCTGGTCTCCCGCAGCTGGCATATGTATGTGTTGGGCCTGCTGTTTGCGCTCGGCTTCGATACCGTCACCGAGATCGGCGTCCTGGGCATCGCTGCGACGCAGGCGGCGCGCGGTCTCGCACTGGTTTCGATTCTGATCTTCCCGCTGCTGTTCACGGCCGCCATGTCGTTAGTGGATACGCTCGACAGCACGCTCATGGTGGGCGTCTACGGGTGGGCATTGCTCGACCCCGCTCGCAGGCGGCGCTACAACATCACCATGATCGCGATTTCGGTTCTCATCGCCATTCTGGTAGCGAGCGTCGAGGGCCTAGGCCTGATTGCAAGCCATATGAGCGCAAGGGGCGCGCCCTGGAGCACCCTCGTCGCCTTGAACGAGCATCTCGTAATACTCGGCTCTCTCATCATCGCCTTGTTTGTCGCTTGTTGGCTGGCCGCCGTAGCAGTTCAACGGATCCAGGCACGTAACATACGCGGCTCGCTGTGATTTCGTGAGAAAGAACCGGCAGGTAGCCTCCGTTTGGGAGCCAGCGGAGGTCCCCAACGCGGTCTCCGTTCTCATGATCCAGAGCGGTCGGGTGCTGCCCGAGGCTCGGTATTAGGGCGCGGACCGGTGCAGTGAACGCTAGTTCTCCGCGCGGGAAGCCAGGAGGGGCCTCGCAGCGCCAGTGGGATGGGCGGGGTCTTCGGCTGATCATTGCATTCAAGTTTCTGAAGTCACTGATTGAGATGTTGCTCGGAGTGTTTCTGCTCCTGTTCGTCTGCGCGGGCTTGGCGCAAGAATTGACCAGGAGTGTCATGGAGATTCGACACCATGCGACCGAAGCGTGGAGCATCGTCCTTGCCGAGCAAGTCGTCCATGCCTCAACCGGGCGCAATCTGCTCGTCGCTGCCGTGGCGTTGATCGCAGATGCGATCGCATCATTGATTGAAGGGTGGGCGCTGCAGCGCAGCTACCGATGGAGCGGTTGGCTCGTAGTGGGCACTACGTCGTCATTCCTCCCATTCGAGGGTATCGCGCTCCTGCGTCACCCGAGCATCAGCCCGCTCGTGTTCTTACTGGTAAACGCGCTGATCGTAGCGTACTTGATTCGGCGTCGCCGGATGTTCAGCGAACCACCGGTGCAAGCACGTCTGCGGATCTAGCCACCCAGTGCCGTGCCGACGGCCCGTGTGCCCCCGTGCAGTTCTAATTGTCGCCGGCCATTCATGTGTCGGGCGCCGATGCGCCACTGTGCGTTCTCAAGGTCCACGTCCGCCCACTGCGCCTGGCGCAGCTCCCCGGGGCGCACACACACGAGTGGGGCGAGTTTGAGTGCGAGTCGCGTGATGTCCGCGTCCACACGCATCCGCTCTTGCCTAGCTGCGACTCTTACGTCCCGAAGGCTCTGCTTCACGCCGCGTGGGGCAGGGCATTAGTCCCATGTCCTCCGGCCAGCTCCTCCGAGCTTGCGCATGGAGGTTCCAGCCGCTCTGCGCCGCAACCCCGACGCTCAAGATCTGAACGTCGGGAATTTGCCATCTGCTCTGCGGCCGGGACGCGCCTTGTGTACAGCGGAGTACCTGGGCGGCCACAGCTTTCTGGGCAAGACTGTGCCGTACTTTTGCCGTACTACGCGGCAGGGTACGCGTAACTACTTGATTTTTTTTTGGTGGGCGGTAGAGGATTCGGACCTGTGAGCCCTGCCGTGTGAAGGCAAACGTTCTGCCCAGGCATTTACCAAGGCGCAGTCACGCCAGATGATTAGTCGGCTGGCCGAAGAATTGTTAGCGCTCCGTGTGACCCACCCACATGGGAGCGGACCATGAAATCGAAGCGTTTCAGCGAAGCAGATCATCACCCTCCCGCCCGTCCGTCACTGTGCGGCAGCCAATGATCCCACCGCGAGGGCGTGAGCTGCAGGCTTCCTGACTCGGAACCAGATGGCGTACAGCGCCGGAAGGAAGAGCAGCGTCAGCACCGTACCGGCGGCGGTGCCGCCGATCAGGGTGCAGGCCATCGATCCCCAAAACACCGACGTCGTGAGCGGAATGAACGCCAGCACCGCTGCTAGCGCCGTCAGAAGGACCGGTCGCGCGCGCTGCACAGTGGCTTCGACGACCGCGTGATAGGGATCTAGACCCTGAGCCTCATTCGCATGGATCTGGCCAGTCAGGATCAATGTGTTGCGCATCAAAATGCCCGATAGGCCAATGAGTCCAAGAATGGCATTGAAGCCGAACGGTTGATGCAGAACGAGCAAAATCGGGACCGCGCCAACCAGGCCCAGCGGTGCGGTCAGGAACACCATGGTCATCGCTGATAGCGAGCGAGTCTGCACGACCAACACCAGCAGGGTCAGGAGCACCATGATCGGAAAGACAGGGAGTAACGCGGAGTTCGCCTTGGCCGAATCTTCGATATTGCCCCCCGTTTCGATCTGGTAGCCGCTCGGCAGATGCGCGATGATGGGTGCAAGCGCTTTTTCAATCTCGATGGAGACTTCGGGCGGCTGCATGGCTTCATCGAAGTCGGACTGCACGGTAATGGTCGGTGTGCGGTCGCGCCGCCTGAGGATGGGATCCTCGGGACGGATCTCCGCATGACCGATCTGACTCAAGGGCACGACGCGTCCCGTGCGGCTCGTCAGGACCAGGTCACCGAGTCGCGCGGGGTCGAGGCGCTCGGGACCTGCACTGCGCGCCACCACTTCCACCGTACGAATGTCCTCGCGAACCTGAGTTACCGGCACGCCGGTCAGTAGGAACTGGAGCTGTTCCGCGGCATCGCTCGAGCTCAGCCCCATGAGCCGCAAGCGACTCTGGTCGAGCACGAAATGGACCGTGGGAACACGCTCGCCCGTGTCCTGGTTTACCTGGCGCGTATGGAGATTTGCGCGCATGACTGCTTGCACCTGGGCGGCAATGGTCCGCAGTTGATCGGGGTCGGGACCCATGACCCGGAAGTTGACCAGGTAGCGAGGATAGGGCCCGAAGATGAGCTGTGAGACACGCACGCGGGCCTCGGGCGCCAAGCCCTGAGCGATCCTCGAGCGCAGCCGCACCTTGAGTTGATCGCGTGCGCCGGCGTCAGGAGTCAGGATGACGAGTTTTGCGAACGCAGGATCCGGCAGCTCGGGGTTGTAGGAGAAGAAGAAGCGCGGTGCACCCTGACCAATGTAGGTCGTGACGATCTTCGCCTCGGGCTGTTCACGTACCCAGCGTTCGACTTTGATGGCGGCGGCCGTGGTCGCCTCGATGCTGGTGCCCTCCGGCATCTGCACTTCGACCAGCACCTCGGGCCGATCGGAGCTTGGGAAGAACTGACGCTTCACGAAGCCCATGCCGAGTCCCGCCAGCAGAAACACCGCGACCACCATGCCGGCGACCTTGAACCGGTGGTCCACCGCCCAGGAGATGAGCCGACGCAGACGCTCGTAACGGGGCGTCGAATAAATCCCGGCGTGGCCGCCCGGCACGGGCGCGATGTCCGGTAGCAGCTTGAGACCAAGATACGGGGTAAAGACGACGGCCACCAGCCAGGACACGATCAGAGCAAATCCCACGATCCAGAAGATGTTGCCGGCGTACTCTCCCGCCGTTGACCGGGCGAAGCCCACGGGGGTAAACCCAATGATCGTGACCAATGTTCCCGAAAGCATCGGAGCTGCCGTGTGACTCCACGCATAGGCGGCAGCTTTCACCCGTTCGAAGCCCTCTTCGAGCTTCACGACCATCATTTCGATCGCGATGATCGCATCATCGACCAGGAGTCCGAGGGCGATCACGAGCGCGCCGAGGGTAATGCGATCGAAGACG
>Ga0335081_10011576_pt1 | contig 14276 bp, 9 predicted proteins | sample Lox_Sample_35_FD_206713 | JGI IMG/M metagenome (GOLD analysis project Ga0335081, IMG submission 206713) | Soil microbial communities from Loxahatchee National Wildlife Refuge, Florida, United States - Lox_Sample_3.5 | ecosystem: Environmental > Terrestrial > Soil > Wetlands | place: USA: Florida... | reverse complement strand
CACCATCACCCGGGCCAAGCTGTTCAACGACCTGCGCGAGGAAACAGGCCCGTTCGACGTCATCGGCGACGTGCACGGCTGCCGCGCCGAGCTGGAGCTGCTGCTGGACCAGCTCGGCTACGCCATCGACCGCGACGGTGCCGGGCGCCCGGTCAACGCCCGCCACCCCACCAGGCGCGCGGTGTTCCTCGGCGACCTGGTGGACCGCGGCCCCGACACCCCGGGCGTGCTGCGCCTGGTCATGGGCATGGTGGCGGCCGGGACCGCGCTCTGCGTGCCGGGCAACCACGAGGCCAAGCTGCTGCGGGCCCTGCGCGGCAAGAACGTCAAGCGCAGCCACGGCCTGGACGCCTCGATGGAACAGCTGGAGGCCGAGACCGAGGAGTTCCGGGCCCAGGTCGACCGGTTCATCGACGGCCTGATCAGCCACTACGTGCTCGACGGCGGGCGTCTGGTGGTGGCCCACGCCGGCCTCATCGAGCGCTACCACGGCCGCGCCTCCGGCCGGGTCCGCGAGTTCTGCCTGTACGGCCAGACCACCGGCGAGACCGACGAGTACGGGCTGCCGGTCCGGTACCCGTGGGCGCAGGAGTACCGCGGCCAGGCCCTGGTCCTGTACGGCCACACCCCGGTACCGGAGACGGAGTGGGTCAACAACACGTTGTGCCTGGATACCGGCTGTGTCTTCGGTGGCCGTCTGACCGCTTTCAATTATCCAGAACGGAGCCTGGTCTCAGTCCCCGCCACTCGCGTCTACCATCCTCCGGCCAAGCCCTTCCCGGTGGCCTCGCCATCCGCAGATGGTCCCGCCCGCCGCGAGCCGGACGTGCTGGACATCGCCGACGTGTCCGGCTCCCGGGTCATCGAGACCGGCTACCTGCCCCGGGTCGGGCTCCGCGAGGCCCACGCCGCGGCCGCCCTGGAGGTCATGAGCCGGTTCGCCCTGGATCCCCGCTGGCTGCTGTACCTGCCGCCGACCATGAGCCCGGTCGCCACCTCCACCCGCGAGGGCCTGCTCGAGCACCCCGAACAGGCCTTCACCGCTTACCACTCCGACGGCGTGACCGACGTGCTGTGCGAGGAAAAGCACATGGGCTCGCGTGCGGTGCTCCTGATCTGCCGCACCCCGAAAGCCGCCCAGGCCCGGTTCGGGATACCGCCCGCCGCGCCAGCGGCCCCGGCCAGCAGAGCGGCCCAAGCCAGCACAGCGGCGGGCGCCGTCTGGACCCGGACCGGGCGCCCCTTCTTCCCGGCCGCGCTGACCGCCGAGCTGGCCGACCGGGTCCGCGCGGCAGCCGAGCGCGCCGGGCTGTTCAGCGAGCTGGACACCGGATGGCTGCTGCTGGACGCCGAACTCCTGCCCTGGAACGTCAAGGCCGGCCAGTTGCTCCGCGACCAGTACGCCGCGGTCGGTGCCGCCGCCCGCGCTTCGCTGCCTGTCGCCGTGGCCGCGCTCGAGCAGGCCCGGGCCCGGGACCTGCCCGCCGACGCCCCGGCGGTCGACGCCCTCCTGAACCGGACCCGCGCCCGCATGACGAACGCCGACGCCTTCACCGCCGCCTACCTCCGCTACTGCTGGTCCACCGACGGCCTGACCGGCGTGCGCGTCGCCCCGTTCCAGCTGCTCGCCTCCGAAGGCGCCGTCTACCATGAGCGCCCGCACCAGTGGCACCTGGACCTGGCCGACCGGCTGGCCGCCGCCGCCCCGGACCTGATCACCACCACCCGGCGGCTCGCGGTCCAGACCGGCGATCCCGCCTCGGTCGCCGAGGCCACCCGCTGGTGGGAGGACCTGACCGCCGCCGGGGGAGAGGGCATGGTGGTCAAGCCCGCCGCCAACCTGACCCCTGGTCCGGGCGGGCTGGTCCAGCCGGGCCTGAAGGTCCGCGGCCGGGAGTACCTGCGCATCATCTACGGCCCCGACTACACCGAGCCGGCCCACCTCGGCCGGCTGCGCCAGCGTGCGCTCGGCCACAAGCGCTCGCTCGCCCTGCGTGAGTACGCCCTCGGCCTGGAGGCCCTGGACCGGGTGGCCCGCGGCGAGCCGCTCTGGCGGGTGCACGAATGCGTCTTCGCCGTGCTGGCCCTGGAGTCCGAGCCGGTCGACCCCCGGCTATGACGGTCCCCGCTGACAAGATGGCCGCATGACCGAATCCGATTTCAACGCCGACCTGCGCCGCTACCTGCAGGACGCCCGCGAGGCGCTGCTCTGGAAGCTCGACGGATTGTCCGAGTACGATGTCCGCCGCCCCCTGGTGCCGACCGGCACCAACCTGCTCGGCCTGGTCAAGCACGTCACCGGGGTCGAGATGGGCTACTTCGGCGACACCTTCGGCCGTCCCAGATCCGCCGGCGCCAGGTCACGGACCTGTCCGTGTCCGACCTCCCGGACGGCCCGCTCTACGTGCACGTGGACCTCGACGTGATCGACGCCACCCAGCTACCGGCCCTGCGCTTCCCGACCCCGGGTGGCCCGGCCGCCGGACAGGTGGCGGACGCGCTCGGTATGCTGCTCGGCACCGGGCGCGTGGCCGCGGTCGGCATCGCCTGTACCTGGTTTCCGGGCCATGCGGCCGCTCGGCTCGTCGCCCCTTACCTGGAGATCGCGCTGGCCGCCGGATAAGCCGCGCTCTTCCCCGGCCATGCGGTACACGCTCGAGTCCCGCAACTGGAAGCCCAGCCGCTGGTAGAGCCGGTTGGCCGCTTCCCGCGACGGCCGCGAGGTCAGGTCGATGGTCCGGGCGCCCGCGGCGCGGGCCAGCCGGACCGCCTCCCGGCTGAGCGCCGCGCCGATCCCGTGGCCGCGGGCGGACTCGTCGACGACCACGTCCTCGATCCAGGCCCGCAGCCCGGTGGGGATGGGGAACGTGACCAGCGTCGCCATGCCGACGATCTGGCCGTCGGCCCGGGCCACCAGCAGGCTGTTGCCGTCCCAGGTCGCGATCTGCCGCACCGCCGCCGCGTCGAGCGGCGGAGCCGATCTGGACAGCTGAGCCAGCAGCCGGTTGATCGCGGGCATGTCCGCGTCCGTGACGTCCCGCAGGGTCTCCACCTCGATGGTCATGGCCGTACCTGCCTAGGCGGCGTAGGTGCGCATCAGCCGCAGCGCCGCCGCGCCGTGCGGCCCGCTGGCGGTCAGCCCGGAATCAGCCGGGGCGAGCCGGCGCGCCGCGACCCGGCAGAACTGCCCGGCCGAGCCGGCGATGGCCGACTCGGCATCCGGCGGGCCGAACTCCCACACCGACGCGCCGTCCGGGGCGGTCAGCTCGCACCGGACCGGCGCCGGCGGCTCTCCGGCCACGGTCATCGCGTACGGCAGCGTGCGGTGCGCCAGCCAGGCCACGTGCCGCAGCCGCCCGGTGTCGGGGAACTCCAGGCCGAGCGGCCCGGTGACGTCCAGGCCATGCGCCCAGTGCTCGGCCAGCCGGGTGGTGGCCAGCGTGGCCGGCTTGACCGGCGCGGCCACCCAGCGCACCGGCTGGTCCGGGTCAGCCGCCCGCAGCGCGTCCAGCGCCGCCCGCCGCGCCTGCCGCCACCGCTCGAACACCACGTCCGGCGCCGCGCGCTCGGCTCGCACGAGCGCGTCGATCCGCTCGTCCATCGTGCCTGCGGCCACGGCACCAAAGCCCGCCCGCAGGTCGCCACCCGACGCCGTAACCACCACCGATTCCTCGGACTGGGCCAGGTGCAGCACGACGTCGGCTACCGTCCAGCCAGCGGCTCCCGACGCCGACACCCACTGCGTCTCGTCCAGCCCGGCCAAGATGTCCTCCAGCTGCTCCTGCTCCGCGGCCAGATCATCGAACACCGTCATGCTCAGGACTATGGCATACCGAGCGCGGCGAGGAACATCGCAGCGCGCCGCCGCGCCAGCCGGGAAATACCGGAATCCGCGCCAGCATGTCAATATGCTCGGGTTGAGCCTGCGCGTTTCTGAAAACGGACAGCTCCCTCGCCTGGCAGCGGGAGGGCTTGTGACGAATGGAGTGCGCTCGTGCTGGCCAGATGCTGTGTGCCGGATTTCCGGACCGACCGGGGGCGCGCCAGGGTGCTGCTCACTGCCGGAGCGGTGCCCGCGCTGCTGGCGGCCATCACCATCGGCGCGACGTCCTGCACCAGTGCGGCCACTACTACCGCCCGGCACGTTCTGCCTGCTCCCGTCCGCCTGATGCCACGTATTCGCCTGCCTGGATCCTCGACGTCGGTCCTGACCGGCCCGCCGGATGTGGTCGCGGAGGATGTGGCCCAGAGCTTGTTCGCCGCCGCGCCGGTCATCGTGGTCGCCAGCCCGAGCTCGCAGGCCGATGTGGCCGCCGCCCGGCAGGCGCTGCGCGCACACGCACCGCTGCTGCTGACCGCGGCCCAGACGGGCGGGTCCGCACCGGCCGGCGTGGCGACGATGACCCTCCGCATCACCGTCAGGCCGGCCTCTGGTTCTTCCGCGGCCGGCGCAGGTGTGGTCAGCGCCGCGCTGCGGACCCGGATCAAGGCCCTGGACCCGCACGTCGTGCTGGCGGTCGGGGTGGCCGCGAACGTGCTCGCGGCCCAGCTGCCCGGCATCCGGGTGGTTACCAACCCGGCCCTGCTGCCCGCCACGAAACCCCCTGCGCTCCTGGGCCACCTGGCCCTTCTCGTGCACGCCGGTGACACCGATGCCGCGACGCTGGCCGCGGTCACCACGGCGCGGGTCGCCGGGGCTCAGGTGATCGCCGTCAGTGGCGACGACGACCCGCGCGCCGACCCGGCCGCCATCGCCGCCCTGTCGGCCATGCGGCCTCAACGGGTACTCGCCATCGGATCCGGTTTCGGGCCAGCTAGCCAGCTGGCATCACGGATCGCGGTCGCGCAGACCGGGGTGCAGCTGCCCGGCGGAGGCCAGGTCCTGTTCCCCGCGCACCTTCTGGTCGCCCTCTACGGTCACCCCGGTACCCCCGGGCTCGGAGTCCTGGGCCAGCAGGGACTGCAGGCCAGCATCGCGCGAGCCCGGAGGGTTGCCGCGGCGTACCGGCCCTTGAGCCGCGCCAAGGTCATACCCGCCTTCGAGATCATCGCCACCGTTGCCCAGGCCTCCCCGGGCCGGAACGGGGACTACTCCTACGAGTCGCCGGTGGCCTCTCTGCGTCCGTGGGTACGGCGGGCGGCAGCGGCCGGGTTCTACGTCATCCTGGACCTTCAGCCCGGCCGGGCCAGCCTGCTCGCCCAGGCCAGGAAATATCAGTCGCTGCTCGAGCTGCCCGACGTCGGGCTGGCGATTGACCCGGAGTGGAAGCTGGCGCCGGGGCAGCTGCCGCTGCACCAGATAGGCAGCGTGAGCATCGGTGAGGTCAACAGTGTCGTCAGGTGGCTGGCCGCCCTGACCGCGCGGTACCGGCTGCCCCAGAAGCTTGTGGTGCTGCACCAGTTCCAGCTGTCGATGATCCGCAACGAGCGGGAGCTCGACACCCGCCACGACGATCTGGCCATCCTCATCCACATGGACGGGCAGGGCACCCCGGCCGATAAGCAGCAGACCTGGGATGCCATCACCAGGGCTGCCCCGCCTCGGGTGTTCTTCGGGTGGAAGAACTTCTACGTCAAAGACCATCCGATGTTGAGCCCGCGCCAGACGATCGACAGGACTCCGCAGCTTTCCATGATCTCGTACCAGTAATCATGCCGCGCCGAGCTGCCTGATCCGCTAGTCCCTGACCCAGCTCGATGCCAGCACGGGCGGGCCGATCCCCTTGTACTGGGTGCCCCTCTGGAACCCGCCGAACAACACCGACAACACGATGAGCAGTACCACCAGCAGCACGATCCACAACAGGCAGCCGGCCGCCCTGGATCGAGGCCATCGAGGCCAACGAGGCCAGCGCCGTCGGCGCCCGCCCGCGGACCCGTAATCGGAGCGCCGGCCGAACCGGTCCCTGTACATGCCCCTCTCTATTCCCAGCACCCGCGCAATATGCCGGCCAGACGGGAATTATCCGGACCCGCCCGGGTAGCTGATGCGCACCCTCCGCACGACACCACGACATGAGGAACGACCATGGCGCGCTTGCCGAGAGCAGGGCCGAGAGCAGGGCCGAGAGCAGGGCCGAGACTAGGGTCGCTGGCCGGGATCGCGGTCGCGGCCAGCGCCGCGGTAATCCTGATCGTGGTGCTGTCCGCGGTGCACCTGCTGCCGCAGCTGCGCAACCCGTTCGCCACCACCACGACCGTCCGCAGCGAACCGGTCATCTTGAAGTCCATCACCAGCCTCAGCCGCTACGAGGCGGCCAGCGGCTCGTTCGAGGTCGTGGTCGACCTGACCAAGCGCACCTCGCTGCTGCCGTCGTTCCTGGCCGGCAGCGAGACGCTGTTCATCGGGCAGGGCACCGACATCGCGTTCGTCGACTTCTCCGGGCTGAAGAGCCAGGCCATCAAGGTCAGCGCGGACCGCACCTCGGTGACGGTCAGCCTGCCGAAGGCCCAGCTCGAACCGGCCGTGCTCAACGTCTCGCAGTCCTACGTGTATGCGCAGCAGCAGGGCCTGTTCAACCGGATCGGCAACTTCTTCTCCGGCAACCCGAACAGCCAGCAGCAGGTCTACGTCCTGGCCCAGCAGAAGATCCAGGCCGCCGCGCGGCAGAGCCCGCTGCTGGCCGAGGCGCAGAAGAACACCGAGGGGATGCTCGACGGCATGCTCACCTCCCTCGGCTTCACCCGCGTGACCGTCACCTTCGGCCCTGCTTCAAACTGAGCCCAGGCCAGCTAAGCCAAACCCAGACCCATTTGCGTTAGAGCGTGCTCTAACTCCTACGCTCGATAACGTGACCACCTGGACCATCGGCGAGGCCGCGGAAAAGTGCGGCCTGTCCCAGCACACGCTGCGCTGGTACGAACGCATCGGCCTGCTCGCCCCCATCCAGCGGGGCAGCGACGGCCGGCGCCGGTTCAGCGACAGCGACCTGGACTGGCTGTCGCTGCTGACCAAGCTGCGCGCCACCGGGATGCCGGTGCGGGACATGCAGCGCTACGCCGAACTGGTCCGGTCGGGCGCCGGCCACGCCGAACGCCTGGACCTGCTGAAAAGGCACCGCGAGGAGGTGCGGCGGGCCCTGGCCAGCCAGCGGGAGACCCTGAAGCTGCTCGAGGCGAAGATCGGCAGCTACGAGCGCCGCCTGGCCGAGGAAGCAGCCGGCCAAGCAAGCTAACTCAAAACCAGTAGGAGCAGGTACAACACATGCGCACCACCAAACTCGGCGATCTCACCGTGTCCGCCCAGGGCCTGGGCTGCATGGGGATGAGCGAGTTCTACGGCCCCGGCGACTGGGACGAGTCGATCGCCACCATCGGCCGCGCGCTCGACCTGGGCGTGACGTTCCTCGACACCGCGGACGTCTACGGCGCCGGCCACAACGAGGTCCTGGTCGGCCGGGGCATCGCGCACCGCCGTGACGAGGTGCAACTGGCCACCAAGTTCGGCATCGACCGGTCGGGCGGGGACGCGCACCGCGTCTGGCGCGGCGAGCACGACTACGTCAAGCGCGCCGCGGAGGCGTCGCTGACCCGCCTCGGCGTCGAGGTCATCGACCTGTACTACCTGCACCGCCCGCCGCAGACGGCCGAGATCGAGGAGACCGTCGGCGCGATGGCCGAGCTCGTCGCCGAGGGCAAGGTCCGCTACCTGGGCCTGTCCGAGGTCAACGACGAACTGCTGCGCCGCGCGTACGCGGTGCACCCGATCACCGCGGTCCAGAGCGAGTACTCGCTGTGGACCCGCGACCTGGAGACCGAAGTGATCGGCGCCATGCGCGAGCTCGGCGTCGGCCTGGTCCCGTACTCACCGCTCGGCCGCGGCTTCCTCACCGGCACCGTGGACATGAGCACGCTGGACGACAAGGACTTCCGCCGCCGCAACCCGCGGTTCCGCGGCCAAGCCAGCGAGCAGAACCAGGCCATCGCGGACACCGTCCGCGAGGTGGCCGACGCCAAGGGCGTGGCCCCCGCGCAGGTCGCACTGGCCTGGGTCTACGCCCAGGAGGAGCGCCTCGGCGTTCCGCTGGCCCCGATCCCGGGCACCAAGCGGATCAAGTGGCTGGAGCAGAACGTCGCCGCCCTCGACATCACCCTGACCACCGATGAGCTGGCCCGGCTCGACCCCCTCGCCGCCCGGGTCACCGGCGCCCGCTACTGAACTGAGCCCGCCTCCCCAGGGCGCGCGACGGCCGACCTGGGGAGGCGAGAACTAGGGAGTTTCTCTAGGGATTTTGCTCTCGGCTCGGCCGATTGTGGATCTATCCACACGGAGCAACTGAGCCAGACAAGGAGAAACCCCAATGAGCACTCAGTTTTACACCCCGGAGCAGCAGACCTCCTACCAGCAGACCCCCCGCCGGAACGGCGGCGGCCGGTCCCGCATCTGGATCGCGATCATCGGCGCGGCCGTGGCGGCGGCCCTGGTTGCGGTGGCCGTCGTCCTGTCGCTTGGCCACTCCACTGCCGCCCCCGCCACCACCGGCCCGTCGACTTCGGCATCCACCCCGGCCAACCCGGCCAACCCCACCACCCCGGCCAACCCGTCCCACCCTGTCACCCCGGTCCAGCCCTCTGCCGCGGTGATGCAACTGCAGCGTGAGCTGGGGCAGCTGAACTACTACGAGGGCCCGGTCGATGGCGTCATGGGTCCCCAGACGATCGCGGCGATCAAGGATCTCCAGCGCCAGGCGGGTCTGCCCCAGACCGGACAGATGAACGCCGCCACCCAGGCCGCCCTGGCCAACTACCTGGCCCACGGCAACAACCAGATGGGCGGGAACAGCTGATCCAGGCAGTCATACGCTCCACCAGCGACCGAGAGGCCGGGACCGTGTCCCGGCCTTCGGCGTTCAGACCGCGGTCGGCTGGTGCCATTTCTCGACGAAGCGCCGCAGTTCCTGCCGTCCGCGCAGGCCGCACTTGGCGTAGATGTTGCCCAGGTGGTACTCCACCGCCTTGCGGCTGATGAACAGCTCGGCCGCCACCTCGGGATTGGACAGCCCCTTCCCGACCAGGTGGGCCACTTCGGTCTCCCGGCTGGTCAGCGCCAGTACCGACTGCTTCTTCGCCGGGCCGCCCGGCAGGCGGCAGGCCGCGAGCTCTTCTTCGGTCCGGGCTATGAACGGCCCGGCGCGCAGGGCCTGGTACAAGTCGTTCGCCCGTCGCAGCCGCTCGACCGCGTCCCTGCGGTTTCCCGTGCGCCGCAGCAGCCGGCCGTGGGCCAGCAGCAGGCGGGCCGTGTGAACCGGGCTTTGCGGGTCAGCGATGTCCTCGCCTTGGCGGTAGATCCGCAGGGCCTGCTCGGGGTTGCCGCGCTGTTCGGCCAGCCATCCGTCCAGCCAGGCCAAGGCCGGCTGCAGGTAACTCACCTGGCCGCCGGCGGCGCGCAGCTGGGCCAAGACGACGTCGGCCTGCTCGCCTTGCCCCGATCCGACCAGGCCCTCGGCCAGCAGGGGCCGCCACAGCACCGCGTACACCCGGCTGCGGCCGTCCAGGGCCTCCTCGTCACGCCAGTGACCCAGCGCGTCGGCCATGCCCAGGTAATCTCCCGACGCCTGGCAGACCAGGGCCCGGGCCATCGCCGCGTACAGCCGTTCCTGGCCGTAGTCCAGGCTCGCCGCCGCCTCCTCGGCCAGCCGGGCGTGCTGTTCGGCCTCCTGCGCCGCGCCGCGCCCGGCTGGCACGCAGCCCGCCGCCAGGTGCAGGAGCGGGAGTTCGTAGCGGCGGGAATGGATCGCGGCGGCCGAGAATCCCTGCTCGGCGGTGAGCAGGACGTCGTCCCACGCGCCGGCCAGGTACTGGGCCAGCGCCAGGTAGAAGTAGGCGCGCAGGCCAAGGGTGAAGGTAGCGCCCCGGCGCGCCAATCCGAGGCTGGCGGTCATGTCGCTGATGGCCGGGCCCAGGTCGCCGGCCAGCAGGCGGAACACCCCGCGGAACGACAGGCCGTCGATGTCGACCGGGCCGACCCGCGCCGGGTCGGCATCCAGGTGCCCCAGCTCGGCCAGCGCGGCGCGGGGGCCGTCCACCTGGGCGGCGCCGATGGCGATCAGGGTGCGCGTCTGGCTGGCGGCCGCCGCGTCCAGGCATCCGGTGCCCAGCGCCTGCCGCCCGAAGGTCATCACCTGCTCCCCGTCTCCGAGAAGCGTGTAGGTACCAGCGAGCCGGTTGGCGATCAGGGCGGCCAGCGGCTGGCTGTCCGGGTCGTCCCGCGCCTGCTCCAGTGCCTTGCTGAACTGCCGCTCGGCCTCACCGAGCTGGCCCGTGGAAAAGGCCAGCGTGCCCAGCACGCAGCTGCGCAGCGGGGACGGCGCTGATGCTTCCACCGTCTCGCGCAAGGCCAGGCCCCGCGACTCTTCGGCCAGCATCAGGTGCAGCGCGGCGGTCAGCAGCCGCCGTTCCCGGCCGGCCCGGGCCGGGGAGATGTCCGAGGCCCACTGCAGGTGCGTGGCGGCCAGCGCCAGGCGGCCGCCGGCCGCCTCCGGCGCCGCCAGCCGCTCCAGGTCGGCCGCCAGGCCTTCATCGGGATGGTCCAGAGCGGCCACCCGGTGCTCCCACGACGCTGACTCGCTGACCAGGGAGGCCGCGCGGGAGTGCAGGATGCGGCGCCTGGCCATCGTGATGCTTGCGTAGATCGCGTCCCGGACCAGCGGATGACGGATCGCCACCGGGCAGGCGGGTTCTTCTGGCCACCAGTCCACCAGGCCGGAGGCCACCGCCGGCTCGATCGCCGCGCTGGCGGAGCCGACCTGTGCCGCCTGCCCCAACTGCGCCAGCGGCGTACGCAGGTTCAGTACCGACAGCATCTCCAGGCTGACCCGGGTGTCGGGCGCCAGCGCCCGCAGGTGCTCACCGACGGCGGCGGCCAGCGACCGGGGCAGCACGAGCCGTCCCGGCGCCCGCGGGTCGAAGCCGGACCCCTCGCTCAGCACCGTGCGCAGGTACAGCGGATGCCCGCCGGTGCCCCGGTACAGCCGCCGGACCGCCTCACCGTCCAGCGATCCCGCCGTGAGCGTGGCCGCCAGCGACGCCACCTCGTCCGGACGAAGACCCTCCAGCGATACGAGCAGCCGGTTCTCCGCGCTGGCCAGCATCCGCTGGGCCGCCTCGTCCAGGCGGTCCGCGGGCCCGCGGTAGATCATCACGGCGATCACCGGGTCCACCGACAGCCGCCGCAACATGAACGTCAGCGCCTCCACCGACTTGCGGTCGGCCCACTGCACGTCATCGATCACGACGGCCAGCGCGCCGGTGGCCTGCTGCTCTCCCACGACCTCGAGCAACCGCGCGCCCACGGCGAACGACGAGGTCCGGCTCGATGGCACGGCCGCCGGGAAGGCGCCTCCGGCTGTCCTGAACAGCTGGTCGACGATTCCGAAGTCCAGATCGGTCTCGGCCTGGCCGGCCCGGGCCGACAGGACCCTCAGGCCGTCAGCCTCGGCCAGGCAACGCCGCGCCAGGGCCGTCTTACCCATCCCGGGGTCGCCCTCGATGGCCACCAGCCATGGCTGGCCCGCCCCCACCCGGGTGATGACCTCCGCGACCCGTTCCAGCTCCGCCGCCCGGCCCACGAAAACGTCGAGGGGCGGCTGCCGGTCCTGCACGTGCCTACCTCGCTCCCGCCGCGGCCTCGCCCGCCACGGCCGTCTGCCGCCACTGGCCGACGAAACGGCGCAGCTGCTGACGTCCTGGCACGCCGCACTTGGCGTAGATGTTGCCCAGGTGGTACTCGACCGCCTTGCGGCTGATGAACAGCTCGGCCGCGATCTCAGGATTGGACAGCCCCTTCCCGACCAGGTGGGCCACCTCGGTCTCCCGGCTGGTCAGCGCCAGCATCGGCTGCTTGGTCGCCGGGTCGGCAGGCAGATGGCACGCCACGAGCTCCTCGTCGGTGCGGGCGATGAACGGCGCGGCCCGCAGGCCTGCGAACAACGCGCTTGCCCGGCGCAGCCGACCGATCGCGTCTTTCCGGCTGCCGGTGCGGCGCAGCAGCCGGCCGTGAGCCAGCAGCAGCCGGGCGGTGTAGACCGGGCTCTGCGCGCTCGCGGTGTCCTCGCCGCGCCGGTAGATCTCCCGGGCCGCCTCGAGGGTACCGTGCCGCTCGGCCAGCCATCCGTCCAGCCAGGCCAGAGCTGGCTGCAGGTAGGCGACCTGGCCGCTGCCGGTCCGCAGCGGGGCCAGCACGGCGGCCGCTGGCTCGGCTTGGCCCGAGCCGATCAGGCCCTCGGCCAGCAGCGGTCGCCACAGCGCCCCGTCCCGCCGGCTGCGGCCGTCCAGGACCGCATCATCGCGCCAATACCCCAGTGCGTCGGCCATGCCCAGGTAGTCACCGGACGCCTGGCAGACCAGGGCCCGCGCCATCGCCGAGTACAGCCGCTCCTGGCCATAGTCCAGGCTGGTGGCTACTTCCTCGGCCAGCTGGGCGTGCCGCTCGGCCTCCTCGGCCGCGCCCCGCCCCGCGGGCACGCAGGCCGCCGCCAGGTGCAGCAGCGGCAGCTCGTGGCGGTAGGGATGGATCGCGGCGGCCGAGAGCCCCTGCTCGGCGGTGAGCAGCGCGTCGTCCCAGTTGCCCGCCAGGTAGTGGGCCAACGCCAGAAAGCCGTAGGTGCGCTGGCCTAGGGCCAGGGTGGCGCCCCGGCGCACCATCTTGAGGCTGGCGGTCATGTCGGTCACGGCCTGACCCAGGTCACCGGCTACCAGCCGGAACATCCCCCGCCAGGCCAGGCCATCCACGTCGATCGGGTCGACCCGGGCCGGGTTGGCCTCCAGGTGCCCCAGTTCGGCCAGCGCCGCGCGCGGGCCGGACGCCTGAGAGGCGCCGATGGCGACCCGGGTGCGTGTCTGGCTGGCGGCCGCCGGGTCCAGGCAGCCGGTGCCAAGCGCCCACCGCCCGAGCGCCATCGTCTTCCCCCCCTTCCCCCGCAGCGTGTAGGTGCCGGCCAGCCGGGCGGCGATGCTGGCGGCCAGCGGCTCGCTGCCGGGGTCGTTGCGCGCCTCCGCGAGCGCTTGGCCGTAGCGCTGCTCCGCCTCGGCGAGCTGGCCGTCGGCTTCAACCATCGCGCCCAGCACGTAGCTGCGCAACGGAGACGCCGCCGCCGCCTCCACCGCCGGGCGCAGCGCCAGGCCCTGGGCTTCCTCAGCCGCCGTAAGGTGCAGCGCCGCGGTCAGCAGCCGCCGTTCCCGGTCGGGCCGGGCCGGAGAGATGTCCGAGGCCCACTGCAGGTGGGTGCCGGCCAGCGCCAGGTGATCATCAGCCGCCTCCTGTCCCGCTAGGTGCTCCAGCTCAGCGGCCAGGGCCTCATCCGGCTGGTCCAGGGCGGCCACCCGGTGTTCCCAGGACGCCGCCTGGCTGACCATGGCAGCGGCGCGGGCATGCAGCACCCGGCGCTGGGCGGCGGTGATCCCGGTGTAGATGGCGTCCCGGACCAGCTGGTGGCGGATCTCGACCGGGCAGGTCGGCTCGTCTGGCCACCAGTCCACCAGGCCGGCGGCCACGGCCGGCTCGATGAGCGTGCCGGGTGAATCGACCTCAGCCGCCTGGCCTAGCTGGGCCAGGGGCACGCGCAGGTTCAGCACCGACAGCATCTCGAGAATGGCCCGGGTCCGCGGCGGCAGCACCCGCAGATGATCACCGACCGCGGCCGCCAGCGACCGGGGCAGCGCCAGCCGCCCCGGAGCCCGCGGATCAAAGCCGGATCCCTCGCTCAGCACCGTCCGCAGGTACAGCGGGTGCCCTCCGGTCGCCCGGTGCAGCCACCGGACGGCCTCGTCATCCAGCGATCCCGCCGCGAGCACGGCCGCCAGCGCCGCCACCTCATCGAGGTCCAGCCCGCCCAGCAGCACCCGCACCCGGTTCTCCACGCTCACCAGCAGCCGCTGCGTCGCCTCGTCCAGGCCGCCGCTGGATCCGCGGTAGATCAGCACCGCCAGCACCGGGTCCACCGACAGCCGTCGCAACATGAACGTCAGGGCCTCGACCGACCGGCGGTCGGCCCACTGCAGGTCATCGACCACCAGCGCGACCGCCCCCGGGGCCTGCTGCCCTCCCACGACTTCCAGCAAGCGCGCGCCCACCGCGAAGGACGAAGGACCTGTCCCGCCGGTCGACGTATCCGCTGGGACGGCCTCTCCGGCGCCCCGGAGCAGCTGGTCGGCGATGCCGAAGTCCAGATCGGTCTCGGCCTGGTCGGCGCGAGCCGACAGCACCGTCAGGCCCCTGGCCTGGGCCAGGCATCGCCGCGCCAGGGTCGTCTTCCCGACCCCCGGATCGCCCTCGACGG
>Ga0335081_10011575_pt1 | contig 14277 bp, 7 predicted proteins | sample Lox_Sample_35_FD_206713 | JGI IMG/M metagenome (GOLD analysis project Ga0335081, IMG submission 206713) | Soil microbial communities from Loxahatchee National Wildlife Refuge, Florida, United States - Lox_Sample_3.5 | ecosystem: Environmental > Terrestrial > Soil > Wetlands | place: USA: Florida... | reverse complement strand
CTTCGTTACCAGGTTCGGCAGCGCGACATTGGCCGGCGTGATGACGACCGGGAAGGTGCCGGCATTGTTGGTGCAAGCGCTCTCCGGGATCGGGCAGCCGGTGTTGACGCTGGCTGTAATCTGCGCGGCAGTAACGGCCGCGATGTTGTCGGGCACGGTGACTGTAACCGTCGCTTGCGCGGTCTGACCTACGGCGATGGGACCTATCGGGACGCCGACGGAGGCAATCTGCGAAAAACTAGGGACACTCAGCGTAAACGTCACCATCGTCGTCTGGGTAAAGTCTGCGGTTCCCATGTTCTTGACGGTCGCGCGGAAGCTCTGCTGCCCAGTGCCGACCGGAATCGGTGATCCGGGCGTGACCGGAGAATCCACGCCGACCAGTACCAGATCAGGTTGGGAGACCGTCGTCACGGGCACAGCCGGCAGCGTGCCTTGAGTGAACCCGTTGGGCAGGCGGAATTCGGTGACGAACCAGCCCTTGCTGGGGTTCAACGTCCATACAGTGGTTCGCGTCTCGGGTGACGGGCTGTACGTTGGCGGTTGGCAATTCGAAACGCCCTTGCACGCCGGATCGTTCTTGATGGTGTACTTGAGCTGCCAGTTGGCCTGAACCTGCGCCGTGGTGCCGGTAATGTTGGGGGTAACGCTCAGCAGGTTGACCGTCATGCTGCTGTAGGTGGGAAACACCGTCTGCAGGGACTGCTGGAGCGATGTCAGCCCGGTGTAGCTTGGGTCGAAGAAACCCAGCACCGTCGCGGACTGCAGCGTGGAGAACGACTGCACCAGCGAGTTCATGCGGGTCACGGGATCGTCATAGATCGGCTGGCTGACGGTCACGGAACTGTAGAAGACCGCGGCCGCCCCAAGATTGTCCGTAACCTGCAGCCGAACGGAATACTGGCCGGGCGTGGCCGGCGACGCGACGGCAAAGAGCGAATCGCTGCCCGCAACGGTTCCGGGCGCGGGATTACACACGGGAGCGCTGGTCGCGGGGAGCGAGGCGCCGGTCTGAGGCGGTTTGAAGCCCAGACTGCAGAGAGTCCAGCTATAAGTCAGCGTAGTGCCGGCCAGCGTGTCGGAAGAACGGCTGCCGTCCAGCGTCAAAGATGCACCCGGGTTCACGGTAACGTCCTGGGGCGTAATCGCAGCCACCGGCCCGCCGAAGCTGAAGCCGTTGGACAGCGTGGTGGTCATGCCGCCTCCGTTCACGATGGTGAGGTCCACCGTTCCCGGGCTTCCTGGCGGGGTGACCACGGTGAGTTGCGTCGGGCTGACGAACGTCACGTTGGTGGAGGCGATGTTGCCGAACATCACTCTCGTGTTCGCGTCGAAATTGGCGCCGGTGATGGTCACTGCCACGCCGCCACTGGCGGGGGCTGTGGTGGTGGAGAGCCCCTGGATCGCAGGCGCGCCCCCTCCTGCGGTGATGGCTTGTGAAGGAACTACGTTGAACACCGCCGCGGAGTTAACTCCGGTAGGCCGGCCGAGCGTGAGTGTAACCGGACCCGGCGCCGCATTGGCAGCAACCACAAGATGTACGCTGACGGCGGTGGCGCTGCCGCCCGCATTCAGCGTGGCGGTTACCGAGGTTGAGGATGAGGTGACCGCGTTGATGTTGCCGAGTTGCGTGCCGCTAATTGTTGCGTCGGCTACGGACCCCGGCGACAGAGAGCTGGGATTCATGGCGCTCACTACCGCCGGCTCGGTGTCCTGGACCATCTGCTGCAGCTCCTGCGGTGTAGCCGGACGCGTCGTGGGCGCCTTGCCTGCGCTGACCACAGCCGCCATGCCCGCCGTGCAGGCGACGCGGCCGGGGACGGAAGGATTGTTACTGCCCACCATGGTGGTTCCCGAGACGCAGAGAAACGTAGTGGCGCCGACGGCGGACTCGATGCCGAACGTGGTGCCGATGACGCCGGCGACCGCGGTGGGCGTCTTCACTTCGAAGCTTCCGCCCTGTTTGGTAATAGGCGCGACCTCGGCGCGGACGCGGCCATACCCGACTTCGATGGAGGTCTGCTGCGACTTGGCGTCGCTCTTGATAATGCGCAGCTCTGCCTGCGAGCCCACGGAGAGAACGGACTGATCGAGCAGTGTGATGCGCGCGCGCCCGCCTTTGTCAGTGCGGACCAGGTCGTTCCAGACTACGTCGTCGCCCTTCTTGGCCACCGACGTAACCGGTTGCTTGGCGGGGCCGCGCAAAATGTTCGCCGTGGGCAACAGCGCGGTGATGTTGCCGGCCTTCGGTCCCGCAGCCGCGGTGTCGGGTGGCGCTGCCTGCGCGGCAACAGCCAGCATAAGCAACGTAGCCGCATTCCGGATAATCCCATCTCTCATTCTTGTCCCCATCTCATCGCTCTCCAACGCTCTCCCGCATGCTTCACTGCGCGCTCACTTCGTCTTCATCACGTAGACGCCGTCCCAATCTGCCGCCGGCCCTTCACGGCGGTACTCGTGTGAGCGCTTGAGCAACTCGTGCGCCGGACCATCATCCGGATACCGCGCCAGCAAGCCCTCAAAGCCCTCGATGGCCTCGTTCCACTCGCGGCGGCGATAGGCCGCCAGCGCCGCTGCAAATCGCGCCAGCAAGTCGGCATAGCGCGGCGCTTCCGAAGAAAACGCCAGCAGCTCATACAGGCTCACAGGCTGCTGCTTCCCTTTGACGCGCGTGTAATCGAGCTCGCGGCAGACGAACTTCTGGCTCACCTGCCGCGAGGTGCTTTCGCTGATGATGATCCCGGTCCGGTACTCTTTGTTCAAACCTTCCAGCCGCGAAGCCAAATTCACGGGATCGCCCATCACCGTCCAGGCCAGGCGCCGGTCGGAGCCCATGTTCCCGACGTTGACGATGCCCGTGTTGATGCCAATCCCGATGGTAAGCTGTTTGCGCCCCTCGGACTCCCACTTGCGGTTCAGCTCCTGCAGCCGCGCCTGCATGTCGAGCGCGCAGGCGCAGGCGCGCTCGGCATGATCGTCCTGCGGATAGGGCGAGCCCCAGAACGCCATGAGGGCGTCACCGATGTACTTGTCGAGCGTGCCCCAGCGCTTGAACAGGATATCGGTCATTTCGCCCAGATATTCGTTGAGCAGGAAAACCAGTTCGTCCGGACTCATGCCCTCGGCAATGTTGGTGAACGAGCGAATATCGGAGAACATGATGGTGAGTTCTTTGAGTTCGCCGCCGCGCCGGAAGTACTTGCCGGGGTCCTGCTCGATCAGGCGGATCACGCCGGGCGAAACGTACTGGGAGAAGGTCTTGCGGATCTTGCGCTTTTCGCGCTCCTCAAAAATCATGCGGAAGCTGGTGACCCCGGCATAGTTGGCAACCAGAACGCCGGCCGGCAAAACGAACAACTGCCACCAGCCCAGGAATTTGAAACTTTCAAAGACCGCCACCGCAAAGACGAGCAAGGCCAGCAGCGCTGAGAGCGTGGAGAGCAAGGGCCGGCTGCGCGAGAAGACAATCCCCATGCCCAATCCCAGCGCCAGGATGAAAGCCAGATCGAGCATTTCCTGGGTCAGCCCGCGGCGGAGGAAACTGCGGCCCGGTTCGCCGGTGTGAAGCAGGTTGTCGATGGTGTTGGCGTGGATCTCAACCCCCATCGCAGTGGATTCGAAGGGCGTCGCCCGCTGGTCGCCAATGCCGATCGCCGTAGCGCCCAACAGGACGATCTTGTCGCGATAAGCGGTCGCGGGAATCGTGCCGTTAATTACCTCCACCATCGAATACTGGGGATAGCTCTTGTATTTCCCGACGTAGTTGATGATGGCCGTTCCATCGCGCTCGGTGCGGAAGAGCCGGGGCCCGAGTTGGACGCTCTCCAGGCCGTTTTCCGACATGAAGGTGATGGTGTCCTGGTCGGAGATGCGCTCAAATTCCTTCGCCGCCTGAAAAGAGAGCGATGGAAAGTAGTCCTGGTCCTGATAGCGAATAATCAGCGGCTCGCGCCGGTAAATGCCGTCGGCATCGGGCGTAGCGTTGAAGAAGCCATAAGTTTTCGCGGCATCGGCCAGCGACTTGATATTGGGCTCGATACCCCAGGCTACGTCGCCGACCCAGGCTGCCTTCATGTCGAAATCCCGGCCATTATGGGTCACCTTGCGCACCTGTGGAAATGCTTGCAGCGAGACCAGGTCGTAATATTCCTGCGCCGCCTTGGGATCGGTGCCCTCCGTCCGCTCGCGATCGAGGAAGATGTGCCCAAGGATGACGTTGCCGGCGTTCTTCATGGCTTGGGCAAAGACGGCATCGTTGTCGCTGGTCTGCTCGAGGACGCGAATCTTCTCCTGCGCCGCCAGATCTCGGCCCAGCTCTGACTGAAGACGCCGGAGTGCGTCGAGCGCAGCGTTTTTTTCGGGAGTAGGAAAGTCCGCGTCGAAGGCGATGACACGCGCGCCCCCGTCGTGCAGCCGGTCGATCAGCCTGGCGTATGCGTCGCGGGCGACGGGAAACGCGCCCAGCTTGCGCAGGGTATTCTCGTCTATAGCTACGATGACGATGCGGGGATCGTGCGGGCGGGCGCCGCGCATCTTGAAGCGTGTGTCGAGCGAACGCAGCTCGACCGTCTGTAGGAGTGAAAGCGCGCCATGACCGGCGCCTGCGATCTCAAGCCGCCAGAACACCACCAGGCCCGCCACGGTCACCAGGATCGAAATCAGCAGGTCGGCGCGCCGGAACACCAGGCGCTTGAGCGCCATTCTCCAGTGCCGTGCCCGTCCTGCGTGAACTTTCTTCACCGGCTCCTCAGCGGCGCTTGCCGAACTTGTACACGAACGAGACTCCAAACTGCCGCTCGTCATAGTCGGTGATGGGAGTCAGCAGCGTAGACGTCGGAGGTGCCAGGAGACACCCACTGCCCGGCGCGCTGCAGGGCGGCGTCAGGTAAAAGTAATTGCTCCGCATAAAGGAAAAGATCAAAACGGTATTCTCGTCGTTGCGGATCTTATAAGTGAGCGCCGCCCGGTATGACGGACGGTTGTAACCCGAGGGGCCGAACAATGTGGCCGTGGTGACGCGGTAACCCAGCTCGATGATGAACCAGCGCGGCGCCTCCGCCAGAATCGCAGCCGTATCCAGGCGGTTGGAGTCGTAGGCGAGCAGGCAGGGGTCGGCAAGTCCGAGTAACGGATTGCAGACGGCTTGCCCGGTCACATTGGGCTGATGGCTCTGGCGCTCGATTTCAAAGCGAAGATTGGGATTGAGATGCCAGCCACCCAGCTCATAAAGACCGCGCAATGCCGCATAAACACGATGGGTATGCGAGCTCTGCGCGGGATCGATGTTGTCCACCATGTGCCGCAGCTCGTACCCAACCGTGGCATAGGTGTGGTGGTAAGGCACGGAAAGCTCGGCAAAGGGCATGCGCACAAACTGGCTGGCGCAGGTGGTGGTGTTCAGCGTGGGATCAGTGGCGACGCACTCTGCCGGTGTCGGCCGCGTCCCTCGCACCTCGCGATCGCGATACCCAAATTCCAGCACCGCGCGCCGGTAAAAACCCAGGTCGTGCAGGATAAAGTGCATCTCCGGGCCCCACAAGACGGTTTCATATCCGGTGGGGTCGCAGGTGGCAGGATTAATGCAGCCGGGACGCGGATCCGTCAGTTGCCCACGCAGGTTATTGTTGGATCGGCGGAGGGTGCCGTCCAGAGTCAGAAACCTCGTCAGATCATAGGTGGCACGAAAGATGCCGTCCTGCAGGTCGCTGATCTGGCGCGCGTTCATGGATGCGAAATTGGGCTCGTAACGCACGAACGACCCGCGCAGGGTGAGCCTGTGCCAGCGATAGGTAGCCTCGACGCGGGCGCCCCAGTCGCTCTGAATCCCGAAGCCGGCCAGCGGCGCGCGTGTGTCGCACGGAGGCGTATTGGAGAAACACGGCAGCGGGGCGCCGCCAAGAGTCGTTCGCGTGTCGAAGTTGGTGAACGAGTAAGCGTACTCGGCAGCCATCCGCAATCCCCAGGCAGACTGCCACTTGAGATCGATGCTGCCGACCTGGTTCTCCGCCGGCTGAGGGGGCGCACCGACCAGGCAGGCGCCCTGCCCCGGCTGCGTCGGATCGCAGGGCGGCGGCAGCGTGCCGGGATTGTCTTTGCTGTACGAGAAGTTGAATCCCAATGCAGAACGCTTGGTGATTCTGTATTCCAAACGGCTGCCTGCCACTGTGGCCAGGTAGGGCCGGCCGAGAATGTCGTTCCAGATCGAACCCCAGCGATCGATGAACACACCGCCCACCGTGGTGAGCTTCCAGCTATCGCCCAGCTTCCAGGAGGTATCGACGCCGCGGATGTTCTGATTGAAGGAGAGCAGGGAGAAGTTGACCAGGGCATCGCCAACAATATATTCGTCGCGCGGTCCGTAGATGCGGAGGTAACCCTTCTGCAGGCTGTTGTGTTCGGGATCGATGCTCTTGTCGTCGCTGGCCCGGAACATGCCGAGAAACTGCATCCGCCGCGGCCCCATGAAGTCGTGATCGTAGAAGTAGTTGAACTCTCCCAGGTTGTTCTCGCCGGGAGTGTAAAACGACTTGGTGATGTCGCCGTTCAGCTGAGTGTAACGGGTCATCAGCCGTACCTCCCCCAGCTCCTGATTCTTGCCCGCGGTCGCCGCATTCCCCAGCTCGAAGGTCGCGGCACTGGGCTTGGGCTGCTGGTCGGGTTGGGAAGCCGGCTGTGTTTGCAGCGGGTTCTGCGGCTGTTGCGATTGGTTTTGCTGGCCGCTGTCACCCGAACCCGGAGGAGGAGGATTCTGCCCGGCCATCACCGCCAGCAGAATCATGCTGCACCAAAGGACTGCGAGCAATCGCATCGCACACCTATAGCCCAGGGCCCATCTCGACTGTAATGAGCTCTGCAGGTTGGACTTAAGGGGGAGGCTCATCCTGCGAAAGCGCCCGCCAAAACGGGCTCTTCGGTATCCTCTTCAACTTTGGGGATGTCGCCGCATCAGGGTACATCAAAGGGGCAGGAAATCAAGCAAATTCATGGGCTTGGGAAGCTAGAATGCCTACCGGGCTCAGGTCTGGAGTCCCCGCCCGGGTCGGCCCATGCGCGGAGAAACTCGCGGTACGCGAAGGCAAATTCCGTCCCCTGGCCGGGTGTACACATCTAAGGCTCCCATGGCCCTCGAGGAATACAAGCGCAAACGACGCTTCGAGCAAACGCCCGAACCCCCGCCCAAAGTAGAAAAGGGGGCTGGACGTCGCTTCGTGGTGCAGAAACACCGCGCCACCCGCCTGCACTATGACTTCCGCCTGGAGATGGAAGGCGTACTCAAGTCGTGGGCGGTTCCCAAGGGACCGTCGCTCGATCCTGCCGATAAACGCCTGGCCATGCAGGTAGAGGATCACCCGGTTTCGTATCTGGATTTTGAAGGCATCATCCCGGCCGGGAACTATGGCGCCGGGACGGTCATGGTATGGGACATCGGCACCTGGGAAGCTGAGGGTAAGGCTTCCCAGATGCTGGCCACAGGCGACCTTAAGTTCCGCCTGCAGGGGAAAAAACTGAAGGGCAGCTTCGTGCTGGCGCACATGCGCTCGCGGCGTCCGGGCAGCAAGGGGACGGAGTGGCTGCTCATCAAGCATCGCGATGACCAGGTCGTGCCTGGTTACGACATCGATAAATACGATTACTCGGCTTTAAGCCAGCGCTCGCTCGACCAGATCGCCTCCGACGCCGGCTCAGCCGAGTGGCAAAGCAGCCGGCCGGCATCGAGAACAAGCAAGAACGCATGGCTGGCGGACACGCTCTCGAAAGTCCGCAAGAAGAAAAACGCGGAGGGCGCGAAGGCAGAGAGAAAATCCGGAGAGACGGACAACGTGGGACGCAAGTCAGGGCGCCCGTCAAAGAAAGAGAACAACGTCTCCTCGTCGGTAAAAGCCTCTGCGACCTCTGCGTTGAAGATTCCCGGCGCGGTGAAAGCGCCGATGCCATCTGTGATTCATCCCATGCTGGCGACCCTGGTCGACAAGCCCTTTGACGACGACGAATGGCTTTTTGAAATCAAGTGGGATGGCTATCGCGCGGTGGCGTTTGTCGAGGACGGCAAAGTCAGGCTGGTCTCGCGCAACCAGAACGACCTGACCCGCGAGTATCCCGAGCTGAAAGATCTGGCGCAGAGCGTGCGGGCGCAGAACGCCATCCTCGATGGCGAGATCGTCGCGCTCGATAGAGAAGGTCGCGCCTCCTTCAGCCTGATGCAGCGGCGCACCGGCTTTCGCGAGCCCGCCCGTCGCGGCGAGCGCAACGCTTCGATTCCCATCCTTTATTACGCTTTCGACCTGCTCTATCTCGACGGCTACTCGCTTCTCCAAGTCGATCTTGAGAAGCGCAAGGAACTGCTGGCGGGGATTCTGGTACCGGGCGACTCGATCCGCTACTCCGATCATCACATCGGCCAGGGCACGGCGCTCTACAAGGCCGCGGCCGCCAAGCAACTGGAGGGCATTGTTGCCAAGCGGCGGCGCAGCTGCTACATCGAGAAGCGCAGCCGCGAGTGGCTAAAGATGAAGATCACCCAGCAGCAGGAGTGCGTGATCGGCGGCTACACCGATCCCAAGGGCAGCCGCGAGCACTTCGGCTCCGTGATCCTCGGTCTTTATGACAAAGATGCGCAGTTGATCCACGTCGGCCAGGCGGGCAGCGGATTCACCGAGGCCTCGCACGCCGATATGTGGCAGCGGCTGCAGAAACTCAAGAGCAGCCGCAATCCCTTTCACGGCGAGGTCCTGACCGGGCGCGGCATGCACTGGGTGAAACCGGAGATGGTGGCCGAGATCAAGTTCACCGAGTGGACACACGAGACCGCGGATGGCGGCCTGAAGATGCGCGCCCCGGTCTATGAGGGATTAAGAACCGATAAGGGCCCGCGTGAGTGCGTCTTCGTTGAGCCGCGCTCGGCGCTGCAAGAGGCCAGGAAGGCGGAATCGGGCGACGCCGCCTGAGCAGTCTGCTATCCTCTTCCGCATGCCCGAAGGCGATATCCACGAAATGCAGGAGCAGGCCGAGGAAGCTCGGCGCAACCCTAGTCTCAAGCCCGTCAGCCTGACCATGGCGGTAATCGCGGTGCTCGTAGCCTCAGTCACGCTGATCGGGCACCGTACCCACATCGAGCAGGTGATCGCGCAGTCCAAGGCCAGCGACCAGTGGTCGTACTACCAGGCGAAAAGCATCCGCCGCCACACCTATGAGGCCTTCGCCGAGCTGCTGAGCGCGACGACCTCCAAAGACGAAGCCCGCGAGGAAAAGGCGCACGAGAAATTTCTGCAGCAGGCCGAGAAATATAAAGAAGACCAGGCCGAAATCGAGAAAGAAGCGCGCAAGCTCGGGGCCGAAGTCATCCTGGCCGGACGCAAGGCGAACCGCTTCAATCTGGGTGAGGTGTTTCTGGAGATCGCGCTGGTGGTCACTTCCATCACGCTGCTCACCAGCAGTCGTGGCTATTGGGTGATGGGACTGGTGTTCGCAGCGCTAGGCGTTGTTTTGGCCCTGACCGGGTTCCTCATCCACTGATTCAGCTGCGGTAGACGCTACTTCACATCTTTCATCGCCAGCAGGGTACCGTAATCGCGGCCTGAGGGTTCGGTAGCTCGCGCGATCACTCCGGCAAAGGCATCGCGAAACTCGGGATAGCGGCCCACGATGGCGCGGATGACCGCGGTATTTTCGTCGAACATCTGCTGCGTGTTCGAGACGTCGGCCACCCGATATTCCACCACCAGGTTGAGGCCACTGCCCGTGGGCTGCGCGGACATGGAGATGACCTGGTAGCCGCGGCCGCCGCTAGCTGCGAGCGCCAGAGGATGATCGCTAGTGGGCAGGTCGGTTGGGCGCACGCCCTCCATCTCGTCGCTGATCTTGTCCAGCGCGCGCGTGCTCATGAAGTCGACCGGCGCGGCCAGGTCCCAAGCCACCAGGTAGTACAGCCAGGCATTATGGCCGGCGCCCTTAGTCTTGTATTCCCGGGCCTGGGTCAGAAACCATTGACTATCGTGACCGCCGACCTCCTCCGGCTTGCTGTAGTAGCCGGCAAGCTTCCAGGTTGCGCCCTCCTGCTTCAGCACCATCGTGAGCGCATATTTTCCCTTGGGAGTGCCCAGGTCCTGAATCACCACGCCGTAGCGGCCGGGTGGCAGGTTGTTGATGTTGAAACTGGCCCAGCTCGCAGTCTGCCATACACCGCAGAGAAATTCGGCCCGCGCCAGGGGTGCGTTGCCCGATGCTTCCAGCAGATGAGAGGCACGCAGTGTCGGCTGGGCTCCCGAGAGAATCGTCCTTTGATCGACCACCAGGCCCTCGACCGCGGAGAAATTCGCCGCCAGACTTCCGGTCGCTGCCTGTTTCAGATCGAAGACGTCTCCTTGCGAGGCATAATCGAAGAACTGGCGGGCGGTACGTTCAAGCGCAGAGCGAACGGCCTCATCCATTTCTGACGAGGAAAAACAGGTAGTCGTCTCGGCATGGGCCGCAGCAACCGCCAGGATCAGGGCCAGTAAGAGACCCAACGCAAGCGATTTGGGCCGATAGCACATGCTCATTCCGCTTCAAGTGTAAAGCCATTGTAAAACGATGCTGAAGCGATGACTGTCCAATATCGGTATTGTCCGTCCGTGCAGCCGGGTACCGCAGCAGCTGGGTTACAATCAGAGCTGAGTATTTCTGTGGGGCCATGTGGGATGATTATTTTCCGGAACAAAAGCGTCGTGATCGCGGCTTCGCTTCTTCTGTCTTTGTGCGCCGCGGCGCAGACTACGGCGTCTTCGACACCGGCTTTGCCGTCGAACAGGATGGCGCCGGCTGCACGGAAGCATGGCACCTCCAGGCCGCCGGCGGTGCCGGCAGTGCCCCAGACGCCGCCTGCGCCTCCTACGCCGGAACAGATGCCGGCGGTTGCTCCGGAGGTCACATATCGCAATGGCCAGCTGTCCATTGTGGCCACAAACTCGACACTCTCTGACATCCTGCGCGCCGTGGCGACGCGGACAGGAGCTGCGGTGGACGCGCCGACGCAACTGACCGGCGAACGAGTTGCCGCGCGCATTGGTCCTGGAGCTCCACGCGACGTGCTTTCCGAGCTGCTGACGGGTCCCCGATTCGACTACATCCTGGTCGGCTCCGATGACGATCCCAATTCGGTGCGCCGCATTATCCTTACACCGAACCAGGCCTCGCCCTCCAGGCCAGCGGCAGTTGCCGTGGCGCAGCAGCAGCCGTTCCGGGCGAGCGTGCCGCCGCCGGTGGAAGATGACGATGACGACGACCAGCCACCCTCGCCTCCCGCGGAGGCGCCGGCCGCCCAGGCTCCAACCTCGCCCGCACCGGGACACCGCCCCTTCATGCCGCAACAACCACCGGACCAGGTAAGCGGACAACCGCCCGCTTCCGGCGAAGGGGGACAGCAGGTTAGGAGTCCGGAGCAGATGCTGGAACAGCTGCGCCGAATGCAGCAGCAGGCGAACCCGCAGCAAGCGAATCCGCAACCGCCAAATCCGCAATAAGAGCGCGCCGCGATCGCCCGCAGAGTGGGGCCGGCGATGCCGACTGCCGCTATTGCTGGACTGGGACTTCCTGGGCTACGAGAGCGGCCATAGGCTGCTCTTCCCCAATACGCTCAACGCGCGCGCGTTGAGGACGCGTCCGCTGCGCAAACGCCAGCAGGATACCGTGGATGGATGCGTACGCGGAAACCACTCCCAGACCCACCGATGAAACTACCGTTAAGAAGAGCGTAGAAGAAACCAGAATCGTTCTCACCTTGGGCCCGTCCTCCCTGAAATACCAAGCATCGAGTTCGATACCGTTGCACCACCATAACCTGCTATTCGCATGCCGCTGAAGATGCCCCTCGGCCACTGGCCCGAAGACCCAGCACTGTCGAGCAACTCCTCCAGGATCAATAACTTCCGCCGCTTGTGTCACTTTTTCTTTTCCGCATTCCAGACCGTTCTGGAGATCGCTCTCCCGCAGAACGGGCAAAAGTTGATGGGATATACGCTCGGCCTATCGTCAGGCGAACGCACGGCATAGTCGGAATCTATCTCGTTCAGAATTCGCCCATGCATCCGGTGCTTGGGCGCATGCAGAATCGCCTCGCCCTCCACCGCCGCCTGCAGCATTTCGCAACAATGTTCTGTCATGAAGATTGGGTAATTGTGTAATTTTGTAATTGGGTAATTGAAAGGCTTCGTCAGCCGGGGTTTCGTTTACCCAATTACCAAGTATCCCGATTTCCCAATCAATTTTGCCCGCGTTGACGCACCCCGAGATTAGCAACTAAGATACGGAGTACCGTTGTGTCCCGCCGCTGCTGAAGCTCTCAGGGAGAATGCCCGCGGATTGGGCAAGGGCAACGCACTCATTTTTCAATGGCTATCCATAAGATCACAGTTCACGGGGCACGCCAGCACAACCTCAAAAACATCCACGTGGAGATTCCCCGCAATACTCTGACCGTCATCACCGGTCTGAGCGGGTCGGGCAAGTCTTCGCTGGCGTTTGACACCATCTACGCCGAGGGCCAGCGCCGCTATGTGGAGACGCTTTCCGCCTATGCGCGCCAGTTCCTCGACCAGATGGAGCGCCCGGACGTGGATTCGATCGACGGCCTGAGCCCTTCGATTTCCATCGAGCAGCGGACCACCTCGCGCAGCCCGCGCTCGACAGTGGGCACGATCACCGAGATTTACGACTATCTGCGCCTGCTTTATTCCTCCATCGGCACGCCGCACTGCCCGAACTGCAGGCGGGAGATCACGCGGCAATCGGCGGAGCAGATTGTGCAGCGCGTCATGTCGTTGAAGCCGGAAGACCGGGTGATGATCCTTGCGCCTCTGGTGCGCGGACGCAAAGGCGAATTCAAAAAAGAGATGGAGAAGCTGGTCCAGCAGGGCTTCGTGCGCGCGCGCATTGACGGCGAACTGCGCAGCATGGAAGAAGACATCCGCCTCGACAAGCGCAAGAACCACACCATCGAAGTGGTGGTCGATCGCCTGCTGGTGAAGCCCGGCATCGAGCGGCGTCTGGAGAATTCGGTGGCCACGGCGATGAAGCTCGCTGGAGGCCTGGTGATGGTGGCCGTAGTCGGCGGCGAAGAGCGCCTCTACTCGGAAAAAATGGCCTGCACCGAGTGCGGCATCAACGTGCCCACGCTCGAGCCGCGATCGTTCTCCTTCAACAGCCTGTATGGCGCCTGCCCGGAGTGCCACGGCCTGGGCAGCCGCTTCGATTTCGATCCCGCCAAGGTGATCGTGGACTGGTCGAAGCCGCTGCTCGATGGCGGCCTGGGGCCCGGCTCCGCATCGGCGAACCTGCGCCGCATGGTGGAGATTGCTGCCGAGGCCTACGGCTTCGATCTGCGCACGCCGTTTGAAAAGCTGCCCGCCGCGACGCAGAGCCTCATCCTTTATGGACCGGAAAAAGGCGCGCCGAAGCGCGCCGGATGGCAGGGCGTGCTCGCCTTCCTCAAGCAGAACATGGAGGAGTCTTCCTCCGAGAGCTATCGTGAGTGGCTGCTGGATTTCATGTCGGCCACCGAGTGCCCGGCATGCCAGGGGCAGCGCCTGCGGCCGGAGAGCCTGGCAGTAACGGTGAATGGCCGGTCGATCGCAGCATTCACCGCTCTGCCGGTCTCGCGCGCGATTGAGGCGGCGCGCGCCATTCGCCTGAGCCAGCGCGAGCAGCAGATTGCCGGACGCATCCTGGGCGAGATCATCGAGCGACTGCAGTTTCTGAACGCCGTGGGACTGGGCTACATCTCATTGGATCGCTCGGCGGCGACGCTCTCCGGCGGCGAAGGCCAGCGCATACGTCTGGCAACACAGATCGGTTCGCGGCTGCGCGGTGTGCTCTACGTACTGGATGAGCCTTCGATCGGCCTGCATCATCGTGATAACGGCCGCCTGCTGGCCGCTCTCGAAGCCCTGCGCGATCTGGGTAATACGGTGCTGGTGGTCGAGCACGACGAAGAGACCATTCGCCGCGCCGACTATGTGATCGACCTTGGTCCCGGCGCGGGCCGCCACGGCGGCGCCGTGGTTGCATCAGGCACTCCCGATGAGATCGTGCATGCAGCCGAGTCGCTCACTGGCAAGTACATTTCCGGGGAGATGCAGATCGCGATGCGCGACCGGCGGCGCAAGCCCAACGGTCATGCGCTCGCCGTGGTTGGCGCGCGAGAGAACAATCTGAAGCATATCGATGCTGGGTTTCCATTGGGCGTGATGACTGTCGTCACCGGCGTTTCGGGCTCGGGAAAGTCCACGCTGGTGAACGACATTC
>Ga0335081_10011573_pt1 | contig 14278 bp, 12 predicted proteins | sample Lox_Sample_35_FD_206713 | JGI IMG/M metagenome (GOLD analysis project Ga0335081, IMG submission 206713) | Soil microbial communities from Loxahatchee National Wildlife Refuge, Florida, United States - Lox_Sample_3.5 | ecosystem: Environmental > Terrestrial > Soil > Wetlands | place: USA... | reverse complement strand
GCGATTGAAAAAATAGTAGGCAGCTATAGAAGTGTGGGCCTCGGGCAAAGAATCATCTAGTTCCAGAGCTTTAAGGGCGTACTGCTGGTCTTTTTCGAAGGCCTGGTTTGGGGGAACATCTTCGTCTACCGCACTGGCGCAATAACTGTCAGCAAGACCACTGAAGGCCGCAGCGTAGTCGGGCTGCAATGGCCTTCTCGAAGTACTGCTTGCCTCGTTCGTAATTGCTCGCAAACCAGTAGTAACGACCTTGCAGGTAAGCGTCGTACGCTTCTGGGCTGACCGGTCGTTTTACCCTGGCCAGAGCAGACGACACTTTCGCCTCCGTTGCAATCGTTTGCGAAAGCTCGGTCGGCAATGCCATCGCTCCGCTCAGGTCACGGTCGTAACTTTGCGCCCAGACGTGGGTATCGGTCGGCGCGTAAATCAGTTGCAAATTTACGTGCACATGACTGCCGGAGCGGTTCACCGAGCCTTCCAGAATTCCATCCACCCCGAGCGACTGCGCAATTTCACGCAGTGGTTTGTTGACTCCCTTGTATTGCATGGCCGATGTGCGCGACACCACACGCAACGAACGGTTCTCCGCCAGCGCCGTGATCAGTTCATCCGTCATTCCGTCGGCAAAATAGTCCTGTGATGGATCGCCGGAGAGATTCACCAGCGGGAGCACCGCGATCGAATGAATGGGGGCGATTTGATGTCTTCCGAAGAGGCGGTCGCGCCCCGCAAGGACGCCAGGACCCCAGGCCGCTGCGACTACAAGACCCAAGAAAAGCACGGCCGCAAGCATTAACCCAGCCTTCTTGGATTTACTCAGCTTTTCTCTGCTTCGCGGCTTCTCCTCCGCAGCCGTCGCCATCCCGGCCCCATTTTCGGGTGGGCCGTCCACTGCCGCGATAAAGCGATACCCCTTTCGCGGCACAGTTTCAACATAGCGAGGACTCTCGGCGTTATCGTCCAGCGCCGATCTCAGCCGCTTCATCGCATTATTCAGGCCTTGCTCGAAGTCAACGAAGGTTTCGTTGGACCAGAGTCTCTTTTGTATTTCCTCCCGGGTCACCACTTGGCCCGGGCGTTCCATCAGCAGCACGAGGATGTCGACCGGCTGCCCACTCAACTTGATCTTCATACCTTTCTTGCGGAGCTCACCGGAGTGCGGATTGAGTTCGAAAACCCCAAAGCGGAGAATCGCGGGTGAGGAGGTAGGGGACTTCACGACTACACCAAGCCGCCACAGTGTACCACCGGTTCTGCGCGCAGGCCTGAAAAGGCGTGTTATCTGAAGACCTAAGCATCGTGCCCACAATGCCTTACGATGTTAGTCAGATATCCCTTCCTTTATAGGCTGCTTCCATTGCTCGTTCCCCGCTTTCCGGCGAAAAGTCAACGGCGACGCGCTGGAGTCAGGGCGGTCGAACCTCTGGCAGGCGCGAAAATCCCTAAAGGAGCAGTCCAATGAAATCGCTCATCTCCAAAGCGCTTTTGTGCACAGCCTTCTTGACCGCTGTCGCTTTCGCCGCCCCGATCTATCGTGGCTCCTTCACCCTGCCCTACCAGGCGCAGTGGGGTCAGGCAACCCTGCCTGCAGGCGACTATTCGATCCGGTTTCAGGATATCGGCTCTCGCGTGTTCGTTGCTGTCAACGAGACAAGAACGGGGAGGGAAGTAGCACTTCTACCTGCCAAGGCAACCGAAGATGCGAAGGGCCCAAGCGTTCTGCGCATTGCGAACCGGGGAAATCGGCACGTGATCTCTTCGCTCAGCCTGGCCGAATTGGGTGAAGTCTTCGTCTACGACTCAGGGCCGGCACGAGGCGAGGAACGGGAAGCGCTCAAAACCCAGGCACTTCCAGTTGTCGCTGCGAAGTAATCAACGGAAAACAGGGCCAGATCGGTCAAGCTGAAGATGCGTTTGGGCTGCAGGTTTTGGCAATCTCAACCACGCAAGGGAGGGCCAAAATCGCAGGTTCCGAGAGGGCTGGCCTTCGACCAGCCCCTTCGGATTTGCCAAATCGTGAACAACGGCACGTCGAGGCGTTTGCTTCAAAGACGATATGAATATGTGAGAAGTCCTCGCGGGCGCTATTCCAAATTCGAATCGGCCAGGTAGTCTTCGAGTCGTTGACGCTTCGCCTTGCGAAGCACCGCTCAGGATGACGATCCGGCTTAATGAGTTTCAGCGACCGGCGCAACAGCAGAAACCGGCGTCAAACTCGCCTGCGCCACGGTCGGCAGCACATCTCCTCGAAAATACTTGTCTTTTTCTTTCAAATTCTCCGCCCGCATCTCCGGCATCGCAGCATAAGGTTTGCTGTAATCATTGGCGGCGTTCCAAAACAAAAATCCAATGCCGCCTTTATTCTTCGCGGTCAGCACCTGCACTTCGATGTACTTCGGAGAATAGGTCTTCGTCCGCCAATGGAACGCTTGCAGCCACGGACGAATCACCACTCCGCTGCCCTGGGTGATCTTCTCGAACCGGTCCATCGACTCGCCAATAAAATGCTCAGGCGCGTCGCCGGGGCGGGCGATGTTATCCATGCCAAAGAAGTGCGAAGGGTAGATCATCGGGGAAAGCACGTCGCAATACTTCGCCATCTGCACGATGTCCTGCCCGGTGTGCGACAAATCCACTGGCCGCTGCCATGCCATCACGCCGAAAACATCAAGCGAAAGCAAAACGCCCGTCGGGTGCAAGTCGGCATAAGCATGCTTGAGAAAATTCGCGATCACATCCGAACGGCGCCAGTCGGGGTGCTCAGTCTGAAACACAAAACTCGCGTCTTTCTGATCTCCCTCAGCGGGAAAGCGGACATAATCAAACTGCACCTCATCCACTCCCGCTTCGGCCGCTTTCTTGGCCAGCGCAATGTCGTATTCCTGCACTTTGGGCTGCGAAGGATCAGTCCAGACCAATTTTCCGTTCTCCCGCCACGGCTGCCCGGTGCGATGCGACTTCACCGCCAGCTCCGGATGCTCCGTCACCAGCCGCTGATCGCGGAAAATCGCCACCCGCGCGATGGCATGCATGTTCTGCGAATGCAGGAAGCGAACGTACTTGGGCAGATCATGAAACGCGACATGATGGCTTCCCAGCAATGGATGTTCGAACGGAATGTTTACGAGTCCATCACTATCTTTGATGTCGAACACAACTGCGTTCCCGCCCACTTCCCGCCAGTGCTCGACGATCTTGAGCCCATGATCGCTCGCCGCCATTACGCCAGTTAGGTAAATCGCTCGAACCTCGAACTCCCGTGCGACTGGAACCGGCTTCTCCACAATCGGCAGAGCCAGGATCCCGGGAACAACCACGGGCTCGCCAGCTTTCAAGAACGTCCCGTGCAAGCCGTCGTTCGCCTGCCGGATCGCGTCCGCTAACTCACTGGAGGTAAGGTACTTAGTCTGTCCCAAGTAATGGTGCGCAATCCCTGGAATGCTATCTCCCCGCTTGGCCACATAAAGGGCGCTTCCCGGCGGCGCGGTCAAATTCGCCTCCGCCGGCTTTGGCGCGACCGGGATCGAGGGACGCGAGGTCGGCACCAGCCGGGGCTTCGACGTCTGCCCGCCAGTCTGTGCGACCGCTGTCCAGAAACTGAACACCGACAAGCTCAATACCAGGCACAGCAAGACAACGGGCAAGCGACGCAAGTTATTCTCCCTTGGGGGAAACCTGCATCGGATGCTAGCTGGGTAAAATCCGGGCTGCCAGTTACGGCGGGTCAGGTTTGAATCAACTTGAGGGCAAGCCCCTTAGGGCAGAAGCGTCATCCCTCATACGCAAAGGTTTTCTCTTTTTCCACTCTGGAACTTCGGCAGGACTTGATGCAGTTTTCTCGCTATTAGCATCTAAGGCTAGCAGGAAGTAGATGATGGGTTGGTTCCCAGGGGATGGCGAGTCATTTGCATCAAGCCAAAGTGGCCGAAATGGGAGAGTGACACTTAGCTGTCTCTTATTGCGAAACGGTTCGTCGGTTCTCCCAGGAACCCCAGGGCCCAAGAAAAGGACGCGCCACGCCCTATGAAGACCGTTCTGAACACGACGCTGGATCCTACCCGCCGTAGCAATGAAGCTCGTGAGTTCGAAGCTGCCCTCCGCCGCCGCATTGTGGGTCAGGACCAGGCGGTCGAGAAGGTCGTCGAAATCTACCAGATGTTTCTGGCCGGCCTGAATCCTCCCGGACGCCCCGTGGGCAATCTTTTGTTTCTTGGTCCCACCGGCTCAGGCAAGACCCGCGTCGTCGAATCCATGGCCGAAGCCCTCTTTGGCGATGGCCGCGCCTGCATCAAGATCGACTGCGCCGAGTTCCAGCACTCCCACGAGATTGCCAAGCTGATCGGTTCGCCCCCCGGATACCTGGGCCATCGCGAGACCCATCCGCTGCTCACCCAGGAAGCCATCAATCAATGGCACACCGAGAAGCTCAAGCTCTCCATCCTGCTCTTTGACGAAATCGAAAAAGCCTCCGACGCCCTCTGGCAGCTGCTGCTCGGAATTCTCGACAAAGCCACGCTCACGCTCGGCGACAACCGCCGCGTCGATCTTTCCCAGTGCATCATCATCATGACCTCGAACCTCGGTGCTGGTGAGATGACCAATTTGGTCGATGGCGGCCTTGGCTTTGCGCCCAAGGTTGTGCAGATCGACTCTGCCCTGGATGACAAAGTCCAGCGCACCGCAGTCGAAGCTGCCCGACGCAAGTTCACGCCCGAGTTCATGAACCGCATCGATAAAGCGGTGGTCTTCAAGACCCTACGGCCAGAGCATTTGCAGCAGATTCTGGAAATCGAGCTGGGCATGGTGCAGCAGCGCATTCTCGCGGCGCCCGCCGCAAACCAGTTCGTCTTCAGCTGCACGCCAAAAGTGAAGAGCTTCCTGCTCCACGAAGGCACCGACCCGAAATATGGCGCTCGCCATCTCAAGCGTGCTATCGAGCGCCACATCGTGTTTCAGTTGGCGAATCTGGTCGCAACCGGGCAGGTAAAGCTCGGAGACTTTATCCGCATTGATCTCAGTCCTGAAGGCCGTCTGACCTTCGTAAAAGAAGCCGAGAACGCCATGGTTCCCATGCTGCTCGAGCGTTATGGGGCCGCCGCCGGCATGCCGCCCGCGGCCCGCGCCGCCAAGGCCGTTGCCATCCGCCGCGAACTTGGCGCCACTGGAACTTTGGACGGTAAATAATTTCCCTCGTCAGCTGCAGCAAAGCGCCGGTCAACCAGCCGGCGCTTTTTCTTGCTCAAATACCAATGGCATGCGGAGAACGTAGGCTTGACAAGCAACTCAGCCGATTGGGCCCAGGATGATCGTGAGTGTAAACGCCTTTTTTCGTCAGCCAAGGGCCCTGAGAGGTTCTACCGACGTTCGAGTGCGTATGAGAAGCTGTATCAAAATGAGGACGCTGGCCCACATCGTCGCGACGACTTCTGTGCTCAGCGCCGTTTTATTGATTGGCTGCCAACACTCCTCGTACGCGGCCAGGTGGTCAAGAGGATCACATGATTACAAGTCTGAGGTTCTGAAGGCACCCACGGCAGTCGGGGAGTTGAAGCACATCGAGTGGGATGGCTGGGGATGGGCCGGGCAGGACACGACGGTCTATCTTGTATTCGATCCGACAGACTCGTTATCAGCCGTTGCCAACAAGTGGAACCCCGGCAAGCTTAGAGGCATACCGTGTGAAGTCTTTGTCGTCACCCTCTGGAGAGTGAGTGGTACACCGTGCAATTCTATACAAATGAATTTTGGGGCCGACGCAACGAACTGGACTGTACCGGGTCAAACAACTAACTGTTGTAATTTCCCCATTCCCCTCAACAATTTCGAGACCTCCTCCCTTCGCTATACTTCGCGCTCCCACCGTGCCCGAATAGCGGCTGCGACCGAGATTCTATCGCTGCCCTGGAATCCTGTCATTCCGAACCGGCTTTAGCCGTGAGGAATCTGCTTTTCGATCGCAAAAAAAACAGAGCCCTCGGGCGCTAGCACAAAATCCGGGAACGTCTCATGCGGCATCCAGTTCTGGAAATTGCAATGATTCCTGAAAATACAGCGGGTCTACCGTTGGCTTCACACTGACGCGGAGTGTGGCGCGGTCCCGTGCAAGCTTGGGGCCGATCACGCTGGTCAACCGTTCCACGGTGGTGCTCAAGTCTTTCCCGTACATCCCCTGCAACTCAACCGTGATCGTGATGTCGAACATCCCGCTTCTCCGGGACTCTTCTCCCCGGTGTGCGAGCAAAGTGCCGCCGAGCATCCGGCCGAGGTTCACCAGCGACCGACCTCTGCAAGAGGGGCATTCGTCACGCCGGGTGTTGCCGATGGCCTCGCAGTCAAGGCAGAACACTGCGTTCGAGAGGGATAGTACGTTTTCGTCTGAATAGTTCCGTGGGTCGGGCATATGCACCAATCCTGCTGGCAGGCCAAACAGCATACATGAATTACAGCGGGTCTTGGATTAACAGACAGACAAAATCTTTATTACTCAGGCTAACCAGAGCGTGTGCAGCGTAACACTGAAGGCATATTTCGGCCGATTGTCCAAGTCCCACTCTCACCTGCGGGTTCTGGACTTAAAGTTGATTCGGCAGTTTTGCTGCTGCTCGCCGCCAAGGCTGTCGCGACTCGCCACCAACCCGGCGCCCGTTGGGGCTTCGGACAGCAAGTAATTTCCCTCGTCAGCTGCATCCAACCGCCGGTCAACCAGTCGCTTTTATTGGCTCGAGAAGCGAATTGTGACCGAGATTCTTTCGCTGCCCTGAAATCTTGTCATTCCGAACCGGCTTTAGCCGTGCGGAATCTGCGGTCACGCCACCTCTGTGGAACTCCGTGCCCTCCGTGGTTAAGAAGTTGGGGTCCGCATTCACTCACCACCTTCAACAACCCACCCTCCGCTATAATCCAGCTTCCCTTTGAGGCCGCTTGCAGCGCAGCCGCTTCATCACCGCCGCGGTCGTCGTACTCACTCTGATCGCCGCCCTCCGCATCATGCTCACTTATCCCGACACCGCCCAGGCCTTCGACGAACCCTGCCACGTCGCCGCCGCCATGGAATATCTCGACCGCCATACTTACACGCTCGATCCAGTTCATCCTCCGCTAAGCCGCATCGCCATCGGCTTGCCACTTACTCTCGCCGGAGTCCATTTTCCGCAATGGGCCGCCGGCGATCCCCGGCTCGCCAATTACAATGACGTCGGCAACGCCATCCTTTACAGCGGCGGACATCACGACCGCAATCTCTGGCTCGCTCGTTCCGCCATCCTCCCTTTCTTTCTGCTCACTGCCGCAATCGTCTTCATCTGGACGCGCCGCGAATTTGGCGACCTCGCCGCACTGGCCGCGGTTTTTCTGTTTACGACGCTGCCCAATGTTCTCGCATTCTCCGGCCTCGCCTATACCGATATTCCAACTGCCTGCATGCAGCTCGCGTCGTTTCTTGCGTTCGCGACCTGGCTGGACAAGCCAAACATGCGATCGACCCTCCTGCTCGGCGCAGCCCTCGGTTTAGCACTGCTGACCAAGCTCACCACTTTGCTATTTTTCCCCGCTGCCGCGCTGGCGATGTTTGCATGCAAAGCGGTGGTCGAGCGCCGAATTTCGTTCCGCCAGAAGCCAGGAAAATTCATAGCTCAACTCGCCCTCGCGGGAACCCTCACTATCGCCCTCGTCTGGGCTGGCTACGGATTTTCCCGCGGTCCACTATTTGAAAATCCCGCGCAAATGCCCACGCCGAGCTTTCAGCATTTTCCGGGCCCGATCAGGGGCGCAGTAAGGCATTTGTTTTTCTCGAATCCACGCATCCCAGCGCCTGAACTTGCCCGCGGCCTCGCACTCGTCTGGGTCCTGAACAAAACCGCCCCGCCCTCTTATCTGCTTGGCAAAATCAAGAATGGCGGCTGGTGGTACTTCTTTCTGGTCGGCATCGCCGTCAAAACGCCTCTGCCCTTTTTGATTCTCTGCGTGATTGGCGTTAGCGCTCTTCCCACACTCCTCGCGCACCGCCGCTGGACGGTCCTCGCGCCTTTTGCCTCTGCCCTCGCCATTTTGCTCGTCACCATGCCTGTGACTTACGACGCGGGGACACGCCACGTGCTCGTGGTCTTCCCACTGCTCGCGATAACCGCCGGTTGGGGCGCAGCGTTCCTGTGGCAACTGGCTGGACGGTTCCGTCCTCTGGCGCGCGTTCTCGTTTTGAGCTTACTTGTCGCTCAGGCCACTTCCAGTCTCAGTGCCGGTAACGACTACATTTCCTATTTCAATCTCCTCGCCGGAGCCGATCCAAGCAAAGTGCTTGTCGCCGGATGCGACCTCGATTGCGGCCAGGATCTCCTGCGCTTATCCCGCGAGCTTCAAGCCAGAAAAATTTCCAGCTTGCACCTCGCCATCTGGAGCAGCGCCGACCTCGCGCAATCCGGCTTGCCCCCATTTCAAGTGCTTGAGCCTTGCAAAAAGGTGACTGGCTGGGTTGCCGTGAGCGTGCGGTCTCTTCGCTTCGGCGACGTGCTGCACACTTCGAACCCTCCCGACTCCTACGGATGGCTGCTTCAATACAAACCAGTCGCGAAGGTGGGAAAAACGATCTGGCTGTACTACCTGCCCTCGGATACCGAAAAATCACCGACTCAGTAAATGAAAGATCTTGGACATGCAGGGCTAAGCCGCGCCGCACGGACAGTCGAAAAAACAGGGGCTTCCGCTCTGAGGCGAACTACGCTGCTGCTTTATTCTCAGCAAGCGGCATTTCAACCTCGTGCGCTTCCCGCTTGCAGCCCAATAACAGCGTCAGCATCAGCCCCAACGCGCTGAGCGGAAGCAGAGCCACCAAAAACACTCGCACCGGCCCGTTCGTCAAATGAACCTGCAAATAATCTGGATACCGCGTCGCCGCCACTAGCGTACATGCAATGGCTGCCGCCAGCGCAAATCCCGGCCGCACAAACCGCTGCCCGCGCAGCCACAGAAACAGCAGCGGAAATACTTCCAAAACGTAATAATGACGCCAGGTAAATGGAGCGACCAGGAGCACGGTCAAAGCCAGCACAGCCATGTCCCACACCTCATCATTGCCGCGATTCTTCTTGAAGAGCAGAATCAACGCGCCCAGATAAACTCCTGCCTGCGCCACCTTCGTCCCAGTGCACAATCCCGCCGGAGTTCCATCAGGCATCTGTTCGTAGCTGAGAATGTCGCCGTAGTACACGTTCTGAATAATTCCATTCAGTGAATAGTTGTATGGCCCCGGCACGCCGCACGAAAGCGCCTGTAATTTTGCAAAATAGAGCCGGTGATTTTCCATTCCCATCCGCCAAACCCCCAAGCCCATCAGCAACACCATCCACAGCGCGTAAGCCGCGGCCCACTTCCACCGCCGCCGCTTCAGGAACAGGCCAAGCCCCAGCACAGGCGTGAGCTTCACCACAGTTGCCAGCGCGAACATCAGCGCCGAGGAAATGTCCCATCTTTTCTTCGCCGCGAGCGTTCCGCCCACCCACAGCAGCAGCAGCACAGCGCCGAATTGGCCTTTTTCTAAAGTAAGCGTGAAGGGCTGAAATGCGAATCCGGCGAGCGCGCAGACCATCAGAGTGACCGGATTCAGCGCCCCGAGAAGCCGCAAGCAAACGACGATCGCGGCAAAGAAACAAATCTCCGAAAAAACGCGCCAAACAAAATAGGCGAAATTCAGCGGCAATTTACCCAGCGGAATCAGCAGCCACGCCAGCACTGGAGGCGCGCTGAAGTGCAGCGTATCGCGCATTCCGTTTTGCGCCGCAAATCGGCCCCACTCCGTATCCTCACCGATGTTGCCCATGGCGGCTTCTTTGCTGCTGTTTGCAGGCGCGTAGAGTTTATGCTGACCGTTCAATCCGGCCAGCTTCGCCGCCAGATAGTAGTGGGGAAAATCGCCCGCAGGGTATGCGCCGGAGCGGAACAGGATCCAGTCCGCCGCAAACTGATTGGCGGCAAAGGTGAGCAACACGACCGCAGCGGCAGCCCACAGCCAACGGCGCGAAATAGCGCCATTGCGCTCCGGAACGCAGGTCGAGGATTCTCGCGCAACTGCCGCAGTTGCCATGTTCTTAGCTCAAAGGGAAATTATTCGGCTTGCGCGCTTGTGCAAAACAGCAAATCAGCCGACCGAACCCGAGTGGTCACCTTTCCGGCTTACGTCTGTGCCCTCTGTGGTGAATGAATTTTCCAACCCGGTTCCAAGACTTTGTATTCGCCTCACCACTGTCTACAATGGATTGCCAATGAGGGCGTGTTGACGAATCCGCTCAAACCTCGCCGCTGGACGGTGATTTCCTCTGGATTGCTGGTCGGCGTGCTCGCGCTAGTGGTCTTGTTTACGAGCCGGCGCGCGTTTTTCAGCCCGCTCGCGGTTGTTGTGGTGGGTGCGATCGGACTGGCGGCTGTTCTGATTCAACTGCGCTTGCAGCAGCGCGAGGGAACGCCGACCGTGCATCCGCGTTTGTGGCTGAATGTTCTGGGCGTCTTGCTCGCCCTGGCAGCGTTTGTCAGCGACTTCTTTCATCGTGGGCCGCAACTCACCGAAGGACTCGCCCTCGGCGCCGTGATGAGCTTCGCCGTCAGCGGCGCCATTATTCTGCACGCCTTCCGTAAACAACGAGCTGCGCAGAAATGATCTCCCTGCGTAGGGGCGGACGCCTCGTCCGCCCATGTGTTGTTCGCTCGAGTGGAGCAGCGTTTCAGCGCGCTTATTTCCCGGACGAGGGCGTCCGGGGTACGTGGTTCTTGCTGATGGCCGCGTAGGGGCGGACGCCCCGTCCGCCCAATGGGTTGTTCGCTTGAGTGGAGCAGCGTTTCAGCGTACTTATTTCCCGGACGAGGGCGTCCGGGCCTACGTGGTTCTTGCCGATGGCCGCGTAGGGGCGGACGCCGGGTGCCCCCTTCGTGGTTTTCGAAGGGTGGGACCTTTCGAATAAGAATTCATTCCTTCATTTTCCTCACCTGAATCCCCAAGTCCCTCAACTGCGCCTCGCTCACCGGCGTCGGAGCATCCACCATCAAGTCCACCGCCCGAGCCGTCTTGGGAAACGGAATCACCTCCCGCAAACTTTCCGCTCCCGCCAGAATCATCACAATGCGGTCCAGCCCCAGCGCGATCCCGCCATGCGGAGGCGTGCCATACTCCAGTGCCTCCAGAAAAAATCCAAACCGCGCTTTCGCTTCTTCATCCGTCATGCCGAGCGCCTGGAAAATTTTCTTCTGAATGTCCTGCCGATGAATACGAATCGAGCCCGATCCCAGCTCCGTCCCATTCAGTACCACGTCATAGGCGAGCGCGCGAATCTCCCCCAGCGGCGATTTCGGATCGTGCACCGAATCAATATTCGCCTCCAGTTTTGCCATGTCCTCTTCATGCAGCGACGTAAACGGATGGTGCGCCGGGTTCCATCGCTTCTCATTGTTGTCCCATTCGAACATGGGAAAATCCGTCACCCAGAGAAAGCGAAAATCTTGCGCCGGATCGCCCGTCTTCTTGTAAACCCCATGCTTCTCGGCATATTTCTGCGCCAGATCGAGTCGCAGAAATCCGCACTTCTCGCAGAAATGCTGCAAGTCTTGCTCCGCAACCGCCGCGACTTCCGGCTTGTGCAGCGCACCCGCCAACACCCATAAATCACTCGCGTCAACTCCTGCGAACTTCGTCATCCGCCCAACTAAATCCGGAAACTCCTTCGCAATCCTCTTTGGATCGCTGATCACCTGGACAAACGTCGGCCCTTGCACATGCTGAAACGCTCCATAAGTTCCAATCGTCCTTCGCTCCGTCCCGGAAATATCGCCGGCCTTCGGAATCCGAATCAGCTGAATCGGCAAATCTTTACGAACGCGGAATTTCGTCGCGAACTCCTCGAGTTCCGGTTCCGTAAAAACTTCCCGCACATCCACCATCGCGGGCAAACGCAAGTCCGGCTTGTCGATGCCATACTTCCGAATCGCCTCGTCGTAACTCATCCGCGGGAATGGCGTCTTAATCTCAACTCCTCCCGCCTTGAACGCGGCCGTTAAAAATCCCTCCACCACTTCCCAAACCCGCTCCGGCTGCGGATAAGTCATCTCCAAATCAAGCTGGGTGAACTCCGGCTGGCGGTCCGCTCGCAAATCTTCATCCCGGAAGCACCGCACAATCTGAAAATATTTGTCGAATCCGGAAATCATCAGAATCTGCTTGAACATCTGCGGCGACTGCGGCAATGCATAGAACGATCCCGGCTGTACCCGGCTCGGCACCAGATAGTCGCGCGCGCCCTCCGGCGTTGACCGCGTCATGAATGGCGTTTCAATCTCAAAAAATCCTTGGGCCGAAAGATAATCCCGAATCGCCTTCGCCACCTTGTGCCGCATTTCGATATTGAACTGCATGGCATCGCGCCGCAGATCGATGTAGCGATACTTCAACCGCATCTCTTCATTCGGCAGAACCGTATCGCTCGGCAAGAACGGCGGTTGCTTCGATTCATTCAGAATCCTCAGCTCTTCCCCGATCAGTTCAACCTCTCCGGTCGGAATGCCGGGGTTGACTGTTTCCGGCACACGTTGTGTAACTTTGCCAATCACCGCAATCACGTATTCGTTCCGCAACTGCTCGGCCTTCTTATGCACCGCGGGATTGCGCTCTTTATTGATGACCACCTGTGTCACGCCCGTCCGGTCGCGGATGTCGACAAAAATCAGGTTGCCCAGATCGCGCCGCCGGTTCACCCATCCCATAAGAACCGCTTTTTTCCCTGCATCCGACATGCGCAGTGCTCCGCACATATGCGTCCGTTGAAGATCACCTAAAAAGTCGAGCAAGTTGTTCCTTTCAGTGGGAAATACGGAAGAAACTGAATCAAGGATTATAAACGGTGAGAGGTTGCGTGGCCCCGGACGCCCCGTCCGAGAGCAGGTTGTGCTAATCTGCAACCCGCATGATTTACCGCGTTCGAATTCCGCAACCGCCGCTCGCTTTTTTCGTGGAAAACCTCTGGTTTTATGAGGGCCTGGATGTGGACCACGCCAAGGAGAAACTCCTGCCCGATGCGGCCGTCGAATTAATCATCGACCTCGGCGAAGGCCCCAAAAAACTCTACGACCGTCGCGACACGCTCCGCCACACCGGATTCAACCGCTGCTGGATCAGCGGCATGCAGCGCCAGTACATCATCATCGGTACGGAAAAGGGCTCTTCCATGATGGGCGCGCACTTCCGCACCGGTGGCGCGGCTCCGTTTTTCGGCTTCCCCATCTCCGAACTTACCGGCAGTGTCGTCGAGCTCGATCTGATTTGGAAGTGTGAAATCCTCTCCCTTCGTGAGCAATTACTCGAGGCCCCCAGCATCGACGGGAAATTTGATCTGTTGGAAAAGTACCTGTTCGCCAAAGCCCAATCTCGCCTGGAACCGGACAAGGCTGTCTCCGCCGCGTTGGCAACGCTGCAATCGTGGCCGGTGATTCCTTTGCGCGAACTGGCTTCACGTCTTGGCTTCAGTCACAAGCAGATGCTGGCGCGTTTCGACTGCCGCGTAGGACTCACGCCCAAAGTTACGTCCCGCATTCTTCGCTTCCGCAAATCTCTCGCCGCGGCGCATGTTGCCACCGCTCCCGATTGGTCCGATGTCGCCGCAACCTACGGCTACTACGACCAGGCCCACCTGATTCACGAATTTCAGGAGTTCGCCGGCATGACTCCCTTGCAATACCATAACAATCGCACCGTGTATCCCCACTACATCCCGGTCGAATGACGCTGCTCCGCGGGACTGAGGAGGGAAATTTCTTACAATACAACCCCAGGACGCCCGGTTCATTGTGGTCGCGTAATCACTTCTCTGAGGAGAGGGACCCACGTGCCACACATCAATTGGCTGGCTGTCCTGGCAGCAGCAGCTTCCACATTTCTCGTCGGCGGGCTTTGGTATTCCCGACTTCTTTTCGGCCGCGCCTGGATGTCCGTCAACAAACTCAACGAAGCCGATCTGGCGCAGAGCAACATGATCAAGATTTTCGGTCTCTCGCTGATCTTCGCCGTGATCATGGCCGCAAACCTCGCCGCATTCCTCGCCGAGCCGAAAACCACCGCGTCCTGGGGTGCGACCGCCGGCTTTCTGGCGGGATTTGGCTGGGTCACGCTCGCCATCGCGACAATCGCGCTCTTCGAGCGGCGCCCCTGGAGGTACGTCCTGATCAACGGCGGCTACATGACCGTCTCATTCGTCTTGATGGGATTGATTATCGGCGCATGGCGTTAGAAGCGCAGGCTCGGGTAGCC
>Ga0335081_10011572_pt1 | contig 14278 bp, 9 predicted proteins | sample Lox_Sample_35_FD_206713 | JGI IMG/M metagenome (GOLD analysis project Ga0335081, IMG submission 206713) | Soil microbial communities from Loxahatchee National Wildlife Refuge, Florida, United States - Lox_Sample_3.5 | ecosystem: Environmental > Terrestrial > Soil > Wetlands | place: USA: Florida... | reverse complement strand
ACGTCTGGAAATCACCACGCGTCGGCGCCATTCTGATCTTTCTGCTGACGATCGTGGCGTACCTCCCGGCGATGCGCGGCGGGTTCATTTGGGACGATGCCTCGTGGACGACGAGGATCGGGCGTTTGCTGCGGAACGTTTCCGGTTTGCGCTTGATGTGGTGCCAGCCGACCGCCCTGCAGCAGTATTATCCGCTTACGGGCGCCTCGTTCTGGCTGGATTATCACCTCTGGGGCTTCTGGACGCTGCCGTATCACGTTGAAAATATCCTTCTACACGCCTGCGCTGCCATACTCTTCTGGACCTTGTTGAGACGGCTCCGGGTGCCGGGCGCTTGGTTGGCTGGGGCGATCTTCGCAGTTCACCCGGTCATGGTGGAATCGGTCGCGTGGATCACCGAACGCAAGAATGTGTTGTCGCTCGTTCTTTATCTCGGCGCGCTACTGGCTTATGGCCGTTTCACCAAATTCTGGAAGGTGGAGAGCGGCCCCCCTTTTGCCGCCGAAGATTTTCCACCACGAGATTGGATCGCCTACGCCCTGGCTTTCCTTTTGTTCTTGGCTGCGCTGCTGGCGAAAGCTGTGGCGTTTTCCCTGCCGGCAGTCATCCTGCTGATTTGTTGGTGGAAACGTGGACGGATTCAGTGGCGGGCGGATGTGCTGCCGACGCTGCCGTTTTTTGCACTCGCGATCAGCCTTGGTTTGCTCACGGCTTGGCTCGAGAAATTTTCTGTGGGAGCCAAGGGCCCGGAGTGGGCGATCCCGTTTCCTGAGCGATGTGTGATTGCGGGGAGGGCCTTGTGGTTTTACGTGGGCAAATTGGCCTGGCCTGCGAATCTTTGCTTCATGTATCCTCGGTGGCAGATCAATGCCGGGTCGATGCGGCAATGGCTCTATCCAATCACTGCCGTCGGCACACTCCTTGTGCTCTGGTGCGCTCGGGCACGGATCGGACGAGGACCGGCTGTGGGTGCGCTCTTTTTCGTCGGCGCGCTTCTTCCCGTCGTTGGGTTTCTGGACGCGTTTTTCATGCGCTACTCGTTTGTGTGCGATCACCTGGTGTATCTCCCCAGTCTCGGGCTCATCGCATTGGCAGCGGCCCTGATCACACGGACCTCTGAGCATCTGCACTCGCGGGCACTGCTCTATGGATTTGCCATCGTTGTACTGCCTTTCTTTGCTGTCCTGACCTGGCGGCAAAGTGCGATCTACACCAATATCGAGACTTTCTGGCGCGACACGCTGGCGAAGAACCCAAACGCTTGGATGGCGCACGTCGATTTTGGGATCGAATTGCAGAAGATGGGCAGGACGCAAGAAGCGATCGAGCACTACGAACAGGCGCTACGGATCGGGCCGAATTTCGCCGAGACTCACTGCGATCTGGGCAGTGCTTTGGCCCAGTTGGGGCGGGAGCAGGAGGCGATCGGGCAGTACGAACAGGCGGTGCGAATCAAGCCCGATTTCGCCGAGGCCCACTGCAATTTGGGTACTGCCTTGGCAGAATTGGGGCGGGTGCAGGAGGCGATCGGGCAGTACGAGCAGGCGGTTCGGATCAAGCCTGATTTCGCCGACGCCCACTTCTATCTGGGCAACGCCTTGGCACAGTTGGGACGGGTGCAGGAGGCGATCGGACAATACGAGCAGGCGGTGCGAATCAATCCTGATTTGGCCGAGGCCCACAACAGACTAGGGCTCGCCTTGGCGAAAGCTGGTAAGCTCAACGAGGCGATCGAGCAGTACAACCAGGCGGTGCGGATCAAGCCCGATTACGCTGAGGCACACTTTAATCTGGGGGTCGCCCTGCAACAAACGGGCAGAATCCAAGAGGCGATGCGACACTGGGAGGACGCATTGCGGATCAGACCTGATTTTGCCGAGGTTCCCTACAATCTGGGAGTCGCCTTGGAGCACGCCGGCAAACTGCAGGAGGCGATCGGGCAGTATCAGCGGGCGCTGCGGATCGACCCCAATTACGCCAAGGCTCACAATAATCTCGGAGCGGTTTTGATGCGACGTGGTGCGATCCAGGAGGCGATGCAGCATTGGGAAGAAGCATTGCGGATCAAACCTGATTTCGCCGAGCCGCACTACAATCTGGGGATCGCCTTGGAAAAGGAAGGAAAGATCCAGGAGGCGATTGGACAGTACGAGCAGGCGGTGAAGATCAACCCGAATTATGCCGCCGCGCGCAGTAGCCTGAATCGTTTGCGGTCTTCTGGCCAAGTATCACGAGAATGAAGTAAGCGAGCTAATTCTGCTGCCATCCGGGTCACCGAGGCACCTTGGCGTCAGCTACGATTCTTGGAATCAGTGCAATCTGAAACGATTCAGCCGTGAATCGAACGTTTAGGAGTCAGGATCTGGGTGCGGCACGGTCTCCCGCCTCGTAGTAACCAGTGGCGAGGCGCAGCAAATCTGGTTACTTGTGTCGCGAGACCGATTTTTTTAGCCGAGAGGCGGCCTAGCGGGAATGCACAAGAAGCCTCTCAAAGAATGATGGAGCTACGTTTAAACCAGCAACAGTACAGGCGAAAAGCATTGACGTGCTGACGCCGATTTTGCTACTCTGCTTACAGCTTCCGGAAGTGCGAGTCTGGGAGTTAACGAGGGATTGGGAATACGAGCAAACCGTGGAAAAAGGTGAGGGAATGAATACCAAAGGTCTAGCACGTTGTTTTGGAGTACTACTTGTTGCAGGCGTAAGCTTGTTCTTTATGCAAAGTGCGAACGCTACGCTGCTGTTTTCGGAAGCCTTCAACTATACGAGCGGCACCGGCCTTACCGGTCAGATAAACCCTGGTAACTCAACAGCTTGGAGTAGTGCAAATTCCACCTATTTAGCCATCGGCAGCGGCAACCTGACTTATGATGGTTTGGTGGATCTAGGCGGAAACGAACTCGTAATAAACAACGGAGGCTCTTCAAGTCTCTATAACACATTCGCCAATCAGACCGGCGGGCAGATCTACTATTCATTCCTGTTTAATGCGTCTGCCGCTGACAGCGGTAATAACTACTTCACTGCGCTGAACCCGGGCACAACGGCTCCGAGTGGCAGCGCTGACGCAATCGATGCTTACTATTACACTAATGGCAAAGTTTACGTCCGAGGTGCCGGTGCATCCGCGAACGCTGGCACGGGCAGCGCCTTGACTCTGAATACAACGTATCTCATCGTTGAAATGATTGACCTCACTGCAAAAACCGGCAGCCTTTGGATAGATCCAACGCTTGGTGACGGTGCGCCTACGGCCACTGCGAGCCTTTCAAGTCTCACGGCGACAGCGGTAGATAACATTGGGTTCAAATCTCAAAACACCCCGGGTATTACTTATTTGATTGATAACGTTCGGGTCGGCACGACATGGGCGGATGTGACTCCGGTTCCCGAGCCATCGAGCATCGCATTGGCAGCAGCGGGACTTGGGTTGATGATGGCGATGATTCGCCGTCGTCGCAGCTAAATTTGGCGGCCAGTTTATCCCTCAAGGGCGTTCCGGAAATATCCGGGACGCCCTTTGGTTTTTCGGAGGTGGGAATCGTCTCCCCAGCTACGAGCCGCCGGAAGCTTCGTTGATATGGCTGCGTGGAGTTAACGGTTTCGACCGTTGACAGAGAGAACGGGAAGTGTGACAAGAATATTCGTGACCTGGATGGCGAACACGCGGAAATCGACGGTCGCGGGCGCGGCACTCATCATTTTGCTGACGATGGTAGCGTACCTCCCTGCTCTGCGTTGCGGATTCATTTGGGACGATGACAATCTCGTCATTCAGAATCCCCTGATACGGGTGTCCGATGGTTTGTATCGATTTTGGTTCACAACCCAGCCGCCGGACTACTGGCCGTTGACGTCCACGACGTGGTGGCTGGAGTGGCGGTTGTGGGGGAGGAACCCGCTTGGATACCACGCGGTCAACGTGCTTTTGCAGGCGATGACTGCCGTGTTGTGGTGGCGGATTTTGGCGAAATTGAAGATCCCGGGCGCCTGGCTGGCGGCGGCGGTGTTCGCGGTACACCCGGTGAACGTGGAATCGGTGGCGTGGATTGCCGAACGCAAGAATACGCTGTGCATGTTCTTCTTCGCGTTGACGTGTCTGTGGTACCTGAAGTTTGACGAGGGGAGCCCGACGCGTTGGTACTGGGCGGCGGTGGGAACGTTTGTGCTGGCACTGTTGAGCAAGACGGCAGTGGTTGCGCTGCCCGTGGTGCTGTTGGGTGTCGCGTGGTGGCGGCGAGGCAGAATCGAACGCCGGGATGTGCTCTGCAGCCTGCCGTTCTTTGCAGTGGCGGGGCTGTTGGGCTGCGTAACGGTGTGGTTCAACGCACATCATCAGGCTTTCAGCGAAGAGATCATAAGGCAGGACAGTTTCTGGTCACGTCTGGCGGGGGCGGGTTGGGCGGTATGGTTTTACCTGTCCAAGGCCCTGATTCCCTTGAATCTCTGTTTTGTCTATCCGCGATGGCAGATCAACCCGTGGAACATGGTGTCCTACGTACCGGGGCTGCTTGTGGTTGTGGGGTTGCTCGCCTGTTGGCGCTATCGACTTCGGTGGGGCAGGCCCTGCCTGTTCGCTCTCGGTTACTACCTGGCGATGCTGGTACCCGCCCTGGGATTCGTCAACATCTACTTCATGCGGTATTCTCTGGTGGCCGACCACTGGCAATACTATTCGATTATCGGGCTGATCGCCCTCGTGATCGGCGCCGGAACCGCGATTGCCCGACGAGGCGGCGCATACGGCCGAAAAGCTGGAGCGTTCGCCGGTGCCGCGTTGCTGCTGTTGCTGGGCGTGATGACTTGGAAGCAAGAGCACATTTACACGGATTTGGAAACGCTCTGGCGCGATACGCTAACGAAAAATCCCCGGTGTTGGTTGGCGCACAACAATTTGGGAAATGTCTTCTGGGGGGAGGGAAAGATCAGTGATGCTCTCGAGCAATACGAGCAGGCGTTACTGCTCAATCCCGACTACGCTGAGGCGCATAACAATCTGGGAAATGTCTTCTGGGGGGAGGGAAAGATCAGCGATGCGCTCGGACATTATGAACAGGCGTTGCGGCTCAATCCCACCTCTGCCGAGGCGCACTACAATTTGGGATCCGTTTTGGCGCAAACGGGTAAGATTCGGGAAGCCCTCGCCCACTTCGAACAGGCCGTACGGCTCAAGCCCGATTACGCGGAGGCGCATGAGAATCTGGGAGTCGCCTTGGTTGATTTAGGTAGGGGGCCAGAGGCGATGGCGCAGTGGGAACAGGCCCTGCGGTTCAGGCCGGATTTTGCCGAGGCCCACTACAATCTGGGGAAAGCCTTCGCGCAAACGGGTAAGATTCGGGAAGCCCTCGCCCAGTTCGAACAGGCCGTGCGGCTCAAGCCCAATTACACCGAAGCACATGAGGATCTGGGAGTCGCCTTAATTCATCTGGGCCGGGTACCGGAGGCGATGGCGCAATGGGAACAGGCCCTGCGGCTCAAGCCGGATTTCGCCGAGGCGCACTACAATCTGGGGAACGCCTTCGCGCAAACGGGTAAGATTGAGGAAGCCATCACCCATTACGAGCAAGCGCTACGGCTGAAACCCGACTACGCGGAAGCGGACTGCGGCTTGGGGAATGCCTTGGCGCAAACGGGCCGGCTGCAGGAAGCGATGGGCCATTGGGAGCAGGCGCTGCGAGACAAGCCGGATTACCCGGAAGCCCAAAACAATCTGGCATGGTTGATGGCAACGCATCCACCGGCGGAAGGTGGCGACCCGGTTCGGGCGGTGACTTTGGCGGAGCGCGCTTGCGAACTCACAAACAATCGAGTGGCCGCATATCTCGACACCTTGGGCGTCGCCTACGCCGCCACTGGCCGATTCAGCGAGGCCATCGCCTCTGCCCAGAAGGCTATCGGATTGGCCAAAGCTGACGGCCAGTCGCAACTGGTCGAGAACATCGAGCGACACTTGGAACTCTACCGGACGGGACGCGCTTACCGAGCGCCTGCGAGTGTGACGAGTCGGCACGATCCGTGACCCCGCTCACTGCTTGAGAACTTGGAGTTGCACGGTTCGCGAATTGTTCCAATCGGGGACACGCACTATAACTCGGGGACCGCTTTGAGGCCGATGGGCAGAATACCGGAGGCGATAGGGCATTTGCAGCAGGCGCTGCAAATCAAACCCGATTTCACCCCAGCGCAGCACCAGCGAATCAGGCAGACGACTCGGCCTGTCCATCTGTTGCTTGTTTGGACGCCCATGTCAGCCATTCGCTCAGCACAATCAATGTCCACAAAGCGCGGGCGTGATCGGCGCGGCGTTGACGATGTTCTTTCAGAAGCTCCAGACAAGCGGGCGAGCTGATTCCTACGCTGGCGAGTTGATTGGAACGCAGCCTCGATTCTGCCCAGTCCGCCAGAGGTCCCCGCAACCAACTTGCGAGAGGTACGGACAAGCCCCGTTTGCGTCGGTGAACAATCCCCGGCGGCAGGTAACGTAACGCGTAACGCTTCAAAAAAACCTTTGTCGTCAGCCTTCGAACGCGTTCTTCTGCGGGGAGGGTGGCGGCGTATTCCATCACCGCTTTGTCGAGAAACGGCGTGCGCAACTCGAGCGCCGAGCGCATGCTGGCGCGATCAGCCTTGGTCAACAAGCCTTCCGCCAAGGTTGTTTCGAGGTCGTGTTGTTGCACAACGTCGAGAATTGGCTCGACGTCCAACTGTCGGCGCGGCTCTGCCCGCCTCGGCAATCCCAACCGTTCCAACAGCGCCGGTGAAAGATTCGAAGTCCAGAGAAGATGGCGCGCCACGCCATCCATTGCGGCCCCTTGGACGAAGCGTTTTAGCACGTACGAAGTCGTCACTTTCTTGTCGCTGACTGGCCAGGCTTCCACGCCGGCTTTGATGGTTGCCCGCAGCGGGCGCGGCAACCGCGCGTAGTATTGGGCCGCCAAAGCGCCGATGTAGGTTGGATATCCACCGAACAATTCATCACCGCCTTCGCCTACCAGAGCAACCTTCACATCCTGTGCGGCACGTCGAGCCAGCAGGGCCGTTGGGATCCAAGCGGGGTCAGCGAGGGGTTCGCCCACGAGCTCCACCAATTCGGCAATTCCTGACGAAAAAGATTCCGGCCGCACCCAAACAGTTGTAGATTGAAGCCCGAGCGTCTGGGCGACTTGTTCTGCGAAAACTCCCTCGTCGTAGGATTCTTCGGAGAAGCGGAGGGTGTAGGTCGCGAATCTGAAATCGGGTCGGACGCTTCGGGCAACAGCCGCGACGAGGGACGAGTCCACTCCACCGCTCAAGAACGCCCCGTAAGGGACGTCGACGTCGGTCTGCCGCCGCACGGCTTCACGGAAGACGTCGTCAAATTCTTCGAGGGAAGGTTTTTGTTTGGGCGTCTTCGCAATGTTCCAGTTCCAATACCGACGGCGGAGAATGCGCCCCGGCTCGATGGAAACGATCTCAGCAGGCGCGACCTTTTGGATTTGGTGGAAAGGTGTGGCGGGCGCGACGAAGCACCCATACTGAAGATAGCTTTGCAGCGCGTCGCAATCTGGTCTCAACGTCAGCGTCTTATCGGAGGCCAGCGCGGCGATCTCCGTTGCGAACCGGACCAGTCCGTCTTGCACTGTAAAAAACAAGGGGCGCTCACCGGCGCGGTCGCGAGCCAACAGGAGGCGCTGCTGTCGGGAATCCCAAAGTGCCACGGCAAAAGCACCAACGAGTCGTTCAACAAACGTTTCACCGAGTTCGAGGTAGAGACCGGGGATGACGGCGACGTCTGTCGCCAGTTCAATTCGGCGTTGGCGGGATACCAGCCACTGCCGCAATTCCTGATGGTTGTCGATCTCGCCATTGCAGACGACCATCACCCCGCTGTCTTTATCGACAATCGGCTGCTTGCCGGATTCCAGACCACGAATGGCGAGGCGGGTCGCTCCGAGCACGGCAGGGTTGACGCTCGAAATTCCCGATTCGTCCGGCCCCCGATGGGCCAGCGCTTCGATCATCGCATGAACGCGCTGGCTCGCGGCCGCGTCGCTAAACGGGCCACTCAGGGAAACATAACCACAAACACCACACATAGATTTCGCTCAGAACAATTCGCTGCGGAGGTCTCCGCCTGCAGATTCCATTGATTCGGTTTTTCAACAGGTGCAATAGGTTCGAAGTTTGTAGCACGATTAACTGTGAAATGGGAGTCATTTGCTTTCCTCAAGCAATACGACCAAAGCCGCCGTTGAATTGGGCTTCCAAAAGAGGTGGCGTCCGGGTAGAACACCGATATGAGAACAACGCTCCTCCCAGGTCTGCGACTGACGGCCTTCGTTGTTGTGGTATTGTGGATTTCGATCGTGCAGCCTCCCGTGCTGGCTGATGAATTCCGAATGCCCAAAGTCAAAGAGCCGATGATCCCAGCGCGTAGTGTAAATCTCGCTGACTTCGGAGGATCGCCGGATGGCAAGACGCTCAATACTGAAGCCATCGCCAAAGGCATTGCCGCGCTTGCGAAAAAGGGTGGCGGAAAGCTTGTTGTTCCGGCCGGAATTTGGCTTACAGGCCCGATTCAGCTTCAGAGCAACATCAATCTACACCTGGAGGAAGGCGCGCTTGTCCAATTTACTTCCGATTTCAAACAATATCCGCAGGTAGCGATCTCTCTGAAAGGTGAAAAGCAGGAACGCTTGATGTCGCCCCTCTTTGGAGTCAACCTGCAGAACGTCGCTATCACCGGTCGCGGTGTCTTCGACGGCGCTGGCCAAGCATGGCGCCCGGTCAAGAAGTATAAAATGACGGATCGACAGTGGGAGCAGCTCCTGGCCTCCGGCGGCGTCCTCGCATACAAGGGTGACATTTGGTGGCCTTCGGAGGAAGCCCGAAAGGACCGGCGCCCCGTGCTTTTGAAATTGGTTAATTGCCGCAGGGTGCTATTGGAAGGTGTGACGTTTCAAAATTCTCCGGCTTGGAATCTGAATCCCACGTTGTGCGAGGACGTGACGATTCGGAATGTGACCGTCCGCAATCCGTGGTATTCGCAAAACGGTGACGGTCTCGACCTCGAATATTGCCGCAACGTGGTCGTTCGCGACTGCCGTTTCGATGTCGGAGACGACGCGATCTGCCTCAAGTCCGGCGCGAACGAACGCGGCCGGCGTATCGGTGTGCCGACCGAGAATGTTCTCGTCGAAGGCTGTATTGTCTATCACGGTCATGGCGGGTTCACCATCGGCAGCGAAATGTCCAGCGGTGTCCGCAACGTGCGCGTCAACAACTGCGTTTTCATGGGCACCGACGTTGGCTTGCGTTTTAAGAGCACGCGCGGCCGCGGCGGAGTTGTAGAGAAGATTTACATTAGCAACATACGGATGACGGATATTCCAACAGAGGCGATTGGTTTTAACATGTATTACGGGGGCCAGGCCCCGTTGGACGCCAAGGGAGAGTTGACGACCTCCGAGCAGAAGCCAGCGCCAGTTGGCGAGGGAACGCCTCAGTTCCGCGACATTTATATCGATAACGTCGTCTGTCGCGGCGCGCAAACAGCCGTTTTGCTACAGGGACTTCCGGAAATGCCGATTCGAGGTGTTCACCTGCGCAACGTTTCGATCACAGCAAAGACCGGCATGGTTTGGGTGGATGCGGATGACATTACCTGCGAAAACGTCGACATTCTGAATGACAAAGGTCCGGTGCTGAATCTGTTCGACGTCAAGAATTCCGTTGTTGATCATCTGACCTTTCCGCCCGGTGCGGAAGATGCCATCACGGCCCAAGGCGACGGGAATAGTGGCATTGTCATCAAGAACACAAACCTGAAGGCCGCTGCGAGAGATTTCGTTCTGACCGGCGGCGCTTCCGCCGACGCGTTCAAAGTGGAATAATCGGGCGTCAAGCGTCAGAGCTGAATTCGAGAGGCAGTTGGGCAATTAGGGTCACATCTCATCATTCATCAATGTGGACCTGGCTTGCTCAAGAAGCCGGTTGAGTTTCTTGTCGCGTTTCGCCTGTCGGGCCAATCGCTGCACCGCGTTGCTCACACTGCCGTAGTCCAACCCTCCGGCCGCTTCCGTCAGTTGCCGGAGTTTCATTCCGCAGCAGTGCCGCGCCAGGGACAACGTCATGTCCCGCCCCCAATCCCCGTACCGATCCCGAAACTGTTCCCATTTCTCCCCTTTCAGTTTCTCCACGACCTGTACCGCCTCCTCCCAGCCGGGCCGTTCGTGCAGCTGTTTCAACGCCGGTTGCTCACGCGCATTGCCCCGCGCCAGCCGCCGTAGTCGCTTCACAAACGCTGCTGTCCCCATCAACATCTGCGCCTCCACGCGCTCCCATGGACTCTCCGCCAATCCTTCGCGCACGGCTTCCTCCACATACTGCCGATACGCCTTCTGGCGTTCGCTCGCCGACCGACCCGCCATCCCCAGAACCGCGCCGGTGGTCAACCACCGGACCGTCTCTGTCAATCCCACATACGCTCGATACGAACTCCACGGATACTGGCGCAACCGCTTCAATCGTTGCTCCACCTGCTCGCGGTCCGGTGCGCCGCTCAATCCCTGTCGCAGGCCCTGTTGCTTGCGTTTATTCAGCCCCAACGCCTCCACCCGCACCGGATTCAAGTGTACGTAGCGGCTCAGTTCCCACGCCGCCGACTCCGCCTCGATCACAATGGCTTTGTAGCGGCCTTGAAACAAATGCCCCGCCCGCCGATGCCGCCGATTAAACCACACGGTGTAACTGACCCCCAACCACTGCATCGCCGCACTCAAATTGGCCAGCGGCGTTTCTACCAACAGATGGTAGTGGTTGTCCAGCAGCACGTACGCATGCACGCGCAAGCCAAATCGCCCCACCCCTTCGTTCAGCAATTCCAGAAAATGCAGCCGATCCGTGTCGTCGCGAAATACCGCGCGGCGTTCATTGCCCCGCGCCGTCACGTGATACCAAGCGTCCACCGCATGAATTCTTGTCGGCCGCGCCACGGTCGCTATCCTGCCCCACCGATCAAGAACAAAGCAAGTCTAAATGATGATTAGTGAGATGTGACCCCGGTCTTTGCACTTCTCGAAGCGGGCACCTGTTGGCTCCCTCGAATTGTTAGGGCCCGATCGTCGTGTGGGGAGCTAGCATCCATACATATGCCAAAGATACAATCAGCAATCCGATACTGAAAAGGAGAGCCGTGCGGCCAATAGCATCGCTGGGAAACCCTGCCTCTCGAATGATGCAATACCCTAGAAACAATGGACTCAAGAACCAAAGAAAAAAGGTAATCACGAAAAAGGCAATGAACTCCGGAGTCCGCGGGCCGCTCCAGTGAATCGCAACCGACCCTCCGCGTCCGCTAGTAACTTCTCCAAGAAGCAGTAACCCCAATAATCCGCCCACAATCGGCGCATGAATCAGCGCAGCCCACTTGAACAGAATCACCGGCGCTCTCACCAACAAGCAGATGCCAAGCGCCAAGCAGGACGCGCCAATGATCCAGTACCACGAGTCGGCAAGACGCTCGTGCGGAACCGTCGTCAGATGCAGAAATAATGCCCCCGCCACTGCCAGTGACCAAATGCCGACCAAAAACACAATGAGGCCCGCAATCCCCAAGACAGCGTTGCTGACAGTAGATTTTCTCACGTCCTTGCCTTAACTCATGTTTATACGGCCTATTCGCCGTGTAACACGGGCTGTTTCTCGAGTGAGTCTCATCGCTAGGTATTTGAAAATCAAGCATTTACTTGTCAGGAAGTCGGCGTATTGAGGAGGGAAAAGACGGCATGGGCAAGTTGGCCATGCGACAGAGGCATGCAAAGCGGGGACAAGTCACCGCGCTCCATGAAAATTGTTAGCACTGTAGATTTGGGGTGCTCCGAGTTGTTGGAGATTTGACGTCTTCCTCGCCGATTATCTGGCGGCTTTGACCTTGGGCAATATGTGCTTCTCAACATCGGCGTCGTTCTTCGGCACCGGCACGTCGCGGAACAAGAACCAACGTTCCGTGTGCTCTACGTGTGCACCCGAACGCAGGGTCACGAGCGGCCCCAGCGTTTCGACTTCGAGGATTTCATGATTGGTGAACACTTCGACGCAAGATCCGAAGTCGGGGTAGGGGACTCCCGCAACATACTGGAACTGTTTCAGGAACAGATGGCCGTCTCGTGCGTATGCCGCCCAGCCCTCGGAAGTCATCACGCCGATCTTTTGCGGCAGAACGGTCGGTGTTGAGTCTTGACGGAGCAAGATGAACTTATTGCCCCACGTCCAGCGCGGATCGCCCATATTCGTGTACTTCCAAAGCGTGAGCGAATTCTCCGGCAACAAATGTTTCCCATGAGAACCACGTGAGGGCAGAGGCACGATGGCGGTCCCGCCACAGGCCATTACCGATAATGCCCACGGGGCGAGTTCCACGTCCCACAGACCGCAATTGCGCAAACGATGGACGGTCTCGACCCGGGCATCTTTCGGGTGCAAGCGGATGTCAATCTCCTTCTGGATTCCCGTGGTCGATTCGATGGGCTGGATCACGCGGACGAAGCCGTCGTGTTGCTCCAGCCTGACCGGGTCGTTGTCGGGGAAGTAGGTTCGCGGCTCAACTTCTGGCGCGTGCCAGAAACGATGGCCACCATAAATGCGCCACTCTTTGCCGCCGGTCTTGCCGAGTTGATCGGGGAACTCGACAAACTCGTTGTCGCCACCAACGAAGCCGAAGCGGATGATCCGCGGGCCGACATCCGTCGTCACGATCAACTCGATTGTTTCGTTGGCCAGTCGATAACAATTCGGCCAGCCTTTGTAATTCGTCTTGGTTGCCGGGGCTTTGTCTTGCATGGGAAACATCCTGATCAGGACCAGAGTTTAGACGGGTAAACGCCGCGGGCGACGAGCGCATGGATGCTGGTGGTGACGTGCTGTTTGTCTTCGCGATAGGTGACGCCGAACCAGGAATCGGTCGTGCGCAGGACTTTCAGCCGGACCTTTCCCGAAGTGACCAGCAAATTGACCCCGGCGGGAATGAAGAACTCCGATTTTTCCTGCTGGCCGTGCTTCTTCAGGAAATCGATGAACAGCTCGCGGAGCTGAGCGAAGATCGACGGATGGAATCCCCAAAAGTTCATGGAGACGACTTCGTCGCCGCTGAGTTTGCGGGTTGCGCCGGAGTCGTCCACGCATTTCGCGCCGTTGCCGTCCTTCTCGACCTTCATTAGTTCGGTAACGGTTTGGAGATAATCGTGGCTGTCGCAGGTGCAGACGCCACGGGTGACGGCCCCATGTTCGGAAAGCGTGTTGCGGAGGATGAAACCGACCATCGCGTAATCGGGATCGCCGGAAACGAGTTGATCGTGTAGAACCTTGTAAGAGGTCGCGCCGTAGAAGTCGTCGGCATTGATTGCGGCAAACGGCTCGCGCACCACATCCTCCGCTACGAGGATGGCATGGCTTGTACCCCAAGGTTTTGTACGGTTCGGTGGCACGGTGAAACCGGGCGGTAACTTATCCAGTTCCTGGAAAACGTACTCGACGGGCGCCCGTTTTTCGAACTTGCGGCCGATAGCTTCCCGGAAGGCATCTTCAATGTCGCGGCGAATGACAAAGACGATTTTCCCGAATCCTGCCCGCAACGCGTCGTAGATCGAATAATCGATAATCGTCTCGCCCGATGGTCCAACGGGATCAATTTGTTTGAGGCCGCCATACCGGCTGCCCATACCGGCAGCCAGAAGCAATAGAGTTGGTTTCGTCGGCATTGTCAGTTGTTACTTTATTTCGACCCGAAATGCACTGATTACTATGGCCCACGGCGTGGACTCAAGGTTTTTGTTGCGGTAGGCCGCTGGGCGCTCTGTCGTAGGTAATCGCCGCGGCTGAAATACTTCTCCAGCCAGACGTACAAACAGATGAACAAGTACCGGCTGCCCATTTCCTTGATTTTCAGTTTTGGCTCACCCGTGCGGCGGTTGCGCCAGGTGATTGGAATGACTTTCCAGGTGAATCCGCGCACGATCGCTTTGAGCGGGATCTCGATGGTCAGGTTGAAATGCGGCGCGAGAAAGGGCCGGCAGCCGGCAATGACTTCCTGGCGGTAGGCTTTGAACGCATTCGTGGTGTCGTTGAGATTGATTCGGAACAACAGCTTGATGAACAAGTTTGCCAGCCGATTGACGATAAGCTTCGGGCGCGGATAATCGATGACGCCGCCTCCTTTCATGAACCGGCTGCCAAACACGCAATCGTATCCTTCGTTCAGCACATTCCAATAGCGAACGACGTCGCGACAATCGTCGGATTC
>Ga0335081_10011570_pt1 | contig 14279 bp, 14 predicted proteins | sample Lox_Sample_35_FD_206713 | JGI IMG/M metagenome (GOLD analysis project Ga0335081, IMG submission 206713) | Soil microbial communities from Loxahatchee National Wildlife Refuge, Florida, United States - Lox_Sample_3.5 | ecosystem: Environmental > Terrestrial > Soil > Wetlands | place: USA... | reverse complement strand
GTGGAGGCCTGGGTGAGCAGCACGGTGTCGGACCGGTCGGCCAGCAGCCCGGGGAGGTCGGCCCCGGCGGTCACGACGCCGCCTCCCGAGCCCCCGCCAGGTCCGGTCCGGCCGCGGGCCAGTCGGCGAGCAGCCGCACGTACTCCGAACGGATGCCTTCGATCCGCTCCGGCAGGTCCTTGACCGTCCAGTCCGCGGTGCTGACCGGCGGCAGCACCGTGACGTCCACCGTGCCCGGGCTGAGCGTGGTGGAGTTGCGGCCGGCCACCGACTCGGAGTTCCTGATGACGATCGGGACGACCGGCAGGCCGGTCGCCATCGCGATCCGGAAGGCGCCCTTCTTGAACGGCCCGACCGACTGGGTGTCCAGCCGGGTGCCCTCGGGCGCGACCACGATCGACAGCCCCTTGCGCGCCGCCGCCTCGATGGGGGCCAGGGCGGCCACCGCCGAGGCGGTGTCGGCCCGGTCGATGAACGCGGCGTCCATCAGCTTCCCCAGCGGGCCGACGAGCGGATTGGTCTCGAGCTCCTTCTTGGCGATCCCGGTCCAGTTCTCCTTGACCAGCGCGGCTACGAAGAAGATGTCGAAGTTGTTCCGGTGGTTGAACAGGAACACGGCCGGCCGCTGTGCGGTGAGGTTCTGCGCCCCGGTGACGTTCAGCTTCACCCCGCTCAGGGCCAGCACGGCCTCCGGCCAGTACCTGGTCACGAAGTTGACCCCGGTGCGCTTGCTCCTAGTGAGCAGGCCCAGGCTCAGCCCGCCCGCCGCCACCGGGCCGAGCGAGCCGAGCGCGGCCAGGTTGCGGGCCCGGCCCAGCGCCCCGCCGCCGCCCCGGCTGCTGAACCGCAGGATGGGCCAGCCGCGCCGCTCGGCCACCTTGGTCAGCCGCGGCCCGGGGTTGACCGGTCGCGGGTTGCCGACCAGGTACATCAGGGCGAGGTCCTCGTCGCCGTCCGCGTAGAAGTAGCTGGACCGCATGTCGATCTGGTGCTCGGCGGCGAACCGCTGGACGCTGGTCGCCTTGCTGGGGCCCCAGATCACCGGGCGCTGGACCTCGCCGGTCAGCACGCCGTGCTCGTCGACGACGAACCTGTTGCACACGACGTGGTCGATGCCGAGGTAGCGGGCCACCGGTTCGGCCTGCATGCTCAGCGCCGACGAGCTCAGCACCACGGTGTGGCCGCGGTGCTGGTGGGCCCGGACCAGCTCGCGCATCTCCGGATAGATCAGGTCCACCACCGATTGCTGGAAGATCCGCTCACCCAGCTCGTCGACGTCCTCGGCCAGCCGTCCCTTGGACGACCGCACCGCGCCCGCGATCACGTTCTCGAACTGGTGCCGGCCGAGCCGGTACTCCACCGCGAGCTGCATCATGTGCAGGAACTCGCCCGCGCCGACCTCCCGGTGGCGCAGCCGGTCCCTAGTGACGGCGGCGACGGTGAACCCGGCCACCAGCGTCCCGTCCAGGTCGAAGAACGCACCGACCGCAGGTCCTTCGGGGCTGGCGTCGACCTCGGCGACCGAGCCGGGCAGGCGCAGCGGGGTAGTCACGAGGTCCCCTCGGGCCGGCGCAGTCCGGGTGCCGAACGGGCGGGCGGCCGCCCCAGCTCCACGATCTCGTCGAACCCGGCCTGAAGGCACTTCTCCAGCTGGTCGGCCACGGCGAACGCCGCGGTGTCGTAGCGGAACGCCACCGTGCAGGTGCCCGCCCGGGAGATCAGGATCGCCATCATGCCCACCCGCGGCAGCGGGCCGAGCCCGTACTGCCGGTCCACCCGCGCCCCGGCCAGGAACGTCTCCTGGGCGTAGCCGGGCACGTTGCTCGCCTGGACGTCGGGCGGGCTGATCCGCTCGAAGACCTCGTAGAGCGCCTCGTCGGGGAGCAGGGTCAGGACCGGCGCGAGGCGGCCGATCACGTCGATGGCCGGCTCGCTCCGCCGCGCGATCACCTGCTCGCGGACCTGCCTCATCCGCTCGACCGGGTCCGATTCGCCCACCGGCGCGGCGATCGTGACCCCGGTGAACCGGTTGCCCGACGCCGGGTCGTCCCCGGCGCGCAGGCTGACCGGTAGCGCCAGCGGGAGGGCGTCGACCGGCACGCCGAGCACCTCGTGGTACCGGCCCAGACCGCCGCACAGCGCGGCCAGGTAAGCGTCGTTGACCGACGCCCTGCGCCCCCCGGGTACCACCACCGCCTTGGCCGCCGCGCGCAGGTCGGCGAGCGGAAGCTCGAGCACCACGGTCCGGCTGACCAGGCTCCGGCGGCGCAGCAGCGGCGACGGCCCGGCCGGCGGCGGGCCGAGCATCCGGCGGGCCGAATCGGCGAACCTGACGGCCTCGGTGACCGTGGCGCCCGGCTGCGTGACCAGCTGCGCCGCGGTGCCCGCGGCCCGGCCGAGCAACCGCTGACCGGCCGCGAACGTGGTCTCCGGCAGCCGCCGCAGGCTGCCGCGCAGCAGGTCGTTGCCGCTCAGGTCGCGGGGGACCGGCACCGGCGGCATCGGCCGCGGCGCCGCGTCCCGCTCGCTGTCGTAGACCTGCTCGAACAGGGCGATCCCGCCCAGCCCGTCGGTGACCGCGTGGCTGAGCTTGGTCAGCAGCGCGGCGCGGCCGCCCTCCAGGCCCTCGACGTATATCGCCTCCCACAGCGCGCGCGAGGTGTCCAGCGGCGACTGCAGGGTGAGCTCGGCCAGGTCGAGGAGCTGGCGCAGCGTGCCCGGGGCGGGCAGCGCGACCCGGCGCAGGTGGTAGTCGAGGTCGAAGTCGGGATCGACCACCCAGCGCGGGGGAGTTGTCGGCAGCGGCGGGATCACCACCTTCTGCCGCATCCTGATGACCACCCGGCTGGCCCGGTCCATCGCCTCGCGCAGCCGGCCCCAGTCGGCCGGCCGGTCGAGGATCTCCAGGTTCAGGAACGCCGATCGCGTGGACGGGTGCGACTCGCCCCGGTGGAACAGGTAGTCCAGCGGGCTGAGCTCGCTGGGCTGGGCGACGGGCGGTGGCGAGTCGGCCATGATGCCCCCTTACGCCGGCGGCCTGGCTACGCACTGGGCGAGGTACATCTGCTCGCCGAGCGTGCTCATCAGCTCCAGCTGGGTCTCCAGGTAGTCGATGTGGTTTTCCTCGTCGGCCATTATCGTCTCAAGCAAGATGGCGCTGGTGGTATCCCGGTGCTCCCGGCAGAGCGCGATGCCCGGCCGGAGCCGCTCGACCACCTCCAGCTCGATGGCGAGATCGCTCTCGAACTGCTCCCGCACGGTCTGCCCGATGCGCACCGAGAACAGCCGCTGGTAGTTCGGCAGGCCGTCCAGCAGCAGGATCCGGTCGGTCAGGGCCTCCGCGTGCCGCATCTCCTCGAACGATTCGGCCCTGGTGTGCGCCGCCAGCTCGGTGAATCCCCAGTTGTCCTGCATCTTCGAGTGCAGGAAGTACTGGTTGATCGCGGTCAGCTCGCTGGTGAGCTGCTCGTTGAGCAGTTGCAGGATCTCGGCGTCCCCGCGCATCTGGTCCCCTCCCGTTGCCGCTGTCCGGAACCTATACCGTACATTCATCCGTACCTTCGCGACCTGAAGGGCGACGCTGCGATGTCACTGGTCCTCGCCGCCGACTACCGGGTGCCCGACTTCGACCACTGGTGGGCCACGCTCACCGGCGACCTGCCCCGGCTGCCGAGCCTGGGCGCGCACCACATCGTGGTCTACCGCTCGCTGCGGGACGCCAGCCGTATCTTCGTGACCATCGGGGTCAGGGAGCGCGGTCCGGTCGACGCCCTGCTCAGGTCGCCGGTCATGTTCTCCTGGTTCGATTCGGCCGGGGTGCGGGAGATCCCGCCGATGTTCGCCGGCGAGGTGGTGGAAAAGCTCGAGCTGACCGAGGAGGCTGTCGCTCCGGCGGCGGGCGCGGTGATCGTGGCCGCGATCGCGCCGGTCGGCCGGCTCGAAGGGCCCGGAGGGCTGGACCGGCTGCGCGCCGGCGTCCACGCCGCCGCCGCGCGGCTCGCCGTCTCGGGCGTGCGGCGCTTCTGGATCTACCGCGCGCTGGACGACCAGGCCGAGGTGATGATCCTGCTCCAGATCGCCACCGAACGGCAGGCGGAGCAGTGGATCCGCCATCCCGACGCCGCGGCCGCGTTCATGTCCGAGGCGGGGGCCGGCGCGTACCCCCCGCTGTTCGTCGGCCGCCTGGTGCAGGCCATCGAGATCTGAGATGTACATCTGTCTCTGCCTGGGCGTGACGACCCGCACCGTTCAGCGGGCGATCGACGCGGGAGCGCGCTCCACCAAGCAGGTCACGGCGGCCTGCGGGGCCGGCTCGGTCTGCGGGCGCTGCAACCACACGATCCGGACCATGATCGAGGCCGCGGCGCCCGACCCGCCCAGCCGCAAGCCCGACCGCCTCCGCCGCCGCTGGGGCCGCCGCTAACCCGTCCGCAGTCGCCTGCTCGCCCGCCCGTTCGGCCCCTCCCAACACCTCCCCGCCGCGCCCCGCGTGCTTTCATGATCGTGGGCATTTTTGGCTATATCGAGGTCATAACCGCCCGTGATCATGGCGTCTGTCTGGAGGGTGCGGTGCGAGAGCAGCGGCGGAGTCGGGTGATCGCGATGAGCGAGGCGGAGCGGGACGCGTTCCTCGGCGCGCAGCGGACCTGCCGGCTGGCGACCCACGGGCCCGGCGGCCCGCACGTCTCGCCCGTCTGGTTCGTCTGGGACGGCGGCGTCCTGTGGGTCTACTCGCTGACCCGCAGCCAGCGGTGGACCGATATCCAGCGCGACCCCCGGGTAGCCGCGGTGGTGGACGGCGGGGAGCACTACCACGAGCTGCACGGCGTCGAGATCGAGGGCGAGGCCGTCGTCGTCGGCCCGGTTCCGCGCACCGGTGACGGGGACCCCCCGACGCCCGAACTCGCCGGGCCCGAGCGCCTGATGGCCGCCAAGTACGAACATCCCGGAAGCATGATTCACGACGGGCGGCATGCCTGGCTGCGCATCACGCCCGCCAAGATCACCAGCTGGGACTTCCGCAAGCTGGCCGGCCTGCCCGGGCGGAGTTAGCCGGCCTACGCAGTCAGCTCGTCATTCGATACAATCATCGAACTATATCTGGACCAGGGCTTTACGGACGGAGGCGGGATGAGCGACGAGGTGCTGGTCGAGCGTCGTGGCGCGGTACAGGTCATCACCATCAACCGGCCGGAGGCCCGCAACGCCCTGAACGGGGCGGTCGCGGCCGGGATCCGCGACGCGGCCGACGAGCTCGACGCGGACAGCGGGCTCTCCGTGGGCGTGCTCACCGGGGCGGGCGGCACGTTCTCCTCGGGCATGGACCTCAAGGCGTTCCTCAAGGGCGAGTCGCCATCGTTCCCCGGCCGCGGGCTGTGCGGCATCACCCAGACCCCGCCGCGCAAGCCCATGATCGGCGCGGCCGAAGGCTGGGCCCTGGCCGGCGGGTTCGAGCTTCTGCTCGCCTGTGACCTGGTGGTCGCGGGCGCGTCGGCCAGGTTCGGCGTCCCCGAGGTCAAGGTCGGGCTGGTGGCCGGGGCCGGCGGGGCGCTGCTGCTGGCGCGGCGGATCCCGCGGGCGCTCGCGCTGGAGATGATGCTCACCGGCGACCCGGTCGACGCTCGCCGCGCCGCCGAGATCGGCCTGGTCAACCGGGTCGTGGACGACGGCCAGGCGCTGGAGGCGGCGCTGGGGCTGGCGGAGAAGATCGCGGCCAACGGGCCGCTGGCGGTGATCGCCAGCAAGGAGATCTCGAACGGCGGCGGCGACTGGACCGCGGCCGAGCGCTGGGACCAGATGGCCAGGGTCATGGCGCCGGTGTTCACCTCGCAGGACGCGCGGGAGGGCGCGCGGGCGTTCGCCGAGAAGCGCGCGCCGGTGTGGAAAGGCCAGTAGGACCTGCGCAGGGACCTATTCAAGCCGGCCGCGGACGAGGAGACCGGCCAGCGCCGCCGGGTCGGTGCCGAGTAGGCTGCGGTGCCCTGGCACCTGCCGATGATCCCGGCCGGCCCGCGAGTATGGCGGGCGGCAGGCCGGAGCTACAAACGGCGGCGGGACAGTGCATGGTGGCTAGCCGGGATGAGCATCCGGTCCGGACGATACGTACCCTCGTCTGAGAACCTTCCTGGCCAGCCCGTCGCGTTGGAGTGCCCGGAGTGCCCTGGCGGCGGCGTCGGGCCCGCAGCCGAATTCGTCCGCCAATTCTGTTTCCGTAGGCAGCCTGGCGCCCGCCGGGTATTCGCCGCCCCTGATCCGCCGCGCGAGCTCGGAGTGAATGCGCGGGTAGGCCGCAGGGTCCTGGCCCGGATCATTCAGACCAGCCACACGGGCAGTGTAACGGCCCCGGCCCTGGCGGACTCCTTGTGCTCCATCTGGAACATCCGCGGCCTCATCTCATGATTGCGCGGATGAAGGTGTCCACCAGGGCTTCGGGTGTACTGCAGTTATTGATCCATGACACCGTTGTGCGACTAAGTAGCTGCCGGTAGCGTCGTTCCTCGCGAACCTTATCCTGTTCTGCCGCCAGGATCAGTGATCCGTTAAAGAATGCCTCGTGATGGTGGATCAGGGACGCGTCATCGTCGCTTTCAAGCGCCCTGACCGTCTCGCCTGCGCGGGCGGGTGGCCGCCAGTCCGCAGGCTCCCGCACCACCACGGCCACCTCGTCAATGGTCGTCGCGGCGGTGCTCCATGCCGGACCGTAGACGCTTTCCGGTGACACCAGCATCCGGGCGGCCTGATCCCGCTCGGACAGATCCCGCGCGTACGAGCCCGCGGGCGCGCTGCTGAAAAAGCCCGGGCGAAGGGCCAGCACGCTGCTCGTCTTCATGTGCAGCATCCGTTCCCCGGTGCTGACCGGATCCCCGCGAGCCAGCGACACCGCGCCCCAGTCATCATTCAGCACCGTCACTGAATACTCAGGATGCCGCAGCAGCCTCGCCACCAGCGTCGTCTTCCCCGCGCCTGAACCTCCGGTGATCACCACGCCCCGCCGGTCAGGCCCGGTCCCGACGGACAGCGTGCACCCGTGCACGAAGACCGTGTCCTCGCCGCTGATCGCCGAGCAGATGCCCCGGACGCACACCTTGGCCAGCCGGTAGGAGCCGGATCCGAAGACCAGCATCATCTTGTCCTCCCGCGACCACCAGCGAGCCCCGTCCCACCCGCGGTCAAGCCCGTAACCGCAAGCCGGCCGGGCCAGCGCGCACAGCGTGGCATCGGGCCGCTGACCGGTCCGGGCCGGAGCCCAGTTAGCCGCGAACATGCCGCTGAGCCGGGCGCAATCAGAAACGAACGCCAGAACGATCCGGCCCGCAGGCACGCCGACCGACGCCAGCACCCGGTAGGGAAGGCGGATACCGGCCACCACGCCGGGCAGGTCGGCCCCGGGCTCACGGACCGGCAACAGCGCATCGTAGTAACTGACACCCATCTCGCCGCCCTCCTCACGGCCAGCATCAGGGACCGGCAAGCGGCCACGCCAGCGACGTCCGGCAGGCGCGTACCGGGCCTTCGGTCCTCCCGGCACCGAGCCCAACGCCCCTGTCCGGGTGGTTCCGCGCCGGCGACCTGGTGCGATCGCAGCGGCTTTGATGAGCACCCTTCTTGCAGCCATATTCACCGGCTTGAGTGGCCTCGCCGCGCTCAGTCCGCCATGCGGCTGAGGATCTCTGCCGGTCCCAAGGCGACGATCAGGTCCCCGGGCGCCAGGCGCACCTCATGGTCGGGGTTCGCCGAGACCTCGCTGCCCGGCTTTTTCAGCGCGAGGACGGCCACCCCGGCGTAGCGGGCGCGGGCCTCGCCGATCGTCAGGCTGTCCAGCTGAGTGCCGGCCCGGACGGCAACCTCCTCGAGCCGGATGTCCGAGCCGAGGTTGAGCAGGTCGAGCACTTCCAGCACGGACGGCTGGACCGCCAGGACGGCCATCCGCCGCCCGGTGAGCCCGTACGGCGAGACGACCTCGTCGGCGCCGGCCCGCACCAGCTTGTCGATCGAGGCCTTCTCGGAGGCACGGGCGATGATCCGCAGGCCCGGGTTGAGCGCCCGGGCGGTCAGCGTGATGAACACGTTGGCCGCGTCGGAATCAACCGCGCAGATCAGGCCCCGGGCGCGCTCGATGCCGGCCTGCCGCAGCACGGCCTCGTCGGCCGGGTCGCCTGATATGTACCGGACGCCGTGTTCGGCCAGCAGCGGCTCCAGCTCCGGCTTGGATTCGATCACCACCAGGCTGTAGTTGCGGCGCCGCAGCTCCTCCAGCACGGCCCGGCCGACGCGTCCGTAGGCGCAGATCACGTAGTGCCCGCCCAGATGGCCGATGCTCCTGGTCGCCTGGTTCATCCGCAACCACCTCCCGAGCTCTCCGGAGGCCACGACTTCGGTTCCCACGCCGATGGCGGTGAACAGCGCCACGACGCCGAACAGGATCAGGGAGATCGTGAAGATCTTCCCGCCGGGACCCGGCGGGGGACCTGCCTCGACTCCAAGCGTGCTCAGCGTAAGCATGGTCGCGTAGACCGCGTCGAGGGCGCTCTTGCCCTCGATCAGCCAGTATCCGGCCGTCCCGTAGCCGATCGCCAGCATCACGACAAGGACCGGCAGACGAGATCGCGCCAGTATCCGGTTGCGGAGCGCGGCCGACGGCAGGCGAGCCGGGCCCGGGCGACCGGTCCCGCGTGACCTCATCCGGCGTGCCATCCGCACAATCGCCTCCCGCGCAATGCTTCCCCGCCCGCCACCACCCGCCGCGGGATGAGAGGACATCGCTCACCCAGCATTCTGGCTACGGCCGGTCAAGCCGGCAGGGGTCGTTGGTCCTTTCGGTCCGGGCGAGACGGACATGCTCCCCGGGCCGGATAGGCGGAGGCACCCCGGCGACAGCCGCATCGATGCCGTCGCAGGCAAGCACCCGAAGTTAACGCGGCCCGCCTCTCCCGGACGATGATGGTGAGCATGGCGAAGCGTTTGGTCGTCCCCGAGGACCTGGCGCGGGCGGCCGCCAGAGAAGGACGGGAGGGCTGGCTGGCCGAGCTGCCGGTTCTGCTGGCGCGGATTGCCGCCGACTGGCACATCGAGGTTGATGACCCCTTCCTTCCGGGCGGTCAGACCGCCTGGGTCGCGCCGGCCCGCGACGATGCGGGCCACGATCTCGTGCTCAAGGTCTGCTGGCCGCACCCGGAGGCCGGCCATGAGGCCGATGCCCTCCGGACCTGGGACGGAGCCGGGGTGGTACGCCTTTACCGGGCAGAGGAGCTGGCAGCGGCGACCATCCTTCTCCTCGAGCGGTGCCGGCCGGGAACGCCGTTGCGGGCCGCGGCTCCCGATGAGCACGATCTCGTCGTCGCCAGCCTGCTGCGGCGCCTGTGGATCGCGCCTCCGCCCGGCCACTTCTTCCGGCCTTTGTCGCAGATGTGCGACTACTGGGCCGGCCGCTATGAGCAGCGGAGCCGATCCGAACGGAGCTGCCTCACGGCGCCGGTGGCAAACGAAGGCATCCGGCTCCTCCGGGAGCTCCCCAGGCGCGGCGGCGATGCGGTGCTCCTGCACACCGATCTCCACGCGGGCAATGTCCTCGCCGCCGAACGCGAGCCGTGGCTCGCCATCGACCCCAAGCCGTACGTCGGAGACCCCGGCTACGACGTGACCCAGCACATCTTCAACGCAGTGTTCATCCAGGGGGCCGACGCTGGCTGCCTCGCTTCCCGCATGGCGAGCCTGCTGAATCTCGATCTGGACCGGATCGTGCTCTGGCTCTTTGCCCGGGCCGTCGAGGCGTCGCCCTACTGGGCCGGGATGGCAGACCTGGCCCGAAGCCTTGCTCCTTCCTGAACAGGACACTACGCGGCACCGATAAGGGCCACCGGTGTCAAGAGGGCGTACGGACCTGGCCCGGTGACCACTTGCGCCGCCGGGCTGGGCGGGCTGCGTTCGCGGCTGCCCGGCGGCCGTGTGGGCATGGCAAGACCTCGTACCGGGCCTGTGGCGCTTGACCCTGTCCGCGGCAATTGAGCACGTTCTCTCGGCCACGAACGGCACCCGCGGATGGACTATTTGCCGCTGTACCCCCCAGATGGCAAGCCGTAACCCGGACTTGAACGCCAGAGTATCGAGGTGTGCTATGACTACACCGCCGTACGACCCCGGGCCTGACTTTGGCCGGCTCCGCGACGAAGCCCAGAGGGCACCGAGCGTCTTCAACAACTGGCCGTGGTGGTTCGAGTACCGTCCTCCTTGCCACATCGACTTGTGGTTGCGCGACGCGGAGGGGCAAAGCCAATAGATAAGGCACGTGCCCGTGAGTACGTCATCAGTTGCGGCGCTGCCCTGTTCAATCTGCGGCTGGCCATCCGGGTGGCCGGGCATGATCTCGTGGTGTGGATCCTGCCCAAACCCAACTATCGCGACCCCATGTATCCCCCCACGCTGCTCGCGTCGGTCGAGATCGTGACCGGACGAATCAAGAAGCTCGGGACCTGGGAGCAAGACCTTTATGAGGCGATCGAGCAACGTCATACGGACCGCTGGCCGTACAAGATCCTCCCGGCGCCGCTTCCCGTCATCGCGGAAATGGAAGACGCCGCCGCCCAGGAAGGCGCTTACCTTCGGCTCCTCCACCCGCGCCAGGCCAGGAAGTGGATGCGCCAGGCCGCCAAAGCTGATAAGTCGCCAGCATTCAAACCGCCGTTCCCGGATTTCGTTGCGTCCGATGCTGAAGGGCCGGGTCCGAAGCTCTATGTCAGGAGTCCTGAGTATCCCCGCCGCCCGCCAACCCGGAGGGACTTCTGGGACGACAAGAAACCCAGGCGGCGTTTTGAGCGCAATGTGCAGCTGATGGCGCTCTCAACGGACGACGGCGGGACCGTCGACTGGCTCCGGGCCGGCCAGGCCCTGCAGCGCGCCATCCTGACAGCAACCCGCTACTCGGTGTCGGAAAAATACGGCCTGACCGCCCGGTACCACGCGCCGCACCGGGACGGCTTCCCCGCGCGACGTCACTTCCTGAAGAAGGACGAACTGGCGATTCACGGCCTGTCGGCGTCGTTCCTGACCCAGCCGCTCGAGTATGAGGACAACAAGCTACCCTCCCCCAGTGAACGCGGCTGGCCGTCGCGCTGGCCATTCGCCGAGCTGCCACAGATGATCATCCGCGTGGGATACGCCGCTGACCGCCCAGGCGATTCGCGGCAGCCGGGGCCCCAGGCTTCCGGTAAGTGGTCCCCCCTGGAGCCGCCGCCGGGTGTCCGGCGTGTGCACGCGGAGGCGGGTACAGCTGGTCCTGAGTGGTCACAACCTCCCGTGGAGCCGCCTGCGGGCGCTCGAGATCCCGTGCCAGGGCCAGCAGCCCCGAAACCCAAGCTCAAAAACCGGAACTCAGGCCTGCACTCCGCATAATCCGGGCCGATCTGGAGACTCCGCCGCGGTGAATCCACGGTCAGACTCCAGTATTCAACTTCCGTCGAGAACCTCGGTGTGTCTTCCCAGTGTCTTCCCTGCTCACACGCCGCTTTGCAGCTCCAGGACAGCTAAATCACGCCGGATACGGGCGAGTAAACCGATCGTGCAGATCATCCGTTCGTGCCCGCCGCAGCTGACGAGTACCGATGTTTCCAGAACCGCACCTGATGGTTCAGGTAGGCCCTGATTCGCCTCGGCCATAACCCTAACGATGGGCTAGGCTCGGGCTAGGCTGCCTTGGGCGGTCCGCTCGCGCCGGGCTCCCCGCCGTCATCGGGCTCCCGGTCAGCCGGGGCGCCGCCCCCGGCGGACCGCGCGCCGGACGAGCCGGGCACGGGCCGGGGCGTGGGCCGCACATCGGGCTCGCGGCCGACGTCAGCCGCTCCATGGCTATCCCCGAACGCATTGCTCAGGGTCCTCAGAGCGGTGGTCACCTCGCTCGGGATCACCCACACGCTGCTGCCCTGGCTCTGAGCGACCTGCGGCAGCGCCTGCACGTACTGGTAAGCAAGCAGCTCCGGGTCCGGCTTGCCCTCATGGATCGCCTTGAAGACCTTCTCGATGGCGCCGGCTTGCCCTTCGGACTTCAAGATCGCCGCCTGCTTCTCACCCTCGGCCACTAGGATCGCGGCGCGCTTCTCCCGTTGCGCGCGATACTGCTTTTCCATCGCGTCCATGATGCTCGGTGCCGGGTCGATGGCCTTTATCTCCACCCGGGTGACCCGGATACCCCACTTGCCCGACGCCTCATCCAGCACCCCGCGCAGCATGGCGTTGATCGTGTCGCGGGAGGTCAGGGTCTGCTCCAGGTCCATGCTCCCGATCACGCTGCGCAGCATGGTGGCACTGAGCTGGTCGATCGCCTGGGCGTAGTCGACGATCTCGTAATCGGCCGCGCGCGGGTCGGTCACCTGGAAGAACAGCACGGTGTCGATGTGGACCACCAGGTTGTCCTCGGTGATCACCGGCTGGTCCTCGAATGACACCACCTGTTCGCGCAGGTCGATCAGTGGCTTGACCCGGTCCAGGACCGGCACGACGAAATTCAGCCCTGGCTCCAGGGTCCTGCGGTACCGGCCGAGCCGCTCCACGTTCGCCGCCCGTGCCTGCGGGATGATATGGACGGTCCTGATGGCCAGCAGCACCACCAGGGCCACCGCAACCAGGACCAAGATGACTGTAACGATGATGCCCCACGCTGTCATGACTACTCCTTTGACATAACCCGAACATGCGCTCTCCCCTCGCCAGCCACAAGACGACGTTCGTACCGGGCAGGCAGGTCAAAAGTCCCCGCCGACGAGCCCTGGCGCCACCATGCGCGCCACCATGTGGCCACCAGGTCCTTTCGTCGGTTGCTCAGAGGCGGTGCGTGGGCTGTGCACTGGAATGGCCGATACGGGTGCCATGTGTGACGCCTGCACCTTGCCGTCCCTGCCGATTCGGTGATCTGATTTCCCACCAGAACGATGGAAAACGCTGCATGATGATCGCCGAAAAGGTCGAAAGAGCGCGAGTGAGTATGCCACTGCGTGCATAGATATGCGTATAAAATGAAATACTCATTTCGGCAATGTCGGACACCTCCCGCGGGTACAAGTCACGGGAGGCGCAGGCTGGATCAGGCGCCGCACGCCAGACGTACGGGAACGGCGTGCGCAAGGTGATCTACCGCGACCCCGACGGCAACGAAATCGGCCGCGGCGGCGCTCCGCCCAGGTGACCGGCTCGTCCGGACTGCGGGCCCGGCCGTGAGGACGGCACGCCCGCGGCCGGCGGCGTGAGCGCGAATTCCTCCGGCCCGTTCACGGGCGAAGGAGCGGCCGCAGGTCATCGAGCCGGTCGAACAGGTGCCACACGTACGCCGAGGTGCCTGCTTCCCGGTGCGGGTGCAAGCCGGCCAGCGCGGGATCCTGCCGGTAGCTCTCGAAGGCCGCCCTGGATTCCCACTCGACCAGAATGAGCACTTGCCGGGGAGCGATATCGCCTGCTGCGCTCTCCCGGAACCGGCCCAGGGCCAGCACCCGCCCGCCGTGCCGGGCGACCTCCCGGGCTGACCGGCGCGAGTAGGCCAGGTACTCCTCCCGGTCGGCGATATCAAACAGGTTGAGCGCGTAGACCTTCGTCTCCTCATCTGCCACATCCCGACTCTAGGCGGACGCACCCGGCCGGCTGGCACCGCACCTCACACGACGATGCTCCCAGCGGCATGAGCGGGGGCCAGGTAGAGCCCGATTCCGCGCTCGCCCGTGTCCGGGCACCTGGATCACGAGCATGCTAAGGGGCATGACCGATCACGACGAATTCCTGGCCTGGGTCAGGACAGCACTGCACGAGGCGGAACCACCTCCAGGAGGCCTGTAGCCCGAACGTCATTTCGGATAATACATCTGAGTTCTAAAGACTTTCAAAGGCGGGGGGTTACGAGCTCTGGTGAAGGTGGCGCATCTGCGCTATGCCGGAACCATCAGGTACCCCCATGGTGGCGGGCTGACCGCCTGCAGAACGGGGCGGCCGCGAGCAGGTGAGGCTGGCTGCGGCGGAGCTGATCGAGTCCGACGCCAGCGACCGGGAGATCGCGAAGCGTTCTGGGTGTCGCGGATGTCGGCGAACCGGTGGCGGCGGGCGCTGGCGGCCGGCGGGAAGCAGGCGCTGACCTCCAAGGGCGCCGGCGGGGTGACGACCTCGCCCGGTCGGCGGCATGAGCGGATGGCGCCGCCGGTCCGCTCGGCGTTGGCGAGGTCAGCGCGCTAGCTGGAGGTGGTGGCGCCGCTGCTGGCGCGGGCGGCCGGGGACGAGGGTCAGACGGGCACGCGCGTTCGTACTCC
>Ga0335081_10011569_pt1 | contig 14280 bp, 12 predicted proteins | sample Lox_Sample_35_FD_206713 | JGI IMG/M metagenome (GOLD analysis project Ga0335081, IMG submission 206713) | Soil microbial communities from Loxahatchee National Wildlife Refuge, Florida, United States - Lox_Sample_3.5 | ecosystem: Environmental > Terrestrial > Soil > Wetlands | place: USA... | reverse complement strand
TCTTTTCCTTGTTGATTTCGTAGGCCAGCTTTTTCTTGCCCCACGAGGCCACCTGGGTGACCTGACCGCCCAATCGGGTGATCGCGCCGTTGAGCTTCTCTGTCATGCCGCTGACCTCTTCATCGGTCAGGGACGGCTTCAACAACACCATTAATTCATAATGCGCCATTACCTAAACACTCCTCTCCAAGCTTGCTCAGTGAGCACCGATTTTCTACCATACCGACGGGACAGGTGCAAGGTTTATTTAAATCGGGGGAAACGCGATCTCCCCCTCCCCCCCATTGGTTGATCGACCAGTGATGTATTCCAAACGGGTTCATCCACGTTTCAGCGGCACGATTATACATTGAACCGGATCACGAGCACGTCGCCGTCTTTAATCACATAATCCCGTCCTTCCGACCGGAGCAGCCCCTTTTCTCTGACGGCAGCCATCGACCCACAAGATGAAAATGTCGCAAAATCGACAACTTCAGCCCTTATGAAGCCGCGCTGCAGATCCGTATGGATTTTGCCCGCCGCATCCAGCGCGGTGGAACCGGCCGGCAACGGCCACGCTCTGACCTCCTTTTCCCCTGCGGTGAGAAAACTGATCAATCCCAGCAGGGCGTAGGCCTCCCTGACCACCGCGGCCAGCCCTGGTTCCGACAGGCCCAATTCGGCAAGGAAAGGCTGACGTTCTTCTGGAGGTAGCGCAGCCAATTCCGCCTCGAGCTGGCCTTGAAACCGCAACCAACGGGCATGCCTGAGGCCGGCCAAGCGTTCCAAGCCCGCCTCCCACTCGGCCTGCCGGGGCGCCGGCTTTTCCCCGACATTCAACAGATACAAAACGGGCTTTGTGGTCAGCAACTGCAATTCGCCCATCAAGGGCGTGTGTGCGGCTGGCTGAACCGCCAACTGCGCCAGGGTCGAGACATCGCCCCGTTCCGCGGCGGCCAGCCATCGCTGCAACTGCTCCAATTCCTGTTGCGCGGCCCCGTCAGGGCCCTTGGCTCTCTTGCTCACCCGATCCGCCGACCTCCGGAGAACCTCCAAATCGGCCAGCAGCAGCTCCGCCTCGATCAGCCCGATATCCCGCAACGGATCGGGCTCGCCATACATATGTGGAATATCGGCGTTGAGAAACCCCCGGACGACATGCAGCACGGCGTCCACGTTCCTGATATGGCTGAGAAAGGTGTTTCCCAGCCCCTCACCCTGGCTGGCGCCCTTGACCAAGCCGGCGATATCGACCACCTCCAGCGTCGCCGGAACGACCGACGCCGTGGGGAACAACTCATGCAGTCGGCTCAGGCGAGGATCGGGCACGGCCGAAACACCGATGTTAGGATCGATCGTACAAAAGGGGTAACTGGCCACAGCGGCCGAACCGCTGACCAGCGCATTGAACAACGTCGACTTGCCGCTGTTCGGCAAGCCGACCAGTCCGCATCGAAGCGCCACGGTGAAGGATCCGTCGTTTATCCGGCGGGCGGATGATTAAAGCGATTCATCGCCACTTCTGAGCCCTGTACCGCAAAACACACGATCGCCTGGACCGCGAGTTCAATCATCTCGGTCAAACAGCGCTGCTGAGGGGCAGGGATTTTCTCAAGCACAAAGTTGACGCCGTCGGTCATCAAGGGGGGATGGCCGATGCCAAGCTTCAACCGCCAAAAACGGTCGGTGCCTACCTCGCCGATGACCGACCTAACGCCTTTATGCCCCCCATCACGCCCCCCCTTCTTGATTCGAAGCCTACCTGGAGGCAAATCCATATCATCATGGATCACCACAAGCTCATCGGGCGAAAAAAGGTATTGGTCCCGCAACGCGGCGACCGCCAGACCGCTTTCATTCATGTACGTACGAGGAATGGCAATATGCACACGATGCTGCTCGATGCGGGCGGTACCAAAGGAAAAAAATCTGTGGGCCTGTTTTAACGCGACATGGTGCTGGCCGGCAAATGCCTCGATCACCTCCGCCCCGAGGTTGTGTCGGGTCGTCCGGTAGCGGTCTCCTGGATTGCCAAGGCCGACGAAGAGCGGTCCCGTTATTTGGCTTTCGATTCCTTCTTCTCCTCCTTGGCTTCCTTTTCCTCCTTGCCCGCGGCGGGCTTGGCGGTAGCAGTCCCTTCAGCCGCGGCTTCCTCTTCCTTCTTCTCCTTCTTCACCAGTTCCGGTTCCTTCGTCTCCTTGGCGGTTGCCGTCAACAATTGCTCCAGCTTAGCTTCGGAGATGGGCGCGGCCACGGAGATCACCACTTGGTCGCCCGGCGTCAGCATCCGGATTGATGGGTCCACGACCAGGTCCCTCACATGGAGGGACTGATTAATCTGCAGCGACGAGGCATCGACCTGAAGGGAATCCGGCACGGCCAAGGGCAGACATTCCACCTCGACTTGACGGAGATGGTGGTGCATCACCCCCCCCTCCTTGACGCCAACCGGCACATCGCCCGTCGCCTGCACGGGCACAGACACCCGGAGCGGCTTGTCGAGGGAGATCTCGAACAGGTCGACATGCAACACGCGGTCGGTGATCGGATCACGCTGGCGGTCGCGCACCACCGCCATGCAGGTTCTGTGCCCGGCGCCGTCCTTGATCTTCAAGGTGATCAGCACGTGTTCTCCCGCGCCGGTATGAAACAACTTTTCAATCGCCTTTTCCTCTACGCTCAACAGGACCGATGCGCCCGCATGATAGAGCACGGCCGGGACTCGGCCCTGCCGCCGCAGCGTGCGCGCCACCCCCTTACCAGCTTCGCGCCTGACATCCACATCTAAATCAACCCGTTGCATGACTCTCTGCTCCTATGCCCGTCGGGCCCACCGGCCCGGGCCGTTAAACGAAGAGCGAGCTGACCGACCGCTCTTCATGAATCCGTTTAATCGCCTCCGCCAGCAACGGCGCCACGCTGAGCACCTTCAACTTGGGACAGATTTTTTCCTTGCCGTTGAGCGGAATGGTATTGGTCACCACCACCTCGTCCAACTCCGAAGCGTTCAACCGCTCGAGCGCGGGGCCGGAGAGGACGGCGTGGGTGCTGCATCCGACGATTCGCAGCGCCCCCTTCTTGCGCAGCGCGGCGGCTCCTTGTGCAATCGTGCCCGCCGTGTCGATGATGTCATCGATGATGATCACATCCCGTTTGCTGACCTCACCGATAATGTTCATCAATTTCGTCTGGTTGGGCTCCTCGCGGCGTTTGTCGATGATCGCCAGGCTCGCCCTGAGCCGCTTGGCGAAGGCCCGGGCGCGTTCGACGCCGCCCGCATCCGGGGAAACCACCACGGGATTTTTCAGGCTCAATTCGCGGAAATAGTCGAGAAACACCGGTGACGCGAAGAGATGATCGACCGGGATATTGAAGAATCCCTGCAGCTGGCCGGCGTGCAAATCGATGGTCAGCACGCGCGTCGCTCCGGCCGTGGTGATCAGGTCGGCCACCAGCTTGGCGGTAATGGGCACACGCGGCTGGTCTTTGCGATCCTGCCGGGCGTAGCCGTAGTAGGGGATCACCGCGTTGATCCGCTGCGCCGACGACCGCCTGAGCGCGTCGATCATGATCAACAACTCCATGATGTGGGTGTTGACGGGATCCGCCGCCGATTGAAGGATGAAGACGTCCATACCCCGGACATTCTCTTCCAGCTGGACACGGATTTCCCCGTCGCTGAATCTTGAGACTATCGCCTGGCCCATCGGCAGCTTCAGCTCCTTGGCGATTTCCTCGGCCAGTTGGCGGTTGGAGCTGCCAGTGAAGAGTTTCAGCTCTCGTTGCATCGGTGCCGCGCCCTCTCGTGCATGAATCCGCTCCCCTTGCCTTTTGATCCTCTTGGCCGGTGGTTCGGAGGCAGGGTCTCGAACCCCGATCTTCAGCTCCAAAGGCTGACGTCCTGCCAATTGGACGACCTCCGAATCAGGCGTCCGTTCCGCGCCCCTCACCGGACCTCACAGGAGGGATGGTACAGCCCTCACCTGCGGCGCGCGCCGTAACGGCCGCACCGCCCATGTCTCCCACGCCGGATGGGCGCGACGAATGGCGGCCGCCGCCGAACGGGCGCTCAGGGCGGTTGGAAATAGACCGAAGACCGCCGACCCGCTTCCGGACAACATGACCTCCGTCGCCCCCGTTTGTGCAAGTCGCTGAGCCGCGCCGTGAACAGTCGGATAGGCCGCGTAAATCACCGGCTCGAAATCATTGCCCAGCAGAGACCGTCCGGACATCCCAGTCCTGTGCAGGAAACGGGAAATTATAATCTCCCGCTCCCGGGGTGTCAATGGGAACCGAGGGGCGCGAGCGCGCGCAGGTCCCTGACGCCGCTGCCGGTCCAAGGCCTGATAGGCCTCAGCCGTCGATGAGAAAAAATTGGGATAGAGGATCACAATCCATCGCGGCAGGGATGATCCCCCGCCGCCGGCCGAAGGGAGAATCGAGCGGACCACCGCGCCGGTGCCCTCCACCACCGAGAGGGGCGACGCAAAAAAGAGGGCGATGTCACTACCGAGCGGAGCGATGGTATCGGCCAGACGACTCCTGGACCACCCCAGCCGCCACAGGCGGTTGAGGGCCAGCACCACGGCAGCCGCATCGCTGCTTCCGCCCCCCAGACCCGCCCCCACAGGAATACGCTTGTCGAGCCGGATGTCGGCCCCCAAGGAGACACCGGCCGCGCGTTGCAACCGTTCAGCCGCCCGGATCACCAGGTTCTCGCGGCCGGCCGGAACTTCACGGCCACGACCGATCAGGACAAGATCTCGCTGCCGCGCGGCCACGTTCAGCCGATCGCACAGCGAAACCTGCTGCACGATGGAGAAAATGGCATGGTATCCGTCGTGGCCCTTCGGCCCGACTCGCAACAACAGATTCACCTTCGCCGGCGCTGAAATGGCGAAGGACGCCCTCGTCGTCATTTCAGGGGGTTCGCTCCCCTCCGCTCACTCCATTGGAGGAGGTACTCTCCTCCTCATCGCCATCCTCATCCCGCCCGCGTTTGATGCCGTATTTTTCCAATCGGTAGCGAAACGATCGAAAGTTGAGTCCCAGCAGCTGGGCGGCCTTCTTTTTCACCCCGCCCGTCCGTTCCAGTGCCTGCAGGAGCAGCTTCCGCTCAAGCTGACCCACCACCGATTCCAGGTCGAGACCGTCCGGCGGCAACCGTTCGGTGATAAGAGATGAGGCAGACGAATCGGGCCGCTGCAGACAGGCCGTCAGGAGATCGGGGGTCAACAGCGGACCGGTCGCCAACGTCACCGCACGCTCCACCAGGTGTTCAAGTTCGCGGACGTTGCCCCGCCACTCGTGCGCGGACAACACCCGCAACGCGCCCGGAGCCAACCCTGTGACCGGCACCGGGCCGGTTCGTCCGTACTTGCCCAGAAAGTGCTCCACCAGCATCGGGATGTCTTCACGGCGCTCCCTCAGGGGGGGCAAATGGATGGGGATAACATCCAGGCGATAGTACAGGTCTTCTCGAAACGCACCCTCTGCGATCGCCTTCTCCAGATCTTTGTTGGTGGCCGCAATGACTCGGACATCGACGCGAATGTCCTTGGTCCCGCCGATGCGTCGGAATTCCTTCTCCTGCAGCACCCGAAGGAGTTTGACCTGGATCGCCGCCGGCGTGTCGCCGATCTCGTCCAGGAGGATGGTGCCTTCATGGGCCACTTCGAACAGCCCCTCCTTGTTCGAGACCGCGCCGGTAAACGAGCCCTTCATGTGGCCGAACAGCTCGCTCTCCAGCAACGGCTCCGGGAGGGCACTGCAATTGATGGTGACAAAGGGCTTCTCCCTGCGCCGGCTCCTCAAGTGCAGGGCGCGGGCCGCCAGTTCCTTGCCCGTGCCGCTTTCGCCGAAGATCAACACATTGCTGTTGCTGTCGGCCACCTTGTTGATCAGCTCCAACACGCGCTGCATGCCGGGGCTGCGGCCGATGAGCTGCTCAAAACCCTCCAGCTGGTGAAATTGCTCTTTGAGCCGGTGATTTTCCTCCACCAGGTGGCGGTGATCTAGCGCTTTCTTGATGAGCAGCTTGACCTCATCAATCTGGAACGGTTTGGTCAGATAATCGTACGCACCGGCCCGCATGGCCTCCACCGCACTCTCGGTCGACGCAAAGGCCGTGATCATCAAGACGATCGTCCGGGGAGAGGTCTGCTTGACGGCTCGCAGGAGCGCCAGACCGTCCATGCCCGGCATTTTCATATCGGTCATGACCAGATCGAAGATGTCCTGTTCCAGCAGGCGAAGCGCCGATTCGCCATCCGCGACCGCGGCCACGTAGTACCCCTCTTTTCGCAGCACGATCGCCAGAAACTCGCGCATGCTTTTCTCATCGTCAACGATCAACAGCTTTTTCATCTGGCCGCCGCGGTTTCAGCCTGAACATGGACCGGCAATGAGAGCGTCACCTGTGTGCCCTGGCCCTCCCGGCTCTCCACCAGGATTCGACCATGGTGGGCTTCAACGATGCGATGCACAATCGACAGGCCCAAGCCGGATCCGCCGTGCCGCGTGGTGAAAAACGGGGTAAAGATCTGCCGCAGATGCTCCGGCCTGATGCCTTTCCCGGTGTCCTGGATCTTCACCTCGACCCCGCCACCGACCTGAGGCCGATCCGCCCGGACGGACAGCACCCCGCCGGCCGGCATGGCCTGCACCGCGTTCAACAACAGATTCCACATCACCTGACGCAGCTGGTCGGCGTCGGCCCACACCCATAATGGCGGATCTCCGACATGCAATTGCGTTGTGATCGACGGCCGATAATCCGCGTGATTGTACAGCAGCTTCACCGTCTCTTCAAGAACGGCCGCCAGATCGCACCGGCTCAAATGAACCTCCACCGGACGGGTCGACGTCAAAAATGCGGCGATAATGGTATCCAGTCGGTCCATCTCCCGGAGTGCGATGTCCATCAGTTTGCGGTGCTCGCCCTTGGGCGCCAATTCGCTGCGCAGCACCTGCATCACACCGCTCAACGAGGCCAGCGGATTGCGGATCTCATGCGCGATGCCCGCGGCCATTTCGGCCAAACCCGCCAAGTGTTCGTTGCGTCGCATCTCCTCCTCCAGCCGTCTGACCTGCGTCAGATCCTGGAAAACACCCAACGTCCCGCTCACCTCACCGCGCTCGTCCCGGAGCAGGGAGAGCGTCAACCCGATCAGCAGTTCGCGGCCGTCCCGATGCGTCGTATGGATGTCAAATCGCTGTGTGGCCACAATGCGCAATGGGTCTTCATAATAGGGCTGGATCTGCGGCGAATCGAGCACGTCCCACCATCGTTTTCCTCGAAGCGATTCCAGCGTGTAGCCCATGATCTCGGAGCCTGCACGATTGATCGAGGTGAACCTCCAGGACAGATCCGTGGTCACCAGACCGCTGCCGACGCTCTGCACGATGTATTCGTGAAACCGTTGCAGATGCTGCAACCCCACCTCGCGCTGAGCAAGTTGCGCACCCAGATGATGCAGCCGGCTGCTCAGGGAGCTGCTGAGCAGAGCGACGGCGACGAATGCGCCGATGTTGTAGAGCAGAAAATAGAGACGTTCCGTCATCGGCTGCGGTCCGCCCTCGGGGAGGCCGAACCATCCCGCCGCCCCCCCCCACACCACCATTCCGTAGAAGCCAGAAGCACTCGCGGCGATCCACAGGCTGCCTCCCCACCCCAGCAGCATGCTGCCGGCAATGATGGACATGACATAGAGCAGGTGAAACGGGCTGTCGGGACCACCCGTCCCCAGCACCAGCGCGGTCTCCAGCACGACGTCACCTGCCATCTGCAGGCCAGCCTGCAGACGCAGGGTCGGCGTGTGGGAGAGAGCAAGACTGTACAGGATAGTCAGAAGATAGGTGACGCCGATCAGGAGGTAAAAGATGGGGACCGTTTGGAAATGGACCCCGTAGCCAATCGCCAACAGGATCGAACTGCCCAACAGAACCGTGACCGCCAGGACGCGGAATCCGATGAGCCATTTCAGTTTTCGCCGAAGATCGAGGGCGGCCTCCTCGGCGAGCGGACCGCCCATGGATCAGCCGATGGCCGCGGCCATCTTGAAGATCGGCAGGTACATGGCAATCACCAGGAAACCGATCACCACCCCCAGGAAGACCATGAGCGCGGGCTCCAGCAATGCCGTCAGCTTATCCACGCCGGCGTCCACTTCCTCGTCGTAAAAATCGGCGATCTTGCCCAGCATCGCGTCCAGGGCGCCGGTGGTTTCACCCACCGCAATCATTTGCACCACCATCGGCGGGAACACCTTCGACGCGGCCAGCGGCTCGGACACCGTTTTCCCCTCGCTGATGCTTTGCCTCGCCGTCAGAATCGCCCGCTCGATCACCACGTTCCCGGCAGTTTTCGACACAATGGACAACCCGTCCAAGATGGGCACGCCGCTGCTGATCAGGGTGCCGAGCGTGCGGGTGAACTTGGCGACCGCCGATTTGCGGATCAGATCGCCGACGACGGGCGCCTTCAACAGCACGGCGTCGATTATCGACCGGCCGTTGGCCGTCCCGTACCACTTCTTGATGCCAATTACCAGCCCGGCGACGCCGATGATGAACCAGATGATGTTGTGTTTCATGAAATTGCTCAACCCGATGACCATCTGGGTCATCGCCGGGAGCGCACCGCCGAAATCAGTGAACATCTGGGCGAAAATCGGGATGACCCAGACCAGCAGGATTGACACCACCAGGACAGCCACGACAACGATCACAGATGGATAGACCATGGCCGATTTGATCTTGCCCTTCAAGGCCATGGTCTTCTCAATGTGCTTGGACAGGCGGTTGAGAATGGTATCCAGAATACCGCCGGCCTCCCCGGCGGCAACAAGACTCCGGTACAGGTCATCGAAAATCTTGGGGTGTTTTTTCAAGGCATCGGCATACGTGGACCCGGCTTCCACATCGAGCCGAAGCTGGGCCACCGCGGCCGACAGAGACTTGTTCTCCGTCTGCGAGGCGAGGATTTCCAGGCACTGGACCAGCGGCAGGCCCGCATCGATCATGGTGGAAAATTGTCGGGTAAAGATGGCCAGATCCCTATCACTGACGCCGCCGCCGAACTTCGGCATGGACAACACCCGTTCGGCACCGCCCTTTTCTCTGATCGAGGTGGGAAGGATCTTCTGTTTGCGGAGCAACGCCACGACTTCGTCGCGGTTTTTCGCGGTCAGCTCGCCCTTCCGAAGAATGCCTTGCTGCGTCCGACCCACGTAGGCAAATGTCGCCATTCCCATTCCTCCTTACTGCCGATTGCCCCGATTCATCCCTGTCCCATGCGCGCCCCGGTTCTGGCGGCTCCAGCCGGGCGTCCCGCGGCCGACGGATGCACCGCGCCCCGCTCGATCATGGAAATCAACTCGTCAGGATAACCCGACCGGCCGACGGCTTCCTCGTAGGAAATGATCCGTTTCATGTACAGCTCGCAGAGAGACTGGTTCATCGTCTGCATCCCGAACTGGTTCTGTCCCGTTTGCATCGCCGAATAAATCTGATGCACCTTGTCCTCGCGGATCAGGTTGCGAATGGCGGGGTTCGGCACCATGATCTCTAGCGACAATGCTCGACCGCTGCCGTTGGCCTTGGGCAGCAGGGTCTGTGACAGCACCCCCTCAAGCACGAAGGACAGTTGCGCGCGCACCTGGGATTGCTGATGCGGCGGGAAGACGTCGATGATCCGATTGATCGTCTGGGCCGCGCTGTTCGTATGCAGCGTGGCAAAGGTCAGGTGGCCGGTTTCGGCGATCGTCAGCGCCGCCTCGACCGTCTCAAGATCCCGCATTTCCCCGACGAGCACGACATCGGGGTCCTGCCGCAGAATGTACTTCAGGGCCGTCTTGAAACTTTTGGTATCCTGATTGACCTCGCGTTGATTGACGACAGATTTTTTGTGCGGGTGCAGGTACTCGATGGGATCTTCGATCGTCATGATATGGGAATGATTATCGCTATTGATCCGGTCGATCATGGAGGCCAGCGTGGTTGATTTCCCGCTGCCCGTCGGTCCCGTCACAAGAACCAGTCCCCGAGGCTTTTTGACCAGTTCGTGGATGATCGTTGGCAGGCCAAGCTCTTCGAACGTCAGAATGCGGAATGGGATGACCCGAATGGCTGCGGCCACGGCCCCCCGTTGTTGAAACACGTTGGCCCGGAACCGGCTCAAACCCTTCAAGCCGAATGACAGATCCAGCTCATTCTCTTCTTCAAAGCGATGCTTCTGGTTGTCGGTGAGCACGCTGTAGATCAATTGCTTGGTTTCCGCCGGGGCCAGGGGGGGATGGTTGAGCGGAACGAGCGACCCGTCGACGCGAATTTGGGGCGGACTGCCCGACGTGATGTGCAGGTCGGACGCCCCCTTTTCCAGCATGGTCTGCAATAACTGTGCAAGATTCGCCATTGACCGTCCCCCGTTAGTCCGCAAAGGTGGTGTTCACTACCTCTTCGATTGATGAGAGTCCTTCCTTGATTTTTTGCAGCCCGCTCATGCGCAACGAGCGCATTCCGAGAGCGATCGCCCGTTTTTTCAATTCATCGGCCGAGACACCCTGAAGGACAAGGTCCCGGAGCTCTTCCCCCACCGGCATCACCTCGTAGAGCGCCACGCGACCTCGGTACCCGGTATCGCTGCAATTCGAACACCCCTTGCCCCGATAGCACACCACATCCTTGGCCTCTTCCTGCGAGAAACCGATGTTCACCAGGGTCCCGGCGGGGACTTTTTCCACCTCCTTGCATTCCGTGCAGATTTTGCGGACCAGCCGCTGCGCCAGGATCAAGATGACAGATGAGGCCACCAGAAACGGTTCGATGCCCATGTTTAACAGCCGGTTGACCGTACTCGGCGCATCATTGGTGTGCAGTGTGCTCAACACCAGGTGACCGGTCAGAGCCGCCTTGACGGCGATTTCGGCCGTTTCAAAATCCCGGATTTCGCCCACCATCACGACGTCGGGATCCTGCCGCAGAAATGAACGAAGAGCCGCGGCAAAATTCAGCCCGATATCTTCCTTCATCTGGACTTGATTGACGCCCATCAAGTTGTACTCGACCGGGTCCTCCGCGGTCATGATGTTGATGTCTTCCGTGTTGATGTAATGCAACGCCGAATAGAGCGTGGTCGTTTTTCCGCTGCCCGTCGGCCCGGTGACCAGCACCATCCCGTAGGGACTGGTCACCGCCTTCAGAAAATTTTCCAGCGCGCCCGCCTCAAACCCCAGCTTGGTGAGGTCGAGCGTCAGATTGCCCTTGTCCAGAATACGCATCACGATCTTCTCGCCATACAGACACGGAAGGGTCGAGACGCGTAGATCGACCTCTTTCTCCTTCAGCTTCAGCTTGATCCGCCCGTCCTGAGGCAACCGCCGTTCGGCGATGTCGAGGCTGGCCATGATCTTCAGTCGAGACGTGAGGGCCGCCTTTAACTTCATGGGCGGCGACATCGATTCATAGAGTGATCCATCCAGGCGGTAGCGGACGCGGAACTTCTTTTCATACGCCTCGATATGAATGTCGCTCACGCCTTTTTTGATCGCCTCGGTGAGGATCAAGTTGACCAGCTTGACCACCGGGGCATCTTCGACCGCCTCCTTCAGCTCGCCGACGGACAGTTGTTCGTCCTGGTCCTCCACGACATCAACGGTATCTTCGCCGGCCTCTTTGAGGACGCTTTGCAACGACTGAGCCTGGTCGTAATATTTATTGATTACGCTGCTGATCGCGCCTTCAGACGCCACCATCGGCACCACCTCGTACCCGGACATGAACTTGATATCGTCGATGGCGAACATATCGGTCGGATCAACCATGGCCACGCTCAGGACCGCGCCGGACCGCTTGACCGGAACCACGTGATATTTCTGCACGACGTCGGTTGGCACCAGCTTAATGATGCTCTCGTCAATCGCAACCGTGTTCAAATCAATGGAAGGAATCCCGTACTGGCGGCTCAAAAACTGGAGCAGCTTGTCTTCCGCGATAAAACCGAGTTTCACCAGGATGGTGCCCAGGCGGCCCCCGGTCTTTTTCTGATCGAGCAACGCCTTCTGCAGTTGCTCTTCGGTAATCAACCCTGCGGTATTCAGCAATCGTCCCAAGCGTTCCGCACTCATTGACACGCTCCTTTAGGGACTGCTACAGCGGCGTTGTCTTGATCCATGAATATGGCACATCGTATGATGGGTCAGGCAGACCATTCAAGGCTGTCTCATGACCGTCGAGAAAAAAGTCTAGTCGAGGTTACAATTTTTGTCAATCGTGCGGGCGGTTGGCGGGGTTGTTCGTGGCAGCGCGGCTGACAAGACGTGCGCTCGTTCAGGGAACACGACGCACGCTTCGCGAATCCCCGCCACTAGCATGCAGAGGCGTCATCCCACTTGGTGAAGCGGTCCACTGCATTGAAGCCGGCAGCGCGCGACCCCACGAGGTCCAGATGATTCAGGAATCACGGACGATATGCTGGCCGCTTGGGCCGTGCTCATCTGATCACATCAGGTGGAGATCCCGCTCTCCTCCCTGAGACCCCCCATCGGTTTACGCGGGATTCGCTTTGGCAGCACGCATCATGACGGCGATGGGCGCTTTACGTCCGGTCCACAACTCAAATGACAACGCGCCCTGATAGACCAGCATGCCCAGGCCGTTCATGGTGTGACAGCCGGCAGACTTGGCATCCCGCAGCAAGGGCGTCACCGCAGGTTGATAGATCAAATCGCATACATAGGGGAAACATCCCACCACCTCGGGGCTGACGAGACGGGGGTCGCTCGGGTGCAGGCCAATCGCGGTCGAATTGACCAGGTACCGGCATTCCTCGGCGGCATGTCGAACTGCACCATCGGAGAGCGGAATCGCCCCGACCTTCACGCTCCGCCCGTGAACCAGTCGAGACATCGCCCTGGCACGCTCAAGACCACGGTTGGCAATGAACAGTCGCGAAATTCCCGCACGCACCAGCGCCACGGCGACCGCACGCGCAGCCCCTCCTGCGCCGAGCAGGCAGACGCCTTGCCCCCGCAGGGACTCGTTCCACTCCGCCCGAAGCGCCTGCAGGAATCCCCGTCCGTCGGTATTATGTCCGATCAAGCGCTCCCCCCGATTGACCACGGTATTCACGGCGCCGATGAGCCGCGCCTCGGCGGACACTCCGTCTAGATAGGGCAGCACCCGTTCCTTGTGAGGGATCGTCAGGTTGACGCCGGCAAGTCCCAGCACCCTGATCGCCCGTACGGCATCGGCCAGACCGTCAGGCGTGACCGCAAACGGCAGATAATACCAATTGAGCTTGAGTGCACGAAATGCCGCGTTATGCATGGCTGGCGAGCGAGTGTGCGCAATCGGGTAGCCGAAAATGCCGACCAACGAGGGAAGCCGCCGCGCTTTCATCGCACCGCCGGTTCCGCGCGGATCATCCGGGCTCCGCGCCAGAGATAGTGCAGGCCCGATCCTATGGTCGCCGCCGCCACCACGAAAACGGCGGGAGCAATGACCGCCTTGTCCAACGCCAGCGGCTCAGCGGCCAGCATGAGGATGATGTAACCGAATTGCATCGCCGTGGTCACCTTCCCGAGCCAGGAAGGGTGGATGTCCACGTGCAAGGCTAACAAATGAAACAGGAGCGTACCTACCGCCAGGATCAAATCGCGGCTGACCACGATCGTCGTCAACCAGATCGGCACCAGCCGCAGAATGGACAGCGAGATGAAGGCAGAGATCAGCAGCATCTTATCAGCAAGTGGATCGAGATACATGCCCAGGCGACTGCGTTGATTGAACATCCTGGCGATTAACCCATCCAAACTGTCGCTCACCACGGCGGTAAGAAACACCGCCAGGGCATAGCCATAACGATCATAAATCAGGAGATTGACGAACACCGGCACACACAGAATACGGAACACCGTTATGGTATTTGGGAGATTGACCATCTCGCGGGCGCGTGGCCTGTCTAAGAAAGGACGGGAGGCGCCTCCATGATACTGGAGAACGCTGCGATTATAAGAAGCATGATCTTACTGAGTCAATAGAAGCAAGAAGTATGTCGGAGGCACGGTGAATGATGCGCCGAATGGCCGTTGTCCACAGTTGATGTGAAAAGATTGTGGATAACCATAGGACACGTCCCGTGCCAATGACCGTCCCATGCGGCCTAGGACCAAATTGCCCAAGATTTAGGCAATGAATCATCAGACTTTTTCAATGGATCAATTGTTCCGCTCCACATATCCAGCCACTTCGTGTCCTCTTCGATGCATGACATCTTCGATTCACCACAAGATGTTGTGA
>Ga0335081_10011568_pt1 | contig 14284 bp, 15 predicted proteins | sample Lox_Sample_35_FD_206713 | JGI IMG/M metagenome (GOLD analysis project Ga0335081, IMG submission 206713) | Soil microbial communities from Loxahatchee National Wildlife Refuge, Florida, United States - Lox_Sample_3.5 | ecosystem: Environmental > Terrestrial > Soil > Wetlands | place: USA... | reverse complement strand
GAAGCTTGCGGCAAGCACCGCTCTGGCATAATCGCTTGTCATGTCACCCCCGTTTCACGCCGATCAGGTCGGCAGCCTCCTGCGGCCGGAGGCGCTGATGAAGGCCCGCGGCCAGGCCCGGCGCGGCGAGATCTCCTCCGCCGCGCTCAAGCAGCTCGAGGACGAGGCGATCCGCGCGGTGATCGCGCGCCAGGAGTCGATCGGGCTTCAGGCCATTACCGACGGGGAGTTCCGCCGCGAATGGTGGCACCTCGACTTCCTGCGCCAGCTCGAAGGGGTCACGCTGCGGGAGAACCCCGGACCCAAGTTCGGGGGCACTTCGGATCAGCCGCCGATCGCCACCGTGACGGGCAAAGTGCGCTATGCGCGCCCGATCATGCTCGAGGACTTCGCGTTTCTGAAAGAAAACACGCGCGGTACCGCCAAATTCACCATCCCCTCGCCCTCGATGCTGCATCTTCGGGGCGGACGGGCCTCGATCTCGCGCGAGGTCTATCCCGACCTCGAGGAATTCTGGCAGGACGTGGCGACCGCGTATCGCAAGGCTATCGCCGCCTTCGCCGCCGCCGGCTGCACTTACCTGCAGCTCGACGACGTGGCGTTCGCTTACCTCGTGGATGAGAACTTCCGCGACAGCTGCCGCAGGAATGGCGATGACCCGGACCTTCTGCCCCGCCGCTACGTGGAGACGATCAACGCCGCGCTCGCCGGGCGTCCGCCGGGGCTCACGGTGAGCATGCACACCTGCCACGGCAACTTCCGCAGCGCCTGGGCGACCGAAGGCGGTTACGAGGCGATCGCGCAGACCATGTTCGACTGCGATCTCGACGCCTTCTTCATGGAGTTCGATACCCAGCGCTCCGGCGGTTTCGAGCCCCTGCGCCTCCTGCCGCGCAACAAGCAGGTCGCGCTCGGACTGGTAACGACCAAGGTCGGCACAATGGAGAGCGAGGACGATCTCGTCCGGCGCATCGAGGCGGCCGCGCGCTTTGCGCCGCTCGAGAACCTCTGCCTGTCACCGCAGTGCGGCTTCTCCAGTCACGAGACCGGCAACAAGCTCTCCCACGATGATCAGTGGCACAAGCTCGAGCTGGTCGTGCGCGTGGCGCGCAGAGTCTGGGGCTAGGACTCCGTCACGAACTTCGTCACCAGGCAGGAGTCGAGGCCTTCGATGCCTTCTTCCGAGCCATGGCCGCTCTCCTTGATGCCGCCGAACGGGGACTCCGGCACCGAGATCTGGAAGCTGTTGATGCCGATCATGCCCGCCTCGAGCTGCTCGCCGAGGAGATTCACGGTGCGCGAGGAGCGTGTGAACGCGTACGCCGCCAGCCCATACGGCAGGCGGTTCGCCTCGCGGATCACGTCATCGAACTTCGCGAACGGATTGATGAGGGCGATCGGCCCGAACGGCTCCTCGTTCATCATGCGCGCGTTCGCGGGAATGTCCGAGAGCACGGTGGGCTCCCAAAAATAGCCCTTGCCCTTGATCGGCGAGCCGCCGGTGAGGAAGCGCGCGCCATGCTGGCGCGCATCGGCCAGCAGCGTCTCCATCGCCTTCAGGCGCCGTGGATGCGCGAGCGGTCCCATCTGCATGCCCTCGGCAAGACCATCGCCGACCCGCAGTGCCTTGGCGCGCTCAGCGAAGCCTTCCGCGAAGCGTGAATAGATCGATTCGTGCACGAAGAAGCGCGTCGGGGAGATGCAAACCTGGCCGGCGTTGCGGTACTTGGAGCCGATCGCCAGATCCAGCACCTGGTTCAGATCGACATCCTCGAACACCAGCACCGGCGCATGCCCGCCCAGCTCCATGGTCGTGCGCATCATCCGGTCGGCGGCGAGCTTCATCAGCTGCTTGCCGACGGGAATCGAGCCGGTGAAGTGCACGCCGCGGATGACGGGCGAGGACAGAAGGTGCGTCGACACCTTGGAGGGGACGCCGAATACGACCGAAAGCACACCCTTCGGCAACCCGGCATCATCCAGTGCGCGCGCGACTTCGAGCGCTGAGCCCGGCGTCTCCTCGGCGGGCTTGAGGATGCAGGTGCAGCCGGCACCGAGGGGGGCGCCGATCTTGCGCGCGGGATTGCCGATCGGAAAATTCCACGGCGCGAAGCCCGCGACCGGACCCACCGGCTCCTTCAACACCGTCATGCGCACGCCGGAGGCGCGCTGTGGCAGCACGCGGCCGTACGCGCGGCGACCTTCCTCCGCGTACCACTCGAAGATCTCGGCGGACATCGACACTTCCCAGCGCGCCTCGGCGAGGGTCTTGCCCTCCTCCTGAGTCGCGATGCGCGCGATGTGCTCGGAACGCTCGCGCAGCAGCTCAGCGGCGCGCCGCAGAATGCGGCCGCGCTCGTGCGGGGGCATGGCGCGCCAGGCGGGGAAGGTGCGGTGCGCGGCCTCGAGCGCGCGGTCCAGATCGGCACTCGTCGCGTGCGGCAGCTCGCCCAGCACCTCTTCCGTGGCCGGATTGATCACCTTCTCGGTCTCGCGGCCTTCGCCCGACACCCACTCACCGGCGATGAACAGCTTCAGATCGGCATAGCTCGAGCGCAACATTGTCAAATCTCCACCGAACGCGTATCCGCGCACTCTACCCCGGCGGCGCGGATGGGGCCCAGTTCTTTCCGGTCACGGGATGTGCGTAGTGAAACGGCACGACAGCTGTGCCGGGCCAGCCCTCGAGCGGCGTCTCGAGCTCATCGGGGCCCTGCGGATTCTCGGGGAACACGGCCCGTGGCCCCGCGGCTGCCGCCGCCTTCCAGTGCGCCCAGCCGTCCTCGTACTGCCCCTGATACACGACGCGGTAGTTCAGCACTCTGATGCGCCAGATGCCGTCATCGGCCTTGGCGTAGGTGTTCTCGTAAATGCCGCCCTCCCACCACTGGCGCGGCAATGCGGGATTGGCGTCCTGCTTCGATTCATGGGACCCCGCCTGCATGAAGCAGCGTGAGCGCGCCCGGGCGGTGCGCCGATCCGGCGCGACATCGATGATCTCCTGCAGCTGCAGATGATCGAGCAGCAGGCCGTACACCGGCCCATTGGCTCCCGCCGCGAACGCCTGGCGGAACACACCGGTGTAGAGGCGCCGCACCCCCGCCTTGCCGCGATAGATGCCGCCGCCGAAGTGCACTTCGCCGTCGTCCGCAAAGAGGTCCGCGACCTCATCGTAGAGCTGCTTATCCATGTAGTAGCCGTACGCGAACTGCACGCGCCGGATGGCGTTCACGTCCTTGAGCGTGCCGAGCTCGCTCGCCATCTGCTGCATCTGCTTTTCCATCGCTTCGAGCCGCTCATCCGCGCTGCTGGGCACGGGCTTGCGTTTGGCTGTGGTCTTGCCCGCTGCCGCGGCAGCCGCCAGCACCAACGGCAAGCCCGCCAGTAGCGTGCCCGCCCGACTCATGAAGCCGCGTCGCCCGTTGTGCATCATGTGGTCTCCTCGTGCGTATACTCGAGCGCCATGATCTGGCTCAAAGCCTTTCACGTCGTGTTTGTCGTCACCTGGTTCGCGGGATTGTTCTACCTGCCGCGCCTGTTCGTCTACGACGCCGCGGCGGCCGACCCCGCGCACGCCGCCCAGCTGCGCGTGATGCAGCGGCGGCTGTTCGCGATCATGACCATCGGCGGTGCGCTGGCGGCGCTCTTCGGAGCGTCGCTCATCGTGCTGGCGCCCGAATACCTGCAGTTCGGCTGGCTGCGCATGAAGCTCATTCTCGTGGCCGCCCTCATCGGCTACCACATCTGGTGCTACGCCCTGATGCGGGCGCTCGCCACAGGAAAGGCCCGGCACTCCCAGCGCTGGTACCGCCTCTTCAATGAGGTGCCCAGCGTGCTGCTGATCGCGATCGTAATCCTCGCCGTCGTCAAGCCGTTCTAGCGACTAGAACAGCCCGACGATCTTGCCGCTGTCGTCGACGTCGATGCTGTTGGCCGCCGGCACCTTCGGCAGTCCCGGCATCGTCATCACATCGCCGCAGATCATGACGACGAACTCCGCACCCGCGGCCAACCGCACTTCGCGGATATTGACCACGTGGCCGCTCGGCGCGCCGCGCAGTTTCGGGTCCGTCGAGAACGAGTACTGCGTCTTCGCCACGCACACCGGGTAGTGGCCGTAGCCGGCGTCCTGCAGCTGTTTGATCTGGTTGCGGATCTTGGAATCCGCCGTAATGTCGGAAGCGCCGTAAATCTTGGTGGCGATGTCCTTCATCTTCTGCCACAGCGTCTCTTTCTCGTCGTACACGAACTTGAAGTAATTCGGCTGTTCGCACAGCCGCACCACTTCCTGTGCGATGTCGACTGCGCCGGCGCCGCCTTCGGCGAAATGCTTCCCGAGGATGACTTTCGCGCCATGATGTCCGGCGCGCTCCATGAGCAGGCGCACCTCCGCGTCGGTGTCCTCGGCCCGATGATTGATCGCGACCAGGCATGGCAGCCCGAACTTATCGCGCACGTTATCGATGTGACGCTCGAGATTGACGACGCCTTTCTCGAGCGCCGCCAGATTCTCCTTGCCCACGTCCGCGACCTCGACGCCGCCGTGATACTTGAGCGCGCGCACGGTGGCGACGATCACGGAGGCGGACGGCTTCAGGCCGGCCTTGCGGCACTTGATGTCGACGAACTTCTCCGCCCCGAGGTCCGCGCCGAAGCCCGCCTCCGTGACCACGTAATCGGCGAGCTTCAGTGCCGTCTGCGTCGCCATCACCGAATTGCAGCCGTGAGCGATGTTCGCGAACGGTCCGCCGTGGATGAATGCCGGGTTGTTCTCCAGCGTCTGCACCAGGTTCGGCGCGAGCGCATCGCGCAGCAGCGCGGTCATGGCGCCGTGGGCCTTGATGTCACGCGCGAGAATGGGCTTCTGATCGGCGCTGTAGCCGACGACGATCTTGCCGAGTCGCTCCTTCAGATCCTTGACGCTGGTCGCGAGACAGAAGATCGCCATCACCTCGGAGGCGACGACGATGTCGAAGCCGTCCTGCCGCGGATAGCCGTTCGCCGTGCCGCCCAGTGCAACGACAATGTCGCGCAGCGCACGGTCATTCATGTCCACGACGCGCCGCCAGGCAATGCGACGCACGTCGAACCCAAGCTGATTGCCGTGATGGATGTGATTGTCGATGAGCGCGGCGAGGAGGTTGTTGGCCGCGGCGATTGCGGCGAAGTCACCCGTGAAGTGCAGGTTGATGTCCTCCATGGGAACGACCTGCGAATAGCCGCCGCCGGCGGCACCGCCCTTCACGCCGAACACCGGTCCCAGTGCCGGCTCGCGCAGGCAGATGATGGCGCGCTTGCCGATGCGATTGAGCGCATCGCCGAGGCCGACCGTCGTCGTCGTCTTGCCCTCGCCCGCGGGCGTGGGCGAGATCGCCGTCACGAGAATGAGTTTGCCGTTCGGGCGGCTCTTCAGCGTGTCGATGTAACTTAAGGAAATCTTCGCCTTGTAGCGCCCGTACGGAGAGAGCTCCTCCTCCGGGATTCCCAGCCGATCCTTCGCGATGCCGAGGATCGGCTTCATCTTTGCCTTTTGTGCGATTTCGATATTGGACAGTGCCATACGGGTGCTCAGCGTTCCTTTCTAACTGCCGCAAATGTAGCATGCCAAAAATGGCGATGGTCAACGGTGGCGAGCTCGTGGTGCGCACGCTGGCGCGAGCCGGCGTCAAGCAGGCTTTCGGGCTGCACGGCGCCCACCTCGAGACCCTGTTTCAGTCGTGCGCCGCGCACGGCATCGCGATACTTGACACTCGCCACGAAGCCGCAGCCGGGCACGCAGCCGAGGGCTACGCGCGCGCCTCGCGCGGACTCGGGGTTGCGCTGGTGACCGCGGGCCCGGGCTTTACCAACTGCATCACCTCGATCGCGAACGCGCACCTCGATCGCACGCCGGTACTTTATGTCAGCGGCGCGGCCGCCCTGCGCGATGCGGAGACCAATACCCTGCAGGCCGGAATCGATCAGGTCGCAATCGCGCGGCCGATCACCAAGTGGGCGCACCAGATCACGGTGGCCGAGCAGATCCCGCGCCTGGTGGCGCACGCCATCCGCATCGCAACTTCCGCCCCGACGGGGCCGGTGCTGCTCGATATGCCGATGGATGTGCTCACTGCGGGCCTCGAGGAGAGCACTGTCAGCCTGCCCGAGCACGTGCAGCTCGAGATGCGCGCCGCGCCGCAGCCGAACGCGGTCGAGGCGGCGCTGGCATTGCTGGCGCAGGCAGCGCGCCCGATCGTGCTGGCCGGCGTCGGTGCCTGGCAATCCGACTGCGGCGCCGAGCTCAAGGAGTTTGTCGAGGCCACCGGCATTCCGGTGTTCTCGGATTTCCAGGCGCACGGCCTGATACCCAGCGATCACCCGCTCTACGGCGGCACCACACACAAGCTCGCGGACCTCTCAGCTCCCGGTCAGCGGCCCGATGTCGTGCTGGCGCTGGGCACCCGCTTCGGGCTCTTCACCCTGGGCGCAAGCGACAAGCTCGTCCCGCGCGCGGCGAAGATCATCCATGTCGAGTCGGATGCGCGCGAGATCGGCAAGGTGCGCGAGGTGACGCTGCCGATCGTGGCCGATCCGCGCGCGACGCTGCGGGCGCTTACGGCACGCCTGTCGACTCAGCGCTGGCCGCAGCGCGAAGCCTGGCACGAGAGCATCGCGGCGATGCGCAAGGCGCGCGCCGAGCGCAACCGCGCAGCGGCCGATGCCGCGGCGGCCAAGAGCGACGGCACTCGCATGCATCCGTATCACGCCGTCGCCGCGATTGCCGACAACCTGCCCGCGGGCGCGACCGTGATCGGCGATGGCGCTGAGGCCTATCACTGGATGAACGAGACCATCCGCCAGAACGAGCCTGGCAGCTATATCACGCACGGATTTCTCGGCGCGGTCGGCTTTGGCCTGGGGCTTGCGATCGGTGCGCAGCGCGCACGTCCGGAGCGGCCGGTGCTGTGCCTCGCGGGCGATGGCGCCATCGGCTTCACCATCGCGGAGTTCGACACGCTGGCACGCCACAATCTGCCGATCGTCGTCGTGGTACTCAACAATCGCAGCTGGGGTGCCTCGCAGCACTTCCAGGAGATGATCGGCAATCCGGTGCGCGGCACGCGCCTCGCTGCTGCGCGCTACGAGGAAGTCGCCAAAGCCTTTGGCTGCGCCGGAATTCGCGTTACCACCGCGGCCGAGCTCGGCGCGGCGATCCGCGAAGCCTTCGCCAGCCGTCGTCCCACTTGCATCAATGCCGAGATCGATGTTGGCCCCTGGCCGCCCGAGCTCGAGCTCCTCGCCTCACGGCACTCCTGAGGCGGCATCGAGTTTGCGCACGAGCTCCGCGGGCAGCACGAGCTGCACGCCGGCGACCAGGTCGTTGAGCTGCGCGACGCTCGTGGCGCTGGCGATCGGTGCGGTCACACCGCGCGCGATGAGCCACGCGAGCGACACCCGTGCCGGCGTCGCATTGAGCTCGCGCGATGCGGCATCGAGCGCCGCGAGAATCCGCATGCCGCGCTCGGTCATCATGTCCTTGACGCGATAGGCGCGCGGCCGACCGTCCAGATCCTGCTGGGTGCGGTACTTGCCGCTTAGGAATCCGCTCGCGAGCGAGAAGTAGCTGATGACGCCGAGCTGCTCACGGCGGCAGAACTCTGCCAGCTCGCTCTCGAAGGCCGAGCGATCGTAGAGGTTGTACCACGGCTGCAGCGATTCGTAGCGCGGCAGTGACTTCTCCCGGCTTAAGGCGAGCGCCGCGCCCAGGCGGGCGGCGGTGAAGTTCGACGCACCGATGACACGCACCTTGCCCTCGCGGATGAGCTGCGCGTACGCCTCCAGAGTCTCCTCCTGCGGCGTCTGCTCATCGTCGCGGTGGGATTGGTAGAGGTCGATGTAGTCGGTGCGCAGCCGCTGCAGCGAGCGCTCGACGGCGCGCAGGATGTACTGCCGCGACAGTCCCTGCTCACCCGGTCCCATCTCGACGCCGACCTTGGTCGCGATGACGAGCCTGGCCCGATTGCCACGGCTGGCGAGCCAGTTGCCGATGATGGTCTCGGACTCCCCGCCGCGATGTCCGGGAATCCAGCGCGAATACGCGTCCGCGGTGTCAATGAGATTCATGCCGGCAGCGACGAAGGCATCCAGCACGGCGAACGAGGTGCGCTCATCCGCGGTCCAGCCGAAGACATTTCCGCCCAGGGCGAGCCGGCCGACGCGCAGCTCTGAGCGGCCGAGTTGAGTGTGATTCATGGGCCTATAGTCTAAAGCCGAATGCGCTACCGCAGCGCGTCATCCCGGTATCATGAAGCTCGATGTCTGGGTCTCCTTCCGCACCGGCCACCACAGCAACGCCCGCCTCCTGGCGGGCCGCGACGCTCGCACCATTCAAGAACCGCATCTTCCTGTCGATCTGGACAGCGAGCCTGATCTCAAACTTCGGCGGCCTGATCCAGGTCGTGGGTGCCTCCTGGCTCATGACCGCGCTGGCACCGGGACCGGACATGGTCGCGCTGGTGCAGACCTTCACCTCGCTGCCGGTGATGCTGCTTGCCCTGAGCGGCGGCGCGATCGCCGATGTCTGGGACCGGCGCCGGATCATGCTGATCGCGCAAGTGCTGATGCTGGCGGTGTCGGCGGCGCTGGCGGTGGTCACACATCTGCACCTGGTGACGCCGTGGTCGCTGCTTGCGATGACGTTCCTGATCGGCTGCGGCACCGCCCTATACGGACCTGCGTGGCAGTCCTCCGTCGGCGAGCAGGTGCCGCGGGCGCAGCTCTCGGCAGCGATCGCGCTCAACATCCTCGCCTTCAACATCGCACGCACGCTCGGGCCGGCGATCGGCGGGGTGATCGTCGCCACCGCGGGCGCGCAGGTGGCGTTCATCGTCAATGCCCTGTCCTATATCGGCCTCATCATCGTGCTGCTCGCGTGGCGGCGCAGCCAGACTCCCTCGCACCTGCCACCGGAGAGCATCCTCGATGCGATGCGCACCGGCGTGCGCTATGTGCGCATCGCCCCGCCCGCGCGCAGCGTGCTGATGCGCGCTTTCCTCTTCGGACTGCTCGGGAGTGCGATCTGGGCGCTGATGCCGGTGATCGCGCGCGACCTGATTCGCGGCGGCGCGCGCACCTACGGCCTGCTGTTCGGCGCCTTCGGGGCGGGCGCGGTGGTCGGGGGTCTGCTGAGCGTGTCGGTGCGCATGCGCTTTTCCGGCGAACTGATCGTGCGCGTGGCGAGCGTCGTGTTCGGCATCACGGCCATCGTTGCAGCATTGAGTCACTCGCTTGCGATGACCGCCGGCATATTCGTGGCAGGCGGTGCTTCCTGGGTGCTGACGCTCTCCACATTCAACATCACGATCCAGACCTGCACCGCCCGCTGGGTCGTCGGCCGGGCGCTCGCGGCGTATCAAATGGCGACGTTCGGCGGCCTCGCGCTCGGCAGCTCGCTGTGGGGCATCCTGGCGGACCGGCTCAGCATCTCCTCGAGCCTGCTCATTGCCGGCGGCGCCATGCTGGCCTCAGTGCTCGTCGGCTTTGTCATCCATCTGCCCGAGCCCGGCAGCCTCAACCTCGATCCCCACAAGGCACAGGCGGAGCCGACTTCGCAGTTCGAGGTCGAGCCTGAAAGTGGTCCGGTCGTCGTCAGCATCGAGTACCGCATCGCCGCCGCCGACCAGGAAGCCTTCCTCGCAGTGATGCACCAGCTGCGCAGGATCCGCCGGCGTGACGGCGCGCGGCGCTGGACCCTGCTGCAGGATGTGGCACAGCCCGAGGTGTGGGTCGAGCGCTTCCAGAACCCGACCTGGGTCGAGCGTCTGCGTCATCATCACCGTCAGACGATCTCCGACCGGCAGATCGAGGAGCGCGCGTTCGCCTTTCATCGCGGCGCCGAGCCGCCCAGAATGCGCCATCTGCTGAAGCGCTCGGTCTGAAGGCGAACCATGCAACTCGACACCGCAGACGATCTGAAGCGCTACATCCGCACCATCCCGGACTATCCGCGCGCCGGCATCCAGTTCCGCGACATCACCACGCTCCTCGGCAACGCCGCGGCCTACCGGCGCGCGCTCGATGCGCTCGCCAAACCCTGGCAAGGCATGCGTGTGGATTACGTCGCCGGCATCGAGGCGCGGGGTTTCATCCTGGCGGGCGCGCTGGCGCGCGATCTGGGTGCGGGCTTCGTGCCGATCCGCAAGAAGGGCAAGCTTCCCCACCGCACGGTGAGCGTCGCCTATTCCTTGGAATACGGCGTCGATCAGATGGAAATCCACGCCGATGCGTTACGAGCGGGAGAGCACATCGTGCTCGTGGACGACCTGATCGCCACCGGTGGCACGGCCGAGGCCGCGGTCAGATTGCTGCGCTCGCTGGGCGGGGAGATCCTGGGTGCGAGCTTTATCGTGGATCTTCCCGATCTCGGCGGCGCCCGGCGCCTGGCCGGGCTCGGTATCAAGGTACACTCGCTGGTCGCATTCGAAGGACATTAGGAGGGATCCGTTATGGCTGAAACGATGAGCGCTGCCAGCGAAGAGCTGGCCGAGGAACTGAGCCATGTGGTGCAGGAAGCCGAGGCACTGCTTCGCGCCCTGGCCGACGATGGCGATGCGACGCTGGGTACGCTGCGCGATCGGGTGCACGACAGCCTCGACAGCGCCAAGGCACGGCTCGCCGATCTGCAGCTCGGAGCCCAGCGTGCCGGCAAGCGCGCCGCGAGCGCCGCACAGGGCTGGGTGCAGCAAAATCCCTGGACCGCCATCGCGATCGCCGCTGGCCTTGGCCTGCTGATCGGCGCGTTGCTCGCACGCCGCGGCGAATGAATCCCGCCGAACCCATCATCGATCACGGCAAGTCGCTGCTGAAGCAGCTGCTCGCCATGGCTCAGACGCGCCTCGAGCTGCTCGCCGTGGAGATCGAGCAGGAGAAGCTCGTCATCGGACGCAACATGCGTCTGATGTTCGCGTGCGCGGTGTTTGCCTGGCTCGCCGGTCTGTCGCTGATTCTCAGCCTTGCGTTCGCCCTGCCCGCTGATGTGCGCAGCCTGGTGCTGGCAGCGCTCGGGGTGGCATTCGCGCTGGCCGCCCTCGCCTGCTACCTGAGCTGGCGGAGCCACCGCCACCGCCGGCGCCTGCTCTCGCGGGTCATCTCCCAGCTGGCGATGGATCGCAGCGCTCTCGGCGAGGACGAAGTCTCATGAGGCGCGCGTGAGCCGCGCGCGGGCCGAAGCGCTGGAGCGCCGCGCGACGCTGCTGGAGCTCGAAGCTCAACTGCAGCGCGTCACGCTCAACGCGACGCTCTCGCAGTGGCGGCAGTCGCGCACCCGATCCTGGCTCCTCACCGCGGGGAAGGTCGCGCTGCAGGTCCTGTCGGGATCGCAGGCACGGTGGCTGCTGATGGCGGCGCTCATGCGCTGGATGCGCCGGGGTAAGAAGCCCGAGGCCTAGCGGCGCTCGCCCGGCGTCTTGCCATACTGCTCGAGCCGGTTGTAGAGCGTCTTCAGGCTCACGCCCAGCATGGCGGCGGCGCGGCGCTTGACGTTCCCGCATGAGGCGAGCGTCGCCAGCGTCACGCGCCGCTCCACCTCCTGCAACGGCGTGCCGACGGCAATCGTGAGGCTGGCAGGCTCATCCGGCTCGGCAGGCGGCGCGGGCGTCAGTTCCGCACAGTCGATCTGCTCATCGGCCATGATGTGCTCGCGCTGGATGTAGTTGCGCAACTCGCGCACATTGCCCGGCCAGCTGCGGCGCGCGAGCCGGGCGAGCGCACCGGGCGCGAAGGTTTTGGCGGCGTTCTCGGCGCGATTGAGCTCATCGAGAAAGTACTGCGCCAGCTGCTCGATATCGCTGCCCCGCTCGCGCAGCGGCGGCAGGCGGATCGGGAATACGTTCAGGCGGTGGTACAGATCCACGCGCAGGCGCGCTTCGGCCACCGCCCGGTCCGGATCGCGGTTGGTCGCGGCGATCACCCGCACGTCGCTCCTCAGCTGCTGCGTGCCGCCGACGCGCATGAAAGTCCCGGTCTCGAGCACACGCAGCAGTTTCACCTGCAGCTCCAGCGGCATTTCGGTGATCTCATCGAGGAAGATCGTGCCGCCGCTCGCGCGCTCGAAGTGACCCTTGTGCAGGCGATCCGCGCCAGTGAAGCTGCCACGCTCGTGGCCGAACAGCTCGCTCTCAATGAGCTGGGGTGAGACGGCGCCGCAGTTGAGAGGCAGGAACGGTGCCGCACGACGCCGGCTCAGCTCGTGCAGCGTCTGCGCCGCGAGCTCCTTGCCGGTGCCGCTCTCCCCGATCAGGAGCACGGTCGCCGAGGTCGGCGCGACGCGGTTCAGCTGATCGTAGAGCACCTGCATCTGCGCCGAGCCGCCGAGAATGCGGCCGAAGCGGCCCAGCCGGCGCAGCTCGACGCGCAGCTCACCGATGCGCTGATGCAGCTCCGAGGTCTTCTTCGCGTGCCGTAGCACGGCCTGCACCCGCTCGAGGTCGGCGGGTTTCACCAGGTAATCGCTCGCACCAGCCCGCAGTGCCGCCACGGCGCTGTCGAGACTCGCGTGTCCCGTCACGACGATGACCTCGGTCGACTCGGGCTCCTCGAGATCGCGCACGAGGTCGATGCCCTCGCCATCGGGGAGCCGCAGGTCGGTGAGCAGCACATCGGGTCTGCGGCCCAGCAGCTGCTGGCGCGCATCGCGCACGCTGTTCGCCTGCGCCACGCTGAAGCCCTCGAGGCTCGCCACTTCGGCAAGCCAGGCCACCATATCCGGATCGTCATCAACAATGAGCGCGTGGGCCATCGTGAACTCACGGTAAGATTTACAAAGATTGTAGTTCTTACAGCGTGCAATCGCACCATGGCGGTGCCTGGGCTGAATTCCGCCGCCAGCGAGGCCCGCTGTACTTCACCTGATACAGCGAAATTCTCGCCCCCGCGCCGGCGCGACGGCGCGTTGTTTTTCCACCGTGGCTCAAGGACTCACAGCCGTTGCGCTCGTTGAGCGATGGCGGCGCGAAGCAGGCGCCGCGCGCGACGCCGTAGTTCTGGCATAAGGCTTGCTCCTTCTAGCTTTCCCGGCGGTTCTTTGAGTAGTTCTCGCAAGGATTGCAACGCGTCGGGCGCCACGGGCGCGCGACGCGGAGTTCAACCGAAGACCCCCCGTTTGGCGGGCTGTGGTGCGACCAGCCCGCTATTTTTTTGCCCGTTGCACGCTCGCCGGATCGGGTTCAAAGTGCATTGCATGAATGGGGAGCAGGCCGAGGCTATACACCAGGCCCTGGTGGCCGTTCAGCAGGCCGTGCTTGGGATGACCTTCCCGAGTTGCGATCAGCAGGATGTCGTCGAGCTCATCGACCGCGTGGAAGGCGAGCTGCATTCCAGGCATCCGAACCTGCCGCTCATGTGCACCTTCCTCAATTCGATCGCGCGCAGCCTGCGCGCCCAGCCCGAAGCCCGCGATGCGTGTCTCACGATCGAGATTGCGATCGACGCGGCAGGCGTGCCCAGCACCTGGCAGTCAGGTATCTGAAGCGCCGCGTTCCGCGGCGAGATTGCCGAGCGACGCCCCGGTCAATCGATAGATAGTCCAGTCATCGGCGGGCTCCGCACCGAGTGAGCGGTAAAAGCCGATCGCGGGGCTGTTCCAGTCGAGCACCGCCCATTCGAAGCGTCCGCAGCCCTTCTCCACGGCGATCCGCGCGAGATGTACGAGCAGCGCCCGGCCGACGCCGCGGCCCCGTGCGGCCGGCTGCACATACAGATCCTCGAGATACAGCCCGGGGCGCGCGAGAAAGGTCGAATAGTTGAAGAAATAGACCGCAAATCCCACCGGCACGTCCCCGATGCATGCGAACAGCACGAAGGCGGCGGGTGCGGCACCGAAGAGCGTGCGCTCGAGGTCGGCGACTGTGGCGGTGACGGCGTGCTCCAGATGCTCGTACACAGCGAGCTCGCGGATGAACTCGAGCACGAGTGGCGCCTCGGCGCGGCTCGCGGCACGCACCGTGACCCGCTCAGCCACTGCTTTGCAGCCCCTGGGCGATGCCGCTGATGCTCGCGACCAGCGCATCGAACAGATCGCGATCCTGCCGGCCGCCGCTGCGCCAGCGCGTGAGCAGCTCGATCTGCATCAGGTTCATGGGATCGACATACGGATTGCGCAGCTGGATGGAGCGCTGCAGGGTCTGATCGCCGTCGAGCAGATTGGCGTAGCCTTTGATCGCGATCACGTGCTGGCCGGCGAGCGCATGCTCGGCGGCAATGTCCGCGAAATAGCGCTGCAGCGCCACGGGCGCCAGCGCGTTGTAGG